>Ga0187892_10002703_pt1 | contig 34470 bp, 46 predicted proteins | sample MA1701073metaG_FD_139345 | JGI IMG/M metagenome (GOLD analysis project Ga0187892, IMG submission 139345) | Bio-ooze microbial communities from a basaltic lava cave in the Kipuka Kanohina Cave System on the Island of Hawaii, USA - MA170107-3 metaG ... | reverse complement strand
TAGCGCCCGTTGCCATCGGTGGAGAGCGCGATGGCCCTTGTCCCCCCGGGGAGACGGAGGACGACGGCGTCCGATCCCGGTCCGACCACCGTGTTCAGGAAGAGCATATGGTCATACCGCTCCCAGATCGGCCACTTCGACGCCACGTTCGGCGACCGCAGCAGCTCGAGCAGCGCCACGGCGTAGTCGCCGGGCAGCGGGACCGCTGAGAGATCGAGCCGGCGCATCTGTTCGATCTCCTCGGGGGGGGCGATCGGCCTGCGGTAGACGGGCGCGGCGTCGGTCAGGGACCTGGCAGGGACCTCCGCCACCAACTGGCCCTGATCCAGAACCCGCAGCATCCCATCACCGGTCACCCTCCCGATCACCGCCGCGTCGAGATCCCACTTTTCGAAGATCTTCCTCACCCGCTCCTCGCTCCCCTGCCTGGCGACCATGAGCATCCGCTCCTGCGACTCGGAGAGCATCAGCTCATAGGGGCTCATCCCGCGCTCCCGCCGCGGGACGAAGGTGAGGTCGATCTCGATCCCCGTCCCGCCACGCGACGCCATCTCGGCGGTCGAGCAGCTCAGCCCCGCGGCCCCCATGTCCTGGACCGCGACCAGATCGTCCCCCTCCATCAGCTCGAGGCAAGCCTCGATCAGCAGCTTCTCGCGGAACGGATCGCCCACCTGCACGGTGGGACGGCGAGCCTCCGATCCCTCGTCGAACGACTCCGAGGCCATGGTGGCGCCATGAATGCCGTCCCGCCCGGTCTTGGCGCCGACGTAGAACACAGGGTTGCCGACGCCCCCTGCCCTGGCGAAGAACAGGCGATCCTTCCTGGCGATGCCGACGCACATGACGTTCACGAGCGGGTTCGCGCTGTACGCCTCGGCGAATAAGGCCTCCCCCCCTACCGTCGGCACGCCAACCGCGTTCCCGTACCCTGCGATCCCCGCCACGACCCCGGAGAACAGATAGCGGTTCTTCGCGCCGGTCAGGGGGCCGAACCGGAGCGAATCGAGGAGGGCGATCGGCCTCGCCCCCATCGTGAAGATGTCCCGGATGATCCCTCCCACCCCCGTCGCCGCTCCCTGGTACGGCTCGATGAAGGACGGATGGTTATGGCTCTCCATCTTGAAGACCAGCGCCAGGCCATCGCCGATGTCGAGCACACCGGCATTCTCGCCGGGCCCCTGGAGGACGCGCGGCCCCTTCGTCGGAAGCGAGGCCAGGTGCACCTTCGAACTCTTGTAGCTGCAGTGCTCCGACCACATCGCCGAGAAGATCGCGAGCTCCGTCAGGTTCGGCTCACGGTCGAGGAGCGCCAGGATGCGCTCATATTCCTCGGTCGTCAGCCCGTGCGAGGCGAGAAGATCGATGGTCTTCGCGGAGATGGCCACAGGCGGGACCTCAGGCGCGTGCCACGGTGTCGAGGATCGACGCGAACATCAGGCGGCCATCCTCAGAGCCCAGGATCGTCTCGGCGGCCCGCTCCGGATGGGGCATCAATCCGACGACATTGCGACGATCGTTGCAGACCCCCGCGATGTGGTCGAGCGAGCCGTTCGGGTTGGCTGCCCCGGTCAGGTCTCCCTGCTCGTCGCAATACCGAAACACGATCTGATCCCTCTCCAGAAGCCGTTGATGCGTCTCGCGGTCAACGTAGTAGCGCCCTTCTCCGTGAGAGATCGGCATCCGGACCACCTGGCCTTCCTGCATCGCGGACGTGAACGGGGTGTCCGGGCTCTGCGCGCTGAGATACACCCACCTGCACCGATAGTGCAGGCAGTCGTTCCGCAAGAGGGCGCCTGGCAGCAGCCCCGCCTCGGTCAATATCTGAAACCCGTTACAGCTCCCGAGCACCGGCCCGCCCGCTGCGGCGAACCTCGCCACCTCCTTCATGACGGGAGAGAATCGCGCGATCGCGCCGGTCCTGAGATAGTCGCCGTGCGCGAACCCCCCGGGCAGGATCAGACAGTCGGACCCGTTGAGATCGGCCTCCTTGTGCCAGAGGTAGCACGCCTCCTCCTTCAGAACGTTGACGATGACATGATAGAAGTCCTGATGGCTCCAGGAGCCGGGAAACACGACGATACCGAACTTCACTGTCGCCTCACTCCACACACACCCCGCGCGCGACGGGCGCGCCCGGCGGAGCGCCATCGGAGGCCTCCATCTCGAAGGTGTAGTCCTCTATGACCGGATTCGCGAGGAGTCGCCGACACATCTCCTCGACCTGCGCCTTGGCGTCTTCGACCGTTGCGCTGTTGAACGTGACCAGCATGAACTTGCCGATCCGGACCTCTTCCACCCCCGTGAAACCCAGCGTCTCAAGGGCCGATTTCACGGTGTCCCCCTGGGCATCGAGGACCCCGGGCTTCAGAGTGACGTAGATCCTGGCGGTCAGCATCGTCCGATCCGTCAGAGTCCAATGCGGGCGAAGATCTCGTCCAGATGCCGCAGATGATAGCCCAGATCAAGGCAGTTTTCAATCTCGTCGGGCGACAGATAACGCAGGATCTGCGGGTCGGCGAGCAGCAGCGATTTGAACGGTTCGCGCTCCTCCCACGCCCTCATCGCCTGCCGCTGCACCAGCCCGTATGCCTCCTCCCGACTGAGCCCCTTCTCCACCAGCGCCAGCAACACCGCCTCGGAAAACACCAGCCCGGCCGTCAACTCCAGGTTGCGCCGCATCCGATCCGGATAGACCCGCAGCCCCTCCAGGATCTCGCGGAATCGCACCAGCAGGTAGTCAAGCAAAATGGTCGCGTCCGGAAGGATGACCCGTTCCACCGACGAGTGGCTGATATCGCGTTCGTGCCAGAGGGGGACGTTCTCCAGGCCCGCCTGGGCGTAGCTTCTCATCAACCTCGCCAATCCCGACACCTGCTCGCAGGCAACCGGGTTCCGTTTGTGCGGCATGGCCGATGACCCCTTCTGCCCCTCCGCGAACGGCTCCTCGGCCTCGAGCACCTCGGTCCGCTGCAGGTGCCGGATCTCGGTGGCGAACTTATCCAGCGAGGTGGCGATGAGCGCGAGCGTCGAGAGGAATTCCGCGTGGCGATCCCTCGAGATGATCTGGCTGGAGGCCGGCGCGGGTGTCAGCCCGAGGCGACTGCAGACGTACTGCTCCACAAACGGGGGGAGATGCGCGAAGGTCCCGACGGCGCCGGAGAGCTTGCCACAGGCCACGACCTCTCTGGCACGTCGAAGGCGGTCGAGGTTCCGACCCGTCTCGGCATGCCAGAGGGCCAGTTTCAGGCCGAAGGTGATCGGTTCGGCATGGACGCCATGCGTCCGCCCGACCATGACCGTCCTCTTGTGCCGGTGCGCAAGCTGGGCAAGGACGACCCGGAGGCCTTCCAGATCCTCTATGAGGATCGTCGCGGCCTCCTGAAGCTGAAGGCCGAGCGCGGTGTCCACGACATCATAGGACGTCAGGCCGAGGTGCAGATAACGCGCCTCTGGACCGATCCGTTCCGCCACCGACGAGAGGAACGCGACGACGTCATGGCGAACCTCCCGTTCGATCTCCTCGATGCGCCTCACGTCGTACCCGGCACGGTCCCGGATCACGGTGAGCGCCTCGGGAGGGACCTTGCCCAACTCCGCCCACGCCTCGCACGCAAGCAGCTCGATGCGAAGCCAGGTGTCGAAGCGGTTTTTCGCCTCCCAGATTGTCGCCATCCGGGGGCGCGTATAGCGAGGGATCATGGTGTGTCCTCTGTGATCGGGCCTATGGCCCGGGGCCCGTGGAAGGGGGGACGCCCGATCAAGACGTCGGGAGGGAGTACGTCGAATCGACCCTCAGGAGAGCAGGGCAGCCTGAGGGACGGGACCGATCGAGGTGACGGCGAACGCGTCGTCCCGCAAGATCCGTTGTGTCAGGGCCTGGAAATGGTCCGGCGAGACCTGTTCGATGCCGGCGATGATCTCCTCCAGGCCACAGTTGCGCTGGAAATAGATCTCCATCTTGGCAAGGCGGGTCATCCGGCTGCTGGTCCCCTCGAGGCCCAGGAGCAGGTTTCCTTTGAGCTGATCCTTCGCCTGTCGGAAATCACCATGATCGATCGGCTCGTCCCGCAGCCGAGCGCACTCGGCGCGGATCAGGTCCACCACCTGACTCGAGGACTCTGGATTCGTCCCAGCGTACACGGCCAGAAGGCCGCAGTCGCGGTACGAGGCCTGGTACGAATAGACCGAATAGGCCAGGCCGCGCTTCTCCCGGATCTCCTGGAACAGCCGGGAGCTCATGCTCCCGCCCAGGATGGCGTTCAGCAGGTAGAGCGCGTACCGATCCTCGTGGCCGTAGGGAAGACCGTCCATCCCGAGGCAGAGGTGCAGTTGTGAAGTCTCGCGCGCCTCGACCCTGACCGCGGCGGTGGAGACGGGCGGAGCGGAGTTGGAACGAACGCTCCGACCCTCAAACCCATCGAACGCCCGCGCAAGCAGGTCAACCAACCGATCGTGATCGAGGTCGCCGGCCGCCGCCACAAAGGTGCGATCGGGCCGGTAGAAGGCATCCTTGTGGCGACGCAGATCATCCCGCATCAGGCGCATGACGATCTCTTTCCGGCCCAGGATCGGCCTCGCCGCCGGGTGGTTCCCCCAGATCGCCTCGGCGAAGAGGTCGTGGACGAGGTCGTCCGGGGTGTCCTCCACCATCTTGATCTCCTGCAAGATCACCTGCCGCTCCCGAGCGATGTCCTCGGACTCAAGGCGAGAGTGCAGGAACGCGTCCGACAGGACGTCAACCGCCAACGGCAGGTGCTCCCCCAACACCTTGGCAAAGAAGCAGGTGTTCTCCCTGCTGGTGAAGGCGTCCATCGTGCCGCCGACGGCATCGATCGCCTTGGCGATCTGCTCCGCGCTCCGCCGGTCCGTCCCCTTGAACAGCATGTGCTCCATGAAGTGGGACACGCCGGCCACCTCCGGCGCCTCATCCCTGGACCCCACCTTGACCCACACCCCGATCGACGCCGACTTCACGTACGGCATTTGCTCGGTCAGAACCACCATGCCGTTCGGCAACACGTCGCGGCGGTACAGGCAGGTCGTCACGCTCACTGTACCCTCCGCTCCCCGGCCTTCGTCTCCTCCGAGGCCAGGATCTCTTTTCGGCTCAGCCTGATCTTGCCGTTCTTGTCGATGTCGATCACCTTGACCATGACCTCGTCCCCTTCCGAGAGGACATCCTCGACCCGCTTTAGGCGCTGTTCGGAGATCTGGGAGATGTGCAGCAGGCCATCGGTCCCGGGGAGGATCTGGACGAACGCGCCGAAGTCCATGATCTTGACCACCTTGCCCTGGTAGACCTTCCCCACCTCCGGGACCTCCACGATCTTGCTGATGATCGACAATGCCTTCTGCGCCGCGGCCTCGTCGGCCGAGGCGATCTCGACCTTCCCGTCGTCGGAGACGTCGATCTTCGCCCCGGACTCCGCAACGATCCCGCGAATCACCTTGCCGCCCGGCCCTATCACGTCCCGGATCTTGTCCACCGGGATCATGATCGTGATGATCCGAGGCGCGTAGACCGAGAGGCTGGACCGGGGCTCCGAGATGGCGCGATCCATCTGGTCCAGGATGTGGAGGCGCGCGCGTCTCGCTTGGCCCAGGGCTTTCACCATGAGGCCGGCGGCGATCCCCTGGGCCTTGACGTCCATCTGGAGTGCCGTGACCCCCTTTCGGGTGCCGGCCACCTTGAAGTCCATGTCCCCCAGGTGATCCTCCAGACCGATGATGTCGGTCAGGATCGCAATTTGATCTTTCTCCATCACCAGACCCATCGCCACCCCGGCCACGGCCGACCTGACCGGGACGCCGGCGTCCATCAGGCTGAGGCTTGCCCCGCAGACCGTCGCCATCGAGGACGACCCGTTGGACTCAAGGATGTCGGAGACGATCCGGAGGGTATAGGGGAACTCCTCTTTGGACGGCAGAAGGGAGGCGAGGGCCCGCTCGGCCAGCGCCCCGTGCCCGATCTCCCGGCGCCCTGGCCCTCGCATGAACCGGACCTCTCCGACGCTGAACGGCGGAAAGTTGTAGTGCAGCATGAACCGCTTGGTCCCCTCGCCCTCGATATCATCCAGGCGCTGCTCGTCCTCCGAGGTGCCCAGTGTCGTGGTGACCAACGCCTGGGTTTGGCCGCGGGTAAAGAGCGCCGACCCGTGCGTTCGTGGCAGCACTCCGACCTCCGCGCTGATCGGCCGCACGTCTTCCAGCCCCCGGCCGTCCGCCCGACGCCCCTCCTCGAGGATCAGCCGCCGCAACTCCTCACGCTCGATCTGCTCGAACTGTTCCTTGACCCGCGCTTTCCGATCCTCGGGCTCTTCGCTGAAGTGGGCGATGACCTCTTCCCAGAGCGACTGCCGGCGGCTGCGCTGCTCCTCCTTGTCGGCGACGCCCGCGAGGGCACGAAGCTCCCGGCGCGCGAGGCTGCTCACGCGCTCCGCCAGTTCGGGATCAGGGAAGGGAACCGCGAAGGCCACCCTCTCGACGCCCAACGACTTGGCGAGCTCCACCTGCATATCGATGAGCGCCTGGATCCCCTTATGGCCGAACTCGATCGACTCGGCCACCAGCTCCTCCGGCAGCTCATTCGCCCCAGCCTCGATCATCACGACGGCCGATTGGGTCCCGGCAACGACCAGGTCGATCTCCCCTCCGTCCTGCTGCGCATAGGTGGGGTTCAGGGTGAACCTCCCGCCGACCCGGCCGACCCGCACGGCGGCGATCGGCCCGAGAAATGGGATGTTGGAGATGGTCAGGGCGGCCGATGCGCCCAGGACCGCCAGGATATCGGGGTCGTTCTCCTGGTCGGCGGAGAGGACGGTGCTGATGATCTGGACATCCTGCCGGTACCCCTTCGGGAAGAGTGGGCGAAGCGGGCGGTCGATCAGACGCGCGGTGAGGGTCTCCTTGTCGTGGGGCCGCCCCTCGCGCTTGAAGAAGCCGCCGGGGATCTTGCCCGCCGCGTAGGCCCGCTCCTGGTAATCGACCGTGAGAGGAAAGAAGTCAATGCCCTGCCGAACCTGCTTGGAGGCCACCGCCGTAGTCAGGACGACCGTATCCCCGTAACGGACCACCGCGGCCCCGTCGGCCTGCCTGGCGACCCGGCCGACCTCGATGCTGAGCGGTTTGCCTTCGATGATCCGCTCGACGCGCGCGATCATCGACGGATCCCCAGTCTCTCGATGACCCGTTTATACCGGTCCGCGTCTTGGCCTTTGAGATAATCCAAGAGTTTCCGGCGACGTCCCACCAGACGCAACAGACCCCGTTTTGAGTGGAAGTCCTTCTTGTGCGCGCTCAGGTGGTCGGTGAGGTAGCCGATCCGCCCGGTCAGGAGGGCGATCTGGACCTCGGCCGAGCCGGAGTCGGCGTCATGAGTCCGGTACTGCTCCATGATCTCCTTCTTGTTGAAAGACCCCTTGTCCACGAGCCAATATCCTCCTCTCTTCTCAAGCCGATGCCCTCGGCCAAGTGTACGATATCATAGGGTCCTAGGGGAGTAAAGCCCATTCTTCAGGGGAGAACCGAGGAAAGCCGGCGAAGACCTCGTCCGCGGCCTTCAGGTCGGTTTCGATCTGTTCCCGGAGCAGCTCCGGGCTCTCGAACCGCCGCTCATCCCGAAGCCGCCCGACAAAGAAGAGGGTCAAGGCCTCCCCGTACAGGGTCTCGTTGGCGTCTACCAGGTGCACCTCCACCTTGCGGGGCCCGCCGCCAAATGTGGGCGCCGTCCCGACATTCACCAGCGCCCGCCGGAGCACCTGCCGGAGCCACACCTGGGCGACGTAGACGCCGTCCGGAATCAGAAGGTCCGGAGTGGCGGAGAGGTTGGCCGTCGGATAGCCGAGCATCTTTCCCCTTCCGGCCCCCGGCTCCACCCGTCCACGAAAGGCGTACGGTCTCCCCAGCAAGCGAGCGGCCTCGAGCAGGTCGCCCCTGGCGAGCAGGCTGCGGATCGCCGTGGAACTCACGACCTGACCGTCGAGCGTCATCGGAGGGACGATCTCGACGGCAAAGTGAAACTCCTCCCCAAGCGCCCGAAGGGTTTCGGGCGACCCGGCTCTCCCCTTCCCGAACGCGAAGTCGTAGCCGACACAGACGTATCGCGCCTGAAGTCGATCGACCAGATACGTCTTCACGAAATCGCGCGGCACGGTGCCGGCCAGATCAGGGGTAAAGGTCACCGCGACCAACAGGTCTATCCCCTGGGCTCGAATGATCTCCTGCTTGATCGGCAAAGGCGTGATGAGATGTGGGGCCTTGGAGGGGTTCACGACCTCGAGCGGGTGCCGCGCGAACGTGAAGACCGCCGCCGTCCCGCGCTCTTCGTGCGCGCGCTGTACAACTCGATCCAGGATCCGCTGGTGGCCGAGATGCACCCCGTCGAAGGTCCCGAGCGCAACCGCCACGAAGCCGTGGTCGCCCCCCAGGGCCTCGATCCGCTCGACGATGATCATTGACCGATGAGGACCCGCACCGGTTTCAGGACGACGCGTCGCGGGTCCCCCGCCCCAAACTCTCGGCCCGCAACGGTCGCCTGGGCCAGCGCGAGGAGCTGCCGCCTGTACCCCAGGACCCGAACCAGATCCCCCTTCTCCACCTCCGGAGGGAAGCTGAGCAGCGCGGCGGCCGCCATCCCATTCCCCTGGATGACCGCCCGGGATGACTCCGGGTGAATGCGGGCGACCGGGAGGTGGGCCAACGCCTCCGCCACGGGGATCAGCACATCCCGGATCCGCCCCTCCGAGACGATCTGTCCCAGCGCCTCCAGGGTGAGGGCGTCCTCGAGCATGAAGCGACCTGAGCGGATTCTGGTCAAGGCGTACAGGTGGGCACCGCACCCTAGTGCCCGGCCGATGTCGTCGCACAGGCTGCGGGCGTAGGTCCCCTTGGAACACTCGACCTGCAACTTGACAAAGGGGAGATCGAGCGAGAGGAGGTCCAGGCGGTAGATCTTCACCTTGACCGGCTCCCGATCGACCGTTTCGCCCCGCCGGGCCAGCCGATAGAGCCGTTCACCGCGATGTTTCTTGGCAGAGAAGAGGGGCGGGATCTGGTCGATCTCCCCGACAAAGCCGGCGAGGGTCTCCCGCAGCTTGACGACATCGACGGCGATCTCCTCAGTGCGGGTGACGACCTTGCCGTCCGCGTCCAGCGTGTCGGTCGTGATCCCCAGGCGCATCGTCATCACATATTCCTTGTCCGCCTGCGTCAGGAACTGGGCAATACGGGTGGCTCGCCCCACGCAGAGCGGAAGGACCCCTGTGGCCCTGGGATCGAGGGTGCCGGTGTGACCCACGCGACGGATCTTGAGGAGTCGGCGCACCACATCCACCACATCGTGGGAGGTCATCCCGGCAGGCTTATTGACGTTCAAGACTCCGGTCAGTTCCATCGGATCTCGCGGATTCACTTGGACCCGAGGGACGCGGAGCCCGAGCCCCTCCGGTGAGCCCTCAGCCTCTCCACCGTCTCCAGCGGGACGTCCACCGCTCCGAGCTCGGCGTCCGCCACAACCCCGCCCCCGTGAAAATCGCTCCCCCCGGTGGGGATCAACCGATATCGGGCGGCCATCGCGAGGAGCGACGCCCTGATCTCCGAGGTGTATCCTTTATAGTACGCCTCGAGCCCTTCAAGCCCCGCCTCCGCCAAGGCCGGAACCAGTCGCTCGAGGTCAAGGCGGTAGTCATCTGCTCCGACGATGATCGGATGCGCCAATGAGGCGACGCCGCCCGCCGCCCTGATCATGCTCACCGCTTCCTGCGGCGGCAGCTTCCGTCCCTCGACGTACGCCGGCCCCCCCCGTTTCAGGAAGCGCGAGAAAGCCTCATCGACCGACGCCACGTAGCCGCGTTCCACGAGCGCCTTGGCGATGTGGGGGCGCCCGATCGAATGACCCTCGCTCATCGCCGATACACGGGGCCAGTCGAGCGAACAGCCGAGCTCCCGGAGCCGCGCCACCATCGCTCGAGCCTGCGCCCGCCTCTCCTCCTGGAGACGGCCCAACGCGGCTCGCAGGTGCGGATCGTCGATGTCGAGGAAATACCCGAGGAGGTGGATCTCCTCGCCGTTCTGACTCGAGCTGAGCTCGATCCCAGGGATGACCTCGAGCGAGAGGCCCGTGGCGGCCCGCTCCGCTTCCTTGACCCCATCGACGCTGTCATGGTCGGTGATGGCGATCGTCTGGATCCCGGCCGCGGCGGCTGCTCTCACCAACTCCGCCGGCCGAAGCGCGCCGTCCGACACTGTCGTATGGAGGTGCAGGTCTACACGAGACGCCATCGTCACGGCTCAGTCGTCTTGTCGGTCTTGATCTGACGGAGGAGTTCAGCCAGTTGCAACCCCCTCTCCAGCGAGTCATCCAGATGGAACGCAAGCGCCGGCGCGTATCGCAGTCGCAACCGGCGCGTCAGCTCCCCGCGGAGGAAGCCCGCGGCACTCCTCATGCCAAGGAGCGCCTCGCGGCGGTGCGCCTCGTCCCCATGGGCCAAGGAGATGTAGACCTTCGCATGTCGCAGATCGTCGCTCAGGCTCACGTGCGTGACCGTCACGAAACCGATCCTGGGGTCCTTGACCGAACGCAGGATCAGCCCGCTGATCTCCTCTTTGATGAGCTGAGCGACCCGCTCGGCACGCTTGACGGGCAACAGGATTCGGTCCTCCACCGATGACCCGCGAGCCTCAGTGGGTCACGAGGTCGATCTCGTAGTCGAGAATCCGGGCGTCAGCAGAGCTCTCGATGAAATTCACGACCTTGCTCAGGGTCTCGTCCACGAACCGAGAATCGTTCGCAACGCAGGCGATCCCCAGCGTGGCGCGTTGCCAGTCGTCGAGGTACCCCACCTCGGCGATGGACACGTTGAAGCGCGCCTGCACGCGGTCCTTGATGCTCTTCACAACTCGCCGTTTGCCCTTGAGAGATTGGTTTCCGGAGACGTGGAGTTCGACGCGGCAGGTTCCAACAGTCATGGGTGACTACGGTATGGGGGCCGGGCTGCGGCGTTCCGAGTGGTCGAAGCCGACATTGCGCGCCTCGCACCTATTTACAGTTTCTGGGCGACCGATTCGAGCTGATAGACCTCGAGCACATCGCCGGCCTTGACGTCGTTGAAGTTGGCGAGGCCGATCCCGCACTCGTACCCGCTCTGCACCTCTCGGACATCCTCCTTGAAGCGGCGCAGGGAGCCGATCCGGCCCTCGTGCACGACCTTCCCGTCACGGACAACCCGAGCCGGACTGTCCCGAGCCACCTTGCCCTCGACGACGAACGAGCCGGCGATGACCCCCACCTTGGGCACCTGAAAGAGCTGACGGACCTCGACGCGGCCGAGCGGCCGCTCGACGTACTTCGGCTCGAGCAGGCCCTCCATCGCGCCGCGAATCTCGTTGATCGCCTCGTAGATCACCGTGTAGAGCCGAACCTCGACCTTCTCTTGCTCGGCCAGCTTCTGGGCCTTGGTCTCGGGACGCACGTTGAATCCCACGATGACGGCGTTCGACGCCGACGCGAGCATCACGTCCGTTTCGGTGACGGCGCCGACCGAGCTGTGGATCACCTTCAACCGTACCGCCTCGGTGCTGATCCGCTCCAACGATTCCCGGAGCGGCCCGATCGAGCCCTGGACGTCGCCCTTGATGATGATCCGAAGCTCCTTGACCTCCCCCTCCTGGATGCGCCGGTGCAGATCGCCCAGCGTCACCCGCCGCTTCGAGACGATCATGTCCTCCCGATGCTTCTGCTGGCGGCTGAGCGCGATCTGCCGGCCCCTCCGCTCGTCGGCCACCACGACGAAGGTGTCGCCGGCCATCGGGACCCCGGAGAGCCCCAGCACCTCCACCGGGGTGGCAGCCGACGCCTCCTGGACCTTTTTTCCCTTGTCGCTGATCATGGCCCGGACCCGGCCCGAATGCAGCCCGGCCACTATGACCTCGCCCACCTTCAGGGTGCCCTGCTGCACCAACACCGTCGCGACCGGCCCGCGGCCGCGGTCCAGTTCCGCCTCGACGATCACACCCTTGCCCAGCCTATGGGGATTCGCCTTCAGCTCCTGAATCTCCGCCAGCAGGAGCAGCATCTCCAGCAGGCGGTCGATCCCAAGCCGTTTCTTCGCCGACACGTCAACGTAGATCGTCTGCCCGCCCCACTCCTCGGGGACCAGGCCATGCTCCGCGAGCTGCTGTCTCACTCGGTTCGGATCGGCCGCGGGCTTGTCGATCTTGTTCACGGCGACGAGTATCGGGACCCTGGCGTCTTTGGCGTGGTTGATCGCCTCCAGGGTCTGCGGCATCACGCCATCGTCGGCCGCCACGACCAAGACGACGATGTCGGTCACCTGCGCCCCCCGCGCGCGCATGGCGGTGAACGCCTCATGGCCGGGGGTGTCCAAGAACGTGACCTTCCCGTCGGAAAGATCGACCTGATAGGCCCCGATGTGCTGCGTGATCCCGCCCGCCTCCAGCGCGATGACATTGGTCTGCCGGATCGCGTCGAGCAGGGAGGTCTTGCCGTGATCGACATGACCCATGATCGTGACCACCGGAGGTCTGGGTCGCAACAGGGACGGGTCCTCGACCTCCTCGGCTTCCACCGCGGCCTCTTCCAACGACGCCACCTCGACATCGAACCCCAACTTCCCGGCGACGCTCTTGACCAACTCCACGTCAAGCGGCTGGTTGATCGTGGTCAGGATGCCCATCTTGATCAATTTCTTGATGAGATCGCTGGGGCTCGTCTGGAGCTTCTCCGCCAGCTCTTTCACGGTGATCGCTTCCGAGATCCTGACGGTGGGGAGCGGCGCGGGGGGCGCCTCAGGGGGCGGCGGCGGGGTCACAGCAACGGCCTCAGCCGGCGCAGCGGCAGGCGGAGGGGGCGCCTCGGCAACCGAACGCTCCGGCTTCCTGATCGCCGGGGCCGGCGGCGGCTGCTCGACACGCTTCGGAGGGGCCGGAGGCGGCTGCTCGATCACGACGGCCGGTGCCACTGGTGGCGACGAGGCGGCCGTCGTTCGCTCCGGTTTCGGCCTCGGTGCCGGAGTCGGTTCCTTCGCGACCGCCGGTTTGGCCTCCGCGATCGCCCCGGAGCGTGAGCTCGGCTTCGCCTCGGCAGGCTTTCGCGCAAGGGGCTTGGACACGGAGGGCTTTGGCGCCGCGACGACCGCCTCGTCGCGCCTGCTCGGTGCGCCGAGGGGTTTCTCCGGGCCTGGCTTGACGGGGGTCATCCCCGTGCGAGCCGCGGGCTTGGCCGGCTTGGGCGTCGGACGGACGTCCCTCTTGGGCGGCTGACCGGCCAGGACCGATCGGGCGCGCTTCTCATCCACGTTGCTGCTGTGACTCGCCAAATTGAAGCCAGCTCTGTTGAGCCGGTCCAGAACCTCCTTGCTTGTCTTGCCCAGCGTCTTTGCCAGCTCGTGGACCCGTATGTCGCTCACGCCAGATCACCTCCAGGCCTCTCGAGTCGCCGCTCGTCCTTGCGGACTCATCGCCTTCGCCGGCCGGGGCGCCGCCGATATCGTGTCAGGTGGACACTTCGCCAAGATCGACACCAACGCGCCTGAAAAGTGCGGATCGGTCACGACAACGCATGATCGAGGGGCGCCCCCAACGGCGGCCCCCAACTCCTCCTTGCTCAGGAGTCGATAGCACGCGGTACCTGTCGCTCTCGCCAGCGCCCGGACCTTGTCAACGGAGCCGGCCGATGCATCGATCGCCGTCAGGATCAGTCGAGCCCTGCGCCGCCTCATGGCGGATTCCACGGCCTCGGCGCCCGAGACCACCTTTCGCGCACGGCGTGCCAGCCCCAGCAGCGACACCACCTTCCCCGATGCCCGCTCCCGGATCAAGTTCTCCAGGGCCTCGAGGTCCGTCTGGGTGAGCGCGACCTTGAGGCGGCGCGTGAACTCGCCACGCCGCAATGCCTGCTCCAGGCAAGGCCGCCCAGGGCACACGTACGCGCCCCGACGATCCCCTCCGCCGACGTCCACGTCCAACCCCCCCTCCGGCGAGACGTGAATGCGAAGCAGCTCTCCCTTCGGGCGAACCGCCCCGCACCCGACGCAGGAGCGCAGAGGAGCGGGCGGCACTTACGCTGCCCCCTTTTCGGCCACCGCCGCCTTTGCCGCAGCGACCAGTTTTTGAGCCGTCTTGGGGCCGATCCCCTCCACCTGGACCAGCAGTTCCTCGGGCGCCTCGGCCAACTTATGGTAATCGTCCAGACCGGCGTCGATCAGTCGGCGCGCCAGCTTCTCGCCCACGCCCGGCAACTGGCCGAGCAGATCTATCGCAGCCGAAGCACTCGCGGCTTCGGCCGCCTTCGCCTCGAGCTCCGCCTTCGCCCGTTCCTCGATCTCTCTCTGGACGTCTCCCCGACTCTTGATGTCAACCTTCCAGCCCAGCAGCTTCGCCGCCAAGCGGGCGTTCTGTCCCCGCTTCCCGATCGCCAGGGAGAGCTGGTCATCCGGAACCAGGACCCTCAGGGTCCGGGCCTCCGCTTCGACCTCGACCACCTGGACCTCGGCCGGGGCCAGCGCGCTTTTCACGAAGGCCGCGGGGGCGTCCTTCCAGGCGATGACGTCGATCTTCTCCCCCATCAACTCTCTGACAATCGCCTGAACCCGACTGCCCCGGTATCCGACGCAGGCCCCCACGGGGTCCACATTGCCGTCGCGCGAGGCCACCGCGACCTTCGCCCGCTCGCCAGGCTCCCGCGCGGCCGCTTTGATCTCGACGATCCCCTCGTACACCTCGGGGACCTCGATCTCAAACAGCTTGATCAGGAGGCCCGGGTGCGTTCGGGACAGGACAATCTGCGACCCCTTGGGGCTCTTCTTGACATCAAGGATATACGCCCGAACGCGATCGCCGACCCGGTACTCCTCGCGAGGGAGCTGCTCGCGCGGAGGCAGGATCGCCTCGGCCTTCCCCAGATTGACGATCACGCTCCCCTTCATGACCCGCTGCACGACGCCATTGACCAACTGCCCCTCGCGCGCCTTGAAGCTCTGAAAGATGCTCTCCCGCTCCGCCTCCCTGACCCGTTGGATGATCACCTGTTTCGCCGTCTGTGCCGCGATCCGTCCGAATCGGCCGGCCTCGACCTCCGATCTGATCTCGTCCCCAGGCTTGGCCTCGGGATTGGCCCGCTGGGCCTCTTCAAGGGAGATCTCCGCTTTGGGGTTCACCACCTTCTCGATCACCCTTCGGACGGCGTACAGCTTAAAGGTTCCGGAGGGCTGATCGAACTCCACAAGCAGCTCCAGGGCGGGACCAAGGGTCTTCCGGGACGCTGAGAGAATCGCCGCACCGACGGCGTCGATCAGGATCTCTCGCTCGATCCCTTTCTCGCGCCCGATCTGCTCGATGACTTGTAGCAACGGGATGCCCATTGTGCTCATTCTAGGGTCGAGGGTGTCGGGGACAGGGTGAAGGGGACCTGAACCCTAGACCCTGTATCCTGCTTGTCATAACACGGGAGCCAATCGAGCCTTGGAGATCAGGGAGTGCGGGATCAGCACCATGCTGCCGTCCTCCCGCTCCAGCACGACCCGCCCCCCTTCGTATCCCTTCAGCGTCCCAAGGAAGCGCCGCTGCCCCTCGATGGCCTGTGAGGTCGTCACCCTCACGCGCTCCCCGACAAAGCGCAGGAAGTCGGCCTCTCGACCCAGGGGCCGGTCCAGACCGGGAGAGGAGACCTCGAGGGAATACGGATGGCCGACCAGATCCTCCACATCGAGGAGGTCGCTGAGCTCCTCGCTCACCCGCTGGCAATCCTGGAGCGTCACCCCGCCTCGCTTGTCGAGGTACACGCGAAGTATCCATCCGCCAGCCTCCCGCCGGAACTCCACATCCACCAGCTCGAGCCCCAGCTCCTGAAGGAGCGGAGAAGCGATGGCCCTCGCTCGCTCGGTGACCATCTCGCTCACGCGTCACGCACCCGTACAAAACAAAGAGTGGGCATTCAGCGCCCACTCTTCCGCGAATTCTAGCACGCCGCCTTCGATCCACGCAAGGGAAATCGGGGATGCGAGGATAAGGCCCGGATTACTCCTCTCGCCCTTTCTTGGACTCGGCGATGATTCGTTCCCGCAGATGTTGAGGAAGGTCCTCGTAGTGGGAGAACTCCATGGTGTAGTCTCCCCGGTCGCCGGTAATCGCCTTGAGCTGTGTGGCATACTCGAGCATCTCGGCCATCGGGACCTGGGCCTTGATGAGCTGCCCCTTCCCTTTGGCCTCGACGCCCAGGACCCGCCCCCGCTTGCTATTCAGGTCGCCGATGACGTCCCCCATGCACTCGTCGGGAACCACGACCTGGGCCGTCATGATCGGCTCCAGCAGCCCAGGGTTCGCCTGCAGGACGCCCTTTTTGAACGCGAGCGAGCCCGCGATCTTGAACGCCATTTCCGAGGAGTCCACGGTGTGGTAGGAGCCGTCGTACAGGGTGACCTTCACATCGACGACGGGATATCCGGCCAGCGCCCCCCCCGCCATCGCCTCGACGATCCCCCTTTCCACCGCGGGAATGTACTGCCTCGGGATGGCGCCGCCGACGACCTGATTCACGAATTCGTACCCCCCCCCTCGAGGGAGCGGCTCGAGCTTGATCCAGCAGTCGCCGAACTGCCCGCGGCCCCCGGTCTGCTTCTTGTGCCTCCCCTGAACCTCGGTCGCTCCGTGGATCGTCTCCGTGTACGGGACGCGGGGCGTCTTCATCTGGACCTCGATGCCGAACTTCCGCTTCAGACGCTCGACCGCGATCTCCAGGTGGGCCTTCCCCATCCCGGAAAGGATCACCTCCTTCGTCTGCTGGTCGCGGCGGACCTGCAGGGTCGGATCCTCCTCGCGGAGCCGCTGAAGCCCGACGCTGATCTTGTCCTCGTCGCCCCTCGTTTTCGGCACGATCGCGTATTCGATGATGGGATTGGGGACGTCAACGGCCCGCAGACGGATCGGGCTCCGTTCGTCGCCCAGCGTGTCGCCGGTGCCGGTCTCTTTCAGCTTCACCACCGCGCCGAGGTCCCCGGGCCCGATGGCTGCAACCGGGGTCTGATTCTTCCCCCGCAGCATGGCGACCTGGCCGATCCGTTCCTTGCACTCTTTGTTGACGTTGTAGACGGTGGAGTCGGAGGACAACACACCGGAGTAGACACGGAACATCGTGATCTTGCCCGCGTAGGGATCCGCCATCGTCTTGAAGACCAGTGCAGAGAGCGGGGCATCCTGCCGACCCTCTCGGACCAGGCGCTTTCCGTCCCTGGGATCGATCCCCTCGATGGCGGAGCGGTCAGCAGGGGACGGCGCCGCCTCCGTGAGCAGGTCCAACAGCGGCTGTATCCCGATATTCTTCAGCGCCGAGCCGCAGAGGACCGGAACGAACTTTCCGCTTCGGATCCCCCGCCTGAGCCCGCCCTTCAACTCCTCCGCCGACAGGGCCTCTCCCTCCAGATACTTCTCGAGAAGCTTGTCGTCGCTCTCCGCGATCGCCTCGACCAGGGCGGCTCGGAACTCTTCGGCCCTGGACTTGAGGTCCGCGGGGATCTCCCCCTCGGAGAACTTGCCCGCGGCGCCGCCCTGATAGCTGACCGCTCTCATCTTCAGGAGGTCCACCACCCCCGCGAACGAGGCCTCCGACCCGATCGGGATCTGGACGGGCGTTGCGACCGGACAGAGGTTCTTGCGCACGTCCTCCAGGGCCCGATGGAAGTCGGATCGTTCCTGATCCAACCTATTGATGAAGATCATCCTCGCCAGGCCCTCCGCCTCGGCACACGCCCACACTTTTTCGGTCTGGACCTGCACACCAGACACCCCGCTGACCAGCACGAGGGCGGAGTCGAGGACGCTCAGGCAGCTTCGCGTGTCGGCCAGGTAGATCGACGCCCCCGGAGTGTCGATCAGGTTGAGCTTGTGCCCCCTCCACTCGCAGAAGGCGAGGGCGGCGCTGATGCTCATCCCCCGCCTGATCTCGTCCTCATCGAAGTCGGTCACCGTTGTCCCGTCCTCCACCTTTCCCAAGCGTGAGGTCGCGCCCGCGTCGAACAGGATGGCCTCGGTGAGCGTAGTCTTCCCGGCGCCCCCATGCGCGACAATCCCGACGTTGCGAATCTTGGCAATGTCCGGGCTGCTCACCCGCACCACCCCCTCAGCCGAACAGGCCGCGGGACCGTACTGAGGCCCCTTACCTAACACACCGGTCGCAGGATTGTAAAGTGAAATCGCCTCGTGAAACCACGATGCCCTTCCCGAGCCTACCGGGAAGGGCACCTTTCTGTCTGTCCGTGATGATCCGATGCTTCCTACGTTTAGGCGACCCCCCCGGCGTCACGTACCTCCCGCGGCGCGGGCGCCGCCGGATGTCCCCCGGGGGCCTCCGCCTTGTGTCCACGCCGGCCGCGCCATCGCGACGGCCTTGCCGCAGGCTCGGGGGCGGCGCCGGAGGTCACCAACTCGATCGCCGCGAGCGGCGCGCCGTCCCCCATCCTGTAATCCAATTTCGTGATCCGCGTGTAGCCGCCGTTTCGATCCTTATACCGGCCCCCGATCGAGTCAAATAGCTTCTTCAAGACCTTGTCATCTGCGACAATCTCGGCCGCCTGCCGACGCGCGTGCAGATCCTGGCGCTTGGCCAACGTGATCATGCGTTCAGCCAGTTTGCGAAGCTCCTTGGCCTTGGCTTCAGTCGTGACGATCTTCTCGTACAGGAAGAGCGAGGTCACCAGGTTTCGCAGAAGTATCTCGCGGTGCGCCGTGGTCCGCCCCAGCTTCCTCCCAGACTTTCGATGTCGCATAGCTTCTGCCCGGCCCGAGGCTTACGCCTTGGAGCCCCGGTCGCCTCGTTTCCCAGCCAACTCGCCCAGAGGGAACCCGTCCAGCCTCATCCCAAGGGCTAGCCCCATGCCGGTGAGTATCTCTTTGATCTCGTTCAGAGACTTCCGACCGAAGTTCTTGGTCTTCAACATCTCGGCCTCGGTCTTCTGCACCAATTCGTAGATATAGCGGATGTTCGAGTTCTTGAGACAGTTGGCGGACCGAACCGAGAGTTCCAATTCGTCAACGCTCCGGTTGAGATACTCCAGAACGCGCTCCTTTTCCTCGTCGACAACGATCCCCTCGCCCTCGGGCTCCTCCTCGAAGTTGATGAAGATGCTCAGGTGGTCCTTCAGGATCTTCGCCGCATACGCGACGGCATCGCGGGGCAGGACGCTCCCGTCAGTCCAGACCTCGAGGATCAGCCTATTATAGTCGGTGACCTGACCGACGCGAGTGTCCTCCACCAGGAAGTTGACCTTCCTGATAGGGGAGAAGATGGAATCGATCGCGATGACGTCCACAGGCTGGCCTTCCCTCTTATTTCGCTCCGCCGGGACGTACCCGCGCCCGGAACGGGTCTCCATCTCCATCTCGAGCTTTCCGTCCTTATCGAGGGTGGCGAGATGCAGCTCCGGGTTCAGGATCTCCACGTCAGGGTCCGGGGTGATGTTGGACGCCCGGACCTCCCCCTCCGAAGACGCCTTTATGGAGAGGGTCTTGGGATGGTCCACGTTGAGTTTCATCCGCAGTGCCTTGATGTTCAGGATGATGTCGGCCACGTCCTCTTTCACGCCGGGGATCGTGGAGAACTCGTGCAGGGCCCCCGCGATCCGGACCGTGGTCACGGCCGCTCCCTCGATCGAGGAGAGCAAGATGCGCCTGAGGGCGTTCCCGATGGTCAGTCCAAAACCGCGTTCGAAGGGCTCAGCAAAGAACCTCCCGTATGTGCTGGTGAGGGTCTCCAGCTCGCATTCCAACCGCTTCGGCTTCTGGAAGCCCCTAAACCTCTGTATCATGAAAGCCTCCCACGCCCGCGATTACTTGGAGTAGAGGGCAACGATCAACTGCTCATCGACAGGGATGGCGCTCTCCTCCCGGGTCGGGGTCGACCGAAGAGTCCCTTTCATAGCGCTCGCATCGAGTTCCAACCAGCTCGCCAGCGGCCGTTTCTTGGCCCCTTCCAGGGCGGCCTTGATCGCCAGTGTCTCCCGGCTGTTCGGCCGTACCTCGATCACCTGGCCGGGGCGAACCAAGTAGGACGGAATGGTCACCTTTCGTCCGTTGACGAGGAAGTGGCCGTGAGCGATCAGGATCCGCGCCTGCGCGCGAGAGGCGGCGAATCCCAGGCGATGCACCACGCTGTCCAGTCGCTGCTCAAGGATCCTGATCAGGTTCTCCCCGGTGATCCCCCTCTGCCGTTCGGCCAGGCGGAAGTATTTCCGGAACTGTCTCTCCAGCACTCCGTAGATCCTCCGCATCTTCTGCTTCGCGCGAAGTTGGATGCCGTAGTCGGACAGTTTGCTCCGTCGCTGCCCGTGGTCGCCGGGGACATAGTTCCGCTTCTCGATCGCGCACTTGGTGGAAAAGCACCGATCGCCTTTCAGAAAGAGCTTGATCCCCTCGCGCCGGCAGAGCTTGCAGACCGCACCCCGATACCTAGCCACCGGCCCCTCCCGGGACGGCGGCGCTGCGCTCCCTTCCAGACGCGCCCCGGCAGGCGCCGCTCGCGGTGCGCCGGTTCCCGACCCCCGACGGACCGCACAAAACGAATGCCCCGGTCATACTCGTCTCCGCTTGGGCGGCCGACAGCCGTTGTGCGGGATCGGCGTCACGTCTTTGATGGCCACGATCTCCAGTCCCGCGGCCTGCAACGACCGAATCGCCGCCTCCCGGCCGGCCCCCGGCCCCTTGACATACACCTTGACCTCCTTCATGCCGTTGCCCATTGCCTTCTTGGCCGCATCCTCAGCCGCCATCTGGGCAGCGAACGGTGTGCTCTTCCTCGACCCCTTGAACCCTACGGACCCGGCGCTCGACCACGCCACGACGTTGCCTGCCGTATCGGTGATCGTGACAATGGTATTATTAAAGGTCGCCTGAATGCAAGCCACGCCATGGGCGATGTTCTTGGGCTCTCTCTTCCCTCCCGGGCGTCCCGTTGGCCGCTTTGGTTTTTCCTCTTCCGCCATCGTGCCTCCGTCACAGAGTCAGCAGATTACCGGGCTATCGCGTCAGATCCGGCCCGCCCCGCGGTCCCGCTACGTCTTCTTGCTCTTGACCCCAACCGTCCGGCGAGGTCCCTTGCGCGTTCTGGCGTTGGTGCTGGTTCGCTGGCCTCGGACCGGAAGCCCCCGCCGATGCCGGAGGCCACGGTACGTGCCGATATCCATCAGGCGCTTGATGTTCGTGGACACCTCGCGCTTCAGGTCGCCCTCCACCCTGTAGTTGCCCTCGATCGTCCGCCTGAGCTTCGTGATCTCCTCCTCCGTCAAGTCCTTCACCCGGACGTCCGGACTGACGCCGGACTCCACCAGGATCTTGATCGCAGAGGAACGGCCGATGCCGTAGATATACGTCAGCGCGACCTCCAGGCGCTTCTCTCTCGGTAGATCCGTTCCGGCGATTCGTGCCATCGTCCTTCCTCAGTTCAGAGTTCGTAGTTCGTAGTTCATAGATGATATCTGTTCGTAACCAGGATCTCTATAAACTCCGAACCATGAATGATGAGCCTGCTAGCCCTGCCGCTGTTTATGGCGAGGGTTCTCGCACACAATCCGTACCACCCCTTTTCGGCGGATGATCTTGCACTTCTCGCAGATCGGCTTCACCGAGGCCCGAACTTTCATGCCAACTCCGCAGCCGGCGGTCAGCCACCCTCGCGGACCGCCACCGTGGTCCTCCCGACGTTATCTGTACCGGTAGATGATGCGCCCGCGCGTGAGATCGTAGGGAGACAGCTCGACGATCACCTTGTCTCCTGGGAGGATCCGGATGAAGTTCATGCGCATCTTCCCCGAGATATGCGCGAGCACCTTGTGCCCCGTTTCCAATTCCACGCGGAACATCGCGTTGGGCAAGGGCTCGATCACCGTCCCTTCAACCTCGATGGCCTCTTCCTTCGGCATCGGCCCTTCGCGCCCCCCCTATCGGCCTCGCCCATCGAGAGAGGTGAGCACCTCCACGCCGTCCTGGGTCACGGCCACGGTATGCTCGAAATGCGCGGACAGCGACCCGTCGCACGTGACCGCGGTCCACCGATCGTCGAGTATCACGACGTCCGGACGGCCCGCAGTGACCATCGGCTCGATCGCCAGCACCAGGCCGGGCTTGAGCACCGGACCGCAGCCCGGCGGGCCGAAGTTCGGGATCTGAGGCTCCTCGTGGAGCGAACGCCCGATCCCATGGCCGACGAAGATGCGGACCACCGAGAACCCGTTGGCCTCCACCGCCGTCTGCACCGCATGGGAGATGTCGGACACGTGATGACCCGGGCGGGCCGCCTCGATGCCTCTGCCCAACGACTGCCGGGTCACGGCGATCAGACGCTCGGCCTCCGCCGACACCCGGCCGACCGGCACGGTGATCGCCGCATCTCCGTAGTAGCCATCAACGATGGCCCCAAGGTCAAGGCTGATGATGTCGCCCTCTCTCAGTGTCCGCTCCGACGGAAGGGCGTGCACCACCTGCTCGTTGACCGACGCGCACAGCGTGTAGGGATACCCGCGGTACCCTTTGAAGGCCGGCTTGCCACCCCGTTTGAGGATGTACTCCTCGGCGACGCGGTCAAGCTCCAGGGTCGTGACCCCCGGCTCGACCAGCCTGGCCAGCCGGTCGAGGGCCTCCGCCACAATCAGGCCGCTCTTGCGAATCAGATCGACTTCCCAAGAGGACTTCAGGATCATCACGGCCGTGACTCATCCCGTCCCAGGGCGCGTGCGATGCGCTGAGAGATCTCCTCGATCGATCCGCACCCCTCGATCCGCGCGAGCAAGCCCTTCTGGTCATAGTAGGCGATCAACGGCTCCGTCTGTTCGCGGTAGACCCGCAGGCGATGGCGAATCGTCTCCTCCGTATCATCGTCCCGTTGGTAGAGCGAATCCCCACACTTGTCGCAGACCCCGGCCTGCCGGGACGGATTGGCCTCAACATGGTACATCTGTCCGCAGCCCCGGCACACCCGCCGGCCGCTGAGACGTCTGACGAGATCGTCCTCAGGCACCTCCACGCTGACCACCCGATCCAACGGGGCCTGGATGGCTCTCAAGGTCTGGGAGAGGGCCTCGGCCTGACGGAGGGTCCGCGGGAACCCGTCCAGGATGTACCCACGGGCGCAATCGGGCTTGCGCAACCGCTCCTCGATGATGCCGATTACCACTTCGTCCGGAACCAGAGCCCCCTGGTCCATGAACGACCTCGCCTTCCGCCCCAGGTCGGTGCCATCGGCGACGGCCTGGCGCAAGATGTCGCCCGTCGAGATCTGTGGGGCGCCAAACCTCCCCGCAAAGAGCTTGGCCTGCGTCCCCTTGCCCGCCCCCGGGGGGCCAAGCAAGATCAGTCGCATCGATCGCTACCCAAGCCTGCCCTTGATCCGGCTCTTCTTCAGGAACCCCTCATAGTGGCGCATCAGCAGATGGGACTCGACCTGCTGGACCGTATCCAGGGCCACGCCGACGACGATCAGGAGGGACGTCCCTCCGAAGTAAAACGGGACCCTGAGGACACTGATCATGTACTCCGGAAGGATCGAGATGAGCGCGAGATAGACGGCCCCCACCAGCGTGATGCGATCCAACACCTTCTCGATATACTCTGCCGTCCTCGCGCCGGGACGGATGCCCGGGATGAATCCCCCGTACTTCTTCATGTTATCAGCCACATCGGCCGGATTAAACACGATCGCCGTGTAGAAATAGGTGAAGAAGATGATGGCGACCCCGTAGAGCAGCGTGTAGATCGGTGTCGCCGGGGACAGGGCCTGGGCCACCGCCTGCATCCAGGGATGCTTGAAGAACTGCGCGATGGTGGCCGGGAACACGATGATCGATGCGGCGAAGATGACGGGCATGACGCCTGCCGTGTTCACCCGCAACGGGATGTGCGTGCTCTGTCCGCCGTAGATGCGACGGCCCACGACGCGCTTGGCATACTGCACCGGGATCGGCCGCTGGCCCAGGGTCATGATGATGACCCCGGCGACGACCAGGACCATCAGGACCACGAGGACCAGGAACGTCAAGGCCCCCATCTCTCCGGCGGACAGTAGCCGCCACGTGCCGACGAGCGCCTCCGGCACCAGGACGATGATGCCCGCGAAGATCAACAGGGAGATCCCGTTCCCGATCCCGCGCTCGGTGATCTGCTCGCCCAACCACATGAGAAAGATCGCCCCTGCCGTCAGCGTCATCGTAGTCATGAGGCGAAAGCCCCAGCCCGGATGCGGCACCACGAGCTCGCCTGCGGGGCTCCGCATACTCTCCAGGCCGATGGCGATCCCGAGGGCCTGGATGGCCGACAGGAGGACGGTGCCGTACCGCGTGTACTGGCTGATCTTCTTGCGACCCTGTTCTCCCTCCTTGCTCAGCTTCTCGAGGGCGGGGTACACGACGGCGAGCAGTTGCAGGATGATGGACGCGCTGATGTAGGGCATGATCCCGAGCGAAAGGACGCTCAGGCGGCGCAGCGCCCCACCCGTGAAGAGATCGAAGAAGCCCAGGAGCGTGCCGCCCACCTGATCGAAGAACGCCGAGAGGGCGTGCGCGTCGATGCCGGGCGTGGGGATATGGGACCCGATTCGGTAGACGATGAGCGCAAGCGCTGTGTAGATAATCCGCTTCTTGAGCTCGGGAACCCTCAGGATGTTCCCCACACCCTGGATCATGCGCCGATCACCTCCACCGTTCCCCCCGCCGCCACGATCTTCTCGATCGCCCGCCTGGAGAACCGGTGGGCAGAGATGTTGAGCGGTCTACTGATGATGCCGCCGGCAAGGACCTTCAGCCCCATCTCGAGGTCCTTGATCCGCCCCAGCTCCCGAAGCAGGCCGGGCGTGACCTTCGCGCCCGGCTCGAAGCGCTCCAGGTCCTTCAGGTTGACGATCGCGTAGGCTCGCCTATACCGGTTGGTGAAACCCCGCTTCGGGACGCGGCGGTGCAGGGGAAGCTGTCCGCCCTCGAACCACGGACGGATACGCGGGCCCGAACGCGCCTTCTGGCCCTTCTCCCCTTTGCCGGCCGTCCTTCCATGCCCGGAGCCGGTGCCGCGGCCGACCCGCTTCGCGTGTCGGCGAGCGCCCGCCGGCGGACCGACGTCATGCAGCCTCATCTGTCGTCTCCGCTATCGACCGGGCGAACCTCGACCAGGTGAGACACCTTGGCGATCATCCCCCGGACGGCCGGCGTATCGGTGCGAGAGACGGTCTGGCCGATCCGCCGTAATCCCAGTCCGGCCAGAACCTGGCGCTGGCGAGCCGGTCGCCCGATCTGGCTCCTGCGCAGGGTGATACGGATGGCGCCCTCCATCTCCTACGCCCCTTGCGCGACGCTGGCCTCGATAGGCGCGCCCCGCGCGCGCGCCACATCTTCCGGCGCCCTCAGTGACTTCAGCCCCTCCAGCGTGGCCTTCACGACGTTGTGCGGGTTGTCGGACCCGAGAGACTTGCAGAGCACGTCCTTCACCCCGGCCGCTTCCAGTACGGCGCGGGATGCTCCACCCGCCACCACGCCGGTGCCCGGAGAGGCTGGCTTCAGCATCACCTTCCCCGATCCGAACCTCCCCACGATCTCATGGGGGATGGTCGTCCTCATGAGCGAGATACGACTCATGTGCTTCTTCGCGGCCTCGATCCCCTTGCGAATCGCCTCCGGCACCTCGTGCGCCTTCCCGAGGCCGGTCCCTACCCGTCCGTTCTGATCCCCGACAACGATGAGGGCGCTGAAGTGGAACCGCCGGCCGCCCTTCACCACCTTGGCCACCCGATTGATGTGGACGACGCGCTCGACCAGACTCCCTGGCTCGGCATTCATCTGCTTCACAGCCGCTCCTTCACCTCCGCCCGCCACATGGCCGACGACGACATGAACGGGCAGCGCCACCAGAGACCGGCGGCACGTCGTTTAGAACTTCAATCCCCGCTCTCGGACGCCGGTGGCCAGCGCCTTCACGCGCCCGTGGAACTTATATCCGCCGCGGTCAAACACCACCTGGTCAACGCGCGCGGCCATCGCTTTGGCCGCCAGGAGCTCGCCGACGAGCTTGGCGGCCGCGGTCTTGTTGCTCGCCTTCGTCTGCTCCCTGATCTCCCTCGACTGGGTAGACGCCGCCGCCAGCGTCTTGCCCTGTTCGTCGTCGATGATCTGGGCGTAGATGTGCCGGGCGCTCCTGAATACGGAGAGCCTCGGGCGTTGCGCGCTTCCGACGATCCGTTTTCGGACCCGGCGGTGCCGGCGCTCACGACCCTGTCGTTTCTCCCGTCCGCCAGCCACGTCTCCCCTTCCCTCAGAATCGGGAGTCCCTACGCACCGGTCTTCCCGGCCTTTCGACGAATGCGCTCGTCGGCGTACTTGATCCCCTTCCCCTTGTATGGCTCCGGGGGCCTCAGGCGCCTGATCTTCGCCGCGATCTCTCCAACCTGCTGTTTATCCGCGCCGGTGACCGTGAGCACGTTCTGATTTTCCACCGCCACCTTGATCCCCTCAGGGATCGGAACCACGAGGGGGTGAGAATAGCCCAGCATGAGTGTCAGATTGCTGCCCTGGACCGACGCCCGATAGCCGACCCCGACCAGCTCCAGCTTCTTCTCGAACCCCTTGGTCACCCCCACCACCATATTCGCGACGAGGGTGCGGGTCAGCCCGTGAAGAGATCGGTGAAGCTTCGCGTCCGAGGGGCGGCGGCAGCTGAGCTGGCCGTCCTCGGCTTTCACCATGATCGAGGGGTGGAGACGCAGCGAGAGCCTTCCCTTGGGCCCCGCGATCGAGATGGCCCCCTCGGTGAGCTCCACGCGAACGCCTTCAGGGATGAGAACCGGCTTGCTGCCGATCCGTGACATCGTTCCCTCACCGCTGTGTATTCGGCCTCGCCGGCCTCTTCGCCCGAGTGGGAGCCGCGCGCCCCCTCGATCCAGCCCACAGGGCGTGGCGGACCTTACCAGACGTAGCAGAGGACTTCACCGCCCACGCCGCGCTCTCCCGCGGCACGCGCGGTCATGATCCCCTGAGAGGTGGAGAGGATGGCGACCCCCAACCCGCTCATCACGCGTGGCAGGCGTCGCGACGGGGCGTAGACTCGAAGGCCCGGCCGGCTCACCCGCCGAAGGCCGATGATCACCCGCTGATTGCCCTGGCCGTACTTCAGGTAGACCCGGAGGGTCTTCTGCACGCCTGTCTCCAACACCTTGAGATTCTTGATATAGCCTTCCGCCCGAAGGACCTTGGCGATCTCCACCTTAATTCCGGAGGCCGGAATATCGACCTTGTCCTGAGCGCCCTGATTGGCATTCCTGATCCGCGTCAACATATCTGCGATGGGATCGGTCATCATGATGGTCGCCCCGCTCCTGACTCAGCCCTCAACACACGGGGACACACGAACGTCCTCACCAGCTGGCCTTGGTGACACCGGGGATCTCGCCCCGAAGGGCCAGATCCCGAAAGCAGATCCGGCACATCGCGAATTTCCGAAGATAGCCGCGCGCCCGCCCGCAGAGCCTGCAGCGATGGTACGCGCGAGCCTTGAACTTCGGCTTCCGGCGGCTCTTGAGAATCAACGAGAGCTTTGCCATGTGACCTGACGAAAAGGTGTGACGCACATCATCGGAACGCTCGCTACGACCTCAGAAATGGAAAACCGAGATGTTCGAGGAGCGCGCGGGCCTCCCCATCCGTCCGCGCCGATGTCTCGATGGCAACGTCCATTCCCCTGACCGCCTCCACTTTCTCGTACTTGATCTCCGGAAAGATGAGCTGCTCCTTCAGGCCGAGGTTGTAGTTGCCGCGTCCGTCGAACGAGTCGGTCGGAACTCCCTTGAAGTCCCGAATCCGCGGCAAGGCGATGTTCAACAGCCGATCGAGGAACTCGTACATCCGCTCTCCCCGCAGCGTGAGCTTGCAGCCGACGGGCATACCGGCCCTGAGCTTGAAGCCCGCCTCGGACTTCTTCGCGCGGGTCACGACCGGGCGCTGTCCGGTCACGGCGGCAAGCTCCGCCACCGCCGCGTCGATCACCTTGACGTTCGCCACGGCCTCTCCGAGCCCCATGTTGATGACGACCTTCCTTGGGCGAGGGACCTGCAGGATGTTCTTATACCCGAACTGCCGCTGCAGGGCAGGCACGATCTCCCGCCGAAGGCGCTCCCGGAGCCTAGGCTCGACGCGAGGCTCTCCTTTGAACTCCGCGACGGCCTCTTTCTCCCGCTTCTTCCTTGGCTTCGGCTGCTCTGCCACCACCACCCCCTAATCCACGCCCTCGCCGCAGTGCTTACACACCCGCACCCTCTTGCCGTCGGCCAAGCGACTATGCCGGACCCGCACGGGGCGGTCACACTTGGCGCACACCAACATCAGGTTCGAGACGTGAATGGGGCTCTCCCGTTCGAGGATCCCCCCCTGCTTCGAGGCCCGTCCCGGCTTGGTATGGCGCTTCACGAAGTTCAGCTTTTCTACCAGGGCCCCACCGACCTTGGCGATGACCTTCAGCACCTTCCCTCGCTTGCCCTTTTCTTTCCCGGCGATCACGACCACCAGATCGTTCTTCTTGATCGCCAGCCCCTGTCGCACCGCCATCATCGTCCCCGCCGAACCATCCACACTCACCGTTCCCAACGCGTGCCCTGCGATCCCGCTCAGACCACCTCCGGCGCGAGCGAGATGATCTTCATGAACTGCGCCTCGCGAAGCTCCCGCGCCACGGGGCCGAAGATCCGGGTGCCGACCGGGTTATTCAGCTCGTTCAGGAGCACGGCGGCGTTTCGATCGAACTTGATGTAGGAGCCGTCCGGACGGCGCAATTCTTTCGACGTCCGGACCACGACGGCTCGAACAACAGCCCCCTTCTTCACCGTTCCCTCCGGGACCGCCTCCTTGACGTTGGCCACGATGACGTCGCCCAGGCGGGCGTACCGCTTGCCCGATCCCCCCAGGACCTTGATCAGGGAGATCCGCTTGGCACCCGAATTATCGGCCACCTCCATGATGGTCCGCAGCCCGATCACAGCTCTCTCGACTCCCTCGCACTGAATGACGCCGGCGGGTCATGCGACGAACAGCACCGCGGCTTCCACGTGATTCCCACAAGGCCACTGACGCCGACTCACCGCTCCGGATTGCGAGGGCCCGCTTCTCAACAGCCGCACTAGAGGGATGCCTTCTCCAGAACGTTAGTGACGAGCCAGCGCTTCCCCTTACTCAACGGACGAGTCTCTATGAGGGCCACCGTATCGCCCATCTTGCAGCGGCTGTCCTCATCGTGTGCCTTGACCTTCCCTTTGCGCCACACCCTCTTTCCGTAGGCCTCATGCCGAACGAGACGCTCGACCATCACCACGACCGTTTTCTGCATCTTGTCGCTGACGACCACCCCTACGAGGGCCTTCCTGCGACCTCGCGATGCCTTCTCGGTCATGGCGCCTGCTCCGCCCCTGGGGAGTCCGCCCTGCGAAGCATCTCCCCGCGGACCGTCTCTCCACGGGCGATCGCGCGGCGAAGCTCTCGGATGCGCGACGGGTTTTCGAGTTGAGTGACGGACGCCCTCAGCTTCAGCTTGAAGAGGTCGTCCCTCAGCTCGCGAAGCTTCTGCGCGAGTTCCTCCGGGGTAAGCTCGCGAAACCCCTTGGCGTCGATGACCGCGCTCACGCGGACGCCCTGCTGCGAGACACGATTCGGGTGGCTATCGGGAGCTTATACGAGGCAAGCCGCATCGCCTCCTTGGCATTGGCCTCGGTGACCCCCTCCATCTCGCAGAGAATCCGGCCGGGTTTCACCACGGCCACCCACCCCTCCGGGGCGCCCTTTCCCTTGCCCATGCGAGTCTCCGCGGGTTTCTTTGTGACCGGCTTGTCGGGGAAGATTCGAATCCAGACCTTGCCCCCTCGCTTGATGTAGCGCGTCATGGCGCGCCGGGCCGACTCGATCTGGCGATTCGTGATCCACGCAGCCTCCAGGGCCTTAAGCCCGTACTCCCCGAACACCAATGTCGAGCCTCTCAGGGCAATCCCCGTCCGCCGCCCCCGGTGCTGCTTTCGGAACTTGACGCGCTTGGGTGCGAGCATCGTGCTAGCCCCGACCCGGGGCCGCCGCCCTCGTGCGCCGCGATCGATCGGGTGGGAGGGGCATGTCCCGCTCCTGCCTGCTCAGCAGCGAGTCCGGAAGCACCTCCCCGTGGAAGACCCAGCACTTCACGCCGATCACCCCATACGTGGTCTTGGCCACGGTAAACCCATAGTCGATGTCCGCCCGGAGCGTATTGAGGGGCATCCGGCCCTCCCGATACCACTCCCTGCGCGCGATCTCTGCGCCGCCCAGGCGCCCGGCGCACGCGATCTGCACCCCGAGCGCCCCCAACCGCATCGTCGCCTGGACGGTCTTCTTCATCGCGCGCCTGAACGCGACTCGACGCACCAACTGAGACGCCACCTGTTCAGCAATCAGTTGAGCGTCAAGCTCCGCCTTTCGAATCTCCAGGATATCGAGCTGAATGTGTTTCTTCGTCATGCCAGACAGCGCGGCCTTCAGCTTCTCGACCTCCGATCCCTTCTTTCCGATAATGATGCCGGGCCTGGCAGTATGGATCATAATGCGGATCTGATCGGCCTTTCGCTCGATATCGATGCTGGACACCCCCGCGTGCTGCACTCGCTCCTTGATGAAGCGGCGGAGCCGGAGGTCTTCGTGAAGCGCCTGCTCGTACCCTTTGCCGGCGAACCACCGAGACTTCCAGGGCTTCGTGATGCCCAACCGGAATCCAACCGGGTGTACCTTCTGGCCCATCCTACCTCCGCCGCGCGTTGATCCGGGGTCCGGGCGAAGCGACGCGCACCCCACCCCCGGAGTGGCACCCCGCACCCTAGGGCTCTCGTTCCTCCAGGACAATCGTAATGTGGCTGCTCCGCTTCTTGATCGGGGTCGCCCGTCCCATGGCGCGAGGGCGAAACCGCTTCATGGTGGGACCCTGGTTCACGAAGGCATCCTTCACGAACAGACGATCAACGTCTCTGGCCCCGTGGTTGTGCTGGGCGTTGGCCACAGCCGATTTCAGGACCTTCTCCACGACCCGAGCGGCATACTTCCTGGTAAACCTGACCGTGTCGAGGGCCTGACCCACGTCACGGCCACGAATCAGGTCGATGACGAGTCTCGCCTTTCGGGGCGGGACGCGCAGAAAGCGGCCGACGGCACGACACTCCATCACCGGATTCGATCCTCACTACTTAAGCGCGGTCGAGCGCGCGGTGTGGGCCCCGTGGCCGCGAAAGGTTCGTGTCGGCGAGAACTCACCGAGTTTGTGCCCCACCATGTTCTCGGTGATGTAGATCGGGATGAACTTCTTGCCATTATGGATCGCCAGCGTGTGCCCCACGAATTCCGGAAGGACGACGGAACGCCGGGACCACGTCTTGATGATCTTCCTGTCCCGGTCCAGGTTCATCGCCTCGATCTTCTTCAGCAGCTTGGGATCGACGTATGCGCCCTTCTTCAATGACCGCGACACGCTAGGCTCCGTCCTCGAAACCGTGCCCGTTACTTCCTTCGTTTCACAATCAGCCGATTGGAGGCTTTCCGTTTCTTGCGGGTCTTCCCCTCCACCTTGCCCCACGGGCTGCAGGGGTGCCGGCCCCCGGAGGCCTTTCCCTCTCCGCCCCCCAGGGGGTGATCGTGGGGGTTCATCGCCACGCCTCGGACCGACGGCCTGATTCCAAGCCACCGGGACCGGCCCGCCTTCCCCAGCGAGATGTTCTCATGGTCCAGATTCCCGACCTGGCCGATCACGGCCGTGCAGGACAGGGTGATGCGTCGGACCTCCCCTGAGGGCAACTTGACCAATCCGTACTCCCCCTCCTTGGCGAGGAACTGCGCCCCGGAGCCCGCGCTCCTGACAAGCTGCGCCCCCTTGCCGACCTTCAATTCCAGATTATGAAGGGTCATCCCGACCGGAATGTGCCGCAGCGGGAGGGCGTTTCCGACCCTGATCTCTGCGTCAGGGCCGGACATCAGTTGGTCTCCGACCTGCAGCCCGAGGGGTGCCACAATGTACCGCTTCTCGCCGTCCGCGTAGTGAAGGAGAGCGATCCTGGAAGAACGGTTCGGGTCATATTCGATCGACGCGACCCTCGCGGGTACGCCTGGCTTGTCCCGCTTGAAATCGATGAGTCGATACATCCGCTTGTGGCCGCCCCCACGATGGCGGGCGGTCAGCCTCCCGGCCGCGTTCCGCCCGCCCGACCTCTTCAGCGGACGCACGAGCCCCTTCTCCGGTGTCGGCCTGGTGAGATCAGAATAGTCCAGAACGCTCTGGAAGCGGCGTCCCGGCGAGGTCGGCTTGTACGCTCGAACCGCCACGCTACACCCCCTCGAAGAACTCGATGCTATCCCCCTCTTTGAGCGCCGCCACGGCCTTCTTCCAGTCTTGGGTCCGACCGGCAAACCGCCCGACCCGCTTCACTTTCCCCTTGACCGGGATGGTCCGAACCCGAAGGACCGTCACCCGAAAGAGCGATTCCACGGCGCGCTTGATCTCGATCTTGTTGGCGTCCCGCGCCACCTCGAAGAGGTACTGGTTTTCCTGTTGCTTCAGCCTGGTCCCCTTCTCCGTGATAAGGGGGCGGCGGATAATCTCGTTCGGGTCTCTCACAGCTTCCAGGCCTCTTCGACCAGGCTCAGCGCGCGCCTCGTCATGATCAGCGTGTCATGCTTGAGGAGATCATAGACGTTCAGTCCCTCCGCGGGGATGAGGGTGACGTCCCGGAGATTGCGGCAGGACCTGGCGACTGCACCGTCACGCTCGACGCGATCCACCACGACCAACACCCGCCCGCTCACTCCCACTCTGGCGAGCAGGTCCCTGAATCTTTTGGTGCCCGGCCGCTCGAGCGAAAGGTCCTCAAGGATGACGAGCCGGCCACCTTGAACCTTCGAAGACAGGCCCCCGCGTAGCGCAGCCGCCCGCACTCGCCGCGGCACCAGGTAGCCGTAGCTTCTGGGCTTCGGGCCGAACACGGTCCCCCCTCCCCGCCAGAGCGGAGAACGCCTCGTCCCTGCCCGAGCGCGGCCGGTCCCCTTCTGCTTCCAGGGCTTCCTCCCGCCTCCGCGGACGTCCGAGCGCGTCTTGGTCGAGGCGGTCCCCTGTCGGCGATTCGCCAGTTGCATCGTGACCACCGCATGCAGGAGATGAGGATGGGCGGCGGCGCCGAAGACCGACTCGTCGAGGAGGATCTCCTCGGCCGTCGTGTTGTTCACATCCACCACCCGCGCCGTCGGCCGTATCATCGTCACCCTCGCTTGAGGATCGTCAGCAGGCCGCCTGCGGCGCCCGGGACCGCGCCCCTGAGCAGCAGGAGGTTGTGTTCAGGGATCACCTTCACCACCTTGAGCCCCCTGACGGTCGTCATCGCGCCGCCCATTCGCCCTGGCATATGGTGGCCCTTGAAGACCCGGGATGGGTACGACGATGCGCCGATCGACCCCGGGGCCCGGTGGAACATCGAACCGTGGGTCTGCGGACCGCCCAAGTAGCCCCACCGCTTGACCCCGCCCTGGAACCCTTTCCCCTTCGAGGCCCCGGTCACCCGAACCCGCTCTCCGACCGCGAAGAGCGACACCGTCAAGACCTGGCCGACCCCGTACGCCGAGGACTCGGGCGGCTGCAAACGGAACTCCCTGAGATGTCTGTGCGGGGCGACCTTTGCCCGGTCGAAGTGGCCTTTCAGAGGCCTCGTCACTCTCTTGGGCTTCGCCTCGGATCGAAAGCCGACCTGGATCGCGTCGTAGCCGTCGCTGGCGGCGGTCTTGCGCTGGACCACCGGACATGGGCCCGCCTCGATGACGGTGACGGGAACGATCTTCCCGTCTTCGTCAAAGAGCTGGGTCATCCCGACCTTCTTGCCGATCAACCCGATACTCACACCAGTTTACCCGTCGAGGGGGGACAGGTCCCCCCTCGAAAGCCTAGAGGTCCTCCAACTCGATTGACATGAGTTGGTGGACACTGTTGCCGGGCCAAGAAACGAGCATAGCAAGGCGCGGGCCCCTGGGCCGACCGAGGCGTACATCTTCGGTACGTCGCAGGGAGGGCTCTGGGGACCGCAACGCCGCTAGGCGAAGTTAATTGGACCGGCATTAGAGTTTGATCTCCACGTCGACGCCCGCCGGGAGATCCAGGCGCATCAGGGCATCGATCGTCTGTGGCTGCGCGTCCAGGATGTCCATCAGGCGGATGTGCGTCCGTATCTCGAACTGCTCTCGCGACTTCTTATCGATATGGGGGGACCGCAACACCGTGAATCGCGCGATCTTCGTCGGCAGCGGAACAGGCCCGGAGACCCTGGCCCCGGTTCGCTGGGCCGTATTGACGATCTCCTTCGCCGACTGATCGAGGATCCGGTGATCGTACGCCTTCAATCGTATCCGTATGCGCTGATTCTCCATCGCATCCCGCGGACTTGAACGTCAGACCGCCCCCCCC
>Ga0187892_10002700_pt1 | contig 34502 bp, 41 predicted proteins | sample MA1701073metaG_FD_139345 | JGI IMG/M metagenome (GOLD analysis project Ga0187892, IMG submission 139345) | Bio-ooze microbial communities from a basaltic lava cave in the Kipuka Kanohina Cave System on the Island of Hawaii, USA - MA170107-3 metaG ... | reverse complement strand
CTGTGCCGAATCACCAAGACGGCGCGGAAGCGGCCAGCGCTCCTTCGATCCTTTATCACGGCCTCCGAGTTGCCCGCTTTTTTGGGACCGCGATGTCTATTAGTTATGCACGGGTCAATAAGGGGCATTCGGCGAGGATAAAAGGGCATTGGAGACCCCGGACCCCGCGATTCTCGGTCCCCTGGCTCAGCCCGCCTCTCGCGACGCCGCCTCTGACACGCGCCGAGGGCGGGGCCGTCTCATGCTCCGGGCATTCTGCCGCGCCTCCGGACACGATACCCGGGAATGAGAAGCGTGATGGATCGGGCGCGTTAGCATTTCCGCGCAGTTCGGGGCGTGGCATTCTGGTTGCCTGTGATTCTGGCCGGTGTCCGCGGGGCGACTCCGTGAGGAGGCGCACCGGTACTCCCGCAGGAGGACGTGGAGATGAAGCCGATTGGGCTCTTGGTTGGCAGCGCTTCCCCGCTGCGCGTCGCTACCCCCTAACCGCGGCGCCAGGGCGACCGGGCGCCGGGCCCGGAGCCTTCCGTCGATGAGGAGCCTCACGATGACGACTGAAGCTCATCCGAGCGATGCCCTGCGCGCGCAGCTCGCCGGCTCCGTCCTGTCGCCTTCGGACACCGCGTACGAGGACGCCCGGCGTGTTCACAACGGGCTGATCGATCGGCGGCCGGCCCTGGTGGCCCGCTGCCATGGCACTGCCGACGTGCAGGCGGCCGTACGGTTCGCCCGCGAGCGCGGCCTCGCGATCGCCGTCCGCGGCGGTGGCCACAACGTCGCCGGCAACGCCGTCTGCGACGGCGGCCTCATGATCGACCTGTCCGCCATGCGGGGAGTGCACGTCGACCCGCGCGCGCGCCGGGCGCGGGCGCAGGGTGGGGCGACCTGGGGAGACTACAACCGCGAGACTCAGCTCCACGGTCTCGCCAGTACCGGCGGCGTCGTCTCCACCACCGGCGTCGGGGGGCTGACCCTGGGCGGGGGGCTCGGCTGGCTGATGGGCAAGCACGGCATGGCGGTGGACAGTCTTCGGGCCGTCGAGCTAGTCACCGCGGCCGGCGAGGTCGTGCGGGCGAGCGCGGACGAGCATCCGGACCTCTTCTGGGCCGTCCGCGGTGGCGGCGGTAACTTCGGCGTCGCGACGTGGCTCGAGTACGAGGTGTACCCGGTGGGCCCGACGGTCACCGGCGGGCTGGTCGCGCATCCGTTCGCCGCGGCGCGCGACGTCCTCCGCTTCTACCGCGACTTCACGGCGTCGCTGCCCGACGAGCTGACCGCGTTCGCGGGCGTCCTGCACGCGCCTGACGGGTCGGGCACCAAGCTGGCCGGGATCATCGTGTGTCACGCGGGGAGTCTAGAGGCCGGCGCGGCGGCGGTGGCACCCGTCAAGCGCTTCGGCTCGCCGGTCATGGACGTGATCGGACCGATGCCGTACACGGCGGTGAACATGCTGTTCGACGCGGGCTTCCCGCGGGGCGCGCTGAACTACTGGAAATCGAACTTCCTTGCGGCGCTCGGAGACGCGGCCATCGACACGATGATCGAGCGTTTCGCCGCCACCCCGTCGCCGATGAGCGGGCTCTTGCTCGAGCATTTTCACGGTTCGGCGACGCGCGTGGGGCCGACCGAGACCGCCTTTCCCCACCGGAGCGTGGGGTACAACTTCCTCGCGGTCGGGGAGTGGCTGGATGCCTCCGCCACCTCGGCCAATGTCGCCTGGGCGAGAGAGGCGTATGCCGCGATGGCCCCGCACTTCACCTCCGGTCGGTACGTGAACTATCTGAACGCGGACGAGGTGACCGAGGGCAGCGCGGTGTCGGCGGCGTTCGGCCCGAATTGGAAGCGGTTGCGCGAGGTCAAGCGACGCTATGACCCCGCCAACGTCTTCCACCTGAACCAGAACATCGAGCCCTGAGCGAAACGCGGAGAACGCCGACTATCGATGCTGAGCAGGCGCAAGATCGGGCCGGACAAAGGGCTGCTGCGGAAGATCGTGACCCAGAGCCCGAACCGCAAGCAGGTCATCCTGGGCGACGAGTCGGGCCTGCCGATCATCCTGACCGACAAGTAGACCGTCGCGCTCGGCGGGCGGGCTCTTGCGCTCCGGCCCCGGACGCGGCATGGTGGCGCCCGTGACGCCTCTACTTGCCTGGGCCGGCCTCGCCGCGAGCTTCGTCATCGCGCTCGCCGCCGTTCTGCGGATGGCGGGTCCGGCGCCGGCCGGGCACGACGTGAGCGGGGTCATTCGCCTCCCGGAGCACGTGACCACCGTCATCGTCACCCTCTTCGGCCTTGCCGTTCTCGTGTTCGTCGTGGATCTGGTGTGGCGCGTGTGGTCCAAGGGAAAGCAGGCCGGCGAAAGCGAGCCGGCCGAGGAGCCGACCCCGGTTCCGCCATGGCTCCGGAGACTCACGCTGATCCTGTCCATTCTCAACGTCGTCGTCCTGGCCTACCTGTTGCGTCGCGCGGTACTCGACGGCGGTTTCTTCTCGGGGGCGGGCGGCTTGGCGACCGGACTGGCGCTTCCGGGGGCGAACCCGCCGAGCGCTCCCGCCATCTTCAACTGGGTGTTCGGGATCCTCGCGGTCGCGGCGGGTCTCGGTGCGGTCGTCCTCGCCCTGTGGGTCGCGCTCGGCGACCGCCTCAAGGAGCATGAGGAAGACGCCAGCGAAGCGCCGACGGGGCCTCTGGAGGCTCTGGTGGGGGAGAGCTTCGAGGACCTGCGCTCCGAGCCCGATCCGCGTCGCGCCATTGTCCGCTGCTACGCGAGGTTCGAGCGGGTGGCGGCCGACGCGGGACTCGAGCGGAAGCCGTGGTTCACACCGATGGAGTTCATGCGCGAGACCCTCGTCCGTCTGTCGGTCCCGCACGCGGCGGTGCCGACCTTGACGGGCTTGTTCGAGCTGGCCCGGTTCAGCCACCACGCACTGGGGCCGCGGGAGAGGGATCGCGCGCTTGCCGCCCTGCACGAGATCAGGACCGCGATCGAGGTGAGAGATGGCGATGCCGGTGGCCGCTAGCCGATCGGGACGCCGTCTCATTGGCCTCGCCATCGTCGCCGCCCTGCTCGCCCTCGTGGCGATGCCCGGTTACCTCTTGATCCCCCCGTCGTGGCGCTCCGTGGCGGTGCGCCTGGCGTGCGCGCTGGTCGTCGCCGTCGGGTGCGTCTACGTGCGGCGCTGGGCGCGGGACGCCCTCGCGGCGCCCGCCATCTCTCCCGTCCACGCCCCGACCGCCCCGCCGCCGGGGGTGGAGCTGGATGCCACTTTCCGCAGGCTGCACGACGATCTGGTCGCGAGCACATGGAGTCGGCGCTACTTCGACGTGATCCTCTGGCCCCGGCTGTCCACCCTCGCGGGGGCGGAGCTCCCGCGCCCGGCGGAGCGGCGCGTAGGGAGCCGCCGGGGGCCGTCGCTCTCCGCCATCGAGCGCATCATCGCGGAGATCGAAAGGCGCCCGTGAAGCTCGAGGCGGTGGCCGATCGCTGTCAGGACGTCCTCGCCGCGCTCGGCCAGGTGATCGTCGGCAAGGCCGACGTGCTCCAGCGGATCCTGGCCGGGGTCCTCGCCAACGGCCACATCCTCATCGAGGACAACCCGGGGCTCGCGAAGACCCTGATCGCCCGGCTCGTCTCCCAGGCCCTGGATCTCAGCTTCAAGCGGATCCAGTTCACCCCCGACCTCTTGCCCAGCGACATCACGGGGAGCTTCCTCTACGATCAGCGCGAGGCCCGCTTCGAGTTCCGTCGGGGTCCCATCTTCACCAACCTGCTCCTCGCCGATGAGATCAACCGGGCCACCCCCAAGACCCAGAGCGCGCTCCTCGAGGCGATGCAGGAGTCGCAGGTCACCGTCGAGGGCGAGCGCTTCCCCCTCGAGGCGCCGTTCCTCGTGATCGCGACCCAGAACCCGATCGAGCTGGAGGGGACCTATCCGCTTCCGGAGGCCCAGCTCGACCGCTTCCTGATGCGGGTGAGCGTGGGCTATCCGGATCGCGACGACGAGGTCGAGATCCTGGCCCGGCGCCGTCGCCGCCGGGAGGACGCGACCGGCCTCGCTCCGGTGATCTCGCGGGCGGAGCTCTCCGCCATGCAGGCCAGCCTGGAGGACGTGCACGTGGCCGCCGTGACCGAGCGCTACGTCGTCGATCTGGTGCAGGCCACCCGGTCCGACCCCCGCGTGGCGCTCGGCGCCTCACCGAGGGGGGCGCTCGCCCTGCTCAAGCTGGCCCGGGCCGCCGCGGCGATCGAGCGCCGCGACTTCGTGCTGCCGGACGACGTGAAGGCCATGGCCGCTCCCGCCCTTTCGCACCGGCTGATCCTCAAGCCCGAGCTGTGGGCGGCCAGGATCTCGCCGACGCAGGTGGTGCAGAACCTCCTGGCGCAGGTGCCGGCGCCCAGCTCGGACACCCGATGACCGGTCGGGTGACGCCATTCGTTCTATCCCTCATGGCGATCGCCGCGTGGGCGGTCTCGCTCGGCGTCCTGTCCGCCCGCCCCGAGCTGTTCGCGGTCGCGCTGCCGACCTTGCTCGCGCTCGCGACGCTGGCGCGCCGCGCCCCGCGTCCGGACCATTCGATCGCCCGCGAGATCTCGAGCAACCGCCTCTTCGAGGGAGGCGCGGTGACGGTGACGGTGACGGTCGCGGCGCGCTCGCCCATCGCGCTCATCGAGCTCCTGGGGCCGCTTCCCCCGGGCAGCGCGGTGCTGGCGGGCCGCCATCGCGCGGTGATGACTCTCGGGGCCGGCCGTACGACCCGGTGGAGCTACGAGGTGCGCCTCCCACGCCGCGGCGTGCACGATCTCGGGACGATCGCCGTCCGGGTCCGGGACCGCTTCGGCCTGCGCACCTGGGAGAATCGTCACGTCGACCCCATGCCCCTACGCGTCTACCCGCGAGTCGTCGCGCTCCGAAGCCTTCCCCGGCCGGTCCACGCCCAGGCTTCCGTCGGCGACTACGTCTCGCCGGCTCTCGGGGAGGGGATCGAGCCCGGCGACATTCGCCAGTTCGCGCCCGGCGACCGGATCAAACAGGTCAACTGGCGGGCCTCGCTGCGCCTCGGGCAGCTCTACGTCACCCAGCGGCACCGCGAGCGCAACGCGGACATCGTCCTCATGCTCGACACGCTCGCCGAGGTGGGCGCGCCGCCCGAGACCACGCTCGACCTCGGGGTCCGGGCGGCGGCCTCACTGGCGACCGCCTATCTCGGCCGAAAGGATCGGGTTGGCCTGATCAGCTACGGCGGTGTGATGAACTGGGTCAGGCCCGGGTCGGGGCGGGTTCAGTATGAGCGTCTCGTCGACGTCCTCCTGAAGGCCGAGGTCGTGTTCACCTACGTGGCCAAGGATCTTCTCCGGGTGCCCCCGCGCGTGCTCTGGCCCCAGGCCCTCGTGATCGCGATCACGCCGCTGCTGGATCCGCGGTTCACGAAGGCCGTGCTCGACCTGGCGGCCCGAGGCTTCGATCTCGTCGTCCTCGTCGTCTCTCCGGTCGAGGTCACGCGGGCCGCCCTCGCATCGTCGCCCGCCGGGGACCTCGCCTGCCGCCTCTGGACCCTCGAGCGCCGGACCACGCTCGGCGAACTGCGCCGTCACGGGCTCCCGGTGCTCGAGTGGCGGCCCCCGGAGCCGCTCGAGGCCGCCCTCGTGAGTGCCCGACGCCGGCGTGTCCGCCTGGCGAGTGCGGGCTGATGCGTCTCCTCGCGGCGGGTTCCGCCGTCGCCCTGTTCGTGCTGCTGCGCCTCACGACGCCGGCGCCGGCGGTGGCCGTCGGCGGCCTGGTCGGCCTCTTGCTGGCGGCGGTGGCGATCGCCGCCCACTGGCGGTGGCTTGCCACCGCCGCCGGTTGCGTGTTCCTGACCGGCTACGCGGCTGCGCTCTGGGTCGAGAGCGCGCCGGTGAACATCGTGCCCGCCCTGGGGTTCGGCCTCGCGCTGTTCTTCCTGCTGGAGTCCCTAGACCTGGCCTGCTGCGTTCGCGGCGCGGCCATCGATGGCGGGGTCGTCCAGTCGGCGCTCAGGCGATGGATCGTTCTCGGGGCCGGCGCGTTCGTGGCGGCGATGCTGGCCATGGCGCTGGCGACCCTCTTCGCGACGGCACTGCCCGCGGGAGCCTCACCACTGCTGGCCGCGGCGGGAGCGCTCGGAAGCGTTTGGGTCCTCGCGGTGATGATCAGGCGCGCTCACACCGGAGCCGAACGGACATAGGTGAACCGGTCTTTGAGCCGGAGGAACGGCTGTTCGCCCGCGCGGTCACGGGAGTGCGATCGGCCGCGACGAAGGGAAGATCACGCTGCTCAGAAACGCCCCGACCTCATCATCGAGGGCCGACGGTTTCTGACCTGTCGGAGATCGCTGAGTGTACAGCACGTTGATGGCGTATCGAGGCCAGTGCGGATGCCAGCAGAAGAACCCGCGCGTTGCCACCAACAGGATCGCATCCCCAAACTCGGCAGGATCCCTGAACTCGGTCGACCGGGCATATCGCGCGCACGTCGCCTTCAGCGAATCGTCCAGATTCGCTTCGAATGACACCAGCTGCTGGCGGGGGGTGAGCATCACACCTTTCCCCCCGCGGAACTCTTCTTTGAAGTACTGAAGGAACTCGTCGGCGTCGCGTATGTTGCCCTCGCCCAGATCCAACGCGAAAACGGCCGTGTAGATGAGCCATCCAGCCCTCACCCGGTTCTGGGGTAGCCGCTTGACGAACCTGATCAGCGTGGCGCCTGGCGGAATCCCCTCACCCCGTGATGCGGGAAACCGCGCCCAGTCGTCACCTCGTGGCGGTAAGACAGAGACGCCAGGCGCGTCAACACGCTGGGCCGGGTCGGCGATTGGCGCGAGACCTGTCGTCGCGCATCCAAGAGTGGCTACCGCAAGCCGTACGATCGCGATGCTCCTCAACCCATCCTCCCGCCGGGGACCACCGCGGGGCCAGCCGTAGAGATAGCGGCCTCTATAGGTGTAGACTGCCAGTGCGCGAGGCACCGGAGGACGCGGCCATGACAAGACTACAGCGAATCATCATGGGGGCGGTGCTGCTTGTCCTCGCCGGCACACACGGCGCGCTGGCCACGATCAGTCCGTCTGGCATCGACGCGCGGCTGCGACTGGACTGGGAGGTCGCCCAGACGCGCGCGGGCCGCCTCGAGATCCAGGGCTACGCTATCAACGACTACATGCGGCCAGCGATGAATGTACGACTGCTCGTCGAGACGCTCGACAGCACCGGCCACACCACTGATCGTGCCTATGGGTTCGTGGTCGGTGCCGTTCCGGCATTGAGTCGCGCCCCCTTCGTCGTTCCCCTGAAGACAGCCGGCGCGAGCTACCGGATCAGCATCACGACTTTCACCTGGAAGGACGGCGGCTCGGCCTAGCTCGCCAAGCTGACCGCGGTTCCGCTCCCTGTGTAATTGCTACCGTGGTCGTGTCCTACAGACGGGGCGGCATTCAGGACCGCTGAGTGGCCCCCCATTAAAGTCATATAAATCTAATCTTTAGTGACCATCCATCTGCCCATCCCCTGGCACGCCGGTTGCGTTGACCTAGACGTCCCTCGCTTCGCGCAGGTCAACCCGTCAAGTAGGAGGAAACACATGGCGAATGACGGCTGGAGCAATCCCTGGAAGATCACGGCCATCGGGATGGCCCTCGTGATCGTCACCGCTGTCGTCACAGGTCTTGTGGTCGCCAACTGGTCCGGGACCCCGGTCGAGCAGAAAGCGCCCGCCGTGGGGGCTTCGACCGCGCCACGGGTCGCCTCGAGTCCGGCGCCGCAGCGGCCGATATCGGCGGCCCCCTCCACGGTGCCGACCCAGGCAGCGATCGACGCGTGCCACCGGTCCGCCACGGCACAGGTCGGGCAGCGAGACAAGACGATGGAGGTAGTGAAGGATGGAGCGATCGGCGCTGCCGTGGGCGCCGCGGTTGGAGCCGCCGGGGGCGCGATCGCCGGGGGCGGGAAGGGCGCCGGCCAGGGCGCAGCCATCGGTGGCATCGTGGGCGCCGGGGGCGGTTCGCTCTACGGCCTCAACGAAAACCAGAAGCACGACCAGCGGTACCGTGAGGCCTACGGCAGCTGCATGAGGGCACGCGGTTACACCGGATAGCTGACCAGGCGGGGGCCCGGCCTAGTACGGTCGCTGGTTCAGATCAAGGCCCCCGCAGCGAACGAACAGACGGGGGCTGGCGGTTCTGACCGCCAGCCCCTTCGTCGTCGCTGCTCAACCGATGAAGCCACGTCTGCGTGCGGCTGCCTCGACCAACGCGGAGCTCTAGTCGCCCGACCCCGAAGGGCGGCTGCAGCGCATACTCGGTGAGCAGCTCGGTCAACCTCCCGTCCTGAGCGATCCTCACGCGCTCTCCCGCTCGGCCGCCAGCGCGTCCGTCTTGGCCGCCATGACGAAGTCGTTCCGGTGGAGACCACGGATCTTGTGGGTCCACCAGGTCACGGTGACTCGCCCCCACTCGGTGAGGAGAGCGGGGTGATGGCCCTCCTCCTCCGCAAGGGCCCCAACGCGGTTGGTGAAGGCAAGCGCGTCGACAAAGCTCGGGAGGCGGAATGTCCGCTCGAGCCGGGCGATACCGTCGCGCTCTACGAGCTCCCAGTCGGGGATCTGGCGCTTGAGATCGGCGACCTCGGCCTCCGTCACCCGCGGAGAATCGCGCCGGCAGGCGACACAGCGTTCAGCCGATAGCGTGCTCATCCCGTACCCCCCGGGCGCGTCTCCCGCCCCGCGCTGACCGAGTGGACGCTGCGCCGCTACGACCACATGCTTCGGTCATCCCGGCCAGGGTAGTGGGCGCTGCGCAGGTCGTCAAGGCGCTCGCGAAGCCTTGGCGGGGACCAAAGTGCCCTGCTGATCGCCGGCCGGTCGTGTACAGTATGGTGAGCGAGAAAGGAAGTGTGATGGCTCAAAAAAGGCCAGGGATGTACCGCGGCGACCGCCGCCGCAAGGAAGATCAGCGCAAAGCCAAGCAGGACGCCAAGCGGGCGCGGAAGGCGGAGCGTCGCGAGAGCGGGGCCAGTGGCCCCGAGATCGAGTCGGCCGGAGCAGATGGTCAGGGCCCGAAGGAGTTCGTCTGGTTCTCGCCGAGCAAAGGGCGGACCCTGACGACGACCACGGCCTCGCTCCCGACCATCGACGGCGTCGACGACTGGACGCTCCTCAGTGACCCCCGGCTGAGCCCGGGCGGCTGAGCCCGGGCCGTTTCGCTCATCGCGGCCGCAGACCCGTGGCCGGAACCTCGCAGTAAGCGCCGCAGAGCCGCGCACTGGTCGCCGCGACGCGACCGGCCCCCGACTCCTGCTTCTCCGACACTGGCGAGGAACGAGCTGAATTCCGCGGCACGCCGCGGACGATGCTATAGCGTCTTCACAACCTCCGCGGGCCAGGCGCGGGCGTCGACGCGGGCGTGCCACTCCTTGATCTTGCCGTCCCGCTCGATCACCACGCCGACGCGCTGCGCTCCCTTCTGGGGTCGACGTTGGCGCCGTAGGCGATGCCGATGGTTCGATCGGTGTCGCAGATCAGCGGGAAGTTGAAGTGGTACTTCTCGGCGAACTTCTTGTTCTCGGCCTCCGTGTCGAAGGACACCCCGAGGATCACGGCGCCCTTCCGGTCGTACTCTGCCTTCAGGTCGCGGAACCCGCAACCCTCCGCGGTTCAGCCGGGGGTGTCGGCCTTGGGGTAGAACCAGAGCACGACCGGCTTGCCTTTGAAGTCCGAGAGCTTCACGGTGTTGCCGGCGTGATCGCGGCCGACGAAATCGGGGGCCTTGTCTCCTGGATTGAGCATGAGTCCTCCTCAGTGGGCTGAGCTCGGGCGCACGATCTCGGCGGCGAAGGCCTCCAGCGCCTCCCAGTCGTAAGGCCCTTCACGGAACGCGATGTTGAGGCGGGTACAGCCGAGCGCCCGGAACTGGTCCACCATCGCGCGCGCGTCCTTCACCGTCCCCCGCAGGTAGCCGGTGCGGTCGGCGCGGTCGGGGCTGCCGCCCCAGTGGCCGCGGAAGATCTCGTCGGCCCGCGCGGCGCCCCGCGCGTCGGCTCCGAGATAGAAGCCGAGGTTCACGGTGCGCAGGATCGTCTTCGGATCGCGGCCTTCCTTCTCGCACCACTCGTCGAGCACCTGGCTCTTGTGCTTCCAGTCGCTTGGACCGATGTAGGCGCCGTTCCACCCGTCGGCGTATCTCGCGGCGGCCCGGAGCGTGCGCTTCTCGCCGCGCCCGCCGATCCAGATGGGGATCCGGGGCTGTAGCGGCTTTGGATTGTTCGGCGCGTCCGACACCCGGAAGTGCTGCCCCTCGAAGTTCGCGCGCCGCCGCTCCGGGTCGAGGAGCAGGCGCATGATCTGGGCGTACTCCTCGAGCATGTCCTCGCGCGGGCCGATCGACGGGAAGGCATAGCCGTAGGCCTTCGCCTCCACGTCGTGCCAGCCGGCGCCGAGCCCGCAGTCGACCCGGCCGTTCGAGAGATGGTCGATCGTGGTGAGGGACTTGGCGAGAAGCCCGGGGTTGCGGTACGCGACGCAGTAGACGCCGCTGCCGAGCCGGATCTGCGACGTGTCCATCGCGGCCGCGGTCAGGGTCGCGATCGCCTCGTAGCAGTCCATCTCCCCACCGCGCGGCGGCGATTCCTGAAAGTGGTCGGAGACGGAGAACCAGTCGAAGCCCTTCGCGTCGGCGAACTTCCACAGCGTGCGCATCTCGCCGAGCGGGCCACCCATGTGGCCGATGTGGATGCCGAACTTCATGTCGCTCCCTCCTCTCGCTTCGGCCGCGATGCTACGCCGGCCGACAACGGGTAGGCAAGAGGGAGCCGCTTAGAGCATCCGCCTGATGGCCCGGCGCAGGTCCCGGACCTTGAAGGGCTTCGCGAGGACGGGGGCTCGGATGACCTTCAGGAACCCGTCGTATTCGGACGTGGCGCCGCACGCAGAAACGAAGAGGACGTGCGGGCGGCCGGTCGGCCACCGGCGGGTGATTTCCGAATAGAGATTCGGTCCATCGAGCCCGGGCATCTTCAAATCTGACACGATCAGGTCGTACCACTGGCGGACGACCAACCGGAGGGCTTCGAGCCCATTGCTGCTCGACTCCACGTCATGGCCGTCGGCCCGCAGGCTCGACACGATGAGCTCCCGGGCGCTCTCATCGTCGTCGACGACGAGGATGCGCCCGGAGGAGACACGCTGGTTCGATAGAAGACTCATCCTATTCTGCGACGCTCCGACCCGTCGCCGTCCGCAGAAGTGGGCTGCATCGGAAGTGCCAAGCTTCCGGGCGTTCGGCGATGCGGACTTAGGGCGCACCTCCGTGGCCACCGTCCTGCCGGTGACAGTGCGGCGGGTAGGAATTACACGGGCTCAAGGCTGCCGGGCGAGCGGCACCAGGTACGTCGGCTGGTGCCCGAGCCGCTCGACGTCCACCGTGGTGCGCACGAAGGCGATGCACATCTCGTCCGCCGTGCCCTCGCCCCAGCGTACATCGCGCGGCGGCAGGGTGGGGTTGCGCCGATTGCGGGACGAGTTGTCGTAGACCGCCTCGACGTCGATTCGCGAGCCGCCCGGCAGCGGCACCGGGGTCCGGAACGTGTACGACCCCTGCCAGTGGAAGTCCCAGTCGTCGATGTAGATCAGCGGTCGGCTCGTCCCGTCGGGGTAGGTGACGGTCACCCGCATCTCCCGCCCCAGGAGGTGCATGTGGGGCGAGATCCCGATGGCGTGCATGTGCCACGTGGGCGGCAGCGTGTAGCTCGCCCGCACCACGTGCCGCTCGGCGCCGGCGGGGATGAGGAACTCGCGATTCAGCACGGGGAGCACGCGGACGCGCTTGTCCACGGTGGCGCGGGCGAAGCGCAGGCCCACGCGGGTGAGGTCGGGCACGGTGGTGCCGGTGCGGTTGTGGTAGTGCACCTGCACCACCACGGTCGCGCCGGCCGGCAGGAGCATGCCCACGCCGTCCGGCATCGCGGTGGGCGGCGCGCCCGGCGCCCAGCCGCCGAGCCCTCCGCGTGCGACGAAGCCCGGCCCGCCGAAGCAGGTGTAGCCCGGCCCCGGCTCGGCGCGGTCGAGCGCCTCGGCCTGCCCCGACGTTTCGATGTAACCGAGCACGTGGTGGACGATGCGGCGATCCCCGGGCAGGTACTCCGCCACGCTCACGTACCGGTCCTCCGCGAAGGCGGTGGGCACGACGAAGCAGCGGTAGAGGTCGCGGTCGGCGCTGGGCACGTCGAACGCGACGGCAGGTACGAGGACCACGTCGGGATCACCGGCCGACCAGAGCGCGGGGAAGGCGCGCGGCGGCGGCAGGTCGCGCGCGTCGCCCTCGGGCGCGCCCGCCTGCACCCAGGCGCGCAGGCGCGCGATGTCGGCATCCGCGAGCCGCCGCTCGCCGACGAAGTCGCCGTGTCCCGGCACGGGCGGCCAGGGCGGCATCTTCCGACGCTCGACGGTGCGCAAGAGCTTCTGGCGCCTCGGGTAGGCGTCGTCGTAGCTCGTCAGGGGAAACGGGGCGATCTCGCCGTCCCGGTGGCAGGCCTGGCAGTTCGTGGCGAGGAGCGGCGCGATGTCGCGGCTGTAGGTGACGCCGTCGGGTCCGGCCGCCGCGGGCAGCGCGAGCACACCCACGAGCGCCAGCCCGAGCCGCCACCGGCCGGGCCCGCTCGATCTCCACCATCCGAGCCACCGGCTCGCGCGCACCATGCGGCGATCCTAGAGCAGCTCCCGTGTTCCTGGCAATGGCTTTCGCCCGCGATCGACGACGTGTCAGGGCCCTGACGGAGAATGTCAGTTCGTTGACGACATCGAGATCACAACACCCTCATTTCCTTGAAATGTCCTGGTGGTCTGCTTCTTGCGAACGCGAGGAATCGGCACTAGCGTAACTAACGAAACTTCCCGGAGGAACCGAACTTGAAGAAGAAACGGAAGCACTACCTGACCACCGGAGAAGTCGCCCAGGTCTTCGAGGTCTCCGCAACCGCCGTCAAGACGTGGATTCAGCAGGGCAAGCTGCGCGCCTTGCGCACGCCCGGAGGCCACTTCCGGATCGCCACGCAAGACTTCCAACGCTTCCGGAAGGCGCATGGATTCTAAGAGGCTCGGGTGGTGGCTGCCGGTTCTCACGGCGGCCCTGGCTTTCCTCGCCTTCCGTCCGGCGCTCGAGGCCGAGTTCGTCAACTGGGACGACGAGGTGAGCTTCCTGACGAATCCCGCCTACCGCGGGCTCGGCCCGGTCCAGCTCAGGTGGATGTTCACCACCACGTTCCTCGGGCACTGGAGCCCGCTCACCTGGGTGACCTGGGGCTTCAACTACGTCGTGGGTGGCCTCGATCCGTGGGGGTATCACCTCGGTAACCTGCTCCTCCACTCGGCCAACGTGGCCGTGCTGTGGCTCGTGGCGCGCCGGCTGCTCGCGACCGGATTCGGCGTGCCGCTCACGCGCGCGGCCATCGTCTCCGGCGCGACCGTCACGGCCCTGGTGTGGGGCCTGCATCCGCTGCGCGCGGAGTCCGTCGCCTGGGCGAGCGAGCGACGGGACGTGTTGTGCGGGCTCTTCTATCTCCTGGCGGTGCTCGCTTATCTGCGCGGCGTGGCCCGAGGAGCCGGGATCGAGCACCGGTGGTGGGGTCTCTCGGTCGGGGCCTTCGCCGCCGCGCTCTCGTCCAAGGCGATCGCGATGACGCTGCCCCTCACCCTGCTGCTGCTGGACGTGTATCCTCTCCGCCGTCGTGGACTCGGCTGGTTGGCCCTCGCCCGTGAGAAGCTGCCCTACGCGCTGCTTGCCGCGGCGGCCGCCGCGGTGGCGTTCGTCGCGCGTCAGGAGAGCGGCGACATCACGGGATACGGGCAGTACGGGGTTGTCGCCCGCGTGGCGCTCGGGAGCTACACCGTCTGGTTCTATCCATGGAAGTTCCTCTGGCCAGGCGGCCTCTCGCCGATGTACGAGCTGCCGCAACCCGTCGATCTCGGGCAGGGGCGCTTCCTCGTCCCGCTGCTGGCGGTCATCGCGGTCACCGCCGCGTTCGTGCTGCTCCGGCGGCGCTGGCCCGCGGGGCTCACCGCCTGGGCCCACTCGGCCATCGTGCTGGCCCCGATCAGCGGGGTAGTCCACTCGGGGAACCAGCTCGTCGCTGACCGCTACAGCTACCTCTCGGGGTTGGGGTTCGCCGTCCTGGCCGGAGCCGGGCTCGCGTGGACGTTGCAGCGCGCCGCCGGCCGGTCGGTGCCGACCTGGCTTCGTCCCCTCGCATGGGCGGCCGCCGTGCTCGTCGTGGTCGCGCTCGGAGGGGCCGCCCGGACGCAGACCGCGATCTGGAAGAACTCCGAGACGCTCTGGCGGCGAGGGGTCGAGGTCGATCGGGCCTGCTCTCTCTGCGAGAGCAATCTCGGTCGGGTGGTGGCGCGCCCGGGGCGCTTTCCCGAGGCCGAGACGCACGTGCGCCGCGCGATCGCGCTCCGCCCCGACCGTCCCGGCCCCCACGAGAACATGGGCTGGATCATGCTCGCGCGGGGCCGCCACCGCGAGGCGGAGGAGAACTTCCGTCGCGCCGCGACGCTCCGGCCCGACCGCGCGGCGTCCCGGAACGCGCTGGGCGTGGCGCTGGCCAACCAGGGGCGCGACCTCGAGGCCGAGGCCGAGTTCCGAGAGGCCGCCCGCCTGTCTCCGCGGCTGGTGGATGCCCCCGCCAATCTGGGCGTGCTCTATGTGAGGCAGGGCCGCTACGAGGAGGCGATGCTGCCGCTCCGTCACGCGCTGGCGCTCGACGCGGGACGAGCCGGGGTCAGGGCTGATCTCGGACGAGCGCTCAGGGGCCGCGCGATCGCGCTCGTGCGCCAGGGCCGGCTCGACGAGGCCGCGCTGCTCTGGCAGGAGGCGGTTCCCCTCGCCGGCGACGACCCCGATCTCCTGCGCGGCCTGGGCCGAGCGCTCGTGGAGCAGGGCAAGGGCGTCGAAGCCATCCCGGTCCTCGAGCGGGCCGCCGCTCTCGCTCCCCGCCGGGCGGAGGAGCGCGTCTGGCTTGCCCGCGCGTATCGGCTCGCCGGGCGGATTCCCGAGGCCGAGCGTGAGCTGGCCAGGCTGCGAGCGCTGGCTCCGTCGCGCGCGGCCGAGCTAGGTCGATGACCCGCCTGCGCGCTCTGCCGCTCCTGGTCGGGCTCCTCGCCTTCGTAGCCTTCCTGCCTGCGCTCCGCGGAGGGTTCGTGGACTGGGACGACGGCGTCAACTTCCTGGAGAACCCCGGCTATCGTGGCCTCGGGCCTCGCGAGCTGCACTGGATGTTCACCGCGACGCAGATGGGGCACTACATCCCGCTCACGTGGCTGACCCTCGGGCTCAACTACGTCCTCGGTGGCATGGAGCCGTGGGGCTATCATCTGGGCAGCCTCATCCTCCACGCGGCGAACGCCGCGCTCCTGTTCTTCGTCGCGCGCCGGCTCCTCGCGGCGGCCACCATCTCCCATGCCCCATCCATCGCCTGGGGCGCCGCCGTCGCGGCGCTCCTGTGGGCGCTGCACCCTCTGCGCGTGGAGTCGGTGGCGTGGGTCACCGAGCGGCGAGATGTGCTGTGCGGCTTCTTTTACTTGCTGGCGGTGCTCGCCTATCTGCGGGGCGTGACACCGGAGCGCACGCTCTCCGGGGGCTGGCTCGTCGCATCCTGCGTCGCCTTCGCGGCGGCGCTTGGCTCGAAGGCCATCGCGATGACGCTGCCGGCGACCCTGCTCGTGCTCGACGCCTATCCGCTCCGCCGCCTCGGCCTCGGCTGGCCGGCCCTGCTCAGGGAGAAGCTTGGTCACATGGCGCTCGGCGTGGTCGGCGCCGTGGTCGCGATCTGGGCGGTCACCCGCGGCGCGGGTTGGACAAGCTACGACGCTTACGGGCTCGACGCCCGGCTCGCCATGTTCGGCTACAGCTTCTGGTTCTACCCGGGGAAGCTGATCTGGCCGGAGAGGCTCTCTCCGCTCTACGAGCTGCCCGCCCGCGTCCACCTTCTCGACGCGGCCTTCCTCTGGCCGACCGTCGGCGTGGTCGCGGTCACCGCCGTTCTGCTGCTCGCTCGCCGCCCGTTCCCGGGCGGACTCGCCGCCTGGCTTCATTCGATCATCGTGCTGGCGCCGGTCAGCGGCATCGCCCACGCGGGACACCAGCTCGCTCACGACCGCTACAGCTACCTCTCGGGCCTCGGGTTCGCGGTGCTCGCGGGGGCGGCGGTGACGTGGCTCGGCCTCCAGCGGGCGCGCGCTCGAGTGAGCCGGTGGGTGTTCGGGACCGCGGTGGCCGCGGTGGCGCTCGCGCTGGCCGGGCTCGGCGCGGGCAGCTCGATGCAGAGCCGGATCTGGCGCGACTCCGAGAGCCTGTGGCGCGCGGCGGTGGCGGCCGATCCCGCCTGCGCGCTGTGCCGCCACAAGCTCGGCAATGTTCTGCTCGCGGCCGGCCGGCACCGAGAGGCGGAAGCCGAGCTCACCCGGGCCGTCCAGCTGCGGCCGGAGCGGGCCAAGGCTCACAATAGTCTCGGGTCTCTCCTCGTCGACGTAGGCCGGTACGGCGAGGCCGAGGCCGAGTTCCGTGAGGCCATGCGCCTGACCCCGAACCACGGCGAAGCGGCCGCGAACCTGGGCGCGCTCTACGGCCGGCAGCGGAGATACGCCGAGGCCATCGCGGCGTTGCGCCGGGCGATCGTCCTCTCCCCCGAGCTCAGCCACGCGCGGGTGAACCTGGCCCACGCCCTCGACAACGCGGGGGTCGACCTCGCACGCGGGGGCAAGCCCGCCGAGGCGGCGGCCCTCTTCCACGAAGCGGCCGGGCTCCTGCCCGAGGAGGCCACCCTCTGGCGGAACCTCGGGGGGGCGCTGGTGCAGGCGGGAAAGGTTGCCGAGGCCCTCGCGCCGCTCGAGCGGGCGGTGGCGCTCCGGCCCCGGGGCGCCGGTGAGCGGTTCTGGCTGGCCCGGGCCTATCTGCTCGCGGACAAGCCGACCGAGGCACAAGCGCAGATCGCGGTGCTCAGAGAGCTCGACGCGGCGGCCGCCGCGGAGCTGTCCCCCGAACGGCCACCCGATCGGGCGCGCGCGCCGTCGAGCTGACGAGGACGACGTCAGGCGTTCATTCCGCCGTCGGCCATGTCGTCCAGGGCGCCGGTCACGTCTGCAGATCCCCGACCGCGGCGGCCAGGGCCTCGAGCTCAGCGCGCCACGACTGGGGCGAGGCCACCGGACGGACGACGAACTTGGAGAAGCCGACGCCGATGAACTGCTCGATGAGCTTGCGCAGAGCGGGCAGCCCCACTGGGGTGAGCTCGAGCGAGCGGGGACGGCGGGCGGCCATCACGCGGGCGGTGGCCGGGTCGATGGGCGCGCTGGCGTAGCCGATGCTGACGCCGAAGTGCTCGGGGCTGATCGAGCGCCCGGCCCGGGTCGCCGCGTCCTCGATCACGACGCGGCCCGCCGCGGCCTCGTCCGGCGTGCACAGCGAGGGCAGCCAGCCATCCGACAGGCGACCGCAGCGCTCCAGGGCCGCGGGCACCGTGCCGCCCAGCCACACCTCGAGCGGCTGCTGTATGGGGACGGGAGAGAGCTTGACCTCCCGGAGGACACCGGCGGGACCCTCGTGGCTCACCGTCTCGCCCGCCCACAGGCGCCGCAGCAGGGGCAGCGCCTCGTCGATGAACGCGCCGCGCTGCTTGGGATCCACCCCGATGGCCTCGCGCTCCGGCTGGTAGGTGAGGCCGGGGACGAGCGTCACCAGCAACCGCCCCTTCGACAGCTGGTCCAGGCTCGCGAGCTGCTTGGCGAGCCGCAGGACGTTGCGTCCCGGCAGCAGCATGGTCGTCCCGAGCTTCAGCCGCGGGTTGCTCGCGGCGGCCCAGGAGAGGCCTACCACCGGATCGATCACCGGACCGGTCAGCACCTCCGAGAGCCACAGGGAGTCGAACCCGAGCTCGTCGAGCCCCCTGACGAGCTCGGCCAGCGCCTCCACCGTCGGTGATGCGCCGCCCGCCCCCACGCCGATGCGGATCTTCATGGCAGGCTGATTCTACCCCGTCCGACCGGGGCCCTGGCGTATCGTTCTGGTCGTGATCGTCCATCTGATCGACGGGACGTACGAGCTGTTCCGCTATTTCCTTTCGCCCGCGGCGGCCTTCGATCGGAGCGCGCCGCCTCCGCTGCGGGCGGTGCGCGGCGTCGTCGCCTCGATCCTGGGCATGCTCGAGGGCGGCACCACGCACCTGGGGGTGGCCACCGATCACGTCATCGAGTCGTTTCGCAACGCGCTCTGGCCGGGCTACAAGACGGGCGAGGGAATCGATCCGGTGCTGTACGCGCAGTTCCAGCCGCTGGAGGAGGCGCTGCGCGCGCTCGGTATAGTCGTCTGGGCCATGGTCGAGTTCGAGGCCGATGATGCGCTGGCCGCGGGGGCGGCACTGGCCGCGGCCGATCCGCGCGTCGACCAGGTCGTCGTGTGCACGCCGGACAAGGATCTGGCGCAGTGCGTCCGCGGCGATCGTGTCGTTCAGCTCGATCGGCGCCGGCGCGAGGTGCGTGACGAGGCGGGGGTGCGGCAGAAGTTCGGCGTCCCGCCGGAGTCGATCGCCGATTGGCTGGCGCTCGTCGGCGACACCGGGGACGGCTACCCTGGCCTACCCGGCTGGGGCGCCACCTCCGCGGCGACGGTGCTCGCCCGCTATGGGCACCTCGAGCAGATTCCCCGACTGGCCACGGAGTGGGACGTGGCCGTGCGCGGATCGGCGCGGCTGGCTACGACGCTCACCGAGCACCGTGAGCGCGCGCGGCTCTTCCGGACGCTCGCCACCCTGCGCACGGATGCGCCGATCGGCGTCGACGTGGACGGGCTGCGGTGGACCGGACCGCGCCCGGACTTCGCGGCCTGGTCAGAGCGGCTGGGCAATCCGGCGCTCCTCGAGCGCGCCTCGAAGCTGGCGATCGAGCGCGCCGCGGTGACGCGCTGAGCGCGTCAATCAGGGATACACGCGGTGACGGTGATCTCTACGAGCAGCTCGGGCGAGTTCAGCGAGGCGACGGTCACGGTGGTCCGCGCCGGCTTGTCGGTCGGGAAGTACTTCGCGTACTCCTCGTTGTAGGCGGCCAGGTCCTCCCGGCGAGTCAGATGCGTCATCGCGCTCAGCACGTGGTCGAGCGAGGTTCCCGCCGCCGCCAGGATGGCCTTGATCCGCTCCAGAGTGTTGCGGGTCTGCTCGCGGACATCCTTGCCGAGGTCGCCGGTGACCGGATGCCGACCCGTCTGGCCGGCCACGAACACGAGCTTGCCGAACTTCGTCGCTAAGGAGAGATTCGGGTTCGCTTGGGCCAGGCTGACCTTGACGATCTCCTTCTTCACAGCACGGCCTCGATCAGATAGGGGCCGGGCGCGGCGAGGGCGGCGGCGAACTGCTTGTTGAATTCCTCCGCGGTGGTGGCGCGGCTTGCGGAAACCCCCATGCCGCGGGCCAGCGCCACCCAGTCGAGGTCGGGCCGGCCGATGTCGAGCATGTCGGCCGCCTTGCGGCCCGGGGTGCCGGCCCCGACGCCGCTCAGCTCGTGGTGCAGGATCGCGTACGTCCGGTTGGCGAAGACCACGGTGGTCACGTCGAGCCCTTCGCGCGCCTGGGTCCACAGGGCCTGCACCGTGTACATGCCGCTGCCGTCGCCCTCGAGGCACACCACCTTGCGGTCGGGGCAGGCGATGGCGGCGCCGGTGGCCAGCGGCATGCCGAGGCCGATCGAGCCACCCATGTTGTTCATCCAGTCGTGGGGCGGCGCGCCGGCGGTCTGCTTGAAGAAGCCTCGCCCGCTGGTGACCGACTCGTCGGCGACGATGGCGCCCTCGGGCAGGAGCGCGCCGAGCGCGGCGGCCAGCGTATCGGGCGTGAGCGCGCCGGATGGCAGCGCGGGCCGACCGGGCCGCTGCACCACCGCGCCGCTCTTCATTGCCCCGACCGCGTCGGCCAGCGCCTCCAGCGCGCCGATCGAGTCCTCGGCGATCGTCGAGAGCTGGTGAATCTGGCCGCCATCGGGCGTCAGCACGCTGGGCTTGTCGGGGTAGGCGAAGAACGCCACCGGCGCCTTGGCGCCGACCAGGATGAGGTGGCGGACGTCCTTCAGCTCTGCCAGCGCCTGGTCGACCGGATAGGGCAGCCGCTCGATCGGCACGCGGCCGGCGCCGCGCTGGATGCGCGCGTTCGAGCCCTGGGCGATGAGGCGCGCGCCGGTGGCGGCCGCGATGCGCCCGGCGAGCGCCAGGCCGTATTCTCGCACCGCGAGACCCGTCAGCATGAGCATGGCCGGCTCGCCCCCGCGCAGGGCTTTGGCGCAGCGCTCGACCGCCTCCGCGGTGACCGCCGCGCGCGCGGCCACCGCGGGGACCGCCCCGATGCCGTCCGCCTCGTTCCACGCGGTGTCGGCGGGCAGGATGAGCGTGGCGATCTGGCCGGGCGCGGTGCGCGCCGCGGCGATGGCCGCCGCGCCGTCGGCGGCGACCGCGCGAGCGCTCGGGGAGGTGCGCACCCACGCCGAGACCGGGCGCGCGATGCCCTCGATGTCGGAGGTGAGCGGCGCGTCGTGCTTGATGTGGTAGGTCGCGTGCTCGCCGACGATGTTGACGATGCCCGAGCTGGCCTTGCGCGCATTGTGGAGGTTCGCGAGCCCGTTGCCGAGGCCGGGGCCCAGGTGCAGCAGGGTGGCCGCCGGCTTGTCGGCCATGCGCCAGTAACCGTCGGCCGCCCCCGTGACCACGCCCTCGAAGAGGCCGAGCACGCAGCGGATGCCGTCGACCTTGTCCAGCGCGGCCACGAAGTGCATCTCCGAGGTGCCGGGGTTGGTGAAGCACACGTTGACCCCGCCCGCCACCAGCGTTCGGGCCAGACTCTCCGCACCGTTCATCGGTGGTCTCCTCCGGACTCAGTGGAAGTTCTCAGTGCTTCGGCCCGATGGCGCCCGCGGCGCGCAGGGCGGCGATCTTCTCGGCGTCGAGCCCGAGGAGATCGCGCAGCACCGCGTCGGTGTGCTCACCGAGCATCGGAGCCGGCGTGCGCACGGAGCCCGGCGTCTCCGAGAGCCTCACCGGCGCGCCGACCATCCGCACCGTGCCCGCACGGGGATGGGCCATCTCCACGAGGGCGCCGCGCGCCGCGACCTGGGGATGCTCGACCACCTGGGCGATATTGTTGATGGCGCCCATCGGGATTCCGTGGCCGAGGAGCACGGGCTCCCATTCCTCGTACCTGCGCGTGAGGAAAGCCTCCTGCACCTTCGGGTTGAGGGTGTCGCGGTTGCGGGCCCGATCGGCATTGGTGCGATAGCGCGCATCGTCGGCCAGCTCCGGGCAGCCGATCACCGGACAGAACACCTTCCAGAGCTTCTCGCTGCCCACCGCCAGGGCCAGGTCGGGCGTCTTGGTGCGGAATGTCTGGTAGGGCAGGAGCGCCTTGTACGCGGTGCCCATCGGCTGCGGCAGCTCGCCGTCGGCGAAGTAGGCGCCGATCATGCTGCCCAGCAACGAGAGCTGGCCTTCCAGCATCGAGACGTCGATGGCCTGACCGTGGCCGGTCCGCTCCTTGACCCGCAGGGCGAGCACGATGCCGAAGGCCGCGTACATGCCCGCGGTCATGTCGGCGACGGAGACCCCGCAGCGCACCCCGTGCCCTCCGGGCTCCCCGGTGGCGCTGATCATCCCGCTCTCGGCCTGCAGGATGAGGTCGAGCGCGGCGCGGTCGCGATAGGGTCCATCCTGGCCGAAGCCGGAGACCGAGCAATAGATGATGCCGGGGTTCCGCTCACGAGCGGCCTCGTAGCCGAGACCGAGCCGGGCGAGGGCACCCACCCGGTAGTTCTCCAGCACGACGTCGCACCTGCCGACCAGGCGGAAGAACAGCGCCTTACCTTCCGGGTGCTTGAGATCGACCTCGATCCCCTTCTTGTTGCGATGCAGGCTCACGAAGTAGGAGGTCTCGCCGCCGGGCAGGGGTGGCCCCAGGCGCGGGCGATGTCACCGGCGCCGGTGGGCTCGAGCTTGATGACCTCCGCGCCGAAGTCGGCCAGCATGGTGGAGCAGAACGGCCCGGCCAGGGCGTGGCTCAGGTCGAGGACCTTCACGTCTTCGAGCGGCATGCGCATCGCGCTCGGATCGTGCCAGATCACCAGGGACAGGTCAAACCACGGCCAGCGCCGGCTGACGGCGAGGACCGGCGGGACTTTTCCATACTCACCCCGCGCCCTGGGTGTAGAGTCGAGGTGCCTCCTGCGGGTTCTCGGGTTGGCGCACCCTGGCGCCGCTGCTCGTGGTATCTGGCTTGGCGTTCCCCTCGCCGCATGGCGTTTTCTTCCGGTCCGTGCGTCCTGCCGAGGTCAGCCAAGGCTGCTCACCTGATGAAGTTCAACCTGACCGAAAGCGTGGTGCGGGAGTACCTTCGGGACCATTCGGGGGAAGCTCGCTGCCCCGACTGTGTGACGAGGGCCCTGGGAGAGCAGGCACCCAGCAAGGCGATCTCGGGGGTCATGGCGGAGCTGGCGGAGCGGCGTCCCCCGTTTGCCGCGGGCCGCTGCGGCTGCGGCGCCAACGGGCTCATGTACGCGCTCGGGAGGTAGCGGGGAGGTACCATGGCGGGCGGGGTCATCGTCGGTATTCTCCGTGAGCGTCACGCCGATCACATCGTCCTCCGCGACGGCACCCAGGTCTTTCTCACCGCCAAGCAGGCGACCAGTCAGTTCGCCCTCGGGATCAGCCTGACGGTGGCGTACACGGTCAAGAAAGACGGCAAGAAGGTCGCCGACGATATCTGGCGCTGTAGCTAGCCTGCCCCAGGGCCAGCAGCGATCGCCGAGGTTCGGTACAATCCCCGTCAGCTGACTCCGCGTCGGCGAAAGGAGACGGGGCATGGCACTGATCACGATTCAGGTGACCCGCAGCGCCCATCCGCTGGATCCCCTGAGCGCGGGAGAGATCGAGCGCGCGTGGGAGATCGTGCGGACGGAGCGCGCGCTCGGGCCCCGCACCCGGGCGATCTTCATCATGCTGCACGAGCCGTCGAAGAAGGTCGTGCTCGAGCACCGGCCCGGAGATGCGGTGGAGCGGGCCGCCTTCGTGGTGCTCGTGGACACGGCGGCGGGCCAGACCTACGAGGCGATCGTCTCGCTCTCGCGGGGCCGGGTGCTGACGTGGGAGCACGTGCCCGGCGCCCAGCCGGCCATCGTGCTGGACGAGTTCGTGGAATGCGAGGCGGCGGTGCGCGCCGACCCGCGCTGGCAGGACGCGATGCGCAAGCGCGGGGTCACCGACATGAGCCTGGCCATGGTGGACCCGTGGTCGGCGGGCAACTTCGGGTTCCCGGAGGACGAGGGCCGGCGTCTCGTCCGGGCCCTGACGTGGGTGCGGCGGCATCCGGAGGACAATGGCTACGCTCGCCCGGTCGCCAACCTGCTCACGGTGGTCGACCTGAGCGAGATGAAGGTGGTGCGGGTCGAGGACGGCGGCGTGGTCCCGCTGCCGCCCGAGGACGCCAACTATTCCCCCGAGGCGGCGGGCGTGCGGTCGGGCCTCAAGCCGATCGAGATCCGGCAGCCCGAGGGCCCGAGCTTCGCCCTCGAGGGCCACGAGCTCTCCTGGCAGAAGTGGCGGATGCGCATCGGCTTCACGCCTCGTGAAGGCCTCGTCCTCCACACCGTGAGCTACCAGGACCAGGGGCGCGAGCGTCCGATCCTGTACCGGGCCTCGGTCGCCGACATGGTGGTTCCCTACGGCGATCCGCGGCCGACCTATTTCCACCGCAACGCCTTCGACGTCGGCGAGTACGGCATCGGCACCCTGGCCAACGCGCTGCAGAATGGCTGCGACTGCCTGGGCGAGATCCGCTACCTCGACGCGGTCGTCAACGACGGGCAGGGCCGCGCGATGACCTTGCCCAACGCGATCTGCCTGCACGAGGAGGACGCGGGCATCCTCTGGAAGCACGTGGACTGGCGCCTGGGCTCCACCGAGGTGCGCCGCTCGCGGCGGCTCGTGGTGTCGTCGATCTCCACCGTCGGCAACTACGAGTACGGCTTCTACTGGTACTTCTACCAGGACGCGACCATCCAGCTCGAGGTCAAGCTGACCGGCATCATTTCGAACGGAGCCGAGCGCCCGGGTGAGAAGCCCCGCTGGGGCGAGCTGGTCGCCCCCGGGGTCTACGGCCCCATCCATCAACATTTTTTTAATGCCCGCTTGGACATGATGGTGGACGGGCTCGACAACTCGGTCTACGAGGTCAATACGGTCGCCGACCCGCCCGGGCCGGCCAACCCGCACCACAACGCCTTCCACACCGAGGCCACCCTGCTGCGCTCCGAGGGCCAGGCCCAGCGGATCATCGATCCGCTCGCCGGACGGTTCTGGAAGATCGCCAATCCGTCGGTGCGGAACCGGCTGGGCGAGCCGGTGGCCTACAAGCTGATGCCCGGGGAGAACGTGCTCCCGTTCGCGGGGCGGGAGGCCGCGGTCACCAAGCGCGCGGGCTTCATGACCCGGCATCTCTGGGTCACCCGCCACGATCCACGGGAGCGGTACGCGGCGGGCGACTACCCGAACCAGCATCCAGGCGGAGCCGGCCTTCCCACCTACGTCCAGGACGACGCGCCCCTGGAGAACACCGATCTCGTGGTGTGGTACACCTTCGGCGCCCACCACGTCGTCCGTCCCGAGGACTGGCCGGTGATGCCGGTGGCGACGATCGGCTTCATGCTCAAGCCCGCCGGGTTCTTCGACCGGAACCCCGCGCTGGACGTGCCACGTCCGGCGCCCCACGGCGAGTGCTGCCCCCCGGGATAGGGCGCGGTCAGAACTTCTCGGTGGCGCCGCCGCCACCGAATCGTCCGCCCTCGCCGCCGAAGCCCTTCTCGGCGGCGGCTGGACCCGGCGTGAAGGTGGCGACGACCGGGATGACCTGGAGTGCGCGCTGCCGCTGCTCGTCGGAGAAGAGCGGGTCGGCGGTGAAGCCCGCGACCTCTCCGCCCGGGGCGCGTCGCAGGGCCCGAGCCACGGTGCGCCAAGGGCCGGGCAGACGTCAAAGAACTGTCTCGTCGCTCTCGGGCAGGCCGCTTGACGGTATGGGCGGGGAAGGGCAGTATCCCTCCGACACGCGGGGCTTGTGGGTGGGGTTGGGGACGGCCCGGCCGTGGCAATGGGGCCACGGTCAGCGGACGCATGAACGACAGGGCGAGCTGCAAGAGGGGGACGCGTCATGACCGACCTTGGGCGAACGCCGCAGAGACGTGAACGAAGGTCCCGATCCGTGATTGCCCTCGTGGTCGGACTGCTCGTCACCACAGCGGCCGCGGGGGCCCTCGCCCAGATGGGCAAGGGCGGCCTGATCGGCAAGCTCGAAGGGCCGGAGGTCGTCAGCGACCCCGCGAAGCAGCCCACCTCCTTCAAGGAAGCCCCGCAGCTGGCCGAGCTGGTCAAGGCGGGCAAGCTCCCGCCGGTGGCCGAGCGCGTGGGCCGCGACCCGCTCGTCATCAAGCCGCTGCACGAGATCGGCAAGTATGGCGGCACGTGGCGCGGCGGCTTCACCGGCCCGGCCGACTTCTGGAACGGCTTCCGGTGCTGCTCGGGGCCAGACCATCTGATGTTCTGGGACTACACGGGCGACAGGGCCCTACCGAATCTCGCCCGGGGCCTCGAGATGCAGGACGGCGGGCGGGCGTGGCTCCTGCACCTGCGCCGCGGCATGAAGTGGAGCGACGGCAAGCCGTTCACCGCCGACGACTTCGTCTTCTGGTTCGAGGACGTCTATCTAAACAAGGATCTCGTGCCCACGCCGTCGGCGGCCATGGCCATCAACGGCAAGCAGGGCACGATCGAGAAGGTGGACACCCACACGGTGAGGTTCAAGTTCCCCGAGCCCTACTACATGCTGCCCGACGTGCTGGCCGGCTCCACCGACCTCGGCGGCCAGTGGAGCGCGTACCGGGGCCTGGGCGGCTTCGCGCCCGCCCATTACCTCAAGCAGTTCCACCCGAAGTACGTGGGCGCGGCCGAGCTGGACCGGAAGGTGAAGGAGGCGAAGTTCGACAGCTGGGTGCGCATGTTCCTGGCCAAGAACGACTGGGCCCTCAACCCGGAGCTGCCGGTGCTCTCGCCGTGGAAGACGGTGACGCCCATCAACACGCCCACCTGGACGCTCGAGCGCAACCCCTACAGCGTCTTCGTGGACACGGCCGGCAACCAGCTGCCCTACATCGACCGGGTGGTGCTGACGCTGGCCGAGAACCTGGAGGTCGTCAACCTGCGCGCGATCGCCGGGGAGTACGACTTCCAGCAGCGGCACATCGACCTCGGCAAGCTGCCGGTGTTCATCGAGAATCAGGCCAGGGGCAACTACAAGGTCTACCTCGATCCGGGCGACTACGGCGGCGACATGATCATCAAGTTCAACCTGAGCTACGACGCCGACCCCGAGATCGCCAAGTGGATGAACACCGCCGACTTCCGGCGCGCGCTGTCGCTCGGCATCGACCGGGACCAGATCAACGAGACCTTCTGGCTTGGAACGGGCACGCCCAGCTCCGTGGTGCCCGCCGACGGCAACAAGTACAACCCCGGTCCGCAGTACCGGAAGATGTGGGCGACGCTCGACGTCAAGAAGGCCAGCGAGATGCTCGACAAGATCGGGCTGGCCAAAAAGGACCCCCAGGGCTACCGCCTGCGCGCGGACGGCAAGGGCCGGCTGCGCATCGAGATCATGACGCTGGGCGGCCAGTTCGTCCAGTACACGCAGATCTCCGAGATGATCCGCGAGCAGTGGAAGAAGATCGGCATCGACCTCGCCGTGCAGGAGGTCGAGCGCAGCCTGGCCCTCAAGCGCACCGCCGCCAACGAGCAGCAGCTGGGGGCCTGGAACAACGACGGCAGCGAGCATCTGTTCACCTTCCCGCTGCACGTCTTCCCCTTCGAGGTGGCCGCGGTGGCCTCCTCGGGCCCGCTCTACGCGCGCTGGTTCCACTCCGCCGGCGCCCAGGGCAAGGAGCCCGAGCCGCGGATGCGCGAGCTGATGGACAAGTGGAAGAAGGCTTTCGGCGTGCCCGAGAAGGAGCGGATCCAGCTGGGCAAGGAGATCTGGAAGATCGCCGCCGAGGAGGTCTACATCATCGGCGTGATCGGCATGGGCCCGGCCTCCATGGGCGTGCGCGTCGTCAAGAACAACATGGGTAACATCCCGTCGCGCCAGTACAACAGTCCGGACGGCAAGACCCCGGGAATCTCGCGTCCGGCGACGTTCTTCTACAAGAAGTAAGCGGCCGGCGCGCCCGGGTCGCCGCCGCCTGAGGCGGTGACCCGGGCTCCGTCCCATGCTCGCGTACATCGGCCGCCGCGTCATCCTCGGCATCTTCACGATCTGGGCGATCTCCGTCCTGGCCTTCGCGATCATCCAGCTGCCGCCCGGAGACTACGTCACCTCGTACATCGCCCAGATGGCGTCGATGGGCAGCGTGGTCACCGACGAGGAGGCGCAGAGTCTCCGGATCCAGTACGGGCTGGGCCAGCCGATGTACGTGCAGTACCTGAAGTGGATGCGGCTCATCGTGCAAGGCGACTTCGGCATGTCGATGGAGTGGCGCCGCCCGGTCACCGAGGTGATCGGCGAGCGCCTGTGGCTGACGATGGTGGTGTCGGTGGCCGCGCTGATGCTCACGTGGGTGCTGGCCCTGCCCATCGGTATCTACTCCGCGGTTCGACAGTATTCGGTGGGGGACTACGCCGCGACGTTCGTGGGCTTCATCGGCCTGGCCGTCCCCAACTTCCTGCTCGCCCTGGTGCTCCTCTACCTGGGGTTCGTGCTGTTCAACGCCCACATCGGCGGGCTGTTCTCGCCGGAGCTCCAGGACGCGCCGTGGAGCGCGGCCCGGGTCTGGGACCTGCTCAAGCATCTGCCGATCCCCGCGGTGATTCTGGGGCTCGCGGGAACCGCGCAGCAGATCCGCATCATGCGGGCCAACCTCCTGGACGAGCTGCGCAAGCCCTACGTGGTGACCGCGCGCTCCAAGGGGCTGTCCGAGGCCCGGGTGATCCTCAAGTATCCGGTGCGCGTGGCGCTCAACCCGTTCGCGAGCACGATCGGCTACACGCTGCCCTACATCGTGTCGGGCAGCATCATCGTGTCGCTGGTGCTCGGATTGCCGACGGTCGGGCCCCTTCTCCTGAAGGCCCTCATCGCGCAGGACATGTTCCTGGCCGGGACGATCGTGCTCCTCCTCGGGGTGATGACGGTGATCGGCACTCTCATCTCCGACATCCTGCTGGTGTGGATCGACCCCCGCATCCGGCTCGAGGAGACCTGATGGCCGAGCCCGAGATGGCTTTCGATCCCACGAGCGCGCCCCTCCGCGGGCCCGGCCCGATCGCGGAGGTGAAGGACCAGCGCATCTTCGTGGCCTCGCAGTGGCAGCTGATGTGGTGGCGGTTCCGCAGGCACAAGGTGGCCGTGGCCAGCGGGGTCGTGGTCATCGGCTTCTACCTTGGCGTTCTCGGCGCGGACTTCCTGGCCTACGCCGATCCGGACGCCTCCGAGGCCCAGCGCTCGCTCATGCCCCCGCAGCGCGTCTACTGGTTCGACGAGGGGCGGTTCGGCCCCTACGTGTACGCGATCAAGGGCGCGCGCGACCCCCAGACCTTCAAGCGGGTCTATCGTCCGGATCCCGGCCAGAAGATCGCGATCCGGTTCTTCGCCGAGGGCTTCGAGTACCGGTTCCTCGGGCTGATCCCGACGACGCGCCATCTGATCGGGGTCGATGGCGGGCTCGACGCCGGCCAGACGATCTTTCTGCTCGGCACCGACGTGCAGGGACGCGACCTGTGGTCTCGGCTGATGTACGGCACCCGCATCTCGCTCACGATCGGGCTGTTCGGGGTGACGGTGAGTCTTGTCCTGGGTGTGGTCCTGGGTGGGCTGTCGGGTTTCTACGGCGGAGTGGCCGACACCGTCATCCAGCGAACCATCGAGATCCTCCGCTCGATCCCCACGATTCCGCTGTGGATGGGGCTCGCGGCGGCCCTACCCCGTGACTGGTCCGTCTTGCAAGTCTACTTTGCGATCACGATCATCATCTCGCTCCTCGGATGGACGGACCTGGCCCGCGTGGTCCGGGGACGCTTCCTCGCCATGCGCGAGGAGGACTTCGTCGTCTCCGCCCGGCTGGTCGGCTGTAGCCAGATGCGAACGATCTTCGTTCACATGGTGCCGTCGTTCATGAGCCACATCATCGCGGCCACCACCCTGGCCCTGCCTGCGATGATCATCAGCGAGACCGCGCTCAGCTTCCTCGGCCTCGGCCTGCGCCCACCCGCGATCAGCTGGGGCGTGCTGTTGCAGCAGGCGCAGAACGTTCAGACGGTGGCGATCTCCCCGTGGCTGATGATCCCCGCGGTGCCCGTGATCATCGCGGTGATGGCCTTCAACTTCCTGGGCGATGGACTGCGCGACGCCGCCGACCCCTATGGCCGCTAGAATCCTCGGAGGGGGGCTTCGCCCCCCATCCTTCTCAGAGGGGGCCTCGACGGCCCCCTCCGAGCCTCCCCCAGGAACGGATTGCGCCGGCAAAGCCGGCGCTCGAAGTGGACAACCATGATCGCTCGGCCGCTGCTGTCGGTTCGGAACTTGAAGACGTATTTTGCTCAGGATGAGGGGACGGTGAGGGCGGTGGACGGGGTGAGCTTCGACGTGGCTCCGGGGGCGACGCTGGGGATCGTCGGGGAGAGCGGATGCGGCAAGAGCATCACGGCCCGATCGATCATGAGGATCGTCGATCGACCGGGCCGGATCGTCGAGGGAGAGATCAACTTCCGTCGGCCCTCCACCCCGGGTGGGGATGGGCCGGTGGTCGACTTGACCAAGCTCGAGCCGAATGGGGTCGAGATGCGCGCGATCCGCGGAGCCGAGATCGCCCTCATCTTTCAGGAGCCGATGTCCTCGTTCAGTCCCGTTCACAGCGTGGGCAACCAGATCATCGAGGCGATCCTGCTCCACCAGCCCCTCGGTCGCCGGGCGGCGCGTGAGCGGGCGATCGAGATGCTGCGGCGCACCGGCGTATCGTCGCCGGAAGAGCGGATGGACCAGCTCTCCAACCAGCTGAGCGGCGGCCTACGTCAGCGCGCCATGATCGCGATGGCCCTGTCGTGCGAGCCGACCTTGCTGATCGCGGACGAGCCCACGACCGCGCTCGACGTGACCACCCAGACCCAGATTCTCGAGCTGATGCGCCGGCTCCAGCAGGAAGACGGGATGGCGATCATGCTCATCACGCACGACCTGGGAGTGGTCGCCGAGATGGCCACCGACGTGGCGGTGATGTACCTGGGCCGGGTGGTGGAGCAGGCGCCGGTCGACGCGATCTTCCACGACCCCCGGCACCCGTACACCCGGGCGCTCCTGCGCTCGATCCCCCGGATTCGATCGCGGACGCGGGAGCGACTGACGCCGATCGCGGGCGCGGTGCCGCACCCGTATGACCGGCCGACCGGCTGCCCCTTCCACCCACGCTGCGCGGACTTCATGCCCGGCAAGTGCGACCGGCAAGCGCCCAGCCTGCGATCGGTGGGAGATCACCACGCGGTGAGCTGCTTCCTCTACGAATGACCGCGAGTCGACAGACCCTCTTGCGGGTGTCCGGACTCCAGAAGCTCTTTCCGATCCGGAAGGGTTTCCTGAAGCGGACGGTCGGCCACGTCCGCGCGGTGGACGGCGTCAACTTTCACATCGACGAGGGAGAGACCCTGGGCCTGGTCGGAGAGAGCGGCTGCGGGAAGACCACGACCGCGCGCTGCATCCTGCGGGCGATCGAGCCGACCGCGGGTGAGGTCTTCATGCGGGTGGCGGAGGGCTCGGTGGTCGAGATGGGCAAGCTACGCCCGGCGCAGCTGCGGGCGCTGCGTCGCGAGATGCAGATGATCTTCCAGGACCCGTTCACCTCGCTGAATCCCCGTATGACGCTGCTCGACCTCGTCGGGGAACCGCTGCTGGTCCACGGCCTCCGGAGCCGGCGAGAGCGGGAAGAGCGGGTGGCGGACCTGTTGCGTCGCGTCGGGCTGCGCCCCGAGTACATGCGGCGGTTCCCGCATGCCTTCAGCGGGGGCGAGCGACAGCGCATTGGCATCGCGCGGGCGCTGGCCCTGCATCCTCGCCTGGTGGTCGCCGATGAGCCGGTCTCGGCTCTCGACGTCTCGGTGCAAGCGCAGATCCTGAATCTCCTGCTCGACCTGCAGTCGGAGCTCCGGCTGACCTATCTTTTCGTGGCGCACGACCTGAGTGTCGTCCGACACATCAGCAACCGGGTGGCCGTGATGTACGTGGGCCGGATGGTGGAGCTGGCCGAGACCGAGGAGTTGTTCAGCCGGCCCAGGCACCCCTACACCGCGGCGCTCCTGTCCGCGGTTCCCGAGCCGGATCCCCGGACCCGGTCGCGGCGCATCGTCCTGCAGGGGGAGGTCGCGAACCCGGCTTCACCTCCCGGCGGGTGCTTTTTCCACCCCCGCTGTCCACACGCGATCGAGGTGTGCCGGACGCAGGTGCCGGCATGGCAGGAGACCTCTCCCGCCCATTTCGCCGCCTGCCACCGCGCCCAGGAGCTCCAGCTAGCCGGGGTGGAGTGAAGCGAGCCGACGTGGTCCAGGGCTACACCGCGATGCTGTGCCATCGCAGGTGAGCGAAGACCACGCCGCGCCTACTTGGCCGCCGTGGTCTTGAGGAGTGCGGATGCGCAGGCCTCGGCCACCGCTCGATTGGGGTCCGGTTGCCCCGGGAACGTCGCCCAGCCGGTCTTCATCACGAATTCGGTCTGCTCCCACGACGACGTGATGGCCTTGAGCTCGCCGAGCTTCTTGGCGCGCGTGACATCGGCCTTCTCCCCGGCGAGACAGATCGGCACCAGCGCCGCCGTGACCGCGACATCAGCCTGTCTCATCGCGCTTTGGAGCGCAGCGCCACTCGTCGTCCAGCCGCCCCAACTGAAGCCCACAATCATGGTGAGAATGCTACCGATGACAGCACCCCAGATCCCTGGTTTCATCCACGCGCGTTGCACTTGCATGAGGACCCTCCTGGCATGTCGGAGAATGGGTGAGCAGGACCTGACTGTAGAGGGCGTTCTCCCGCCTGGATAGTTGGACCAAGGTCCAATAGGCGGTTTTCCGGCCCGGCGGTTCCCGTCATGACGGGGGATGCCACATGCACACAGCGCTTCGACAGGAACCGGGATACGAGATCCCGCGAGGGCCTCGGCGGTGCCCGAGATTCAGCGTTTCGTGGCCGGTGGTTGTGGAGGTCGGGAAGCGCTTCTTTCTCCTCCAGGCCGTCAACGTGAGTGGCCGGGGGGCGAGGGTCAGGCCGACCGAGCGGCTCAGCGAGGGCAGCGTGGCTCGGCTGCACTTCCACCCGCCCACCGGTCCGTCGCTGGACGTCGAAGCCATCGTGTGGCGTGTCGACCCAGACGGCCTCTCGTTCCACTTCACCGACGACAACCAGAGTCGCCTGACCACCCTGCTGGCTCAGCTCGGCGGGACTCCCCCTGCGCTGTGGGAAGCTGCGCTGACGTGATGTCCTTCATGACGCTGAGCTTCTTCTCGTGGATCAGGACCAGGCAATCCTGGAGGACGGCTTCCATGCGGTCCGGGTCGGTCACCATGTACGGGGAGAGGTAGCCGCGATCGAACTGCATCCCCTCGACGACCTCGAGGGTGGTCTCCATCCCCTTGGCTTCCTCGACCGTCACCACCCCGTCCTTACCGACCTTCTCCATGGCCTCGGCGATGAGGCTGCCGACGGTCGCGTCGTTGTTGGCCGCGATGGTAGCGACCTGGGCGATCTCCTTCTGGTCCTTCGTGGACTTCGACATCTTCCTCAGCTCCTGGACCACCTGCTCGACCGCCTGCTCGATGCCCCGCTGAAGCCCCATGGGGTTCGCCCCCGCGGTCACGTTCTTGAGACCTCCGCGGAAGATGGCCTGGGCCAGCACGGTCGCGGTAGTGGTCCCATCACCGGCGATGTCCGAGGTCTTGGAGGCGACCTCCTTGATCATCTGGGCGCCCATGTTCTCGTAGGGATCCTTGAGCTCGATCTCTTTGGCGACGGTCACTCCGTCCTTCGTGATGGTGGGGCTGCCGAACTTCTTGTCGAGGACGACGTTCCGTCCCTTCGGGCCCAGGGTGACCTTGACCGCGTGGGCCATGATGTTGACTCCGCGCAGGAGCGCCGCTCGCGCGTCCTCGTTGAATACGAGCTGCTTTGGCATCGATGTGTTCCTCCGGTGAATGTGCGTACCGTTAACCGCGACTGAGCTGTTGAGCTGCCGGTGTCAGGAGCCGAGGATGCCGAGGACGTCCTCTTCCTTCATGATGAGGAGCTCCTGGCCATTCAGCTTGACCTCGCTCCCGGAGTACTTCCCGAAGAGCACCCGATCGCCCGCCTTCACGTCGAGTGGAACCTTCTTGCCGTCCTCGGAGACCTTGCCCTTGCCGACCGCGATCACCTTGCCCTCCTGGGGCTTCTCCTTGGCGCTGTCCGGGATGATGATGCCGCCACGGCGAGCCGGCTCGTCCTCGATCCGCTTGACGAGGAGACGGTCGTGGAGCGGGTGCAGTGTCGTGTGTTTTGTCTGAGCCATGATGTCGGTCCCTCCCACAGTCACGCTAACCGCTCGGCCGAGGAGCGGATAGTGGACCAAAGTCTAATAGCCGCGCGAAATCGCGCCGGCTAGAGTCGAAACGCGAAGACAACCAGGGGAGGCGACTCATGGTGAGCTCACGCGGCGCGCTTGCTCGTTTGGCGACCACCGGGATCTACATGGTGCGCGACGTCCCGCGCGACGTTCAACGGGCCGCGAGGGACCGTGCCGCCCGGCAGGGCACTACGCTACGCCGGGTGCTGCTGCAAGGCCTGCGCGAGTATGCGGCCGGGACCTGGACACCCCAACCAGACGATGGGCTGCCCGAATCCCCGCGCCGGGACCGCGGGCGGTCACCGCGCTAGCGATGGAGGAGGGCGCGTTCGCCCGGCGGTTCCGAAATCACGAAGGGCCCTACCATCTGTACGACTCGGGAGACCGGCCCTTGATCCGAGCGGAGACGGGTGAGCACGTCCTCGGCGCGCTGCTCGATCATCGAGCTCGGCTCGTCTTTCTGGACGACGCGGGGTGCGGGGAGGGCTCGGTTCTGAAGATCACGTATCCGACCGGGGAATGGTCGTCCGGACCGGTCGTGCCGAAGGGGTGCGTCTGCGGCGATGACCGGTGTCAGGGGCGGCTCGTGATCACGCTGCACGAGTCGCACGCGGGTCCCGATTGGACGCTGACGTTCAGAGGTTAGCGAGGAGGCAGAACACATGGCCAAGCTCCTCTTGCTGACCAGCTAATGATAACTGCCTAAGTAATGTCCTAGTCGGCTATGCTCTCCTGTGGGAGGTGTGCCATGCGCCCACAGGGGAGCCCGGCGGAACTCGAGCAGCGACGACTCCGCGCGATTGACTT
>Ga0187892_10002699_pt1 | contig 34513 bp, 22 predicted proteins | sample MA1701073metaG_FD_139345 | JGI IMG/M metagenome (GOLD analysis project Ga0187892, IMG submission 139345) | Bio-ooze microbial communities from a basaltic lava cave in the Kipuka Kanohina Cave System on the Island of Hawaii, USA - MA170107-3 metaG ... | reverse complement strand
TTCACGCTCGTCGCACAATCCGGCGCTGTTACGGCGCGCACGGTGATCGACGTTAAACCGCGCGACGTTAGGCGCCGCATCACGGTCACGGGACGCGGCAGCATCAATCGCACGCACACGTCCGACCTCTGGCCCTGGACTGGGAAGGACGGCCACGACTACGCCCTCGTGGGAACGTGGGGCGGCGACGGTTACGGCATGATCTTCGACATCACGGACCTCAACAACCCGGTCAAAACGGATTCGATCCAGGTCGATGCCCGCACGATCAACGATGTGACAGTGTCGCCCGATGGGCGCTACGGCGTGATGACCAAGGAAGGCGCGTCCAATCGCGTGAATGGCGTGGTCATTCTCGATCTGGCCACTCCGGCGCATCCGAAGGTTGCATCGGTTTTTAGCGAGGACCTAACGGGCGGCGTGCATAATGTGTTCGCCACGAACGATTATCTGTTCGCGATCTCGGGCGGACAGAAGTACATCATCATCGACGTGAAGGACATCACGAAGCCGCGCAAGGTCGGCGAGTATAAGCATCCTAACGCGTACATCCACGACCTGTGGGTGCGCGATGGAATTGCCTATTCCGCGCAGTACGGCGCCGGCACGGTTGTCGTCGACGTCGGCAACGGGAAGTACGGCGGATCGGTCGAGCAGCCCAAGCTCATCACCGTCTTCCCCATCAACAGCGGTCACGAGATCTATCCCTACTATCAGAAGGCGACCGGCAAGACATACCTCTTCATCGGCGACGAAGAGATGAATCGGCAGGGCAAGGTTTGGGAAGGGACGAACTACTGGAACACGATCTACGAAGGCGGGGGTCAGCCGCAGACGTCAGGCGGCTACACGCACATCGTCGACTTCACAGACCCCATGCACCCCAAGAAGGTCGGCCGTTATCATCTCGAAGATTACGGCTCGCACGACATCATTGTCGAAGACGACGTGCTGTATCAGGCGTACTACGACGGCGGCGTGCGCGTCGTCGACGTATCGGGCGAGTTGTTAGGCAACCTCGCCGAGCAGCGCCGCGAGATTGCGGTGTACAAACCGTACGATCCCAAGGGGTTTACGGCCAACGCGCCCTTCGTGATGAACGCGATGCCGTGGAAGGGGCACGTGCTCTTCACTGACTTCAATTCGGGTCTTTGGGCGGCGAAGCTGGAGCCGAAAACTGTAACTCCATAAAGGAAGGTCGGAGGTTTGAGGTCGGAAGGTCGGAGGAACTCGAGCAGCTTCTACCTCAGACCTCCGACCTCTGACCTAGAGTTGTGACTTGCTCCCGAGCGCCTCGTCCTTTATACTGCAAAGTACTTCATGCGGAGACCAGGTGACAGCACTGCAGCGAATCTTCTTCCGGCCGCCGGCGGCGCTCCCCGAGAGTGCCGGAGCCGTCATCGACTGGTGGGAGTCGCGACGCGGCATCTACAACGTGGCCGTCGGAGCCACCGGCGTCGTGACGCTCGGGGTCATGAACGTGATGCTCGCTCTCCCCCCACACGCGCAGCCACTCCCAGCGGCGCTCAATGTCATCGGCCCACTCGCCTTTGGCGTCGCCGCCAACTTCTGCTACTCGGCGGGCTGGGCAGCCGAGCTCCTGCTGCGCCGCTGGTTAGGCGAGGATTCCGTGCCTGTGGGCGCAGCGCTATTCCGGTACGGCTTCGCCTTTTCGATCGGCCTTACGCTTTTCCCCGCTGGCCTAACGATTTTGCATTGGTTGGTGCGAGTCGCTGACGCGGTGCTTTAGATCCAACCAAAGCTGTCAGACGCCAGTCGACAGTGTGAAGCTGTCAGCAAGCGCTAGCAGTCGTATGGAGCCAGGGTTCAACTCGCCAAAAGACTTTAGTTAGGCAGTTGTAGACTTAGTTCGGCAGTCTAGTTGTTGTTTGCCTTCACCTGCGGCTTCCCGTTCTTCCCCATCGCCGCACCGTAGTAAATCCCGTTGAATAGGAACTTGAACGTCCCGTGCGGCTGCGCGCGGTTCGTGATCTCGGGGCCAAAAAGGAACAGCATCCCGTTCCCCACCTTGGCTTCGACTGCCGCGACGCCGTCCTTCAAGTAGCCCTGCCCCCACGCCCAACCGCTGCGCAGTGGCTTGTCAGAATCAAACCACGCCACAGCCTTCACGCCCTTGAGCGATGCGTCGGGCTCGAGACGGAACACCGGGCTGTTGTCGAAGAACACGTCGAGCTTTTGCGGCATCCCGTGCGCGAGCGGCGTCGTGTTGTCGACCGTCGCCTGTAAGACAGATCCAGGAATGAACAACTTCTCGCGCGGCAGATCGCGCTCGCTTCCGTTCTGCAGTCGTTCAACCAGATGATTGCCAACCGGAAGCTTGAGGTGGCGCGCCAGCGACGTTGAGCCGCCGATCGTGATCACGGTACCGCCGTTTTCCATGAACTCCTTGAGCTGCGGCACCGTCTTGGCAATCGTCACACGTCCCAGCCTGTTGCGATACTCGGCAGGAATGGACTCCGCGTTAGGCTGCCCACCGCCAAAGCCCTCGAAGCCGCCGCCACCGGCGCGATCGGTTTCCGGGATACCGCCGTCGACAAAGATGATCACGTCGTACTTCGCGTTGAGATTCCCCGCGTCGAGCTCGGCCGGATAAATGACGTTGAAGTCGAAACCGTACTGCTCGAACAGCCAGCGCGTCCAACCGGACGGCATAGAGCCGCCGTAGTTGTCCCAGAGTCCGATGCGCGTCGGATACAGACGCATCGTCTCCACGTTAGGTTTGTTCCCTCCTTCGAACGACAAGCCTTCTTCAGCCGCCAGCTTTTGCAGAGCAGCGCGGCTCGCCCCGCGACCCGTCACGTAGAAGGTTCCGGCTGGATACGTCTTGCCGTTCGCCTGGAAGGCCGACTTGGCCCAGTAAACTTCGCCGCCGTTCTTGAGCACCTGGTTCACGGCGTAATACGCGTCGGTCTGCTGGTGGCTGAGGAGATAGCCGCTGCCGCTGCCAGCCACTGTCCCGTTAGGCGCTTCCGCCAATCCTGGGATCTTCTGGCAGGGACAATCGAAACCGTCGAGGATGCGATCGAACTGCACGCCCATCTGGAACGCGAGTGTATATCCCGCGTTGTCGTACGGCGCCTTCGGTGGACCGCCCGGATATTGCAGATCGTTCGGATAGTCTTGCGGCTCGAACATGTCCATCACGTGCGCGCGGAATGCCTGCGCCGTCTTCACGACATACGAGCCAGCCGGGTACGACTTCCCAGCAACGTTGAATGACTGCGACGCACGCAGCACATCGACGCCGTTCTTCTGCAGCGCGTTCACGAAGTGTGTGGCCGCCAGGAAATCAGCCTGCGTCGAGGGCATGATGAAACCACGCGGATCGCGCAGCTCAGGCTTGCGTAGCTCGGCGAAGTATTTGGTCGGCTGCACGCCCGAGAAGCCGCCCATCGCCGCGAGTCGTGCATTGCCTTCGGCTTGCTGCACACGATCCTTCTGGATCTGCTCTTGCACCGCTGCGATACGCCTTGGGTAATCGGTCCACGTGTCGCGACTTCCTTTGTCGATCGCGTTCTTGCCCATCCTATAGATGTTGTACAGGAACTGCTCGCGATGTCGCGACGCGACGTCGAGCACCGCGCGATTCGCCGTCACCGAGTAATCGACCGACTGACGGAAGTGCCATGTCTGCGGCGTGATCGGGTAAACGTAGTTCTCCTGCGGGATCAGTTTCTCCGGCGTGAACGGAATCTCGATCGGCGTCGGGTTCCCGATCGTCTCGGTGAGCAATCCGATCATGTTGTGGAAGTACACCGTCGTGCGGAGACCGCCGTTCCACCACGTCTGATAGCCAGCCTGGTCGCGCCTAACGGCGCCCGGCTTTCCTTCCAGCGCGAAGCGCGAGTGCATCGATGTGCCGACGAGGTCGACACCGTAGATCACCAGCGGATCGAAATTATGGTTGTGCGGCGCGCGGAACGGCGGAGCAAAGAGAACGGCGCCGGCGGGTCCAGTCTGGTGGTGGTTATACACGATCTGCGGATACCACTCCTGATACTGGATCTTCAGCATGTTCTGCGTCTCGGCCTGCGCGCCCATGTAGAAGTCGCGGTTGTTGTCGTGGCCGATGTACTTCTGGTACAGCCGAGGAATGCCGCCCGTACTGCGCTTCTTCTCATCCGGCTCGCGCATGTACCAGCTGGAAACCAGCTCCATACCGTCCGGATTCGCGTGGACGAAGAGGATGACGACGTCGTTGAGGAACCGCATCGTCTCCGGATCGGTGCGACTCACCATTTGGTATGACGTCTCGATAAGCTGCGACGCGCCTAACACCTCGGTCGCGTGCAAGCCTCCGTCAATCCAAACGATCGCCTTCCCTTCTCCAGCGAGGCGTTGCGCCTCTTCTTCGCTGATCTCGGCGCGTGCGAGCTTGGTCGCGATGTCCTTGTACTTCGCGAGGTTGCGATGATTCTCAGGTGACGTCACGATCGCCATCAGCTGCGGCCGCCCTTCCGCCGACTTGCCGATTTCTTGCACCACCATTCGGTCGCTTTCGGCGTCGATCTTCTTCCAGTAGTCGACGAACTGCGTGTACGTGGCCAGGCGGTAGTCGTCGCCGATGTTGAATCCGAAGAAGTCCTTCGGCGCCGTGATGCGAGCTTGCGCTACCAGCGCGGGCGCGAGCGCGGCACTGATGGCCGCGACGGCTACCAGCCTGCGCGCATGCCGTCGCAGCGGATGGTACAACCGCATAACGAACCTCGTGGTGTTGGGAGAGGGACAGGTCATGGAATTGGCGATGGGAACTGGCGCAGGGCTAGGATAGGCCCTAGGCGTCCGGGAGTCTACCGGCGCCACGACGTGAGTACGCCGGAGTGAAGCAAGGCGTTGTCCGGGTTTACTTTTGTCCCATGCCGACCCGGCGGCAAGCTATCACAGTTCACAAATTTGGTGGCGCCTCGCTCGCCAACGGCGCGGCCATGTCACACGCAGCGCAGATTGTCGCCGATCAGCCACGTGGACCTCGAGTGGTCGTGGTGTCGGCCATGGCTGGCGTAACCGACGCATTGATCGCAGCCGCCGAGAGCGCGGCGGCCGGCGACTTGGCCAAGCTGCGCGACATCACGCGCCGTCTACAGTCGGCGCACTTGGCGGCGGCCGGGAGCCTTCGCGTCGCCACCAGCGTGCGGAAGTCCCTGCACTCTCTCGTGCGCGAGACGTTTCGCGGATTGCGCGCAATCGCTGTGGGAATGGCCGCCGTGCGCGAGGTTACGCCGCGCATGCTGGCGTTGATCGTCTCGAGCGGCGAACGCTTGAGCGCTGAGCTGATGTCGGCAGCCTTACGCGGCGCTTCACTGCGCTGCGAGATGATCGACGCGTCGGAAATCATCTTCACGCACGATAGTGCCGCCAATGCGACGCCGAACTTGCGCGCAACGACGCTTGCCGTGCGACGCAGGCTCCAGCCTCTCGTGTCGCGCGGCGTCATCCCCGTTGTCCCTGGTTACTTCGGTACTTCGCCGGCGGGCGACGTTGTAACGCTGGGCCGTGGGGGCTCCGATCTCAGCGCCACGCTGCTCGCGCGCGCTCTGGGCGCTCTCGACGTCTTCCTTTGGAAGGACGTGCCCGGACTCATGACGGCAGACCCGCGCACGGTGCCTAACGCGCGCGTCCTGCCGCATGTAACGCCGCGCGAGGCCGCTGAGTTGGCGTACTACGGAGCGAAGGTGTTGCACCCACGCGCATTGATTCCGCTGCAGGGCCGCGCGACTCGCATTCTCATACGCCCGTTTGCCGACCCTGTATCAGCAGGCACAGACATTTCTCCGCGACGCGCGTCGGCCGCGTATCCGGTCACTGCCGTATCCGCGATTCCCGCTTTGGCGCTCGTCACAGTCGAAGGCAACGGAATGCTTGGCGTTCCCGGAATCGCTGCGCGCACGTTCTCGACGCTGCATCGCGAAGGCGTCTCCGTATCGCTCATCTCACAAGCATCGTCCGAACACTCGATCTGCCTGACGGTGCCTGACGAGTCGGCCGACACGGCTCGTCAGGCGCTGCATGCCGCTTTCGCGGACGACATCGCGCAGGGGAACATCGATGGTATTCAGGTGCGCCGCGACGTCGGTGCGCTCGCTCTGGTCGGGCGTGGGATGTCGGGGACGCCAGGCATTGCGGCGCGGGCCTTCGAGGCGCTGGCTTCGGCCGACATCAATGTCGTCGCGATCGCGCAGGGCGCATCGGAGCTCAACATCTCGATCATTGTCGAGCGCCGAAACCTCGAGGCGGCGATCCGCCGAGTGCACGCAGCGTTTCAACTTGATCGCATCGGCGGCGGCACGGTCGCGCGCGACGCGCGCTGCGACGTGGTGTTGCTTGGCTTCGGCGTGGTGGCGCGCGCGCTCGCTGATCTGTGGCCTCGCCGGGCCCGCGGCGGAGTGCATGTGCGGATCGTTGCGGCGATCGACAGGAGCGGCTACATCTTCGACGCAAATGGCCTAACGCGAAGCCGGCTCCTACGCCTCACTCGCGAGAAAAATGCCGGCGCCGCACTCGCCAAGCTGGCGGGCGGCAAAGCCGCCGCGCCGCGCACGGCTGTCGCGGCAATCGCGTCGCACGCGCTCTCACATCCAGTCCTTGTCGATCTCACCGCGGACGACACGGCACCCGTGTTACGCGAGGGGATTTCCTCGGGAATGGAAATCGTACTGGCCAACAAGCGGCCGCTCGCTGGTCCCGTGGCGGAGATGCGCGAGCTGATGGATACAGCCAAGGAGCATGGCAGGCGCATCCGGCACGAGACGACCGTGGGAGCCGGCCTCCCTGTTATCGACACGTTTCACAAACTCGTTGAGGCCGGGGACCGCATCGCACGCATCGAGGGCGCCACGTCAGGCACGTTAGGCTTCCTCATGACGGAACTGGAGCGCGGCCGTCCGTTCTCCGAGGCGCTCGCCCGCGCGATGTCGTTCGGTTACACCGAGCCGGATCCGCGCGACGACCTGTCCGGAATGGACGTGGCGAGGAAGGCGCTCATCCTCGGGAGGCTGATGGGTTTTTCCGGCGAGCTGCGCGATGTCGAAGTCGAGTCGCTCCTCCCCGAGTGGACCCGCGCGCTGACGCGCGACGCCTTTCTCCGTCGAGTACGTGAGCACGACCCGGAGTGGCAACGGCGCGTCGACGGCGCGCGCAACCGCGGCCGCGTGCTGCGCTACTTGTCCACGGTGACAGCGCGCCGGATTCAGGTAGGCTTGCGCGAGGTAGAAGAGGGATCGCCCTTCGCGACACTGCGTGGAACAGACAACCAGCTTGTCTTTACGACGGCGCGCTATCGCAGCAATCCCCTCGTCATCAAGGGCCCTGGAGCCGGCCCGAGCGTTACAGCCGCCGGCGTGCTGAACGACATCCTGCACCTGGCCGGCGCGCGGTGAGCACGCCTAACGCGGTCACGGTGCAGGCTCCCGGCTCTATCGGCAACCTCGGTCCGGGGCTCGATGTGCTCGGCTGCGCGCTCACGGGAGCTTTTGACAGCGTCACGGTTGCGCTGACCGACATGCAGGGCATCACGATCACAGACGCCGGCGCGCCAGAGCTGCCGACCGATCCCGATCGTCACGCCGCCGCACTCGCCGCGATGGCAGTCCTGCGTCGCGTCTCCACGCGGCGTGGCTTGACGATCGCCTGTCGCAAAGGGCTTCCACTGGCCGGCGGACAGGGCGGAAGCGCGGCATCCGCAGTGGCCGGTGCCGTCGCAACGAATCACTTGTTAGGCGATCCGCTCGCTGCGCCCGAGCTGCTGAGCTGCTGTCTCGAAGCAGAAACGGCCGTCGCGGGCCGTCACCTCGACAACATCGCTCCCTGTTTGTTAGGCGGAATCGTCCTCGTGCGCTCCATGGAGCCCATCGACGTGCATTTTCTGCCTGTTCCTGCCGAGTTGCGCATCGTTCTGGCGTTGCCGCAGCAGCGTTTGTCGACGGCCGAGGCGCGCGCGGCGCTGCCGCAGTCGCTCACTCGTGAAACAGTCGTGCACCAGTTGGCGCATGTCGCCGCGGTCGTGCACGCGTTGCACGCCGGCGATCTCGCGCTTCTGGGGGCCGCGATCGTCGACCGCATCGCCGAGCCGGCACGCGCGCCGCTGATCCGCGGCTTCACGCAAGGCAAACGTGCAGCACTCGAGGCCGGCGCGTTGGGCGCGTCAATCTCTGGAGGCGGTCCGACCGTTTTCGCACTCTGCGGCGACGACATTTCCGCGCGCCGGGTGGCCGCGGCGATGCAGGCCGCGTTTGAAGGTGCCGGGGTACGCTGTAACACGCGCGTGGCGAAGATCGACGAAGTCGGCGCGCGCGTCGTCCCAACGGAGCACGCGTGAACAAGCCGGCGGCAAGCGTGCTGCGCTGCGAAATCTGCGGCGCTCAGTACGGCGAAATGGACGCGCGGACAGCGTGCGAATGTGACGGATTACTCAGCGTCCTGCACGCGGCGCCGTCGGAGAACGGGAGTGCGCTGCGCGCGCGCTTCGCGCTGCGCCGCGGCAGTGTAAGCCCGCGCGCGAGCGATACGTCAGGCGTCTGGCGCTATCAAGAGCTCGTGATGCCGAGCGCGCAGCAAATGGTTTCCCATCCCGAGGGAAACACGCCGCTCCTGACGTCGGCGCCGGTGGCATCGTACGTCGGCGTTAGGCAGCTCTCCCTCAAGCACGAGGGGCACAACCCCACGGGCTCCTTCAAGGACCGCGGGATGACGGTCGCCATTACGCAGGCTGTGCGCCTCGGCGCGCGCGCCGTCGGCTGCGCGTCGACAGGGAATACGTCGGCGTCGTTGGCCGCCTATGCGGCGCTCGGCGGTCTCAAGGCGATCGTGCTGGTACCCGAGGGGCACGTCGCGTTAGGCAAACTCGCGCAGACGATCGCGCACGCTGCGCGAACGCTGGTCGTGCGCGGGGACTTCGACGCCTGCCTGCGCCTCATGCGCGAGGCGCAGAGCGCACTCGGCGTGTATCTCGTCAATTCGCTGAATCCTTGGCGCATCGAAGGTCAGAAGACGATCGTGACCGAGCTGTGCGAGCAGCTTGGCTGGGATGCGCCCGACTGGATCGTCTTACCTGCTGGCAACCTCGGCAATACGGCCGCGTTCGGTAAAGCGCTTGTCGAGATGCGAGACTTGCAGCTTATCGATCGGCTCCCGCGATTGGCCGCTGTGCAAGCGGAGGGCGCGGCGCCGTTCGCCGCCAGCTTCGCACACGGCTTTGTGCAGCGTCAGCGCGTCGAGCCAAATACCGTTGCGTCCGCCATTCGCATTGGAGATCCCGCCTCGTTCGATCGCGCTGTCGGCGCGATTCGAAACACCGACGGCGTAGTCATCGCCGTGCCTGACGAGGAACTGCTCGACGCCAAGGCCATCGTTGACGCGTCAGGCATCGGCTGCGAACCAGCCAGCGCCGCAAGTGTCGCCGGCGCGCGTCAACTTGTCAGGCAAGGCCTCGTTAGACCGGAGCATCGTGTCGTCGCCATTCTCACGGGCCATTTGCTCAAGGATCCGGAGGTCGTACTCGGATACCACCGGGCCGGCGAAGGTGCCGCGAAACTCGCCAATCCGCCCGTGACAATCGATGCAACACTTCGCGCACTAGAGCATGTCGTGTTCTCTCACTCCTGACCTGAGAGACTCGACGCGCATGATCGTCGGCACTGACAGGGGTTTGTGGTTGAGACCGGTCACGCATAGTTTTTTGCCCACAGCTGTAACGTTGACCGTCTTGGCGTACGGCCGCCTCACACAACGATCGCGTGCGGCGCACTGACTCGCATTCCTAACGGGGGCTTCATGAGACTCCACCGAATACTCGGTGTCGCTGCACTGGCTGTGGTCGCGGCCGCGCCTATCGCGCGAGCGCAGAATCCGGGCACGTTGGAGTTAGGTGCCTTTGCGCAGTACACCGCTTTCGACAAAGACCTCGATTTCGACAACGCCTTCGGTGTCGGCGGTCGGCTTGGTTTCTTCGTCATTAAGTGGCTCTCAGTCGAGGGGGATATCTCGATTCAGCAGACCAAGACGAATGTCCCTAACGAAGACATCACATACCGGCCGCTGCGGTTCATGGTCGTCACGCACTGGCCGATCGCGGAAAAAGCGCGCCTGCATCTGGGCGGCGGCTACGTGCAATCCGTCTACGATGGGCGCCTGACGCCTAACGTATACGAGGACGGCATCACCGGCATCGCCGGTCTGCGTATCTGCACGGGACAGCGCTGGGGGCTGCGTTTTGACGCTGTTCCGACGTACCATCCCTCGCCTAACCAGCAGCCCTTGAGCGGCACGTCGTTGCATTGGAGTGCGCGCGCCGGATTCTCCTTCTATACGCGCGGCGGTTGCCTCGGCGAGAAGTTCGACTGGTCCATGACGCTGGCGCCGGCTTCGGTCACGCTGCGCCGCACAACGTCGCAGAACCTCTCGATCAGCGGCACGGACATGAAGGGACGCAGTGTGCTCGCATCGCGCTTCCGCAATCAAACGTGTACGTCGAGCAATCCTCAGGTCGCGACGGTTGATAACGCCGCTCGCGTGACAGCGGTTCGCGCGGGCACGGCGACAGTCACGTGCACCGCGATCGTCAGCGGCATCTCCAAGAGCGCAACGTCGACAGTCACGGTGCCCTTCCCGACGTGGACAATCTCGGTGAGCCCCGCGACGGCGACACGCGACACAGGCCAGACCGTGCAGCTCGCGGTGACGGCGCGCGATGAAGACCAAGTTGACGTCTCAGCGGGAGCCACGTGGGCCTCGTCAAGCGCCGGCGTCGCGTCGGTCAGCGCGACAGGTCTCGTTAGGTGCGTCAGCGGCGGGTCGGCGACGATCACTGCCACAAAGACGCAGTACAACGAAACCAAGAGCGCGACGGCGCAGATCACGTGCAACCAGCCTCCGCCGCCAGCACCGCCTGCGGATCGCATGATCATCTCGCTCGATACGATCTTCTTCGAGTTCGATAAGGCAGATATCAGACGTGAAGGTCGCGCGGTGCTCGACAACTTGATCCGGCTGCTGACGGACAGCGCGAGCTGGCGTATCTCGATCGAAGGGCACACGGACAACTACGGCACTGACGAATACAATCAGCGCCTATCGGATCGCCGAGCACAAACGGTACTCGCGTACCTGACGCGTCGCCCTGGTCGTATCGATGCGAGCCGAGTGATGTGGAAGGGCTATAGCGAGCGCTGTCTGATCGTGCCGGAAGGCGACAAGCAGCAACAGGCGATCAATCGGCGCGTGGAGGTCTGGCAGCTCATCGTGATGAACGCACCGCCGGAGCAGTGTAGGCCGCGGCGGCAGTAGCGGTAGCGGGCGTTCGGGAATCGGTGTTCGGGAATCGGGGATCGGCTAACACAGCCGGTCCCCGACGTTTTCCGGAGTCCCGACGCCCGACCCGCGCGTCCCGGTCCCCGACACCCGAATCTCCTAGCTGGTCGAATCGCGCAGCGTGCGGACCCAATCGCGGATTTGCTGCTCGAGAACACCTAACGGCACCGGCCCGTTCGCCAGTACCGCATCATGGAAGCCGCGCACATCGAAGCGCGCGCCTAACGCCTGTTCGGCGTCGCCGCGTAGCTTGCGAATCGTCAGCTCGCCCATCTTGTACGCCAGCGCCTGACCAGGCCACGCGATGTAGCGGTCGGTTTCCGTGCGCACTTCGTGCAGCGATAGCGCGGTGCGGTCAGCGAGGTACTTCATCGCCTGCTCGCGCGACCAGCGTTGCCAGTGAATCCCCGTGTCGACAACGAGCCGGCAGGCGCGCCACATCTCGTAGGTGAGCCGGCCGAAGTCGGCGTACGGATCGGGGTACATTCCCGCCTCGATGCCTAACCGTTCGGAGTAGAGGCCCCACCCTTCGCCGTATGCGTTGACGTACGTGTAGCGGCGGAAATCGGGGAGACCTTGCAGCTCCTGCGTGAGCGCGCCCTGCAGGTGGTGCCCCGGAACGGCCTCGTGAAGCGTGAGAGACGGAAGCACGTACAGCGGCCGGCTCGGGAGATTGTACGTGTTGACCCAATAGCGTCCGGGCTCCGGGCCTTGAATCGGAGAACTGACGTAGCGACCTCCCGTGTACTTGGGCGCCAGATGATCCGGCACCTTTTCGACCGTATACGGTTGACGCGGCAGGCGGCCGAAGAGCGCCGGCAGCTTGCCGTCCATGCGCTTGGCGATCCAGGACGCGTACTGCAACAACTCGTCAGGCGTCTTCGCGTAGAAACGCGGATTCGTGCGCAGCATCGTAATGAACGCCTGCAGGTTGCCTCGGAAGGCGACCTTCTGCATGACCTGCTCCATTTCGGCCTCGATGCGAGCCACCTCGGCGAGCCCTAACGCGTGCACCGAATCCGGCGTGAGATCCAGCGTCGTGAAGAAGCGCACCTTCCGCCGGTAAAGCGAATCGCCTCCCGGTAGGTCCCGCGCCGCTGTCGTTAGGCGCGCCGCCGGGCGATACTCCGCCTCCATGAATTTCAGGAACGATTGATACGCGCTGACGACCGAATCGCGGATCACCTCGCGCGCAGCGTTGCGCAACCGCTCCTTTGCGCTGTCCGGCAACGCAGCCGGAAGGAGCGTCAGCGGACGATAAAAGACGCTCGCCGTTGGATCGCTCACGATGTGCGTGGCGATCGTCACGTCGTAGCCCTCGAGCACAATGCGCGGCATCGTGTACTGCGACTGCATGCCGCGCCGCATCAAATCGATGTACTCACGGAAGTAGCGCGGCACTTGTCGCAGCCGAGCGAGATAGTTCTCGACATCGGTCACGGTCGCGCGCGGCGCATATGTCGGTAGCTGCGCGAGATCGATGTGGAAGCCGTCGTCTGCGAGGATCGGGATGCGATCTTCTTCCGCTGTGAGACCAGCAAGCCAGTTTTCAAGACGATCGTGCAGCATCGCGCGGTTGATTCGGTCGCTCACGGAGAGACCGCCCGTGTCCACTGCCTCGAGACGTTCTAAGTACGCGCGCAACGAATCCTCCCGCCGCGCGAGATTCGCGGGCGTCATGCTCGGCAGCTCCGCGTCGTAGCGATGCTCGTTTGTCGTCGTCGCGAAGAGCGGGTTCTCCCGCTTCTCGAACTCCCACGCTTCGTTGATGACCGATGTCAGCGGCGACTGGCTTCCGTTCGACGAGAGTGTGCAGGTGGTCGTGCTCAGCACGACGAGGATCGTGGCGGCGAGAGGACGCGCGTGGATCACGAGGACTCCTGAGTGAAGGCGCCGAGACAATGCCTTACGCGCACGGCAGACACAACCTCACGTGCCCATCCTATCCCTATCCCTATCCCTAACCCCTATCCCCTATCCCCTAATGATTAGTACGTTTGCGCCGCCTCAGACCTCAGACCTCAGACCTCTGACCTCAGACCTCTGACCTCAGACCTACATGCGCGCGTATCTAACCGAGTTCATCGGAACGTTCTTCCTGGTGCTGACGGTAGGCCTAACGTCAGTGACCGGCACGGCGTACGCACCGATCGCGATCGGCTCGGCGCTGATGATCATGGTGTACATGGGCGGACATGTCTCCGGCGGGCACTACAACCCCGCCGTCTCCCTCGCGTGCTGCATCCGCGGCGCGTTGCCCTGGAAGGAGTTCGTGCCGTACGTCGTGAGTCAGCTGTTAGGCGCGCTCGCGGCGGGCTTCGTCGTTTACGTCATCACCGGAATGCCCTTCGGGCCAGCACCAGCGGTTGATGCATCGACAACGGCATCCTTGCTTGTCGAGGTGCTCTTCACGTTCGCGCTGGCACTTGTTGTGCTAAACACGGCAACCGCGAGCAAAACGGCGGGCAACTCTTACTTCGGTTTGGCGATCGGCTTCACCGTAATGGTCGGGGCATTTGCGGGCGGCGGGATTTCCGGCGGCGCGTTCAATCCTGCCGTTGGCCTCGGGCCAAACATTTCTCAAGTAATGCTCGGAGCCGGCTCGTTAGGCCATACGTGGCTGTATGTCGTCGGTCCCTTCCTCGGAGCGGCGGTCGCAGCCGTCGTTTTCAAGGCCCAGCAATCTACGTAGCGCTCAACTGGCGTTCAGGTCGTGTGCTACGCATGACCACCGTTGCCAAAGCGAAGATGACGAGTGCGTTGAGCGGATGCAGCGCCGCGAGCGCCGGCGCCCGCCCGCGCAACGCCAGCACGAGTACTGGCTGTAAAACAGTCAGCACCAAGATGACGCCGGCCATGACCTGCGCTCGACGCGGAAGTTTCGCTGTGACGGTGAGCACGGTGAGAATGATCGCGCCGACGATCATCCCGTAGCCCAGCATTGCGTGAGGCATGAAGGACGTCACGCCGAAAATCGCAAGGCCCATCACATAGACTTGCAAGCCGATTGCGCCTAAAAAAGACGCAAGGCACGTCCGCTGTAGTCTGTAGATCAGCATCTCTCTCTCCCCTAACGCCGGACTAGTTCTCGCGGAGCGCGGACGTCGGCTGCAGCCGCGCAGCGCGCAAAGCGGGTGCAAGGCTCGCAACGATAGCCACGGCAAGCAACGCAAGAGTCACAACTGCGATCGTCAATGGGTCCGTCGATGTCACGCTAAAGAGCAGCTTCTCCAGAAGACGTGTGAGTCCGATCGCGCCGGCGACGCCGAGCGCGCCGCCCAAAACAGCCAGCCGCACCCCATCGCGCAGTATCAGGGCGAGCACGCGGTCGCGCGACGCCCCGAGGGCGAGTCGCACTCCCAATTCCCGGCGACGCTGTTCCACACCATACGCGACGACGCCGTAGATCCCGATCGCGGAAAGCACGACGGCGAGAATCGAAAACAGCGAGAGCAACCGCACCAAAAAACGCTGTTGACCGACCGACGCCGCCACCACGGCTGAAAGCGGCTGCGAGTCGAACACCGGTAATGAAGGATCGATCGTTTTGATCGCGTTGCGTACCGCGGTGGCGACGCTCGTGGACGCATTCGCAGTTCGGATCGCGAACGTTGGCTCATCGAATGGCCACTGCGCCTCGGGCACGTACAGGAACGGCTCCGGCGGCTCACTCAGCGCTTCACTGTGCACGTCGCCGACGATTCCTACGATCGTACCTCCGAGACGGATGCTGTCGCGACCCCACCCCGTTCTCAGGTGCTTGCCGAGCGCATCGCCGTTAGGAAAGTATCGCCGCGCCAACTCCTCACTAACGACGATGACTTGAGGTGACGTCGCGACGTCTGTCTGGTCGTACAGGCGGCCGCGCTTCAGTGGGATTTGGAGCACACGGAAGTACTCCGCCGTCGCAACACGGATCTGCGACACCATGTCGGCGCCGGGAGGCGGATCTGGCTGTCCACGCACCGTGAATGTGAGCGAGAAGCGCGTCTCCGTAAGCGGCAATCCGAATGACATACCGACGTCTGTCACGCCGGGGATTGCGCGCAGTCTCTCCGCGGCATTCACAGCGAATTGATGCTGCTGAGCAAGAGTCGGGTACGCCGCCTCGGGCAGCGTCGCTGTAAAGATGTAGACGTTGTTCGCATCGAAGCCCGGATCGACTCGGCGGAGAGCGCCTAACGTGCGGACCATGAGACCGGCGCCAGTCAGCAGAATCACAGCTAGGGCGACCTCGCCGACGACAAGTGCCTGACGACGGCGCTGGACAGCGCCTCGAACGACGCTGCGGCCGCCTTCTCGTAGCCGCTGGGCCACGTTGACGGCACCAACGTGCAGCGCCGGCACGAGACCGATCGCGAGGCCACCGAGCGCCGCGAGTACGACGGCGAAACCGTAGACGCGCGCGTCTAGTCGCACGGTCTCGAGACGCGGCAAATCCGCCGGCGCCATCGCCACGAGCGCGCCGAGGCTGAGTCGCGCGACGAGAAGGCCAGCCAGTGTCCCCGCGATTGCCAGGAGCGTAGACTCGGTCACCAGTTGACGCACCAGCCGACCCTGCCCGGCGCCTAACGCCGCGCGCACAGCCAACTCGCTTTCACGCGTCGTCGTTCGCGCCAGCGAGAGGTTGGCTACATTCACGGTGGCGATGAGGAGGACGAACACGACAGCGGCGAGGAGCGTGAAGAGCGGCTTGTGCAGCGGTCCTACCACGGATTCATGCAGCGACATGACTTCGACGCCCACGTTGCGGTTGTGCGACGAATCGAGCTGCGCCAGACGATTGGCGATGCCAGTCAGCTCAGTCTGTACCGCCTCGGTTCTGTGACCTGGGGCGATTCGTCCGATAACTCGAATAAAGCGCGCGCCACGCTGATCCGGATTCTGCTCCCCCTGGGTAAAGCGCGTCGTCAGCCATAAGTCGGAACCGAGCGGGTATGTGTACTCCGCCGCGACAACCCCGATGACCTGTGTCGGAACTCCATCGAGTTCGAGTGCACGACCCAGCACCGTCGAATCGCTCGCGAAACGATTGCGCCACAGCGATTCACTGAGCACGGCCACGCGCGGCGCTGATGCGTCCTCTTCGCCCGGAGCGAACGTGCGCCCAATCAACGCCGGGACGTCGAGGAGTTTGAAGAGGTTGTCGCTTGCCCGCACGGCAATGAGTCGTATCGGATCGCCGGCATGGACGTAGTTCGTTGTCCCGTCGTAATAAGCCGCGAGACCACGCAGCGTCTTGCTGTCCTTGCGGTAATCCATGAAATCCGGCACCGAGAACGAGCGCCGGTTCCCGCGGACGATGGAGTAGAGCCTAACGAGCTGATCCGACTGGCGAAACGCGAGTGGCCGAAGCATGACGCCGTCGACGATGCTGTAGATCGCCATCGTCGCGCCCGTGCCCAACGCAAGAGTTAGCAGCGCCACGATCGTGAAAACGCGCTGCGTGACGAGCTGGCGCCACGCGTAGCGCATATCCTGGCGCCAGGTCTCGAAGCCTTGTCTTTGCCGTGTGCGCGCGACGCGGCGCATGTCCTCGTCGATGAGTGCAAGACGAGCGGCGTCGACATCGCCGAACTGCGCGCGCGCTTGCCGCTCGGCGTCTTCACGCGACATACCGCCGCGCACAAGCTCTTCGATTCGCATGGTAAAGTGCGCGCTGAGCTCTTCATCGACGTCGCGCGCCACGCGCGCACGCGTTGTCAGCGGTATCTGAACCGAGCGGTGTTTTGAAGGATGCTGTTCCACGGCGCGCTACCCCGCGAAGTCGAGGACACGAAAGACGGCCGCGGCATACTGGCGCCACGCCTGCGACTCAGCGCGCAGCTCACGACGACCAGCGTTCGTTAGGCTATAGTACTTGGCCCGCCGGTTGTTTTCGGAGACGCCCCACTCGGACTCGACAAGTCCGCGGCGCTCGAGCCGGTGCAGCGCCTGATACAGCGCCGCTTCTTCAACCGTCAGGACATCACGCGTGCGCTCGGCGATCCAGCGTGATACTGCATAGCCGTGCGCCGGTCCCCACGCGAGTGTGCGCAGGACGAGCAGGTCGAGAGTGCCCTTCAGTAGGTCGAGCGATTCGGCCACAGCGCTTCCCCTTAGAGTCTATGGGGAAGCTCGCTAGCACGAGCGCTGCTGTCAACTGTGACTAGGTCTGAGGTCTGAGGCCTGAGGTCTGAGCAAGAGCGTCGCCCTAACCCAATCTCAGACCTCAGACCTCCGACCTCAGACCTATTTCACCTCCGAAATAACAGTGGGAACCGGAAGCTTCTGTATCCCGCGCTCCTTTTTCTGCTTCTCGACCATCTTCGCCACATCATCCAGAAGTTTACGCGCGTCGTAGATGATCCCGTCCTTGATCACCCACTTCACACCGCCGACGCGCTCGACCTTGCCGGTCTTGTCGTTGAGCCTAACGAAGCCGGTGCCGTACAGCGTCTTGAGGTTGGCGACCGGATTCTCGGGAGCCACAACGAGGTCCGCGAGCAGCCCGGCGCGCACGACGCCCATTTCGATCGGCTTGCCCTGACGCTTGTACAGTTCTTCGGCGGCGTGCAGTGTCGCACCGCGAATCACTTCCAATGGATGGAAACCAGCCTCCTGGAAGTTCTCCAGCTCTTCGATGTACGAGAAGCCGTATGTGTTGTAGATGAACCCGGCATCCGTGGACGGCGTGACGCGTCCGCTCATGTTCTTGTAATCCTGGATCATCAGCATCCACACGCGATAGAAATTCTTCCAGGCTACCTCGTCCCACGTGGTCCAGTTATAGAAGTATGCGCCGTGGTTCGTGCGGTTCGGCGTGTAGAAGTCCCATAACGAGGGGAGTGTGTACGTCTCGTGCCATTCGGCGGTACGACGCTTCGTTAGGTCGCGGCCCGACATGTACGTCGTCATCGTCGGGTCGAGCGTTACGTCGAGCTGCTTCATTTCCTTCAAGAATGCCCACCACTTTTCACCGCGCGGCGTCACGAGATTCCACTGCCTCGCGACCTGGCCGAAGCGCCACTGCTCGTCGTTGTAGTTGTACGTGTCGGGATACGGCTGCACGTCGTTGCTGTCGTAGATAGACTCGAACAGCCCGTAGTAGTGCGTCACCGCGCCAAGGCCGGCCCGCGCTGCGTCGATCGCATTCATCTGCGCCACGCCGGTTTGTCCCAGATGCGCGGTGGACCCGAGTCCCAGCTTCTTAGCCTCGTCCATGAGCGCGGCCATGATCGTCGGTTCATGCGCGCCGACCTTGAGCCCGTGAATCCCCTGGTGTGCCGCCCAGCGCACCCACTCGCGCGCCTTGTCCGGCGTTAGGAGCGGACCACCCGTCCATCCCTTGCCTGTGCCCGGGCGCTGGTAGTTGTAGTGCCGCGGCGCGGTGATCTCGTTGCTGTTCGCGCGCTTCGTTTCGCTCAGTGACCACTCGAAGCCGCCGAAGGGGACGCCGCGAACCGTCGTGACGCCGTGGCCTAACCAGAGCTTGTAGCAGTACTCGGCTTCAGGCGCTTTGGGAACGCCGCACGTGTGCACGTGCAGATCGATAAAGCCAGGCATCACGTACATCCCAGCCGCATCGATCTCGCGAGCGGGGCCCTTGGGACGCTTGTCCTGATCGATCGGAACGCCCGGAAAGCCAACGTCGGCGATCTGGGTGATCTTGTTGCGCTCGACGACGATGTCGACCGGCCCGCGCGGCGGCGCGCCGGTGCCGTCGATGAGCGTCGCTCCGCGGATGATGAGCTTGTCGAAAGGCCCGTCGCCTTCGGCACGTGCCGGCGCCGGCTTGGCGTCCTGCGCAGAGAGAACGTTAGGCAACGTCAGCATGACGGCGCCCGCCAGCGTTCCGAGAATTCTTCGCACGGTCATGGGTTCCCCAGTAGCTAAGTGCTAAGGCCTAAGATCTAAGGACTATTGCGCGACTCCGCGTGCCTTCTTTTGCTTATCAACCATTGCCGCGACGTCAGCGAGCAGCTTGCGAGCGTCGTAAATGATTCCGTCTTTGATCGTGTATTTGATGCCGCCCACTCGCTCGACCTTACCCGTCTTGTCGTTCAGTCGCACGAACCCAGTGCCATAGAGCGTCTTGAGGTTTGCGACTGGGTTTTCCGGCGCGACGACGATGTCGGCCAGCATTCCGGGCCTAACGACGCCAAACTCGATCGGCTTGCCTGTCGGCCGGAAGAGCGTCTCGGCGGCGTGCAGCGTTGCCGCGCGGATCACTTCGAGCGGATGGAAGCCAGCCTCCTGCAACATCTCCATCTCCTCTACGGTCGCGAAGCCATAGGTGTTGTAGATGAAGCCGGCGTCGGTGCTCACCGTTACGCGCCCGCCCATGTTCTTGTAGTCGTTCAAGAGGATGTGCCAGACGCGGAAGAAGTTCTTCCACGCGACCTCATCCCACGTCGTCCAGTTGAAGAAGTACGCGCCGTGATTTGTGCGATTCGGCGTATAAAAGTCCGTGAGCGACGGCAACGTGTACGCATCGTGCCACTCGGCTGAGCGGCGTCGCACGACGTCGCGTCCCGCGAGATACGCGACCTGCGTTGGATCCAGCGTCACGTTATGCGCCTTGAGCGTATCGAGGAGCGCCATCCACTTTTTGCTGCGCGGCGTTACTAGACTCGCCTGGCGCGCCACCTGGCCAAAGCGCCACTGCTCGTCGTTGTAGTTGTACGTGTCCGGGTACGGCTGCACCTGATTCGAGTCGTACATCGCCTCGAACAACCCGTAGAAGTGCGTGACGGTGCCGAGGCCGAGGCGAGCGGCTTCCATCGCGTTCATGCGAGGAACGCCGAGCTGCGCGAGGTGCGCCGTCGTCCCCATGCCTAACTTCGTCGCCTCGTCGATCGCGGCGGCCATGAGATCGGGCGGCCAGGCGCTGAGCTTGAGTCCATCGGCGCCCTTCTGCTTCATCGCGCGCACAACTGTACGGACTTCTTCGGGCGACTTGAATCCGGCGCCTAACCAGTCGTTGTTAGGCACATCGTACACGAACATGCGCGGCGCGGTGATCTCGTTCTTCGCGCTGCGGGCCTTTTCCGAGACGGACCAGTCCAGCGGACCGAAGGGGACTCCGCGTCCGGCGGTGACGCCGTGCGCCATCCACAACTTGTAGACGTACTCCGCCTCGGGCGCTTTTGGGACTTCGCCGGTATGGAGGTGCAGGTCCACGAACCCCGGCATCACGTACATGCCCTGCGCGTCGATCTCTTTGGTGGCGCCTTTGGGACGCTTGCTGCTATCGATCGGGACGTTGGGGAATCCGACGTCTACCACTTGCGTGATATGATTGCGTTCGATGACGATGTCGACCGGGCCGCGCGGCGGTGCGCCGGTTCCGTCGATGAGCGTCGCGCCGCGAATGATGAGCTTCTCGAAGGGCCCCTCACCCTCACCGCGCGGACGCGGCGGCGCGGGCTTGACCAGCTGCTGCGCGCTCACCGGCGCCGGGATGGAAAGAACAAGCGCGACAATCCAGATAAGGATAGTCGCGCCTAACGAGCTTGCGGGCCTCGACTTGCGAGCCAAGTGCTGCGGCATTGGTGTAGGGGTAGGGATAGGGATAGGGATAGGGCGGCGCGTACAGAATGTAGGCCCGCGGCATCCAACGAGCTAATCCTATCCCTACGCCTATCCCTACCCCTATCCCTCCCCTATTGAACAATCGGCTTCACCTGATCCACCATAAACGCATACCGGAACGCCATCTCGCGATAGCGCTCGTACCTGCCTGACGAGCCGCCGTGCCCGCCGCCCATGTTCATCTTGAGCAAGAGGACGTTGCCATCGGTTTTGTTGGCGCGGAGTTTGGCAACCCATTTCGTAGGCTCCCAGTACGCGACGCGCGAGTCGTTGATCCCGCTCATCACGAGCAACGCCGGGTACGGCTTCTTCGCCACGTTGTCGTAGGGCGAGTAGCTCTTCATGTACTCGTACTCGTTCTTCACATGTGGATTCCCCCACTGCAGCCACTCCTGCGCCGTTAGGGGAATCGAAGCGTCGGCCATCGTGTTGATCGCATCGACAAATGGGACGTCGGCAACGATAGCGCGGAAACGATCACCGCCCTCGTTGGCGACGACGCCCATCAACAAGCCACCCGCGCTCCCACCGTGCGCGACCATGAGTTCACGCGTCGTGTACTGCTGCGCGATGAGGTAGTCGGCGACGTCGACGAAGTCGTTGAACGTGTTCTTTTTCTTGAGCATCTTGCCGTCATCGTACCACCGGCGTCCCATTTCCTGGCCGCCGCGCACGTGCGCAATGGCGTACGTGAAACCGCGATCGATCAGTGAGAAACGAGTCGAGCTGAAGGTCGGCTCGGTCGTCGCACCGTAGGACCCGTACGCGTAGAGCAGCAGCGGACGCGTCGCGTCTTTGCTGAACGGCTTCTTGTAGACTAGCGACACCGGAACGCGAACTCCGTCGCGCGAAGTGGCGTAGACTCGCTCGACGCTGTACAGTGACGGCTCATAGCCGCCTAACACTTCCTCGCGCTTGAGCACTGTGCGCGTTTTGCTCTTCACATCGTATTCGTACACGGTTGGCGGCGTGACGAGCGACGAGTACTGGTACCGGATTGTCGGCGTCTTGAACGACGGGTTGTTCGACGGGAAGATGCCGTACGCCACTTCGTCCGTTGGAATGATCCGCGGATTGGCGCCGTTGAGGCTGCGAACCACGAGCTGGCGCATTCCGCCGGCGCGCTGCATAACGAGCATGAAGTCGCTGAACACGTCTACATTCTCGACGAACACGCTGTCGACGTACGGGATCAGCGGCTTCCAGTTCGCCGGAGACGGCGCGGTTATCGGTGCCTGCATGACGGCGAAGTTTCGGCGACCACCGGCGTTGGTGAGGATGATGAACTTCCCACCGGAATGATCGACGCTGTACTCCACGTTAGGCCGCCGCTTCGCGATCAACCTCGGCTTACCCTCCGGCCGCGTCGCGTTGATCGTGTACCACTCGGCTGACGTAAACGAGCTGCTGCCGAGGACGATGTACCCGCCGCTGCGTGTGCGCGAGACGCTCGCGTTGTACAGCACGTCCGGCTCGTGGTACACCATGACATCCAGGATCGGGTCGCTGTTGATCCAGTGACGCCAGACCTTGTCGCCGCGTTTGGCACTATCGCCCGTCATGTAGAAGATCGTGCGATTGTCGTTCGCCCAGGCGAGGCCGAACGTGAGGTTCTTGATGCGCTCGAATGTGTCGCGTCCACTCACGAGATCGCGGACACGTAGTTCGAAAGCTTCGTAGCCGGTTGTGTCGACGAGAATAGCAAGCTTGGAGTGATCCGGGCTCACCTCGAAACCGCCGAGACTAAAGAATTTCGAATTCCCAGCCTCTTTGTTCTGGTCGTAGATGATCTCTTCCTTCGCCGTTAGGCCGTTGAGCTTGCGCGCGAAGATCGGATACTGTTTTCCCTCTTCTGTCTTCGTGTAATACCAGTACGGCGAGCGCCAAACGGGGACCGACAGGTCGGTTTGTTTGATGCGGCCGAGGATCTCGTTATAGATGTCTTCCTGGAGCTTCGCCGTGTGCTTCGTGCGCGCGTCCGTGTAGGCGTTTTCAGCCTCCAGGTACGGAATCACTTTCGGGTTATTGCGATCGCGAATGTAGAAGTAGTTGTCCACACGCACGTCGCCGTGCAGCGTGTCGACCTTGGGGACGATCTCCGCGACGGGCGGTAATGTGGGCGCCGATCGGCTGTTCTGCGCCGTCAGAGGTGCGCCGGCAAGCGCCGCGAAAACAGTAGCTGTGCCTAACGAGAAACAGCGGGGATACGACATGGGGCTCCTGCGCAAGGCGTTTATCCAGAAGGTGACGCGTCTAGAGCCGCCGAGCAACGGCACGAGCAGACGGCGTAACGCTACGGTTGTCGCTGAGCGTGACCACAGTCACGACGGGTCGCTACATAGAGCCGATGAGCATGATGTGCGCTTTCGGTGTTCCCGGAAACATGAGCCACGGTTCGCCTTGTTGCGCGGTCGTGGGAATGCCGGTCGTCGCCGTCGTCGCGTACGGCATGTAGACAACGAACAGCTTGCGCGCGCCCTTCGCCTCACCCATCGCAGCGTCAAAACTCCGCGCCTGGCCTGTGAGCGAGTATAGCGAGGCCGGAAGCTTGGGCAGTGACAGCTTCCCGGACTTTATTTCAGCAAAGCGAACGGAGTCCACCTCTTCGATCTTCGTTACTCCTTTCGCGCGCAGCTCTCGGCCGCGCAGCATGAACGGCTCCATCGATTCGTGATAACACGCGACGTGGAATTGCGGACGCTTGGGATCCGGCGCCAAGCAGGTCATGCCATTGGTTCCCTTGCGTAGGACACTCAGCGTCGTCGCGCCGGCGTTGTAGCCGAGGACCGTTGCGCCAGCGCGCATGTCGTTGGGCAGGGGCAGGACCGCGGCGACCACCTGCTGCTCCACCGGGAGCGCCGTTTGCGCGATCGCCGGCGTAGCGGCAGCGACGATGAGAAATGTAGTACTCGTTAGGCATGCTCGGCAACGAATCATGGTCGAAGGCTCCTAGAGTTGCATGGCGAAACAATGCTTCTGCCCGACGGTCCACTCGTCGTCGGACACACGGTCGTAACGGTGCTTCTTTTCTGGATAGCGCTCCACCGCCACGCGCGCGAAGCCGCACGTGAGGAAAAGCCGGTCCGAAAATGAGACGGCGAAAAGCTCCGGATAGTCGCGTTTCCGCGCCAGCTCGACAGCTGCTGCGATGAGCGCTGTGCCGAGCCCCTTCCCTTGATGACCCGGATCGACCGCGAGCGACACAAGTTCCGCCAAGGATGGCGAATAGTCGTCGATGCAGACGCATCCGACGATGCGACCATCATCGTCGCGGATCACGCGATAGTCGTCGATGTGCGACTGGACGAAGGCCTCGCTCCTTGGGAGCGTCAGCCCCTGCTCGACGAATTGGTTGTTCAGTTCGGCGAGGGACGGAATGTCGTACTCGCGCGCGGGCGTGATCGGGCGCATGCGAAGGCTTCAAACTAATCGGTTGCGGGGCCTGTTCACCCCGCCAGCCTCCCAGTCCGATGAGCTCGTCGAATCGGCGCATATCGGTCCTGCTCTTGCGTCCCTGCGCAGCAATACGGGCCTGGCGACTGGCCCGCATATCCATTACGGCGTGTACATGAACGGACGCGACGTCGATCCGGCGCTCTGGCGCGACGCGGTGGACTGGATGGCGGGGAGAGGACGCGCTGTCGCGTCGCGCGACGACGCTGAACCCGACGGCAAGGCGAAGAAGTAGGCTGGATAGCCAGCGCTGAACGGCGCCTCGCGCGGTCGCTAGCGAGGCGCCGGGCTGATCACACACATTCTGCCGATCGAAACGAGGAGACTCAGTGCAGCCGCGCAGCGTAAGGACGATGTGGCTCACGCTCGCAATGGCGCTGAGCGCAGTGAGTGTACGCGCTCAGTCCGTGCAATACACGTCGGCGGCAGGCATCGTTTTTCGCTCGCAGGCTGATACGGGAGCGATCGCGCGCGCGGAACAAGCGCTTGCCGCTGAGCCTAACAACATTGAACGCATCATCGCGCTGGGCATCGCGCAGTCGGGCGTGCGACAATTTCGTGAGGCAATCCAGACGTTTACGCGCGGTCTCCGGATCGATCCCAAAAACGCAGTGCTGTATCGCTGGCGCGGCCACCGTTTTCTGTCTGTGCGCGACTACGACCGCGCGCTCGCTGACCTGAATCAGGGCGCGTCGATCGACAGCTCAGTGTACGGGATCTGGTACCACCTGGGTATTCTGCGCTACATCCGCGGTGAATACGCCGCCGCCGCGGAGGCATTCAAGCGCGGGCTACCAATCGCGCCTAACGCTGGAGAACGGGCTGGCTCGTATGATTGGCAGTGGATGGCGTTGATGCGCGCCGGCAAAGAGGACGCAGCGCGCGCGCTCCTCAGGAGCATGCCCGATTCGGTTCCGATTGCCGCGGCGAACGCCTACTCGCAGCGTCTGCGTCTCTATCAGGGGCGGATTGGCCCCGGAGACGTCTTCACGCCGGCTGACACCGGCGACGTGGCGGTAGCAACGCTCTCCTACGGGATTGGGAACTGGTATCTGCTGCGCAAGGAAACGAAGAGAGCGAAGGAGTGGTTCGAGCGCTCGGTGCAGTCAGGAGGATGGCCGGCGTTCGGGTTCATGGCGTCGGAGGCCGAGCTCAAGCGGATGAAGTGACGCCAACGTTTCCGGTGTGAAAACTGTCAGACGCGCATGAGCCTCGAGCGCCTGACACGCGACCTGAAGTACGCGATGCGCGGCCTGCGCAAGAAGCCAGGTTTTGCGATTGCTGTCGTGTCAACCCTCGCCTTAGGGATTGGGGCGAATGCGGCGATGTTCGGAATCGTCGACCGCCTGCTTTTCCGCCCCCCGTCGCTGCTGGCCGATCCGGAGACGGCACACATCGTGTACACATTTCGCACGATCCGCGGGGAGGTGCGCCCCGGCGGCGTTGGCCAATACGCGAGGTATGTCGATCTCGCGAAGTGGACCGCCTCGTTCGCCCGGTCCGCTGGTTACTCGCGGCGCGATCTCCCCATCGGTGTTGGTGAGGCAGCGCGTGAGATGTCGGTCGCTGTCGTGAGCGCGAGCTTCTTCAAGTTTTTCGACGCGCATCCCGCGCTCGGCAGGTACTTCGTGGAAGACGAGGACCGGCCGCCCGAAGGCATGCCGGTCGCGGTGCTGAGTCACGCCATGTGGCAGACGCAGTACGGGTCGCGCCGCGACGTCCTCGGTACGACCGTGCGTATAGGACCCATCGTCTACACCATAGTCGGCGTGTCCCCTCCTGGTTTCGTCGGACTGTGGGCCGATCGGCCGCCCGCGGCGTTCATTCCGATTACCAGCTATGCCGCAGGAACCGACTTCGTGCGAGCTGGCTTGCGCGCGCGCGACGGCCGGCCTCGCACCTGGTGGGAGACATACAGCTGGGGATGGATGGGGATGCTCGTCAGGCGCAAGCCGGGCGTGACGATCGCGCAAGCCAACAGCGATCTCACGCAAGCGTACCTCAAGAGCTACGACGCGCAGATCATCGAGCAGCCAACGACGACCCCGGCGAAGATCGTACAACCACGCGCCACAGCGGGGTCGGTCCTTGCGCAACGCGGACCTAACGCTTCGGCAGTATCGAAAGTGGCCACGTGGGTCGGCGCGATGTCAGTTATCGTGCTGCTCATCGCTTGCGCGAACGTGGCGAACCTGCTGCTCACGCGCGCGCTACGCCGGCGGCGCGAGGTCGCACTGCGTCTCGCGTTAGGTGTCAGTCGCGCGCGATTGTTGTGGCAGTTGTTGAGCGAGAGCCTCGTGCTTGCGGTTCTCGGGGGCGTCATTGGCGTACTCGTCGCGCACTGGGGCGGGGCCGCATTGCGCAGCAGCTTGCTGGAGCGCAGCGAGGCGGCCGCCGGATTCCGCGATCCGCGAACAGTGCTGTTCGCGCTTGCTGCGGCCGTCACCGTGGGCCTGCTGACGGGGCTGGCGCCAATCCTTCAAGCGCGACGCGCGAACCTCACCGGAGATCTCAAGGCAGGAATGCGCGAAGGCACCTATCGCCGCTCGCGCACGCGCGTCGCGCTGCTGGTCCTGCAAGGCGCTCTCTCCGTCGTGCTGCTCGTCGGCGCGGGACTCTTCGTGCGCAGCCTACGCAACGTGCAACACGTTAGGCTCGGTTACGACGTCGATCCCGTGTTGCTCGTGAACCTGAATATGCGCGGCGAGAAACTCGATAGCGCCCCAACAATCGCGTTGCGCCAGCGCCTGCTCGAAGCAGCGAGGACGCTGCCCGGCGTCGAAAACGCGAGCCTGCAGGCCAGTGTACCCTTCTGGAGCTCCTGGAGCACGAGCCTCTACGTCGAGGGGATCGACACGGTCAGCAGGCTCGGGCAATTCAATCTGAACGCGGTCTCCCCTGAGCACTTCGCGACCTTTGGCACACGGTTGCTGCGCGGCCGAGGCATCACGCTTCAGGATGTGGCCAACGCACCGCGCGTAATGGTCGTCAGCGAGAACATGGGCAAGGTGCTCTGGCCCGGCCGGGATCCAATCAACCAATGCATCCGTGTAAACGCCGACACGATGCCGTGCACCTACGTCGTGGGAGTCGCCGAGAATATCAGAGCCCAGAGCATGAGCGCGGACTCGGGCTATTTCTATTATGTGCCCAGCGCCCAATACGCTCCGACAACTGGCGGATTGTTCGCGCGCGCGAAAGGCAACGCGCGCGCAGTCAGCGAGCCGCTTCGCAAGCGGCTGCAGCGAGAGATGCCGGGCGCTTCGTACATCTCGATCACGCCGTTCAGCGACATCATTGCCGGCGAAAGGCGATCATGGCGGCTCGGCGCGACAATGTTCGTCGCCTTCGGCGTGCTCGCGTTGGTGCTAGCCGCGATCGGGCTGTACAGCGTGATCGCCTACAACGTCGCGCAGCGGACGCACGAGTTGGGCGTGCGGCGCGCGTTAGGCGCTCACGCAGGCCACATTATACGTTTGGTTGTGACTGATGGGCTGCGCGTCGCCGGCATCGGTGTCGCACTCGGTGCTGTCGCGGCGTTCTGGGCCGGAAAATGGGTGAAGCCGTTGCTGTTCAACGTCTCGCCGCGGGATCCAGCGGTGTTCGTATTCGTCGCCGCGACCCTTGTGATCGTCGCGCTGGCCGCGAGCTGGATACCCGCGCTACGAGCGTCGCGCGTCGATGCAAACGTGGCGCTGCGCAGTGACTAGTCACAAACAGGACCATCGAGCGCTCGGTTTTGAATGCGGAGTCTCCAGAATGTTTTGGCAATTCTCGAGAGTGTGCACTCTAAAAGACTCAAAGGTCCAAGTTTTCTACCACGCCAAACTTGCGCGAGGGATTCCGAATCGGCGACGCACTAGGGAACAGTGATCGACGCCATTCCGACCTTCCCTTCGCTGGTCGTTGTGATCGTCGTCGTGCCGCGCTTGATGCCTCGCACAAGGCCGGCCGAAGTCACCGTTGCAGTCGCTGTACTCGCCGAGGACCACGACACCGGGCGTCCCGTCAGAACATTGCCCACCGCATCCAACAGGCTCACCGTCAGCTGGAGCGTCTGACCGACTGCCACCGACCCAGTCGTAGGCGCGACGTTGACTGTCGCCACGGGGACTGGCCGAACGCTCACGACAGCCGTTCCGCTCAAGCCAGCGGCTGTGGCCGTGATGACAACATTTCCTGAAGCGACACCCGTTACGACGCCACTGGCGTTCACGGTAGCGACCGCTGCGCTGGTCGACGTCCACGCAATCGTGTAGCCGCGCAACAGCCCGCCACCCGTATCGAGCACCTCGCCAGCGAGCTGCGTGGTGGAGCCAACGAAGATGTTCGACGACGGCGGCGTCACACGAACCAGGGCCGCCGGGAGCGCCGCGACGGTGACCGGCACGATTGCCGATCGCCCCGCCTTGCTGGCTGCTATCTGTGTCCTACCCGGCTGCACAGCGGTGACGAGGCCCAGCTGCGAGACGGTTGCGATTCCCGGGTTCTGCGTCGTCCAGTGCAGTTGTGCGCCGCTGATTGGCGACCCGGACACGTCGAGCACGACGCCGGTCAGCGCTCGGGCCGATCCGGTTGTCATGGCGAGCGTAGACGGCGTGATCTGAATCGAAGCGATCTCAGGACCAGCCCCGGTTGCTGTGTCGTTGCACGAGGCAACGAGTAGCGCGATGGAGGCAACAACAGCTGCCCTTGTGTGACGCGCTCGACCGCTCGTTAGGTAAAAGGAGATCATAGCGAGGCCTGCATGTGACTGGCGCCTGAGAGGCAAGACACGTTCCGCACGCCCGCCCCCGGAACGGCGAGCGGTTGCGGCGCGGCAAGCTCCGCCGCGCAGGCTAGGAGCGCAAGAACCAGTCGAGCGCTTTGGCCGAGATTGGCGACGGCACCTCGTGGGCACCGACGAATTCGGTAAACTCGACTGAATACCCTCTCGCGCGAAGCCCCGGTACGATAACGCGGCTCGTCGAGTCGATCGGTAAGATCGCGTCCAGCGTCCCATGTGAGACGAAGACGGGGGGCTTCCCGTGCCAGCCCACGTCGCGGACAAAGCCGGGCGAGTACGCGATGACGTGCGTGAACAGATCCCCGTTAGGCAGGCCCAGCGAGATGGCGTACGATGCGCCGTCCGAGAATCCTGCGATGGCGATGCGTTTGGGATCAATCGCGCAGCGCTCGAACACGGCGCGTAGCGCGTTGTCGATGAAGGCGACGTCGAATGAGAACTCGCCGAGTATCGCATCCCACGTCCCGCCACGCGAGTCAGGAGCGAGCATCACGATACCTAACGCGTCCGCGCGTGTGCCGTACGTGCCAAACCAGGCCGCCGAGTTTCCGCCGGCGCCGTGGAGCAGCAGCACGAGCGGTGCAGGTTTAGCCGGACTGTACGACTGCGGCACGTATAGAATGCCGTCGCGGCCCGCGGCCAGGCCAAGGTCGCTGCGGCCGAGCGGCGCTTGGCGCGTCGGAGTGCCGGGCCGCGCGCTCAAGAGCGCCGATTCGGCGCTGACGTTGGCCGTTCCGTTGTGTCCCAGGCAGCCGAGCGCGCCGGCGACGCCGGACAGCGCCAGTGCGGAGACGAACTCGCGTCGTGAGGGAAGGCTCGGCGGGTCCTCGCTATGCATGCGGCGAAACTATTGGCTGCGCCGCCGTCGCGCCGTACGGATCATGTTCTAGAAGTGTCAAATCGAGACTGAGCCGCGCTACTGCGCCAGCAGCGCGCGCGCCTTTTGAACAACCGGCTGCGAGCCGCGCCCATAGTTCGACAAAACGACGGTGGTGTACCCGCTCGTTAGGTGCATATCCAGGTTCGCGCTGATGCCGGGGAACCCCCCGGAGTGTCCGACAATCTTGCCGCCGGCGAATATTCCGAAGCCGTAACCGTACTGCGGTGAGCTGATCTCCGGCTTTGGAGTCGTGAGCAGCCTAACGAACTCCGGTCCGACGAGCTTTCCGGACCGCAGCGCGACGTCGAACTTGAGCAGGTCCTCCACAGTCGAGTACCCGCCGCCTGCCGGGCCACCTTTGATGACATGCATGAAGATGTTGTTGCGCCAGCGCGGGCCATTGCTCGTCATCTCGCGGTCGTAGCCGACCGCCAAGTTCGGCGTCACGTAGTCGAGCTCATAGGCGTCCGTGTTCGTCATCCCCGCCGGTTTGTAGATGTGTTCGCGCACGTAATCGAAGTAGCTCAGCTTTGACGCCGCCTCGATCACCTTCCCCGCGACAAGCATCCCCGTGTTGCTATATGCCCAGCGCGTGCCGGGTTCGAACTGCAGCGCCTCCTGCTTCGCAAATGGCATCCAGTCATCGACGCTGCGGTACCGCGCGCGAGACGCCTTGTCCCATTCATCCGTGAAATAGCTGCCGAGCCCTGAGGTATGCGAAAGCAGGTGTTTGATGCGCACCTTGTCGCCCGCGTCGCCCTGCAATGCTCCGGGAATCCACTTCGACACGGGATCATCGAACGAAAGGACGCCGCGTTCGACCAGCTGCGCGATCGCAACGGCCGTGAACATTTTGTTCATCGAGCCGAGGTTGAACTTCGTGTCGGTGCGGTTAGGCGCGTTGAAGTTGCGATCGGCGATGCCGTACGCCGCCGACCATAGCGTCTTGCCGTCTTTTGCGATCAGCACCGCTCCGGAGAAACTGTCGGCCTGGGCCAGCCGCTCGACATGCGCCTGGAGCTGCGAGACGATCTCCGCGTCCGTGGTGCGCGCGGCTACCTGCGCCTGACAAGTGGGCGTGATGGCGACGCCGCTCAGCAGAATCGCAGTCGAGAATGCAGTGACGAGTTTTCTAGGCATATGATGCCCTTTTGAAGTATGTGCGTGCGACGTTAGTCACGCGCTGTCGTCGCTTCGTTGTACAGCGACCGATCAAAAACAGATGCGGTAGCGCAGCTAAACGCAGATTTGAAAAGCGATTTGCGCAGATTTCTTCTTGAGCACCACCCGCCCAGTGGGGGCTTTGTGCAATTCCCAAAGTTAGTATCGGCGTTCGTCTGCGTTCCCCGCTGGTACGAGCCTAACGGACGCGTCGTGCGCGGCGCGCCAGTGCGCTTCGAGCGCATGGTCTGAGGTCGGGAAGTCGGGAGTCGGGGAGTCGGGAAGTGCTGACGGGATGGACAAGCAGCGTAGCTTGTCACGCGCGTGTTCTTGCCTGCACCAAAGTGACTCAGCCATACGATCCGGCTCCTACGCGTTACGACAACATGAAATACCGCCGCTCAGGACGCAGCGGCGTAGACCTTCCAGCGATCTCGTTAGGTCTTTGGCACAACTTCGGCGGCGTTGACAACGCCGATGAAGCGCGCGCGATGATCCGCCGAGCCTTCGACCTCGGCATCACGCACTTCGATCTCGCGAACAACTATGGACCACCGCCCGGCTCGGCCGAGGAGCTGTTTGGTCGCATTCTCAAGAGTGACCTCGCGCCGTGGCGCGATGAGCTGATCATTTCGACAAAAGCCGGATGGCGCATGTGGCCGGGGCCGTATGGCGAGTGGGGGTCGCGCAAATACCTCATCGCGAGTCTGGATCAGAGCCTCGAGCGGATGGGCTTGGACTACGTGGACATCTTCTACAGCCATCGGCCGGATCCCGATACGCCGCTCGAAGAGACGATGAGCGCGCTCGATTTCGCCGTGCGCAGCGGACGCGCTTTGTACGCCGGTATCTCCTCGTACGACGCTGAGCAGACTCGTCAGGCAGTCGCGATCCTCGCGGAGCTTGGCACGCCATGCCTCATTCATCAGCCGAAGTACAGCATGTTCGTGCGCGACATCGAGGATGGTTTGCTCGACGCGGTGCGCGACACCGGGATCGGCGTGATTGTGTTTTCGCCGCTCGCTCAAGGCCTTCTCACCGATCGCTATCTTGCCGGCATCCCCAGTGATTCGCGCGCGGCAAAAACACACGGCGCACTCAAGTCCGAGGAGATCTCTCCGGCAGTCGTTGCGAAAGTATCGCGCCTCAACACTCTGGCCCGGGAGCGCGGTCAGACGTTAGCGCAGATGTCGCTCGCTTGGGTGTTACGTCACGCCGAGGTGACGTCAGCAATTATCGGTGCGAGCCGCGTGTCACACGTGGACGACGCGGTGAGGGCACTTGACAAACTTGAGTTGTCGCCGGCCGAGCTGGACAGAGTCGACGCAATCCTGTCTAGCTAAGTAGACAACACGGAGCTTTGCGTTGGCCTCCCGTTAGGCAGAATTAATGAACATCCTATCCTGACAACCCGCAAATTGAAGCGACGCGCCGTATTCTCGAGGACGCTAAACCCTTCTATTTGTTGTCCTGGGAGGATGTGGTCGTCGTCGGCTTCTCCCACACGTGCTTGCGCAGGAACGTTGTGCTCCGATTCCACGTGTCCATCCAGATGTTGTGGAACATCGATTCGTGCAAATCGTCCGGAATCACCTGTAGCTCGTAATGCACGTTCCGCGCCCGTAGCAACTGCACGAGTCCAACTGTCTGCGCGAAGTCGACATTGCGATCGTCGTCGCCGTGCACAAGGAAGACCGGCGACTTCCAACCATCGATCGCGGAAATCGCCGACGCACGATACGAAACCGCCGCGCTGTCGAGCGAGCTTCCCCACAGGTGCACGCCCGCCATATCTACGCCAGCGACGAAGAGATCCGAATTGCGCGCCAGCGCCTGCGCGGTGAGCACGCCGCCATAGGAGAGTCCCCAGATGCCGATGCGCGAGGCGTCGACGTCGTGTCGCGTCTGCAGCCACTTCCCAGCGGCGAGCACATCCTGATACTCGGCGTTGCCGCGCCCTCCAGTGTTAGGCGCCGTGCGGAACGAGCGGCCGTAGCCGACGCCGCTTCGGAAGTTCACGGAGAGCACAACATATCCCTGACTCGCGAGATACTGATTGTAGCCGTACGCCCAATGGTAGAACTGCATGTAGTGGTACCCCGGCAGCATCTGACGCACTGGCCCGCCGTGCACGAAGATGAGCGCCGGACGCCGTTCACCGGGCTTGAGATCCTTGGGGATAAAGAGCTGGTTGTGGATCTCCAGGCCGTCGGGCGACTTCACGATCACTACTTCGGGCGTCACGTGCGCGTCGGTCGGGAACTCCCTGCCTAACGTGGGGAAGAATTTGCGCGCCGCGCCGCCGCTCACCGGCGCCAGCGCAACCGATGCCGGTGTGCGCGCGTCGTAGTAGAGCACCGCGATCTGCTTGCCCGATGCGAGCGGTTGCGGGTGCGTCTCGATGCCGCTTCCTGTGGTGACCTGGCGCGGCGTGCCGCCGCTCACCGGAACGGCCCAGATGTGCCGCCGCTCGATGTCTCCGGCGTTCGTGCAATAGAACAGCGTGCGCCCGTCTTTCGATAGCGCCGCGCTCGTCGCGTTTTCGATCATCCCATTCGTCGTCGTGAGCATAACGGGCGTCGCGTCTTCCGCCGTCACACTTAGCGCGTAGTAGCGCTCCCACTCGTCCGTCGCAGCCGCCAGCGGGAAGATCACGTTGCCGTCGGCCCAGACCAGGACGTTGATGCCGTTAAAGACCGAATCGTTAGGTGTGTTGTGCCACAGTTCCCGTGACGCACCACTGCTCACGTCCGCGATCATGATCGAAAGCGTGTGGCCGCCCGTGAATGTCGCGCGGCAGAGGCCCGGCGGCTCCTTCGCACGGAGGGCAGAATCGTTCGCCGGCCGCGCTTGCTGTTGGCCGAAGCCACCGCCCTGGCCGGGCAACGGCGCATTCGCGCACGGACCGCGTGAGGCACCGGTGCCTGACGCTGGTCCCGACGGATTGCCGATGCTGTTGCTGCTGACCTGACCCTGCTGTCCGAACGGCTGGCCCGGGCGGCGCGTGAAGACGATCTCCTTGCCGTCCGGAGACCACGACGGAGCATCGTCGAAATCCACACTCGGCGCCAAGTACGTCACACGCTTCGTTTTGACTTCATAAACAGCGATGAAGGAGTGATTCCCGCGAGCGCTGACGAATGCGAGCCGCGAACCGTCAGGCGACCAGCTCAGATTGCGCTGCGTTCCCCACGCCTTGATGTACGGTTTGAGGCCAAGGTCGATGCTGTCGCGCGTCGCGGCCGGCCGAGTGAACGAGCGATAGATCTGTCCATCCTTCACGTATGCGACCATGCGGCCGTCCGGCGAAAGCTCCGCTGCACCGCCATCGACGA
>Ga0187892_10002698_pt1 | contig 34516 bp, 28 predicted proteins | sample MA1701073metaG_FD_139345 | JGI IMG/M metagenome (GOLD analysis project Ga0187892, IMG submission 139345) | Bio-ooze microbial communities from a basaltic lava cave in the Kipuka Kanohina Cave System on the Island of Hawaii, USA - MA170107-3 metaG ... | reverse complement strand
CGACACTCTCTTCGACCCGCTGCGCATCCCTGCCGAGCGGATCCACCGGATCGAGGGGGAGCGCATGGACCCCCGCTCGGCGGCGGCCGAGTACGAGCGACTCCTCCCCGATCGCCTCGACCTCCTCCTCCTCGGCATCGGCGAGGACGGGCACACGGCCTCCCTCTTTCCCGGCTCGCCGGCGCTCGACGAGCGGGCCCTCCGCGTCCTCGCCGTCGAGGCCCCCAAGCCCCCGCCGCGTCGCGTCACCATCACTCCTCCCGTCCTCGAGTCCGCGCGGCGCATCCTCGTCCTCGCCTCGGGCGCCTCGAAGGCCGAGGCCGTCGCGCGCGCCCTCGAAGGCCCTCTCGACCCGAAGCGGACCCCCGCGCAGCTCGCGCGCCGCGGCCTCTGGATCCTCGATCGCGCCGCCCGCCTCTGACCCCGAGCGGGCAGGATTCGGTTCGAGCTTCTCGATGCCGATAAGGGAGGCGGGGCGGACCGGCCGTGGAAGGGCCGGCGATGTGCCCCCGAGAAAAGAGGGTCCGATGAAGAATTCGAAACGCGCTCTCGCGTGCGGCGCGCTCGTCGCCGCGGCGGTCCTGGTCGTCGTGCTCCTCGTCTGTCCGGGGGGGACGCCGGTCGACGATCCGGCGCTCGCCCTCGGCCAGGCCGGGGGCTTCCGGGTCGAAAAGGCCTACCGGACGTGGAAGGAGCGGCATCCGGAGGAGAGCCGCGGCGAGCGCCTCCTCCTCCGACTCGGGTGGTCCAAGGCCTACTCGAGCGCCTTCACGCGCGCGACGGGGAAGGCGGCGATCGACCTTGCCGCCGGATCGGTCCGCGTCGAGGTCCGCGGGCTCGATCGCCCCGAGGCGCATGAGGTGTGGCTCGTCCAGAACGAGCCCGGTCCGGGCCGCTCCGCGGCGCCGGAGGCGGGCGACCGAATGCTGCGCGCCGGGACCCTCTCCCTCCGCAAGGGGAAAGGCGTCCTCGAGGCCGATCTCGGACGCGACCTCGCGGGGTTCGAGGTGGACGCGATCGTCGTCGCGCGCGCGGGGAGGGACCCCGCGGAGGCAGGCCTCCTCTTCGGGGCGCCGACGCTCTTCCAGCGGATGGCCGTCTACTCGGGGTCGAAGCGCGCTCCCTCGACCTCCCGCGCGGCGGCGACCCCCGAGGTCGACCTGGGTCGTCTCGTCGCCGAGGGGGCCAAGCTCTTCTTCGAAGAGACGTTCGAGGGGAACGGGCGGACCTGCGGGACCTGCCACCCCGCCGAGAACAACCTCACGATCGATCCCGACTTCATCGCGCAGCTCCCCCCGCGCGATCCGCTCTTCGTCGCGGAGTTCGTGCCGGCGCTCGCGCGGAACTTCGAGAAGCCGGAGCTGATGCGGAAGGTCGGGCTGATCCTCGAGAACGTCGACGGCTTCGACGACCTCGAGAACCGGTTCGCGATGCGCGGCGTTCCCCACACCCTCGCGCTCGCGACCTCGATCACCGCGCCGCCCCCGACGGGGAGCGAGCCCGCCGTCCCTCCCCTCGAGCGGACCGGCTGGTCGGGCGACGGCGCGCCGGGCGGCGGGACGCTGCGCGAGTTCGCGAACGGCGCGATCCGCCAGCACTTCACGCGCACCCTCGAGCGTCGGCCCGGCGCCGACTTCCGCTTCGCGACGGAGGAGGAGCTCGACGCGATCGAGGCCTTCATGCTCACCCTCGGGCGGGACGAGGACCCGGACGAGCTCGAGGAGGTCCTCTTCCGGTCGGAGCTCGTCGCGCGCGGTCGCGACATCTTCGAGACCGACGACGCGAAGGGGGGGACCGTGGCGGCCGGGAAGTGCGACGTCTGCCACGCGGAGGCCGGCGCCTCCGCCTCCTCCGCGCCGGGCGTGAACCTCAACTTCGACACGGGCGTCGAGGACCTCCCCGACCATCCGGCGGATCTCGTCCTTGAGGGCGGCCGGCCTCGGGACGGGGGCTTCGGCACCGCGCCGAATCCGAAGGGCGGTTTCGGCGACGGCACCTTCAACACGCCTCCCCTCGTCGAGGCGGCCGACACGGGCCCCTTCTTCCACAACGACGCGATCGAGACCCTCGAGGAGGCGGTCGCCTTCTACAACAGCGCCGCCTTCAACGACTCCCCTGCGGGTCTGTTCCTCGCCGACCCCGAGACGGGCGTCGCGATCCGGCTCGAGGCGACGCAGGTCGTCGCGGTCGCCGCCTTCCTGCGGGTGATGAATTCCCTCGAGAACATCCGCCAGGCGGCGGAGTTCGCGCGCGTCGCGAAGGCCGCCGCGCGGACCCGGACCGCGAGCGCGGTGCTGCGCCTCGCGACGGAGGAGGCGGCGGATGCGGCGAACGTGCTGTCGTGCGCCTCCCTCCACCCCGCGGCGGTGCGCGACCTCGAGGCGGCCCGGGATCTCCTCCGGAAGGCCTCCGTCACGTGCATCGGTTTCGTCCGCGCGAAGCGCATCGACGCGGCGATCCGGGCGCTCGAGCGCGCGCGGAAGGACATGGTGGAGGATCCTCCGCCGTCGGCGGATCGCGGCGCCTGAGTTCCGACCATCCAGGCCGGGTATGATTGGAAAGCTGCGCTTCCTCGACGGAAACCGCGCGAAACGAGAGCGTCCCCCCGACCGGCACCTGCGCGACGGCGGGGAAGTCGGCCGAGATCACCGTCGCGATCTTCGCGTAGCCTCCCGTCGTCGGACGGTCCGGCCCGAGCACGATCGGCTGGCCGTCGGAGGGGACCTGGACCGAGCCGAGAGCGACCGCGTCCGTCAGGACGTCGGCGGCCCCGCGGTGGCGGAGCGCCGGGCCCCGCAGCCGATAGCCCATGCGGTCCGAGCGCGCGGTCACCTCGTACGCGCTCGAGAGGAAGACGCCGAGCGCCTCCTCTTCGAACCGGTCCTCGTCGGGGCCCAGGACGACGCGAACCCGCGCCTCCCGGAGATAGGAGGGAATCTCCGCGAGCGGGAAACGCGTGCCGACGGGAGGAAGGGACGGGCACGCGCCGGGCTCGAGCCGGTCGCCCGGAGAGAGCGCGCGCCCCTCGAGGCCGCCGAATCGCCCTCTCGTGAAGGTGGAGCGGCTTCCCATCACCTCGGGAACCGCGATCCCGCCGGCGATCGCGAGATACGCCCACACTCCGCTCCGCCGGCCGGCGAAGGAGATCTCTCGGCCCTCCTCGAAGAGGAAAGACTCCCAGCGCGGCGCACTCTCCCCGCCGGTTTCCGCGCCGAGATCCGCGCCGGTCAGCGCCACGATGCAATCGCGAATCGCCCGGACCGCGAAGCCGCCCAGCGCGATCTCGATCGCCGCCGCACCCCGCCCGTTTCCCACGAGAAGATTCGCGGTCTGGAGAGCGAACGGGTCCATCGCGCCCGAAGGAGGAACGCCCCGGCTCGCGTGGCCGACGCGCCCGAGATCCTGGACGGTCGCGAGCGGACCCGTGCGGAGGACCTCGAGGGTCACGGAGAGCCCAGCGCGCGCACCTCGACCCCCGCGCGCTCGAGCTCCGCGCGGACGCGGCGCGCGATCTCGACGGCCCCCGGCGTGTCCCCGTGGACGCAGATCGTGTCGGGCGCGACGGAGACGTCGGCGCCGTCGACGGACGCGACCTTCCCCTCGACGGCGAGCCGCACCGCACGCCGCGCCGCCTCTTCGGGGTCCTCGACGAGCGCGCCGGCGGTCCCCCGCGGGACGAGCGTCCCGTCCGCCCGATAGGCGCGGTCGGCGAACGCCTCCCGCGCCCCCGCCAGGCGCGCGCTCCGCGCCGCTTCGAGGATCTCGCTTCCGGGCGGCCCGACGAGGATGAGCCGCGGATCGACCTCCCGCGCCGCCTCCGCGATCGCTCGGGCGACCGCGCCGTCCCGCGCCGCCATGTGGTAGAGCGCTCCGTGCGGCTTCACGTGTCGCAGAGAGACTCCCTCCGCCGCGGCGATCTCCCGCAGCGCCCGGATCTGATCGAGGACGAGAGCGCGCGCCTCCTCGGGGCGGAGAGCGATCTCGCGCCGCCCGAATCCCTCCGGATCCCGGAGGCCCGGGTGCGCCCCGACGCCGACGCCCCTCGCGGCGGCTCCGCGGACGACGCGCCGCATCTCGGCGGGGCTCCCCGCGTGGACGCCGCAGGCGACGTTCGCGGACGTGACGATCCCGAGGATCGCCTCGTCGGACCCCGCCCCCTCCCCGAGGTCGGCGTTCATGTCGATGCGGCGGTGCACGGCTACCCCTCCTCGCAGGGCTCGCGCTCGACCTCGAAGGTCCCTCGCGCGACCCGATCCTCGATCTCCCGGAACTCCTCCTCCCCGACGGCGCGGAAGCGGACGCGGTCCCCCGCCTCGAGGAGGTTCGGCGTCGATCGCGACACGTCGAAGAGGCGGACGGGCGTGCGCCCCAGGATCCTCCAGCCGCCGGGGGTCTCCAGAGGATAGACCCCCGTCTGCGATCCGCCGATGCCCACCGAGCCCGCCGGGACGGCGACGCGGGGCGTCTCGAGGCGGGGCGTGGCGAGGCGCTCGGGGAGCCCTCCGAGGTAGGGGAAGCCCGGCGAGAACCCGATCATGTGGACGAGATAGGTGGGACGGGCGTGCGCTTCGACGACCTCGGCGGACGACATCCCGTGCGAGGCCGCCACGAACTCGAGGTCGGGGCCGCGCTCGCCGCCGTACGAGACGGGGAGCGTCACGGCGTGCGCCGACGGGAGCGCCGCCTCCTCGACGCGCGCGAGGGTCGCCTCGATCGCCTGTGCCAGCCGCTCGAGCCTCGTCGAGCGCGGATCGTAGAAGACCGTGACCGCCGCGTAGGTCGGAACGCACTCGACGACCCCTTCCAGGGCGGCCCGGGAGAGGAGGAGGCTCGCGGCCCGCACGCGCCGGTGGAGCCGCGGGTCGATCCCCTCGCCGAGCTGGACGCGGACCGCGCCGTCCCCGATCGGCCGGAGGACGGGGCGGGGAAGGAATCGGACGGCGGCGGGCTTGGCGGGCAGCTTCGAGACTACCGGCTCGTGGAACCCCGAATCTCCTCGAGGAGGTGCCGGAGTTCGAGGGTCTCTTCCGCGGAGCCGCCCGCGATCCCCTCCCGGAGCAGGTCGACGGCGGACTCCCGGCGATCCGTCGCCAGGAGGAGCCTCGAGAGATGGATCCTCGCCGTGACGGACTCGGGCGCGAGACGAACGGCCTCCGAGAGCTGGTTCTCCGCCGTTCCGAGGTCTCCGCCGGCGGCGGCGAGCTCCGCCAGGAGCACTCGGGCGGGGGCGAAGGTCGAGTCCCGCGCGATCGCCCTCTCCGCCCAGGATCGGGCGGCAGGTCGCTTCCCCGCGATCCGGAGGTGGCTCGCGATCGCGAAAGCGGCGCCCGCGCCGAGCGGGTCGGCGCCGACGACCTCCTCGAAGTGGGACTTCGCTTCCTCCCCTTTCCCCGCATTCTCGAGCGTGATCGCCCGATCGATCGCGGCGACGATCCCGATCACGTCCTTCGCGTCGCGCGCGGCGCCCGAGCGGGGCGGAGCGAGCCCCCCGAAGTAGCCGAGGCCGGCCAGCATCGACGCGTGGTCCGGATCGATCCCGAGGGCGCCTTCCTTCCCCGCGAGTTTCCGCTCGACCTCCGCGAGCACGCGATCCATGCGCGCGACGCGCTCGGGGTCGGCGGCCGCCCGATCTCGAAGTTCTCCGGGATCGCCGACGACCTCGTACAGCTCGGGCCGAGGCGCCCGGACGTACTTCCACTCGGCGGTGCGGAGGCCCCGCAGCGGCGCGCACCCGAGCTGCTCCGGGTAGTGGGTCTCGAGGTAGACGGGGGCTGGCGACTCGATCTCGTCCGACTCGAGGGAGGCCGCCAGGCTCCGCCCGGACATGCCCGGGAGCGGGGGTCTCCCCAGCAGATCGAGGAGGGTCGGTGCGACGTCGACGAGCCGCGCCGGCCCGCGCACGCGGCGCGGCGCGAGGCTCGCCGGGTGCGAGATCAGGAGGGGGATTCGCACCGTCGCGTCGTAGAGGAAGACTCCGTGCCACGGCGCGCCGTGCTCCCCGAGCGACTCGCCGTGGTCCGCCGTGACGCAGACGAGGGTGCTCTCCATCCGCCGCTCCGCGCGCAACGTCGCGAGGATCGCGCCGAGCCCCTCGTCGGCGTGCGCGATCTCCCCCTCGTACTCGCGCCCGCGGAATCGCTCGGCGAGCGGAGAGGGCGGATCGTAGGGGTGGTGCGGATCGATGAAGTGGACCCAGAGGAAGAAGGGGCGCCCGGGGGAGAGCGAGCGGAGCCACTCCGTCGCGGACGCGCTCACTTCCGCGGCCCGCCGCATCGTGTAGCCGTCGCCGGAGACCCGGTCGTAGAGGTCGAATCCTCGCTCGAGGCCGAACCGCGGGTCGAGGACCGGCGAGGCGACGACCGCCGCCGTCGCGTATCCCCTCGCGCGCAGCGCCTCGGCGATCGTCGGGACGTCCGGCGCGAGCCGCATGCCGTTCGCCCGCACGCCGTGCTCGGGCGGCTCGAGTCCCGTCATCAGCGTCACGTGCGAGGGGAGGGTCTCGGGGACGGGGCAGAACGCCGTCTCGAAGAGGACGCTCTTCGACGCGAGCGCGTCGAACACCGGAGAGGTGTCCGCGGCGCCCCCGTAGGCTCCGAGACGATCGGCGCGGGTCGTATCGAAGGTGACGAGGAGGAGGCTCTCCGGGTGCGTAGGCGAGCAGCCCGCGGCGAGGAGCAGGGAGAGGGGAAGGCAGGTGCGGTGCACGGGGCGACGGGTTCGGCCCGCTCCCGCATGGGCCGCGCGGGGCGGGATCCTCCAGTGTACGGGACGACCCGGATTCTCGCGCGGGGAGGGGGCGAGGGGGAGGCGACCCCCGAAACCCCGCCGCCCCCTCCGGCATCCGGATTCGTACACTCCCCTCCGAGCCCCACCGGGATCCCCTCGATGAGGAACACCGCGATGCTCCGGTCGTCTTCTTTTGCCCTCCTTCTCCTCGCTTCCGGGCCCGGGGGCACGCCCGTCGACGATCGCGGCTTCGATCACTCCCACGCCGCGTGGACGGCGATCCTCGGGGAGCGCGTGCGGGAGGCGCGCGTGGACTACGCGGGTCTCTCGCGAGCGCGCGCGGGGCTCGACGCCTACCTCGCGACGCTCGAGGGGGTGACGCGCGCCGAGTTCGACGCCTGGAGCCGCGAGGAGCGCCTCGCCTTCTGGATCAACGCCTACAACGCCTACACGATCCGGCTCATCCTCGATCATTACCCCGTCTCCTCGATCAAGAAGATCGGGGGGCTCTTCAAGAGCCCGTTCGGGATCGAGTTCATCCCGCTCCGCAACCTGCGCGGGGAGGTCCTCTCCCTCGACGACGTCGAGCACGGGATCCTCCGCAAGGAGTTCGACGAGCCGCGCATCCACTTCGCGATCGTCTGCGCCTCCAAGGGCTGCCCCCCGATCCGCCCCGAGGCGTTCCGCGCCGGGGATCTCGATCGACAGCTCGAGGAGAACGCCCGCGCGTTCCTCGCGGACCGGGACAAGAACCGCATCGACCTCGAGAAGCGCACCCTCGACGTCTCCCCGATCTTCGACTGGTTCGGGGAGGACTTCGTGAAGGCGGCGGGGAGCGTCCCCGCCTTCGTCGCGCGGTTCGTCGACGAGAAGGCGGCCGCGGCGCTCCGCGACGGCGGAGCGTGGAAGGTCCGGACCACCGACTACGACTGGGATCTCAACGGGAAGTGAGGCGCCCTCGACACCTCCTCTTCCATCGTATAGGGAAGCGACCGGAGATCTCTCGAGGACCGGGAGGCGGAAGATGACGGAAGCGACCCCCATCGCGCGAGGCGCGACGGCTCCCGACTTCGAGTCCGCGCTGCGGGAGGCCGGACTCCCCTCCCTCGCGCGCGAGCGGACGACGACCCTCCAGATCAACGTCGGCAAGCTCTGCGACCTCGCCTGCCACCACTGCCACGTCGAGGCGGGGCCGAAGCGCACCGAGATCATGCCCGAGCGCGTCGCCGGGCGTCTCCTGGCGCTCCTCGAGGCGAGCCCCGGCGTCGAGACGGTCGACCTGACGGGCGGCGCGCCGGAGATGAACCCGAGCTTCCGGCGCCTGGTCACGGAGTCGCGCCGGCTCGGCCGCAAGGTGATGGATCGCTGCAACCTCACCGTGCTCTTCCTCCCCGGAATGGAGGACCTCGCGGACTTCCTCGCCGCTCACGAAGTCGAGATCGTCGCCTCGCTTCCCTGCTACACCGCAGAGAACGTGGACCGGCAGCGCGGACGAGGCGTCTTCGGACGGAGCATCGACGCGCTCCGGTGGCTCAACCGGCTCGGCTACGGGATGCCGGGATCCCGGCTCGCGCTCCACCTCGTCTACAACCCCCTCGGCGCGTTCCTTCCCCCGCCCCAGGCGAAGCTCGAGGAGAAGTACCGGGAGGAATTGCGGCGGCTCTTCGGGATCGAGTTCCACCGCCTCTTCACGATCACGAACATGCCGATCCGGCGCTTCGCGCACTTCCTCGCGCGGCGCGGCGAGACGGAGAAGTACCTCTCGCTCCTCGTCAACCACTTCAACCCGGCGACCGTCCCCCAGCTGATGTGCCGCTCCCTCGTGAGCGTCTCCTGGGAAGGCCGGGTCCACGACTGCGACTTCAACCAGATGCTCGATCTCGAGACCCCGAGCGGGAAGTCCGTCTTCGACGTCGATTCCCTCGAGGTCTTCGACGGGATGCCGATCGCGACGGGCACGCACTGCTTCGGCTGCACCGCGGGCGCGGGCTCCTCCTGCGGGGGGACGCTCGCGTGAGCCCGCTCTTCCTCCTCGCCGTCGCCGCCCTCGTCCTCGTCGCCTTCGCGAACGGGGCGAACGACAACGGCAAGGGGGTCGCGACCCTGATCGGGTCCCGCGCGCTCCCCGAGCGCCGGGCGATCCTCCTCGCCCTCCTCGCGACGCTCGCCGGCTCCCTCGCCGCCGTCGCCTGGGGCGCCGCTCTCCTCGCCCGGTTCGGCGGGAAAGGGCTCGTCCCGGACGAGACGGCCGCGGAACCGGCGTTCGCCCTCGCGGCGGCGCTCGGCGCGGCGGGCGCCGTGCTCCTCGCGACGCGGTTCGGCTTCCCCGTCTCGACGACCCACGCTCTCGTCGGGGGGCTCGTCGGGGCGGGCCTCGTGCGCTCGAACGGCGGGATCCTCCTCGGCGGTCTCGGGGAGGGCTTCGTGCTCCCCCTCCTCGCGAGCCCGCTCGTGGCCGCCGTCCTCGCCGGGGGGCTCGCGCCCCTGCTGCGGCGTCTTCGGGCGTCGAGCCCGGCGGGCGATCCCTGCGTATGCGTCGAGGCCGTTCCGCGCCCGGGTCCCGGCCGCAAGGGGACGGACGCGCTCGCGGTCGCGGCGGCGCCCTCGATCTACCTCGGCTCGGCCGAGGCCTGCGCTCCCCCGCGGTCCGGGCTCCTGGCGATCGTCCTGCCGCTCGCCCGACTCCGCGAGCGCGCGGTCGCCGGCGCCCACCTCCTCTCGGCCGCCGTTCTTTCCTTCGCGCGGGGTCTCAACGACGCGCCGAAGATCGCCGCGATCGGCGTCGCGGCCGCGGGCCTCGGCGGAGCCTCCTCGACCGTCTCCGTCGCCGCGGCGATGGCGGCGGGAGGATGGCTCGCCGTCCGCCGCGTCACCCGGACGATGAGCCACGAGATCACGCGGATCGGAGAGCGGGAGGGGCTCGCCGCGAACCTCGTCGCGAGCGCGCTCGTCCTGGGCGCCTCCCGGCTCGGCCTTCCCGTCTCGACGACGCACGTGACCTGCGGCTCGCTCTTCGGGCTCGGGACGGAGTCGGGCTCGCTGCGCGTCCGGATGGTCCTGCGCATCCTCGCCGCCTGGGTGACGACGCTCCCCCTCGCGGCGGCCCTCGCCGCGCTCGTCGCGGCGGCCCTCCCCGCCGGCGCTGGAGTGCAAGTGTGAAGCGACTCCTCTCCCCCAAGGTCCTCCTCGCGCTCCTCGTCGTGGCGGGGCTCATCTTCGCCTCTTCCAAGATCCCGATCGCCCGCTACATCGAGAAGCCCGCGGAGTGGATCCGCGACGCCGGGGCGCTCGGTGTGGTCGTCTACGGCCTCGCCTACGTCCTCCTCACGGTGCTCCTCATCCCCGGCTCCGTCGTCACCCTCCTCGCGGGCTACGCCTACGGGGTCGTGAAGGGGACGATGATCGTCTCTCCCGCGAGCGTGGCCGCCGCGACGGCGGCGTTCGTCCTCGGCCGGACGGTCGCGCGGCGCTGGGTTGCGGCGCGCGTCGAGAAGAACCCCCGCTTCGCGGCGATCGACCGCGCCGTCGGGAGGAGCGGGTTCAAGATCGTCGCGCTGCTGCGGCTCTCGCCCGTCTTCCCGTTCACCCTCCTCAACTACGCCCTCGGGCTCACCCGCGTGCGGCTGCGCGACTACGTGCTCGCCTCGTTCCTCGGGATGCTCCCGGGGACGGTGATGTACGTCTACCTCGGCTCGCTCGTCACGAGCGCCGCCGCGCTCGCGGGGGGATCGAGGGAGAAGACGCCCGCCGAATTCGCCCTCTACGGGCTCGGCCTCCTCGCGACAATCGGGGTGACGGTCTACGTGACGCGGCTCGCGCGCCGCGCGCTCCGGGATGCAGTCGACCTCCCGGCGGCGCCCGGCCCCTCGGGAATCGCGGAGGTGAAGACCTCGTGACGGAAACGGAACTCGCCGAACCTCTCATCCTCCCGCTCGACGCCCACAACGAGCGGCTGATTCGCAACGTCCATCCCTCGGACTGGAAGAACCCGGTCCCCGACGGGCGCTACAACCTCGTCGTGATCGGAGCCGGGACGGCGGGGCTCGTCTCCGCCTCGGGCGCCTCGGGGCTGGGGGCGAAGGTCGCGCTCGTCGAGCGCCATCTCGCCGGGGGCGACTGCCTCAACGTCGGCTGCGTCCCCTCGAAGGGGCTCCTCCGCGCGGCGCGGGCGGCGAGGGAGGTTCGCGAGGCGGCGCGCTTCGGGGTGCGCGTGCGCGGCCCCGTCGAGGTCGACTTCCCCGCCGTCATGGAGCGGATGCGCCGGATCCGCGCCGACCTCTCGAGGCACGACTCCTTCCACCGATTCGCGGCCCTCGGCGCCGATGTCTACCTCGGGCACGCGCGCTTCGTCGCGTCCGACGCCGTCGAGGTCGACGGGCGGCGCCTCGAGTTCGCGCGCGCGGTCCTCGCCACGGGGGCCCGCGCGATCGTGCTTCCGGTCCCGGGGCTCGCGGAGGCGAAGCCCCTCACGAACGAGACCCTCTTCTGGCTCACGGACCTCCCCCGCCGCCTCGTCGTGATCGGCGCGGGCCCGATCGGGTGCGAGATGGCGCAGGCGTTCCGGAGGTTCGGGAGCGAGGTGACGATCGTGAGCCTCGACCCGCGCCTCCTCCCGCGGGAGGATCCCGACGCCTCCGAGGTGCTGCGCCGCCGCTTCGAGGAGGAGGGGATCCGGCTCCGCCTCGGCGCGATCGTCGAGCGGGTCGAGACGCGGGGGGAGGAGCGGATCGTCGCTTTCCAGTGCGAGGGGTGCCGCGACGAGGTCGCCGCCGACCAGATCCTGCTCGGGGTCGGCCGCGCGCCGAACGTCGAGGCGCTCGACCTCGAGCGGGCGGGGATCGAGTTCGACCGCAGCGGCGTGCGCGTCGACGATCGGCTCCGGACGACGAACCCCCGCGTCTACGCCGCGGGGGACATCTGCTCGAACTACAAGTTCACGCACGCCGCCGACGCGATGGCGCGCACCGTCCTGCGGAACGCCTTCTTCTTCGGGCGCGCCCGCGCGAGCGCGCTCGCGATCCCGTGGTGCACCTACACCGACCCCGAGATCGCCCACATCGGGCTCTACGAGAAGGACGCGCAGGAGCGGGGGATCGAGGTCGACACCTACACGCTCCCCTTCACCGACGTCGATCGCGCCCTCCTCGACGGGGAGGCGGAGGGATTCGCGCGGGTCCACCTCCAGAAGGGGAAGGACCGGATCCTCGGCGCGACGATCGTCGCCTCCCACGCGGGGGAGATGATCGGCGAGATAGCGCTCGCCCTCACGACGGGGAAGGGCCTCTCCGCGATCGGGAACACGATCCACCCTTACCCGACCCAGGCGGAGGCGATGCGGAAGCTCGCCGACGTCCGCAATCGCACGCGCCTCACGCCGCGGCTCCGCAGCCTCCTCGAGCGCTACTTCCGGTGGCGGCGCTGATCGACGCGATCATCCCGGCCCTCGACGAGGAGGCGGCGATCGGCGGGGTCGTCGCCTCGATCCCGCGGCCGCCGATCCGCGAGGTGATCGTCGTCGACAACGGGAGTCAGGACGGTACGGCGCGCGCCGCCGCGGACGCCGGCGCGCGGGTCGTGAGCGAGCCGCGTCGCGGCTACGGCGCCGCGTGCCTCCGCGGCATCGAGGCCCTGTCGCCGGACGCCGAGATCGTCGTCTTCCTCGACGGCGACGGCTCCGACGACCCGGCCGACCTCGAGGCTCTCCTCGCCCCCCTCCTCGAGGACCGCGCGGACCTCGTCGTCGGATCCCGCGCGCGAGGAGCGAAGGAGCGGGGGTCGCTCCTGCCCGCTCAACGCTTCGGAAACGCGATCGCCTGCGCTTGGCTGCGCGCCCGTTTCGGGATCCCCGCGACCGACATCGGTCCCTTCCGCGCGATCCGCGCGGGAGCGCTGCGCGACCTCGGCATGCGGGACCGCGGCTACGGCTGGACCCTCGAGATGCAGCTCCGGTCGGGGAGGCGAGGACTGCGCATCGCCGAGGTCCCCGTCCGTCACCGCCGCCGAGCGGCGGGGCGATCGAAGGTCTCGGGCACGATCCGCGGCACCGCCGGCGCGGCGGCGAAGATCCTCGGCCGCCTCCTGCTCGACTCGTTCCGCTCCGCGGCGAAGACGTGAGCGGGCGCCGGGGCCGCGCCCTCGCTGCCCTCGCTTTTCCCCTCGTCGCCGCCGCTGCCATCGTCGCCCCCATCGTCCCGGCCGGGGCGTGGGGGCGTTTCACCCTCGGTCTCTACGGAGCCCTGTCCCTCCTCTATGTATGGGCGCTGCGGGGGAGAGGCGAGAGTGCGAGCGTCCGTGGAGTCCTCCTCGCCGGAATCCTCGCCAGGATCCTCCTCGTCGCGGCGCCCTCGTTCACGAGTCGGGACGTCGAGCGATACCTCTGGGACGGCGCCGTCCTCCTCGAGGGCCGGGATCCCTACCGCCTCCTGCCGAGCGACCCGTCCCTCGACGGTCTCCGCGAGCGATTCCCGCCCCCCCGCGACAACACCGGCTGGCCCGCGATCTACCCGCCGGCCGCGCTCGCCCTCTTCGCGGCCTGCGCCGCCGCGGGTCCCGATGCGGCCCTCTGGGTCTGGAAAGCGATCGTCGCGGCGGCCTCCATCGCGGCGCTCCTCGCCGTCGACCGCATCCTGCGGGAAGAGGGGAAGCGCGAGCGGATCGCGATCCTCGCCCTGTCCCCTCTCGTCGTCCTCGAAGGGGGGGTGGGAGCGCACCTCGATCTCCTCGTCGTGCTCTGCGTCGCGCTCGGGTTGTTGGCGCTCCGGCGGGACGCTCCCGGGAGGGTGGGGCTCGCGTTCGGAGTCGCCGCGTCGCTGAAGCTTCTCCCTCTCGTCGTCGTTCTGCTGCTCGCGACGCGGTTTCGGCGGAGCGGCCTCGTCCGGTTCGCCTCGTGCGCGGCGGCCGCGATCGGCGCGCCCTATCTCCTCGCGATCGCCGCGGGGCTCCGTCCGCTCGGAAGCCTCGTCCCTTTCCTCCTCTACTGGTCGTTCGGCTCGCCTCTCTTCTTCGCCGGCGTCGCACTCGGGCTCCCGTCGATCCTGGTGCGGATCGCGCTGGGGATTCCCGTCCTCGTCGCGAGCGCGATCCTCGCGGCGAGCACGCACGGGCGTCCGGCGGGGATCCTCGTCCGAAACGGATTCGCGGCGGTCCTCCTCTTCTTCCCCGTCGTCTTCCCCTGGTATCTCGCGGTCCTCGTTCCGGCGCTCGCGCTCCACCCGTCCCTTCCGCTCCTCGTCTGGACGCTCCTCCACCCCCTCACCTACGAGGTGCTCGACCGCTACGAAGCGTCGGGGACATGGGCTCCCGCCGCGTGGCCGCTCGGGGTGATCGCGGTCGGGGTCGTCGGCGCGTGGATCGTCGCGCGGTTTCGCCGCGCCGATCGCGGGTGAACCGAGGAGGCGCGGAGGCCGTTCTAGGTCTCCATGATTCCCCTCTTCCTCGCCCTCCTCCCCTCCCCGCTGCAGGAACCGCGACCGCACGCCCTCCCCGAGGTGGTCGTGACCGCCCCGCAGCTCAACGAGGAGAAGCGCGTCGGTCCGTACGGGCAGCCGGCCTGGACCCTGCGCCGGCGATTCCCCTCGACGCGCGTGTACCTGCAACTTCCCCCGGGAGAGATGGAGTTCGAGCAGTGGGCGGAAGTTCGCGTCCCAAAGGACTCCGACGACGACACGGTGACCCGCTTCCGCGAGGAGTTCGCCTTCGGGCTCGGGCACCGCACGCAGCTCGACCTCTACCTGAACACGGAGCACGTCCGGGACGGCGTCGACTCGACGCTCGACTTCCGGAGCCTCTCCGCCGAGATCCGGTACGCCTTCGCCAACTGGGACGAGATCTTCGGGAACCCGACCGCCTACTTCGAGTATCACATCTCGAACGACGACGCGGACAAGATCGAGCCGAAGATGCTCTTCGGGGGGGAGATCGCTCCCGGCTGGCACTGGGGATCGAACTGGATCTACGAGAGGACGCTCCAGCCCTCCGAGCGCCGGACGGAGGAGGTCAAGGCGACCGCCTCCCTCTCGCGCACGATCGTGGACGAGGTCTTCTCCGTCGGGGCAACCGGCGCCGTCGCCTACGAGTCGGAGCACGTCTCCGGATCGGCCGGCGAGCACTCGACGGAGGTGCTGCTCGGTCCCTCCCTCCAGTGGGTTCCGCACCCGAGGGCGCACCTCGATCTCGAGCTCCTCTTCGGCCTCACGGGCGAGTCGAAGGCGGCGAAGATCTTCGTCGTCTTCGGCTGGCGTTTCTGACGGGCGGGCTTCCCTCCCCGACCGCCCCTCCCCCTCCGTATAGCTCGAAGCCCGCGCAAACGAAGTCCTCGTCGAAGGCGAAGGCCTTCCGGATCCGTTCGCGCCGCATCACGACGAACGAGACCGCGTCGACGAGGCTCGTGCCCGCGTCCCGTCGCCGCTCGAGCCAGGCGGCCCCCTCGTCGTGAATCGCCCGATCGACGACGACCGTCCGCACCTCTCGCAGGCGGTCGCTGGTCCGTAGGGCCGCCTCCAGTCCGCGGCGACGATGGAGGAGAGCGAAGATCTCGACCAGGACGTAGGTGTGGAGGACCAGCTCCTCGCGCTCCCGCTCGATCCGCTCGAACCCCTCCCGGGCACGCCGGTGGGCCAGGTCTCCGGGGTCTGCCAGAGCGTAGGCCGCGGACGTGTCCAGGAAGATCACCACCGGGAGCCGCCCCAGAGATACTCGTCGTGGCGCACGGAGATGTCCTTCTCCTCGCCCGGGTACTTGCCGATGAAGTCGAAGTTGTACCGGGGCCGGCGCTTCTTCCGAGGCGCCACTCCGAGCGCTTCCGCGAGGAGCGCTCGCACGACGGCCGAGAGGGACTTCCGCTCGGTGAACGCACGGCGTCGCAGCGCCTCGTAGGTCTCCTCGTCGAGCTGGATCTGCGTGCGGACCATCATTACATCATAGCGTCAATGCGGCGCCCCTTCGAGGCGGAAGCGAACGGGAAGGAGGACCTCGTCCTCGACGCCGAGGCCGCCTTCGGTCGACGGGACGAACCGCCAGCGCGCCACGGCGGCTCGCGCGGCCTCGTCGAGGCGCGGGAACCCCGAGGAGGTCTCGACGGACACCTCGAGCACGGCGCCGTCCCGTCCGATGCGCAGGCGCAGCCGGACGACTCCCTCCTGTCCGCGGCGGATCGACTCCCACGGGTACTCGGGCGGCGGACACGCACCGGCGAGGGGTGTCGCCGGGACGAACGCGGCGACTTCCTCGAGAGAGGCGGACTCGGGAAGCGCGGGCTGCGACTCCTCCGGCTCGGACCGCGCGACCGCGACGAGGTGCCACGCCGTCAGCACGAAGCTCGGGCGCTCGACGTCCTCGATCCGCTCCTGCGGGAGGGGCTCGGGGACCTCCTCCGGAATGGGGGCGTCGACCCATCGGGCCAGATCCGGCTCCTCGGCGAGAAGCCTCGGCTCCGGAGGCGGATCGGCGAGGGCGACCTCCTCCCGCGGAGCCACCATCAGGACGAGCGGCACGCCGACGGAGAGGAGCCGGCTCTCTCGCGCCCAGAGCGCGGCGGCGGCCGCCAGCGCGCCGGCGTGGAGCGCGAGGGAGGCGAGGAGCGCGGGGCGGATGAGGGTTCGGACTCCGGTCACGACGGAAGAAACGGCCGGCGGCCGCGGGGGTTCGGTCGATGATCGCGCGTCGCCCGGGACGGCCGGTCAGGATTCCGGGGTGGAGGGACAGGGAAGGCGCAGTCGAACGACGGCGCCGCGCGGCGCGTTCGACACCGAGAGCGTTCCGCCGTGGGCCTCGACGATGCGCTTCGTGATCGAGAGCCCGAGCCCCGTCCCCCCCGCCTTGCTCGAGAGGAAGGGCTCCCCCACGCGCCCGAGGATGTCCGCGGGAAATCCGGGCCCCGTGTCGGCGACCTGGATGACGAGATGGCCGTCGGAGACGATCCCCTCCACGTCGACGGATCCCTTCGGCCCCGCGGCGTCGACGGCGTTGAGGAGGATGTTGAGGAGGGCGCGGTCGAGCTGGAAGAAGTCGGCATCGCAACGGACCCCTCCCGTCCGATCCCTCACGCGCAGTCGGACCCCCGCCGTCTTCTCCCTCGCGCTGACGAGGGGCGTCACGCGCTCGACGAGCTCCCGGAAGGTGCCGCGCTGGCGCTGGAGGTTGAGGGGCTTCGCGAAGTTCACGACGTCGTCGACGTACTCGACGAGGCTGTCGATCCGGTGGCGGATGAGCTGGCACATCTCCCTGTGCGGGTGATCGGAATCGAGCCCCTTCTCGAAGACGCCGATCACCCCCTTGATCCCGGCGAGCGGGTTCTTCACCTCGTGGGCGACGGAGGTGGCCATCCGGCCGATGGCCGCGAGCTTCTCCGATTCCCGGAGATTCACCTCCGCTTCCCGGCGCTCGGTGATGTCCGTCCCCACCGCGATGATCCCGATGGGGACGCCGTTCGCGTCGAGGTGGCGCCGGGAGTTCCAGAGCATCGATCGCCGGGAGCCGTCCCGGCATCGGATCTCGTTCTCGTATCCGCGCGTCGGGGTCCCGGCGAGGACGCCGTCGATGTTCGCGAGGATCGCGCGGCGCACCTCGGTGTCGGGGATGAAGACCTCGAAGTAGTCCTTCCCGAGGACCTCCTCGGCGCGGTAGCCCGTCAACTCCTCCGCGTAGCGGTTGAAGAGAGTCACCCTCCCCTCGAGATCGAGCCCCAGGATGATCGAGTCGGCGGTCGCCGCGAGATCGCGGTACTTCTCCTCCGAGGCCCGGACCGAGTCGTGGGCCATGTGGGTCGCGAAGGACTGTGCGAGGGCGTCCGAGACGAGCGTGAGGAAGGGCCGCCGCTCCGGATCGAGGCTCCGGAGCCCCCGCCCGCAGAAGGAGACCTCCCCGAGGGGCTCCTCGGAGGTCCGCAACTCGAGGGTGATCCGCTCCGCGTCGGGCGGGGCCGTCCCCGAGGGCGGGGGGGACGACACCCGTCGATGAGGGTCCAGCCTCACCTCGATCCGATCGACCGGGACGAAGAGCGCGACCTCGGATCGCACGGCGTCGAGGCCGGGAAGCTCGACCCCCGTCCGCAGCAGGTGCTCGTGGATGCGCAGGAGAGAGGCTCTCTCCCGGGAGCGCTCGCGCTGCAGCTCGCGCTCGCTCTCCTCCACGTAGGCCTCGCAGATCGCGGCCACATCCGCATCGATCGCCCGATGGAGCGCGGCGAGGCACGCATCCTGCCGGCGTGGAGCCCCATTCCACTCGCGGATCAGGATCTCGACGAGGCTCTCTCGGATGACGGAGACCGCCGTGAGGAAATGGTTCTGCCGGAGCCCGATCTGGGCGTGCTTGCGGCCGATGAGAAGGCGTCTCTCCGCGTACTTCTCCGTCCTCTCGACCGTGAGGAGATCCCGCGCCCAGTCGCGCAGCGTCTCGCGGAGGGACGCGAGCGGAACCCCCGATCGCTTCAGGATCGCCGAGAGAAGGGGCACCGCCTCGATGTGGGCGTAGAAGCGGTCGGCCATCTCGCCGAGGCGGGGGACGAGGATCCGGGCGACCTCGGAAAAGGCGGCCGCATCTCCGGTGGACAGGAAGAGCCCCGAAGGATCTCCCGGACGCTTGCCGCCCCTCGACCTCCGAGGTCCCGGCGCTGGAGCCGTCTTCTTCGAACGGCCCTGACCGGATGAGCGCAGGGTTCGTTTCGGCACCGGATTCACGCTAGCACGTAATGGTCCGGGATGTGCTCCGGCGAGGGTCGACCGCGTGAAACGAGCCCGAAAGCCCCCACCCGGGCTCCCGTGTGCGTGAATTCTCGCGGGAAGGTGCGGAAAATTCCCCTATAGGGGCTGGAGCATAATAAGGTGCTCGCCATGGCCGCACGAATCCTCGTCACCGACGACGAAAAGATGATTCGCTGGTCGCTCCGTAGCGCGTTGGAGGAGGGGGGCTACTCGGTGGAGGAGGCCCAGACGGCACGCGAGGCGACGGAGGCCTTGAACAAGGATCTCCCCGACCTCCTCCTCCTCGACCTGCGCCTGCCGGACGGCAACGGGCTCGACGTCCTCCGTTCCGCGCGAAAGCTCTCCTCCAACCTGCCGGTGATCCTGATCACCGCGCACGGCACCGTCGAGGGAGCCGTCGCCGCGATCAAGGAGGGCGCCTACGACTACGTGACGAAGCCCTTCGAGGTCGCGGACCTCCTCCATACCGTCTCTCGGGCGCTGGAGACCTCCTCGCTGCGGCAGGAAGTCGCGCGCCGACGCGAGGAGTCCTACCGCTCCTTCGGGACGAGGAACATCGTCGCGGACAGCACCGCGATGCGCGAGGTCGCGCGCATGGTGGGGCGGGTCGCCCAGAGCGAGGCCTCGACGATCCTCCTGCTCGGCGAGTCGGGGGTCGGCAAGGGGCTCGTCGCGCAGGCCCTCCACGTCGAGAGCCGCTCCGCGGACCGTCCGTTCCTCAACGTGACCTGCACCGCCATCCCGGAGACTCTCCTCGAGTCGGAGCTCTTCGGGCACGAGCGCGGCGCCTTCACCGACGCCCGCACGCAGAAGAAGGGCCTCTTCGAGCTCGCGGACGGGGGGACGGTCTTCCTCGACGAGATCGGCGACCTCTCCGCGGGGCTCCAGGGGAAGCTGCTTCGGGTCCTCGAGGACAAGGTCTTCCGGCGGGTCGGAGGCACCCGCGACATCCGCGTCTCCGTCCGGATCATCGCGGCGACGAACCGTGACCTCGAGGCGGAGGTGCGGGAGGGGCGCTTCCGCACGGACCTCTACTACCGCCTCAACGTCATCCCGATCCACATCCCTCCGCTGCGCGAGCGCCGGGAGGACGTCCTCCCTCTCGCCGAGCGATTCGTCGCGCTGTTCAACTCCGAGTTCAAGAAGACCGTGGAGGGCTTCGAGGACGACGCGGCCGAGGCGCTGCGCTCCTACTCCTGGCCGGGCAACGTCCGGGAGCTGCGCAACGCGATCGAGCGGTCCGTCCTCCTCACGGAGAGCTCCCGGCTGCGCCTCGTCGACCTTCCGCGCGAGATCCGGGACCGCACGGCGGTCGCCGTCGCCGCGGGCTCGGGCGACGACGCGGACGGTTCATCCTTCGTCCTCCCGACCTCGGGGGTCGTGCTCGAGGAGGTCGAGAAGGAGTTCGTCCGACAGGCGCTCGAGCGCACCGGCGGGAACCGCACCCGCGCGGCGCGCCTCCTCGGGATCAACCGGGACCAGATGCGCTACCGCATCGAGAAGTTCCGCCTCGAGGTGAACGGGGGAGCGCGCCGCCACGGGGGCGCCCACGACAACGGCGACTGAGCGACTTTCCGCCGTACCGCGGTCTCCTGCGCGCAAGAGTCCGCGCTCCGGAACGCCGGGGTCGCATCGGGGCCCGGGCATGCCGATTGATCGGGCTCGCCCCTCATGCGCCCGTCTCCGGGGAAAGCGCCCGCGGGGTCGCTCAATCCACGGCGGCCGCGACCTCGAGATCGTCGCCCGTCGGATGGAGACCGCGCTCACCGACCGGAGACTCCTGCGTGCGTCTTGCGCCGCGAGACCGTCGAGTCGGGCGCGGGGGAGGGGCTCGTCCGGGGCTTCTTCTGGAGCTACCCCCTGCTCCTCCTCCCCGCCCTCCTGCTCCCGGCGGCGTTCGCCGCCCTCTGCCTGCGCGCGCGCGCCTGGCGCCGGCCTCCCCTTCTTCCCCCGGGAATCCCGTAGGGAGTGGGGAATCCTCCGCCCCTTCGCGGTATCCTTCGCCCCTTCGGCCCCCCCCGGCGCGGAAGGTAGCCGCGCGGGGGAGAGACGCCACGCCGCGGGCGCGTGGGCCTCGCCCGCGGCTCGATCCGGGACATCCCGAAAGGAGAAACTTCGATCATGCAGATTCGACTCGCAGCCGTCGCTCTCGGCGCGACGCTCGCCTTCTTCCCCGCCGCCGCCGCGCAGGACGCGAAAGAGGCGGCCGCGCCCGGCATGGACGACATGATGGCCATGATGGAGAAGATGGGAGCGGTCACCGAGAACCATCGCCTCCTCGAGACGTTCGCGGGCGAGTGGACGACCGTCGCGAAGATGACGATGGATCCCTCCGCTCCCCCCACGGAGTCCCCCGGAACGGCCTCGGCGAAGATGATCTTCGACGGGCGGTTCTGCCAGATGACGCACCACGGGGAGATGATGGGGAAGCCGTTCCAGGGGATCGGGACGACCGGCTTCGACAACGCCACCGGCAAGTTCGTGAGCACCTGGATCGACAGCATGTCGACCGGGATCATGACCGCGGAGGGGACCTACGACGCCGCGAAGAAGACCTTCACCTTCACCGGGACGATGCCGGACCCGATGACGCGCGGGACGACGAAGTTCCGCTACACCTACAACGCCTCGAACCGGGACCGCCTCGTCTTCGAGTGGTTCGAGACGCGCGAGGGGAAGGAGACGAAGTCGATGGAGCTGACCTACACGCGCAAGAAGGGCGCGTAGCCTTCCCTCGCCTCGATCGACGGGCGGAGCCCCCCGCGGGGCTCCGCTCTCATTTCCGGGAGACCCGCTTGCGGGCCCGCTTCCGGAGGGGCGCCGCCTTGCGCGCCTTCGATCCCTTCGACCGGGGGGCGGGCCGCAGCGGAGCCTGGAGCTCCTCCTCGTAGCGGGGGAGGGTGGAGAGGAGATCCGTCGCGCTCACCATCCCGAGGAGGCGGTGGCCGTCCACGACGAGGACCCGGTGGACCTCCTCGCGCACCATCTTCGCCGCGAGGGCGCCCGCGGTCTCGTTCTCCCGCGCGGTGACGACGCGGTCCGACATGATGTCCGAGACGCTCCCGTCGAGCTCGGCGACGGTCTCGGCGCGGACGACCGTCTCCCAGTCCTCGGTTCCCTCGACGGTGACGACCCGGCTCCCGCGGTCGTCCCGGGCCGGCCGTCGCTCGGCGACCGCCCGGACGAGGTCCGTGCGGGACACGACGCCGACGACCCGACCGGCCGCGTCGACGACCGGCACGCCGTGGACGTCCTCGTCGTCGAGGATCTCCGCCAGCTCCTCGAGGGGAGTCTGCGGTCGGACAGTGACGAGGTCCCGCCGCATCAGGTCTCTCGCGCACAGAAGGGTCATCGTCGTCTCCCGTGGTTCTCGATGCGACGTCCTCCGAGCGAGGAGCGTGCCGCGCCCGCGCCGGCTCTCCCGCGCGCCCGGAGGCGCCGCCTTCGGCCTCCGATCCCTCGGAGGGGCGCGGGAATCCTACCACCGCGCGAGATCCTTCCCACCGAGTCCGCCGAGGCGCCCGTTCCTTCCGGCGCGGGAAGCTCGTGTCGGCCGGCACTCCGCTTGCCGCCCTCCCGCGCACGGCGTGTGGCCGCCGTCGGCCGCGGAGCGCCCGATGTTGAGGATGAATGATCCGGGTTCCCATCTCCTGCGTGGATCGATACACTTCCTCCCGCGGAACGGGACGGAGCGGCACGGGAGGACAGGGGGAACGTCCTCCTCGTGAACGGCATGGTGCTCCCTCGATTGAAGGTTCGCTCGGGGGTTCCCTTCCGCTTCCGGATCATCAATCCGGCGAACGGTCGGTTCATGCGACTCTCCGATCCCGGCCACACGATCTACCAGATCGGAAGCGATGGGGGGCTCCTCGACGAGATCGTCGCGCGGCCTCCCGTCCCGCTGATCGACGACGGCGCGGGGGGACTGATCTCCGACCCCGATCCTGCCAAGGGTCTCCTCGTGACGCCCAGCGAGCGCGCGGACGTCGTTCTGATCCCCGAGGGCGATCCGGGGGACGACCTCTACGTCGAGTGGCACGATTTCCCCATGGGCCGACACCAGACGTTCCTGAACCCCGGCGGCACCATCGGGTTCGGCCACGCTCCCGACGACGGGAAGCGACCCCCCATCCCCATCCTCCGACTGGAGATCAAGCCGGGCGGGAACCCGAGCGCGCAGGGCTGGTACCCCATCCTGCCGCTGCGGGAGGATCCGATTCCCGCCATCGACGTTCCTCCGGGCGCGGAGGCGAGACGCGCGTCTGGCACCTCGTGAACTTCACCGGCGGCGACCACACCTTCCACCCGCACGGCTTCTTCTTCCAGCCTACCGAGATCATCCGGGTCAACCTCGACGGCGTGACCGCCGCGGAGCGGGTCGTCCAGGAGACGCTCCCTCTGGAGATCAAGGACTCCATCCGCATCCCCCGGCGGCCCGCGGCACCGGGAAGGAGCTGGACCGTCATGCGGCTCGCCGTGCGGTTCGACGACAGCGCCTACCCGAGCGAGCTTCAGCGCAGCCCCGAGGAGCTCGAAGCCTACGGCAAGGTGCCGGTCACCCTGGATCCGCTCGATCCGACCGAGGGATTCTCGGGCGGCTGGGTGAGTCACTGTCACCTGCTCGAGCACGCGGACGCGGGAATGATGACCTTCTACAACCTCCGGATCCCGGAGTAGCCGCCGCAACCTGCGCGGAGGCGGCGGGGCATCGCTTCCTGCCGCCTCCGCGGGTTCTCGACGACGTCGGCCCGGAAGGCGGACCCCGACAACCTCCGCCCGGATGGAGGAGGGGAGCGCGGGGCCCCTCGAGGCCGTATGCTCGGGATCACGCTGAGAAGTGCGATGCCGCGGCTCCGAAACCCACTCCGGCGGTCCGTCTCCGACCTCGTCCTGGCCGCTCTCCCGGCCGTCGGCGTCCTCCCCTCTACGACTCTCGCCCAGAACCCCGTCGCGGACGGGGAGTGGACGCCTCCCTTCTCCCTGAACCTGATCGCGATCCACGCGGCCATGCTCCCGACGGGGAAGGTGCTCTTCTTCTCGGCGGAGCACGGCGTCCCCGGGATTCACGGGTGGATCCTCGATCCGGTGACCTTGGCGCAGACCGAAGTCGCCCCTCCCCCGCCGTGGAATCCCGACTGCAGTGGGCACAGCTTCCTCCCCGACGGGCGCCTCCTCGTCGCGGGCGGGACGCTGGCCTTCATGCCCCTCACCGGCTCCAAGAAGGCCTACGTCTTCAATCCCTACACCCTCGAGTGGGGCCCGCTCCCGGACATGGCCGACGGGCGCTGGTATCCCTCGAACGTGACGCTCCCGGACGGCCGCGTGCTCGTCATGGCGGGGCTCAGTCAGGTCCCGGGCGTCGACAACCCGGACATCGAGGTCTTCGATCGGTTCGCTCCCGCCGCGTGGACCCTCCTCGGCCAGAAGAGCCTTCCCTACTACCCGATGCTGCATGTCCTCCCGGCCGGGACGGTGTTCCGCGCCGGGCCGGATCCCAACACGGAGACCTACGATCCCGAGACGGACACGTGGACCCCGGTCGACACGACGAACTTCGGGGGTCGATACGAGGCGCCCTCCGTTCCCCTTCCGCCGACTCTCGCTCGCGTGATGCTGATCGGAGGAACCACGGGCTCCGGGAACCCCACGAGCTCTTGCGAGGTGATCGACCTCTCCGAGCCCGTTCCCGCATGGGCCGGAACGGCCCATATGGCCTTCCCCCGGATGGAGCACGACGCCGTGATCCTCCCCGACGGCACGATCCTCGTCGTGGGTGGAAGGTCGAACGGTTCGGGGCCCCCCCAGGCGGTGCTCGTCCCGGAGGTCTTCGATCCCGAGACGATGACGTGGGACTCGTGGGCTCCGCACCAAGTCCCCCGCATGTACCACTCGACGGCGCTTCTCCTCCCCGACGGAAGGGTGCTCGCCGCGGGAGGAAACAACCAACCCAGCGGCGAGATCTTCTCTCCCCCGTACCTCTTCCAGGGACCGAGGCCGGTGATCACGAGCGCCCCGCCCGCCATCGTGTACGGGAACCCGTTCGACCTGTCGTTCACGAGCGGGACGACTCAAAACAAGATCGTGCTGATCCGGATGTCGAGCGTGACGCACTCGACGAACATGGGGCAGCGGTACGTCCCCTTGGTCGAGGTCACCGGGGGATCGGGAACCTACTCCGTCCCCGCCCCGGCCGACGGAAACGTCGCGCCGCCGGGCTTCTACATGCTCTTCGTGGTGGACGAGACGGGCGTGCCCTCGGTGTCGAGCGTGCTCCGCGTCGATGGGCCCCTCCCCGACTGCAACGGAAACGGGGTCGCGGACGATCTCGACATCGCCATGGGTGCCTCTACCGACTTCGACCAGAACCTGATTCCCGACGAGTGCCAGAGCCTGAGCGTCGACGTCGCCTCCATCTCGGTCTCCGCCGGCGGCGCCCAGAACTTCACGCTCGACGCGGGGACGGCCTTCGGGGGCGGCCTCTACCTGCTGCTCGGCTCGATCACGGGCACCTCTCCGGGCATCCCCGTCGGCCCCTTCGTGGTCCCCCTCGAGCCGGACGTCTACTTCCTTCTCACCGCGAGCAATCCGAACTTCCCGCCGCTCTCGACCTCGCTCGGGACGCTGGACTCGACCGGAGGCGGCGCGGCCCAGTTCTCGCTTCCTCCCCTCTCCTCCCCGAGCCTCGTCGGGGCGGAGGCGTTCCACGCGTACGTCGTCCTCGGGCCGAGCCTCGTCGAGTTCGCGAGCAACTGGATGCCGCTTAAGCTCGTCCCGTAGGCGCGCCGCGCCTTCGATGCCCCGTTCCGGCTATCGGCCTCCGCCGAGGTGAGGGATGGGGCCGTAGCCGGTCGCGAGCCAGGCGTCGAGGATCTTGCCGTGGAGGGCGTGGCTCTCCGCGTTTTCCGGATCCAGGTCGCAGGCCTTCTCGCACTCGGACGCGGCGAGCGGAAGGGAGAGCCGAACGAGATAGACCTGCCCGAGATCGAGATACGACCGCACGAGCCCTCGACGGACCTCCTCACGGAGGGAGAGGACGTCCGGGCCGGCGTGTTCTCCGAACTTGTCCAGGAGGGACCTCGCGGCATCGAGGTGCCCGATTCGCTGCCGGAGCCGGCGGGTTTCTCCGCTGACACCGTGCACGATCTTCGGGCCCGCCTCCTCGGCCCGATCCAGGTGCGCCCGGATCCGTTTCCGGTCGAACTCCGAGATCCCTCCCTCGTCCGCGGTCTCGCGAGCGCTCGCCTCGCGCGCGGACTTCTTCGAGGCCATCTCGGCGGCCACCTCCTGGAGAAGCTCCCGGGCGCGGCTCGCCGCCGCGGTCGAGGGGTATCGAGAGAGGATCAGCTCGAGGGGCCTCCTCGCGAAGTGCACCTTCCCTTCCTCGACGAATCCACGGGCATAGTCGAGGATCTCCTCCAGAATCGCGTGAGATTCTCCCCATGCGGGGAAGATTCCCCGAGTTCCCGAAAGAGGGGCAGCCGAAGACTCTCGCTCGGCTGCCCCCGAGGTTCTCGCCGCGTTTTCGTCAGCTGCCCGAGGATCCCAGCTTCTTCAGCTCCCGCAGGGCGTTGCGGTACTTCTCGAGGACCGCCCTCGTCTCGGCGGCCTTCCCCGCGTCCGCCGCCTCGTCGATCGACTCGAACAGATCGACGAGTTCCTTCGCGGTCGCTTCCAACCGCGCGTCCTTCGGAGCGTCCTTCGTCCCCCCGAGGGCTCGCGCGGTCGCCCGGATCCCGTCCGCGACCTCGTGGATCTTCGAGAGCTTTCCCGCCTCCACGAGGTGCTCCATCTCCTCGATCGCCTCCTCGATCGACTCCACCCCCGCCGCGAACGATTCCAGCGCTCTCTTCGGCGGGTAGTGGAAGCCGCGCGCATTGACCGTCTCGGACCCGATCTTCAGCGCCACGGCGACGTCGAACTCCCGGCCCTCCAGGTCGACGGGAGCGACGAAGTGGGCGATCGCCGGCCCCATCCCCATCTCCTCCTTGTGGCCCGAGGCGTCCTTCTCGCCGTGCTCGTGGCCCTCGCCTTCCTCGTGCCCGCGCTCACCGTGCTCGTGGGGCGTGTGGAACTCGACTCCGACGAGCCACGCGCCCGCCTTCTTGACCTCGGCGTCCTTGGGAATGCCCTTGCCGTGCTCTCCTCCCTTGTGGCCTTCGCCTCCGTGCTCCGCCGGGGGGGTCCGAAGCGTCGTCTTCAGGGTCTCTCTCTTCGCGCCCTTGGGCTCGACGTACACGAGGACCGTGGCCGCCGTCAGGTCGGGGACCTTCCCCTTCGCGTCGGTCACGTAGACGTGGATCTCGCCCTTCGACTCCTCCCCGGCCGCGAGAGCCCCGCCGGCGGGGAAAACGACGCCTCCCAGCGCGAAGAGGAGCGCCATCGAGAGGGTCCCGCTCTCGCGGAACCCCACCTTCAGGAGATTGGTTCGCATGCCGTACCTACCTTTCGTTCCTGTCAGGAAGACACCCGGCGTCCCGAGGGGACGGCGGGAAACCAGAATCGTTCGAGAGTCTCTCATGCGCCGGCCGCCCCCAAGAGGTCGCGCGGGACTTCGACTTCCTCCGTCTCTCCCTCCGCTCCGGCTCCGCGGATTCTTCGGCCGAACTTGTAGAAGAGGGCGGGCGTCACGATCTGGTCGAGGAGGGAGGAGGAGAGGAGACCCCCGATCACGACGACGGCGAGAGGGTGGAGGATCTCCCTCCCGGTCTCCTCCGCTCCGAGGGCGAGCGGGACGAGGGCGATGATCGACGTGACGGCGGTCATGAGGACGGGGGTCAGTCGCTCGAGGCTCCCGCGGACGATCATCGCCTCGTCGAACTTCTCCCCCTCGAATCGCATCAGGTGGATGTAGTGGGAGATCATCATGATTCCGTTTCGCGTGACGATTCCCGTGAGCGTGATGAACCCGATCCAGTGCGCGACGGAGAGGGTGGGGGTCGAGAGCCAGATCGCCGGCCACTTCCAGACCGGTTCCCCGTGGAGGGCCTCCGCCGAGGGCAGGTTCGTGAGGAGGAGAGCGACGACGGAGCCGATCGCCGCGAGAGGGATGTTGACCATCACCTGGAGCGCGGCGCGCCAAGATCCGAGGCAGCGGAGGAGGAGCACGAAGATGCCGAGGACGGAGAACCCGCCGAGGATTCGAAGGCGCAGGTTCGCCTCGCGCTGGGCCTCGAACTGTCCGCCGTACTGGGCGAAGGAGCCCTCCGGAAGAGTGGGGAGCACCTCCTTCGCGACCGCCGCCCGGATCTCCTCGACCACGCCGACCAGATCGCGACCCGCGACGTTGCAGGAGACCACGATCCGCCGCATCACGTTCTCCCGGTTCAGCGTGTTCGGACCCGTCGTCTCCACGATGTCCGCGACCCTCCCCAGGGAGACGCGAGCGCCGGAGGGCGTGTCGAGGAGGGTCGCGCGGATGGCGTCCACGTCCGCCCGGGACGCCTCGTCGAACCACACCACCAGGTCAAACGTCCGCTGTCGGTCGAGCACCTCGGAGACGACGCGACCGCGCAGGGCGGTCTCGGCCGCCTCCGTGACGTCGTCGGGGGAGAGGCCGTAGCGCGCGGCCTCCTCCCGGAGAACTTCGATCCGGACCTGTGGAATCTCGATCTGCGGCTCGACCTGGAGGTCGACGACGCCTCGAACCTCCGACATGACGTCCCGGATCCGCTGGGCCCCGTTCCTCAGGGCGGCGAGGTCGGCGCTGAAGACCTTGACCGCGACCTGGGCTCGGATCCCCGACATGATGTGATCCAGTCGGTGCGAGATCGGCTGGCCGAGATTCAAGACGACGCCCGGCATCACCCCGAGCCGCTCCCGGATGTCGGCGAGGATGGCCGGCTTGGAGCGACCCGGGCGGAGGGCGACCTCGATCTCCGTGTAGTTCACCCCCTCCGCGTGCTCGTCGAGCTCGGCGCGCCCCGTCCGCCGCGCCGTCGAGGCGACTTCCGGGATCTCGAGGAGCGTCCTCTCCGCGATCGTGCCGAGCCGGTTGCTCTCCTCGAGACTCGTCCCGGGTTCGGCGATGACGTTGATCGTGATCGTCCCCTCGTTGAAAGGCGGCAGGAACTCCCCTCCCATGAAGGAGACGCTGCCGACGGAGAGGAGGACGAGGACCCCCACGCCGGAGAGGATCTTCCAGGGGTGGCGGAGCGTGATGCGCAGGAAGCGCCGGTCGATCGCCTTGAGCCCCCGGACGAGGAGCGCATCCTTCTCCTTCTTCATGAACCTCGCCCGAGGCAGGAGGTAGGACGACAGGACCGGCGTCGCCGTGAGCGAGACGAAGAGGGACGCCCCGAGCGACACGAGGTAGGCGACGCCGAGGGGGGCGAACATCTTTCCCTCGAGCCCGGCGAGCGAGAAGAGGGGGAACACGACGAGGACGACGATGAGCGTCGCGTAGACGATCGAGTTCCGGATCTCGCTCGAGGCCTTGTAGATGACGGCGAGCGCGGGCTCGGGGTCGGGTCGCGCTCGGTTCTCCTTCAAGCGCCGGTAGATGTTCTCGATGTCGACGATCGAGTCGTCCACGAGCTCACCGATCGCGACGGCGACTCCCCCGAGCGTCATCGTGTTGATCGAGACGCCGAAGGCCCGGAACACGAGGGCGGTGGCGATCAGCGAGAGGGGAATCGCGGTGAGCGTGATCACGCTCGTTCGAAGGTTCCAGAGGAACAGGAAGAGGATCAGGAGGACCCAGACCGCCCCGTCGCGGATCGCCTCCTCGACGTTGCGGATCGCCGCCCGGATGAAGTTCGCCTGCTTGAAGATCTCCCGCCGGATCCGGACGTCGGAGGGGAGGGAGCCCCCGATCTCGTCGAGGGTCCGCTCGATCTCGCCGTCGAGGGCGAGGGTGTTCGCGTTGGGCTGCTTCTGGATCGAGAGGATCACCGCCGGGGTCGCGTCCACGCTCGCGTCGCCTCGCTTGACGGGGCCCCCGAAGCGAACCTCCGCGACGTCGCGGACCAGGACCGGGCTCGGATTCCGCCACGCGACGATCGCCTCCCCCACCTCCTCGGGCCTCACCGCGCGCCCCATGACCCGGATCAGCGACTCTTCGGCCCCCTTGAGGAGGAACCCTCCCCCCGCGGCGACATTCGCCTTCTCGACGGCCCCGACGACCTCCTCGAGGGTGACGTCGTACTGGAGGAGCCGGGTCGGCGAGACGAGGACCTGGTACTGCTTGAGTTCCCCGCCGATGACCGTCACCTGCGAGATTCCGGTGACGGAGAGGAGGCGGGGCCGGACGACCCAATCGGCGAGGGTGCGGATCTCCATCGGCGACGTCTCGCCCGTCTCCGACTGGAGCCCGACCAGCATGATCTCCCCCATGATCGAGGAGATGGGAGCCATGACCGGGTTCAGGCCGGAGGGGAGGCGCTCCCGCGCGAGCTGGAGTTTCTCCGCCACGATCTGGCGGTCCGTGAAGATGTTCGTCCCCCATCCGAACTCGACCCAGACGATCGAGAGCCCGACGCCGGAGGCGGAGCGGACCCGGTCGACGTCCGTCGCCCCATTGAGGAGCGACTCGATCGGGAACGTGACGAGAACCTCGACCTCCTCGGGCGCGAGGCCCGGGGCCTCCGTGAGGATCGCGACGGTGGGACGGTTGAGATCGGGGAAGACGTCGATCGGGAGACGAAGCGCCACGAAGGTGCCGTACAGCGAGAGGATCAGCGCCGCCGCGAGGACGAGTCCGCGGTTCTTGAGCGAGAAGGCGATGACGCGGTTCAGCACGATCAGCGGAGCGAGGCGAGCGCCGTGCGCAGCTCCTCCCCTCCTCGGACGACCACGCGGTCGCCCGGCTGGAGACCTTCCAGGACCTCGACGTAACGGTCGTCCGCCCGACCCACTTCCGTCTCGACCCGCTCGAAGGTCTCTCCCTTCTCGACGATGACGAAGGGCCGTCCCGCCTCGGAGAGGAGGGCGCGACGCGGCACGGCCACCGGAGCCTCGGCCGTCACTCCCACCCTCACGGCGATCTCCCCCCGCATCCCCGGAAGGATGGCGAGGTCGGGGTTCTCGATCTCGATCCAGACGGGAAGGGTCCTCTCCTGAGGGCTCACTTCCCGGCCGAGGATCGCGACGGTGCCCTCGATCACCTCCTCGGGCCGGGCGTCGAGGCGCACGCGGGCTCGCGAGCCTTCGCGCAGGCCCTCGATCGCACGCTCCCGAATGGCTCCCGAGAGCCAGACCTTCGAAACATCCACGATCTCGACCAGGCGGTCCTGGGGGGTGACGACCCGCCCGATCTCGGCACGGACGGCGCTCACGCGCCCCCCGATCGGGGCGGCGATCGGCAGCGTCCGAATCGGTGTGCGATCCCGAACACTCTCCTCGACTCTTTCCGGAGGAACGCCGAGGGAGAGGAGCCGTCGGGTTAGGCTTTGGGCGACGGTCTCTTGTTCGAGAACGGCGCTCTCCGCCGCGAGCGCCTCGCGACCCGCGGGAATCCCGGCGAGAGCGAGCTTCGCCGTCCGCTCCCGCGAGCTGCGGAGCAGGTCCAGACGGAGCGACGCCGTGATGAGGTCGAGGGAGAGCGCCTCCACTTCGAGGCTCTCGATCTCGGCGAGGGTGTCCCCCGCCGCGACCGCGTCCCCGACGCGGGCCCGGACCGATGCAACCTTTCCGGGGAGTCGCGGCGAGAGGCAGGCGCGACGCCCCGGAGGAAGATCGACCACCGCGACCCCCGCCGTCACCTCGTCCAGGACGCGCGGGAGCACCTCTTCCGTGCGGAGGCCGATGTTCCGACGGACCTCTTCGGGGACCTCGAGGACCCCCTGGACGAAGAGCGTCGCGAAGAGATGCCCTCCCTGGAGCACGACCCGATCTCCGGGATAGAGGCCGTCGAGGATCTCGACCTCCGTCGGCGACCGGCGCCCCAGGACGAGAAGCCTCCGCGAGACTTTCCGCGCCCCCGGTTCCGAGAGAGTCCTCTGCGCGAGCGCCTGGGCCCATGCGGGAAGCGGCTCTTCGCGGTCTTCGAGCTTCTTCCCGAGATTCTCCCGGTCGGTGTCGGAAAGAGCCTCTTCCACAAATGCGAACCATGCGGCGCCTCGGCGGACCACGGCCGCGCGCGGGGCGAGCGTCGCGCCCGTCTCCCGCTCGAGGACCACCGTGATCACCCCCGACATCTCGGGACGCAGGACCTCGTCCGGATTCTCGACCTCGGCCCAGAAGCGGAGGGCACGCAGATCCCCCTCGAGCGCGGGCGCCACGCGCTCGACCCTGAGCGGAAACGTCTCTCCCGGCAGAGCCGCGAAGGCGGCCCGCGCGTCCATCCCCGCGCGCACGGGCGCCGCGCGATCCTCGGGCACCTCCCCCTCGATTTGGACGCGGGAGAGATCCAAGATGTGGAAGAGGTGCTCGGTCGGCTCCACGATCCGGCCGACCTCGACGTCGACGTGGACCACGCGACCGGAGAGGGGCGCCACGACGGGAAGAGAAGGGAGGGTCTGCCGCGTCCCGACGACGCCGTCGATCCGGGAGTCGTCGAGGCCGAGCGCGAGGAGCTTCCGCCGCATCCCCTCGTAGAGGACCCGGGCCTCCTTCGCCGAAGTCTCGGCGGCGAACACCTCGCGCTCCGGGACGTTCTGCTCCGCCTGGAGGGCCCGGACCCGCGCGAGGTTCGCCTCCTCGAGAGAGAGGACCACCTTCGCGCGCAGGAGCTCGCCTTGAACCGCTTCCAGCTCGAGGCTCTCCACCTCCCCGAGCACCTGACCCCTCTCCACGCGGTCGCCGGGTCGGACGAGGATGCTGCGGAGGCGTCCGCCGATCCGCGAGGAGGCGAAGCCCTGGCGCTCGGGCGGCGCGAAGACCCGCGCACGCGCCTCGAGCGTCCGCTCCACGGGGCCGAGGGCGACCTCCCCGAAGGAGATTCCCACGGCCGCGCGAACTTCGTCGGCGAGGAAGAGGTCGTTCCCGATCCGGATGACCCCCCGAGTTGCCTCCGTCTTGTGACCTTCGTGGGCCGAGGCCGCGGTGACGAGGGCCGCGATCCCGAGCATCGCGGGCCCGATTCGATCTGCCCGACGAGAAGCCATCATGGAACCTCCTGGGAGATCTCCGCTCCGACCGCCTTCTCCAGCGCGACGAGGGCCTCCCGCCTCGCCGAGTAGAGGTCCAGCGCCTCCGCGCGCGCCCGGACGAGACTCTGCTGCACCGTGAGGAGTTCGATCGCGCCGACCTGTCCCGCCTGGTACGCGGCCTGCGTGCGTCCCAGGGCGGCTCGAAGTCTCGGGATCACCTCGGAGCCGTATAGGCGCGCCGCCTCGTCGAACGAGGAGACCCGCGAGACGGCGGACCCAATCTCCTGCTTCGCCTGGACGAGGAGTCCTTCCACCTCGTGCCTCGCCCGGTCCCGCTCGGCCCGGCGCTGCGCGATCTCCCCCTCGTTCCGGTAGAAGATGGGGATCGGCATCCCGAAGAACGCGCCGGCTCGCGCCGTCTCCCCCCCCGTCTTCTCGACGCCGATCCCGACCTCCGGGTCCGGGTACGCCCCCGCGTGGGCGAGCTCGAGCGCCTTCTCGGCGACCTCGTAGCGCCGGCGCGCCTCGCGGAGGTCGGGGCGATTCACGAGGGCGAGCGCCTCGAGATCGGCCGGGGGCGCGGGAGAGGACACCGCAGCGTAGACGTCCTCCGATCGCTCCCAGCGGAACTCGGCCGACGGGGGGAGGCCGAGGAGGCGCGCGAGCTCCTGGGTGCCGACGACCCGGTCGGAGAGGAGCGTGCGTCGAAGCGACCGGCGCGCGGCGAGCTCCGACGCGGCGAGCTCGACGTCGAGCGGGGTCGTGTCCCCCGCCTCGAGGCGCGTCTGCGCGATCGAGAGCGACCGCTCCGCGAGGGCGATGTTCTCCTCCTCGATCCGGATGCGCTCGTCGAGGTAGTGGAGGCGGAAGTACCGGGCCGCGACTTCCCGGGTGACCTCCCACTCCTGCGCTTCCACCGCCGCCTGGGCGCGAGCGATCTCGGCCAGTGCCCCTTCCTGCGCGATCCGTCGCTTCCCCGCCGTCAGGATCGGCTGGGCCAGGTTCAACGCGAGCCCGACCGCCCCCGAGCCGAGAGGTGCGAGCACCGTGGAGTCCGCGAAGACCGGATTCGGAATCCTCCCGGCGGAGAGGAGAAGGCCCTCGGCGACGCCCACCTCGTCGCGCGCGGCCTTGAGATCGGGGTTCTGGAAGAGGGCGACGATCTGGAGCTCGTACAGGTTCCAGCCGTCCCGCAGGTCGAACGGCCGGCCGCCGGTTCTCTCGGGCGGAAGCGACTCGGCCGCGACCGGGAGGGGCTCGGCCGCCCGACGGTCGATGGCGGCGGAGACCTCCGGAATCGAGAGAGGCTCGGCGCGATAGGCCTGACATCCGCCGAGGGCGAAGGCGAGAAGGAGGGAGCCGGCCCGAGGGATCGAGGCGCACCGCCAGTCGCCCCGGCGGGCTCCGCGGGCAGGGATGGGGAAGGGAATCCTGGTCGGAAGAACTCTCACCTGCAGCCTCCACGGCGGATTCGCACGATGCGTTCGATACGCACCGCGGCATCGACGCTCGGTTCGACGCCCGAGCGGCAACCTCTGGACGGCCGGCTTCCTCACACCGGGAGCGCCGGCTGCAGGTGAGGGTCTATAAGCGGAGGGAGCGGAGACGGACGGGGGTTGGTGGGTCCCGCGGGGAGACCCCGGGCAACGGAGTCCCCTCCCCCGAGGAGAGATCGACTCGAGAGAGGGGAGCGGGAGCGACGATTCCCGCGAGGTCGTGCGAACCGACCGTCGACGCCGTCGTCGGTGCGAGGAGGGGAGGAATCGGAACGCAGCAGACCTCGTCCCCGGGGGAGCGCGGCCTCGGCGCCCTGTCGTGGGGAGCCGCGTCGTGGTGGTGGCGGCCCCGCTCCGAGGGGACCGCGCCTCCCTCCTCGTGCTCGTGAGTCGCGCCGTCTCCGCAGGCGAGAACCTGGGCCGGCGCGGCGACGAGACAGACCATCGCGAGCCAGCCGAAGACCCGGAAACCCCGAGTGGCGGTCATGAGGGACGGCTCACGCGTCCTTTGGGTGCCCTCACAGCTCGTCCTTATAGCCGGACGGGGGGGGGGGGAAAAGGGGGGGGG
>Ga0187892_10002697_pt1 | contig 34517 bp, 31 predicted proteins | sample MA1701073metaG_FD_139345 | JGI IMG/M metagenome (GOLD analysis project Ga0187892, IMG submission 139345) | Bio-ooze microbial communities from a basaltic lava cave in the Kipuka Kanohina Cave System on the Island of Hawaii, USA - MA170107-3 metaG ... | reverse complement strand
TGATTCATCGTCAGTGTTCCTGTCATTCCGGGAAATTCCTCCGTTACGGGTGAATTTCCAATTAACAAAAACCTGACATTTCTATCGAGCGGAAACATGACATTTCTATTGTGGTATTACAGCATGGGAGATAAGATAATGAAGTTCTTGCGATCAGTCAATGAGTTTCTTATATTCTAACAAGTTGGCTATGACCGGGAATTGAACGGTTTTTAGATTTTTTTCATTATGACGATTCTAGAAAATACCGCCGTCGAACGGCCTAAGCGCACCAAGCTTTCGTTTGATGAAGGCTTGATACAGGCTGGAGAATTTTTTATGGAAAAAGATATCGTCCATGAGACCATGCACCGCTTGGCGCAACAACTCAACACAGAAGGCATCGCGTATGCTGTAATTGGGGGAATGGCGCTCTTTGCGCATGGTTATGCCCGGTTAACGCTCGACGTTGACATTCTCATGGCGCCAGAAGGTTTACGAATTTTTCGTGAACGTTTGGTTGGACGAGGTTACGTTCCTGCTTTTCCCGGGGCGACGAAAACTTTTATTGATACGGAATCAAAAATCAGAATTGAAATTATCACCGCCGGCGAATTTCCCGGAGACGGCCTGCCAAAACCCGTAAAGTTTCCCCATCCGACTGGAAAAACTGTGGAGCGGAAACAGGTGAAAGTGATTGCGTTAGAGAATTTAATCGAGCTGAAATTAGCCTCCGGCTTATCCGCGCCGCACCGCATACGCGATATTGCCGATGTCCAAGATTTGATCATCGCGCTTGATCTTTCCCTTGAATTGGAAGAAAAACTGGATGAAAGCGTGCGGTCCGAATATCGGCGCCTGTGGGAAGCGGCGCAGAAAGCCCGAGAATACCGCGGGCCTCAATGAGCATACGAGAAAATGAAATTCTTCAAAGTACTATTTATCGGCACCGCTTTTTCACTTGTTGCAATCTCCACTTTTGCTCAACAAGTTGCACCAGCCCGCCACGGGTTTATTTCAGTCGATTCGCGTTATCCGGGTTTGCCGGTGTTCGTTGATGGCGCAGAAATTGGTTTCACACCTTTGCGCAATTGGCCCGTCACTCCCGGCGAGCATGAGATCGCCGTCAAGCGCGCTCAGCCGGAAAGCTGGCTCGATTTTGATTGGGTGGAAACCTGCTCGCTCAGCGCCGGCGATACGCTCAATTTCACGGCGCATTTTCAGCAAGGCTATTCGATCAATTCGACGCCGTTTGGCGCGGAAATTTATGTCGACGGCGTTTTGCTGGGTACGACGCCGTTAGTTTTGCGCTTGCCGGAAGGTGAGATCGCCAACGTTGAAATTCGCCACGTTGGTTATCAAACCGAACAATTGCAAATTGGAAAACTAAAGGAAGGTTTGGCAGAAACGCGTCTTTATGCCGTTACATTAAAACCGGAAAAAGATTTGACGGTTCTGCACGAAATCGAAGCATCCCGCCGGCGTTTTTATCTCACCCGAAATCGACGCATTTCATTAGCTGCGGCCGGCTTGAGCCTGGCCTCCGGCGTCGCCGCCATTTTATTGAAAGATAAAGCCGATCATTTCTACGATCAATATCTCACCGCCAGCTCGCCGGCGCAGAGAGAGGGATTTTATAAACGCACCAAGGACTATGATCGCTATTCCGGCATGGCGACGGCGGTCTTTGAAGCCAGCTTTGCAGTGTCGTTTTATTTTTTTCTCAAATCGACTGCGGAGTAAATCTTTTCAGACGGCAGCCGGAATATTGACGGGCGGCAGCGGAGAAATTTTCTCTTGGCGTTTGCGCGGCTGCGGCGGCGCCAGGCGCGAAACGACATACGCCATTGCCGCGCAAATGGCGGCGCCCAGGATCACGGCCTGCGGGGCCCCAAATTTTTCGGCCAAAAACCCGACCTGTAAATTGCCGAAGGGCGAAAGTCCGCCAAAGACCAGGGCATAAACGCCCATCATCCGCCCACGCAGATGATTCGGCACCCGCCGTTGCAGCGCGCTGTTGGCATTGATGTAAAACAGAATCAGACCAAATCCCGCTATTGCCACCATCACCAGTGACAGATAGAATGTTTTTGACAAAGCAAAGCCTGTCACCCCGCTGACAAAAATAATCACGCCGTAAAACACCAGGCGTCGCGGCAGCAAGCGATGGCCGAGCCCAGCCACGGCTAACGCGCTGCCCAAAGCGCCAACGCCGCCGAATGACATCAACTTGCCAAGCTCGATGGCGCCGCCGTTTAGAATCGAGCCGGCGAAGACCGGCATCAAAATCCAAAACGACCAGCCGAAAATAGTCATGACGCTCACCAGCATCAGCAGTCCCAACACCGGGCGGGTTTGCCGGATATAATGCAAAATTTCTGCAATTGAATTTTTGAGCGAAGGATGACTTTGTTCCGGCAGCGCCCTTCTCTCAAAACGCATGGCGGTCAGCGCCCAGATTCCCGCGAGATAGGAAACGCCGTTGATGAACAGGCACCACCCGGCGCCGGCAGTTGCGATGATGATGCCGCCAATGGCCGGGCCGAGCAAGCGCGCCGTGTTGAACGTCGCCGAGTTGAGCGCGATCGCATTCCCCAAATCTTTTTTGCCGACCAGCTCGATGGCAAACGACTGCCGGGCCGGTAGGTCAAAAGCATTCACCATCCCAAAGCCAAAGGCCAACACGCCGATCAATGATACCGTTATGGTTTCCGACCAAATCAAAATCGCGAACATCAACGCCAGCAGCATGGGCGGAATCTGCAAAGCCAGCAACAATTTGTGTTTTGAAACGCGGTCGGCAAGGCTTCCCGCCGGCAGCGAGAAAATAAACAGCGGCAGGAAATTGAGAAAGCCGACAAAACCGAGCCAAAAAGGCGAACGCGTCAGCTCGTAGACCAGCCAGCCTTGCGCGACATTTTGGATCCACGTGCCGCTCAAGGAAAAAAGTTGCCCGAAAAAATAGAGACGGTAATTGCGATGATGCAGCGCCCGAAACATCGGAAACTTGCTGTCGCGAGAGGGAAATATTGCTTCTTTACTCTCTAACAAGTGAAATGTGTGCAAAAAAAGCAAAAATTTTTTAAACGAATTCAATTTTGCCCAATATTCATGCGGGTTTTATGTAACTTTCAAAAGTCGTCAACTTTTTTGCCAACGGATGAAAAGCCTACGGCCGCAGGCGGCCAACGGATTTAGAAAAAATTTTTCATGTTAAATTTCCACTGATTGAAGAAACCCGCCGATAAAAATTATCGGCGGGATTTTTCAACCTGTGGGAAACTTGGAGATGTCATCCGTTGGTCGCGGTTTATCCGTTGGGCAATTTTTTTAACCTCTCTACCCTGCATTATTCACGCACAAGCTAAAATCCAAAACAGTCTGACAGGCAAGGCTGCCTGTCCCACGAGTTTATGAATAATGCAGGCTATGGGCGTAGCCTTTTTGGTTGCGGCTCGTCCGCCTTGGGTTGAGTGAAGAGATTTGCAGATGAAGATGAAGTCATTTCACTTGTTTATCGTCCTTGATGAATTTTCGTGAAGCAGCGCTCAGGCCCGGCGCAATTCATAGCTCGTCGTAATCTCCACCGCCGGCCGCAACATGCCGCTCACCGAACAGTACTTTTCTTCCGAAAGTTTGATGGCGCGCGCCAATTCATGCTCAGCCGCATCCGGGCTTGTCAATTTATAAAGAATATGAATCTGGGTAAAAATGCGCGGATACTCTTCACGGCGTTTGGCATCGATTTCCAGCGTGAGTGATTTGATCGTGCGCCGCATTTTCTGAAGAATCGAAACCACGTCCATGGCGGTGCAGCCGCCAAGCGCCTGCAAGACCATTTCCACAGGCGAGGCGCCAATCGCCGCGGCTTTGTCTTTTGTGCTGTCAAGTTTAACGGTTTGCCCGGATTCCGTCTTGCCTTCGAACTGCATATCCGGGCCGAGCCAGCGTAGTTCTGCTTTCATATTGTCTCCAAAATTTGAATCGCGTTTTAAAAACGATTTTTTGTTACGAAATTCAAGAAGCAGTATCTTTGTTTTGCACGCCCAACGCCCGCATCTTCTTGTGCAAATTGCTGCGCTCGATACCGAGTATCTGCGCCGCTTGCGTGATGTTGCCGCCGGTGGATTCGAGACAGGCGAGAATGTAATCGCGTTCGACTTGATCGCGCACTTCGCGCAGAGTTTGTCCGGCTTGGAAAGTATGCTTGAGCGTGGGCTGTGGCGTTTGCAAGGTAAGCGGCAAATCAGCGGCGGTGATAACTTCCGCCGGCGTCATGATCACCAGCCGCTCGATGGCGTTGCGCAGCTCGCGAATGTTGCCTGGCCAATCGTGATTTTGCAATCGCGCCATCGCCTCTGGCGCCATCTGTTTCAGCCGAAAGCCGTTCTCGCGGCTGTAAAGCGCGATGAAATGCTGCACCAGCGCCGGAATGTCGTCTTTGCGCTGGCGCAGCGGCGGCATATAAATCGGCACCACGTTCAGGCGAAACCACAAATCTTCGCGAAAACGGTTGCGGCGGACTTCTTCTTCGAGATTTTTGTTAGTCGCTGTAATAACGCGAACATCGACACGTAACGTTTGTGTTCCACCAACGCGCTCAAATTCGCCTTCTTGCAAAACGCGCAAGACTTTGGCTTGCACGCGCAGGCTCATGTCGCCGATCTCGTCGAGAAAAAGCGTGCCGCCATCGGCCTGCAGAAATTTGCCGTCGCGCGTAGCTGAAGCGCCGGTAAACGCTCCTTTCTCGTGACCGAACAGTTCGCTTTCAATTAAATCTTCCGGAATCGCGGCGCAATTCACTTTGATGAAGGCTTGCTTGGTGCGCTCGCTGGCTTCGTGAATGGCGCGGGCGACCAGCTCTTTGCCGGTGCCGCTTTCGCCGAGAATGAGCACGCGCGTGTGCGTTGGCGCGACGCGGGAAATTTGCTCGCGCACATTTTGCAGCGCCGTGCTCTCACCGATCATCGCAAACTGGCCCCCAACTTCGCGGCGCAAGCGCGCGTTTTCTTCCGCAAGCCGGTGCTGCGCCAAAGCATTTTTCACCGTGAGCAGCAGCTTGTCTTTGGAAATCGGCTTTTCGATAAAATCATACGCCCCCTCGCGCGTCGCCGCCACCGCATTTTGAATCGTCGCCTGCCCGGAAACGATGACGACGACCGGCCGGTTCGGCACGCCTCTCAAGCTTTGGAGAAATTGCAAGCCGTCCATCTCGCCGGGCATGACGATGTCCAGCAGCATCAAATCGAAGCTTTGCTCAGAAAGCTTCGCGGCGGCTTCGCTGGCGGAAGCGGCTTCGGCAATCTCGTAGCCCGCGCTTGTTAGAATCATTTCGATCGAGCGCCGGATGTTGCGCTCGTCGTCAACAACTAAAATTTTAGCTTTTGGCATATTAACTTGCAACGAAAAGAGAACTGCAACGAAATAAGTCAGCTTTGATTTTGCTTTATGAAGTTAAAAATTGTGGCCCGCGGATGAATTAAGACCAACGGATATTTTATCAGTTGGCCTTAATTCATCCGTTGGGGTAAGTCTTTTGGGTTGCGGCTTATCTGCGTTGGGAAATCTGCATACAAACTTGCTCCCGCGCTCAATCTCACTTTGAACTGAGATTGCACCGCCATGCTCCTCGATAATGCGTTTGACAATTGCCAAGCCCAAACCGATGCCGGATTTTTTCGTCGAGAAATACGGCTCGAAAATGCGCGCAAGATTTTCCGGCGCGATGCCGGGGCCGGTATCTTCGACGGCAATCGCAATCTCATTGGGAGAATGAAAAGTTTGCAAAATGATTGTGGCCGTTGCCGAAGCTTGCATGGCATTCTCAAGCAGATTGATCAGCACGCGGCGCATCGCTTCCCAATCAAAATTAAATTTGGGCAGCGCCGGATCGAGCTGCAATTCCAGCGGGCGCTGAGGATAAAGTTTCGCCACTTCCGCCGCCAGTTCATTGAGCTGCCCAAGCACCGGATGCAGCTCCGGCATGCGCGCGAAATCCGAAAATTCGCGTACGAGCTGGCGCAGTTGCTCGATTTCCTCATCGATGATGCGGCAGCACTCGCCAAGCGTTTGGCGATAGGTTTCATCTTTTCCTTTATATTCATCCTGAATTTGCCGCACCATCAACTGCATCGGCGTAAGCGGATTTTTAATTTCATGCGCCAACACCCGCGCGATTTCCCGCCACGCCGCCATTTTCTCGAGCGCAATCACTTGTTCTTGCTGCCGCCGCAGATTTGCCACCATTGAATTGAAGGCGATTCCCACCTGTCCGATTTCATCTTGCGAGCGAATCGCAACGCGATGCTCCCATTTGCCGGCGGCTAATTGCTGCACGCCGGTCGATAACTCAGCGAGCGGCGCAGTGAGGCGTCGCGCCAGATACCAACCCGCCGCGAGACTAAAGAGCAGCATCGGCGCATATAAAGCCAGAAAGGCCAATAGCAAGCTTTGCCGCAATTCGGATTCGTTCAAATCGAGATACTGGCGCATCTGCGCCGCTGAGACGATTGCTTTGAAGCGTTGCCGCGTTTTTTCTGAAATGGCTTTCTCCGCTATCAACCATTCGGCAGGCCGCATCTCGCGCGGCAGCCTTAGCGCCAGCCTTACCGCGGCGCTGTCGGTACCGGCGTTAACTAGCGAATCAGCCGGCAAATCATTTTGCAAAGCGGCTTTTTCAAATTTGGTTGCCGAATTTTCCGGCCAGCTTTTCAGAATAACGCCGCTCGCATCGACGATGGCGAATCGAACTGAGTCATCCAAATTGATACTGGCCGTCGAGTCTTGCATTCTCCTCCAATCTTTTGCCTTTTTATTTCGCATGAAGTTTTTGACCGACTGCATGCGCGCCGCAAGCGCTCGCGATTCGGCGTTCATTTGCTCGCTCACCAATTCCAATGCGCCGCTCAATCCATCGGCCAGCGGTTTCTGCAAAACGATGCCGATCGTTTTTTCCAAAAAAAATTCAGCGAGATAGGCCAGCGGCAGGAGCGGGAGAAGCGTCACCAGCAAAAAAATGACGATGAATTTTGAGCGCAAGCTTTTCATTGTTGCTCTAAACGAAACGACGGTGAAGCAACCCACTCCGAAGCGCCGAAAGACCGTTCTTTTTTTCCGACAACGAAGGAAAGAAATTTGCTGATATTAAAACGAAATCCGGTCGAGCGCTCTTCGCCGGGGGCCGACTCTTCTGTGGCGTCGGACGCCTCGAGCCAATCTTGCAGTTGTTGGCTTTGTCGCGTGCTGATCGGTATGACGGCAACCTGCAAACGCAAGCGGTAGCTTTTTTGCGGAGCCAGCCGATTGAGCGGCAGGAAACTTGAATCGGCAATATTTTCGCAAATTTTTTGCATCTCGGCAAAGCCGGAAACAAATCGCTCGCGGCCGTTGAATAGCAGGCGATAGCGCTCGTTCCACAGATCGTAAAGAATGTGCAGCGATCGCGCCGCCTGCTGCACTTCGCGGTCCGGTTCTTCGATCAAACGAAAATCAAAGCGAATGACCGCCGGCATGCCGCTGCGAATGGTGCCGGTGATTTTGGGCGAAAAGACCTCGGCGAGCTGCACGGCAACAATGAGATTGCGGTCGAGGGGCTTGGCAGCGAGAGAAATGATGCGCGGCGCTTGCGCCATCGTTGGCGCGGCAAGCAGCAGAAGAAAGAAAATTTTTATTTTCACAAAGCGGCGCATAGTTTCTCAAAAGGGATGTCCGATGGCGAGATGAAATCTGAAATCATCCGGCCGTTGGGTCGGATAAGCGAAGTCAAAGCGCAGCAAACCGACGACCGGAACTTTCCAACGAAAGCCGAAGCCAAACGTGGTGAAGGACTCGTCGTCGCGGCGTTTTGTCGCCGGCGTGCCGATGCTGCCGGCGTCAAAAAAGATCGCGCCGATCAGCCCCGGCTTTTGCGGGTTGCCGCCGTCGATTGGAATCCGCCATTCGACGCTGCCGAGAAAAAGCCGCGTTCCATATCCGACCGGCGTCAAGCTGCGCTCGGCATAGCCGCGCAACGAGTAGGCGCCGCCAAGATAAAAACGTTCATAAAATGGCGTTGTCTGCGAAGTCGCCGCCGTTTTTAAACGCAACGCCAGCACGCCGGCGCCGAGGCGTTGATACCAACGGCCGTCAAAAATCGCGCGGGTGAATTTTAGTTCTCCGCCAAAACCCGCATCAGCAGCTTCAATGGTGAACGCGCCCCAAAGGCCATGACGCGGAAAAAAAGTATTGTCGCGCGTATCGGCTTGCAGCCGCAGCCAGAACATGCCGAGCTTTTTTTTGCCGAGATTTTGGGCAATGACCGGCGGAAATGAGGCCGTCGCGCTGTCTCGCGCAACAAAGTTCGCCGTGCTGTCCGGCTCGAAGATGGTGGCTTGATAGCCGGCGGAAAAATATTTGGCCGCGCCGCGCGCGCCGCCGACGCCGAGGCGCAAACTCGCGGATGAAACGCGCTGAATCGCCTCACGCCGGTCGAAGTAATGAATCACGTTACGGCCGAGCACATCGAAATCGACTTGAAAATTCAAATGCTGCTTAAAAACCTCCGGCTGATAAAAGCGGAAATTCGCGCCGCCGGCGCGATCACCGATGAGCAAACGCAAGCCGAGATAATGGCCGGTGCCAAAAAGATTGTCGTAGCGCACGCCGATGGGAGAAATATACCAGCCGTCAAGCTCGCTGTAACCGCCGGCAAACTCCAGCGTCGGCGACCGGCGCTCCTCCACCTCGATCACCACGATCACTTTTCCCTTTTCGCTGCCCGGCGCGGCGCTAAATTCGACCTGTTTAAAAAAATTGGTGGCGAGCAACGCTTGAAAATTATCATCAATAAGCTCGGGTGTGATGCGATCCCCCTCGCGAAAATTCAAATACCGGTGAATAACGTGCGGCTTGGTTTTGCGCGCGCCAAGAATATCGATCCGCTCGATGACAAGCTCTTGCGAGAGAGCCGATGGCGCCATGAGCAAAACCGCGAGAAGAAGCCAAAGGCCGGATTTTTGGGGAATTGAAATTTTCATGCTCGTTATAAAATAGAAAAATTTTTCAATGGCGCAAATAGATTTTATTTGCCAATTTTATTTGCCAAAACAGCATAAATTAGCTACTCTTCTTGCGAAGATCAAGATTTTTGTATTGACTTTGTATATACAGAATGCTATATTAACGACATGGATACCATTTACTTGCTTGACGACGAAGGATTTGTTTGGACTGAAAACAAAGCCAAGTCAAATAACCGAAAGCATGGCGTATCTTTTGATGAAGCGTGCGAAGTATTTTTTGATCCCTTCCGTCAAGTAGGCGAGGCTTCGTCCGAAAACGAATACCGTGAATTTGTACTTGGCTTTTCGCTAAAACGGAGATTATTGTTTGTCGTCTAAATTGAGCGGGGTATGTTTACGAGAATAATTTCAGCACGTAAAGCTACAAACCATGAAAGAGAACTCTATGAAGAAGCTTGATCTTACTTTGCGTCGCCGCCCTTCCAAGATGGTTTCAATTCGCGTTCCGAAAGATACTCTTGAACAACTGAAATTGATCGCTGCGCAAAAGGAATTGGGCTATCAATCTTTATTGAAGCTTTATATTGGCGAGGGATTGCGTCGTGACCTAACAGAGATGAGCCGTGATCATCTCATTGCCAAAACTTTGAGTGTCTTGAGAAAGCATATTCCGGATGAAAAAAAGGTCGCAAAGATTGAGCGCAATTTGAAAAAAGCGATTCAATGAGTTGCCAGAAGATTTTGACACGCGCATGATAAAATGATGCGGGCTTACTCAGCTACTGCTGCGCAAGCCCGTGCGAGAGGTAAAACTCAACTAACTCCGCGGCGTCCCATTTGCGCTGAATGAAAACTGCGATATGCCGTCTTTGCTCGTAATCGCGCCGCTGCCGGAGCCATCAGGCCTGAAATGCAGATCGGCTTTGAAAATGGGCGGCTCCCCTTTGTCGTAGGCCTCTTTTGAGGCGTACACTTCGATATGCAGGTCGCCGCTGCCGTCTTTATAGAAAGCGCCGTTAAACAAAATATATTGCTTCTGCTCGTTGATCCAGTTGCCTTTCAAATCGGCTTTAGTCGGGCCGTCCTGCAAAGTCCAACTGCCGCCGGTGCCGTCGCTGTTATTCTCCGTCACTTCGAGACGGCCAAAGCCGTTTTGCTGCGAAGCTTTGATGTTGACGGTGCGGCGTTTGGAGCTGCCGTCGGCAAAAAATTCTTCGCGCGTGAAATTGGCCGTGCCGGAATCATCCGAAGGATTGCGTGAAAAATCACCCTGCTCAAAAATCGAGCGCGGATCGGAGCCGGCGGGATACGTCACGCGTTTTTCAAACGAAAGATGATTTTCATCCGGCGCGTTGAATTGGCCCTGCTCGCGAGTACCGTCGCGATACGCAATATTGAAAATAACGTTGTTGGGACGGAAGGTGATGTCTTCGCTGTAACGCGTGCCGTCGATAAAACTCACGAGTTTCGCCCAACTGCCGGCGGGATTGGCGGTTTCGTGATATTCGAGCCGCTGCTGCACTTCGGTGGTATCCTGCCCGGAAGCGAAGAAACTCTTGGCTTCGATCACGCCGCCTTTCGGCTCGCTGCCGGGCTGATATTTGTCGGGAATAATGCGCCCTTCCTCGTAGCGCAAGCGATAACCGGCGCGATAATCTTTCGCATTTTCCAGCAGCTCGACCACATCGTCTTTGTCATCGGCGAGGGTGAAATTCGTATCGATCACGATGCGCGACGAGTCGCGTGCAATCGGGCTGCGGCTCGGATGGTTCGTGGCAACGGTGTAAACCGTCGCTTTGCCGCTCACCGTGCTGTAGCTGATCCACAGATGATACGCGATGCCGGTTTGCGGATCGGTCCAGCGATGATCCAAAAGTATGCTGTCGCCGTTGGTTTTCTGCAAGCGCGACGCCTGCTGCGCGAGTGTTTGCGCGTGCTGGTAAAAAGGCTGGAGTGCTTGCCGGAAATTGGCGCCGCTTTTTTGCAGACTGCCGACTGCCGGCAGCTTGATCGTGCCAAGCGCGCCGGGGCCGGCCATGGCCTTTTCAATCTGCTCGAAGGTTTGCACGCTGCGATAAACTTCGACGCCGGTGCGCGCCGCCGTTTTTGCGAACGAATCGCCTGGGGTTGGCGAATTCGAACCGGCCGGATTTTTCTCGCAACTCATCAACGCGAAGGCGCCGCTGATCGCAAGCAGAATCCAACAACTCTTTCGGTTTCGTTTCATCATTCTCTCCAAAACGTTAAGTTAAATTTTTGCCAAATTCCGAATTGATTTCGGACAACATGAGTTCAATCGCCGTGCCACTTTCTGGAGATTGAGCGGGCCGGCTAATTTTTATAAAATTATACTGATTCGACTATCTTCAAAATCAAATTGGAAGTGTGAACGGACGCCACAGTGTGGCGTATTTGCCTAAAATCGATTTCGATTTTTATTTCGCTTGCTTTGCAACTTTGCAGCTATTATTTTCTGCTTGGACTTTTCAAAGACTTAACAATGGCGGTTAAAATGCTTGGTCACGATCCAAAATCCGAAAACGGACACCAAGAACCTCACCTGACCATCATCGCCGATCTGCGTGAGCGTGTGTCCGGCATTCCGCGTGCCCTCAGTGAAAAAGGATTGGAAGTTCGGCTCAAGCGTTTGGAGGTCGGAGATTATCTGTTGACGCCGAAAATCGCCATCGAGCGCAAAACCACGGCGGATTTTATTCAGTCGATTTTTGATAAACGTCTTTTTGCGCAAGTCGGCGCGCTGCGACTGAATTTCCCTTGTCCGATTTTGCTGATTGAAAAATGCGACACACCTAGCCGCGAGATCCACCCGAGCGCGCTGCGCGGGGCGATGCTTTACGTGTCCGTGCTCAATCGCATCCCGATTCTTCATTCGGAAAATTCCGCCGACACCATCGAGCTGTTGCTGGCGATGACGCAACTCGTTCACCGCGGCAAAGCGCAGGAGTTTTCCTTGCACGCCAAGCGCCGAACCTCCTCGCCGGCAACGACGCAACGATATATTCTCGAGACCATCCCGGGCATCGGACCGCATCTGGCCAGGTCCCTGCTCAAACAATTCGGCAGCCTGCAAGCGGTTTTCAGCGCGGCGCCGGACGAGTTGATGGAAGTTGCCGGCATCGGACGTAACAAAGCGGAAAAGATCAGGGCGCTTTTGCAGCGTGATTATCGGCAATAAATGGAAAGCAAAATTCGCAACAAAAAGGGAACAGCAACGAAAGTTTAAGAACAAGACGCACAACCCCAAAAATCCGCGAGAATCCGTTATATCCGCGTCATCCGCGTTCTAAATCTTTTGATACATTCGCAAGAGGAAAATTTTATGCTTACAAGATATTCTGTCTCAGGCAAAATCACTCGACTTGTATTGGCAGGGCTGCTGTTCTTCATTCATTCGTTGTTCGCGCAGAAACTCACGCACGGCCCCATCGCCGGCGGCGTCACCTCGACTTCGGCCCGTTTTCATGTTCGCGTCGATGCGATAGCGACTGTCAACGTTCAACTTTCGACTTCGCAAAATTTTTTGGCGAGTTTATTCGGCGGTGAGCAGGTTGCCGCGGCGGCGAATGATTTTGCCGTGCTGATCGATGCCAACAATCTCGTCGCCGATATCCTTTATTTTTATCGCGCCGTCGTCAATGGCGCGCCGGTTGGCGAAGTTCGCCAATTTCGCACCTTCCCACCGCCGGGCGCACGCGTGCCGTTCCTTTTTACTTTCGGTTCGTGTCAGCAAAATCGCCCGTGGCAAAACTCACCGGGCGCTGGCCGGGTTTTCACTCAAATGTTAAACGACCGCCCGTGCTTCTTTTTGCAAATCGGCGATTGGGGTTATCCCGACACCACAGACACGGCGAGAGATTCGACGCGATTTTTTAGCTTGGAGATGAGCCGCGTGCAAGCGAGTTATCGCGCCAAATACGATTCAACCTATCCGCTGCAGCAACTGCTGCGGGTAACGCCGGTTGATTACGTTTACGACGATCACGATTATATGAACAACAACGCCTCGGCGTTTACGGCCAATGACGCCGGGCGCGCGCGGGAGATTCCGGCGCCGCCGCAGGCGCGATTGAACAGCATTCGCGGTTATCAACAGCTCTTTCCCGGCTATCCGCTCGCCAATGCCAATGGCGGCATCTGGCACAAGTTTACTTACGGCAACGCCGATTTTTTCATGCTCGATACGCGCTCGCAGCGCAGCCCCAACATGAATGCTTTGCGCCGCAATCCGGCAACCGGCGACTATGAATTTCTTCCTGACAATCAGCGGCACTCGATTTTGGCCGGAGATTCGACGCTGATCGGCGAAAATCAACGCCAGTGGCTGCAACGGGAATTGCGCGCTTCAACAGCGGATTGGAAGTTTGTTGCCACCTCGGTGCCTTTCAATCGCAGCTTGCGGCGCGGGCTCGATCTGGCTTTAGCGGTGCAAGACAGCGTGGTTTTTGTTCCCGGCTTCGGGCAGGTGACCGGCCTCTTCGTCGCCATCGAATTGCTCGACAAATGGGTGGGATTTGAAAAAGAGCAGCAGGGGCTGTTGCGCTTTATTTTTGAAAATCGAATTAAAAATGTGATTCTGCTCAGCGGCGACACGCACACGGCGGCGATTGACGACGGCGCCAACGCCGGTTTGCCCGAAATCATGGCCGGCGGGCTTGACATCACGAATTCAAGAATCGTCGCGCTCTTGGAGCTTTTAGGCGTTCGAATTTGGAATCGCGGCGGCCAAACTTTGATGAGCTCGAATTTCAACAATGCTTACGGCCGCCTCAATGTTTTTGGCGCCGACTCGGTAAGATTGGAAGTCGTCGATGAATTTGGCAGCGTGCTCGCGCGGCACGTCGTTCTCGACGGCTCGCTGCCGGTCGATGTTAAAAGTCCAAAGTCCGAGGCCATGAAAAGTTTTACTTTGTCGTCGAATTATCCGAACCCGCTACGGACCGCCGGTTCGGAGGCCACAACGCAAGCGCGTTACTCATTGCCAACCGAGGCGTTCGTCACCGCGTCAGTTTACGATCTTCTCGGCCGCCGCGTGCGTTCTTTGCAAAACGGAAAGCAACCGGCGGGCGCTCATGTTTTGCTTTGGGACGGCAAAGACGATCGCGGCGCGGCGCGGCCCAATGGAATTTATCTGCTGTCGATGAAAATTGTTTTTCAAAACGGCTTGCAGCAAACGGCGACGCAGAAGATCACCTTGATCAAATAGGATGATTGATGATGAATCAAAGAGGAGTGAAGGAGTATCTGTGAAGCCCCCGGCAACCGGCGACCAGCAGCGAGATGGCAACCGCGCCGCGGCGGGTATTTTATTTCTGCTGTGCGCGCTTTTTATTCTTTATCAAACCGCGATACCGTTTCGTTTTAATTTGACGCCTTCCGGTTTGCGTCATCGCTGGGAGCGCAGCGAGTGGATTCCGTTTTTGGATACCGACGGCGGTTTGCTCTCGCTCGCCGACGCCGTCGGCAATGTTTTATTGTTCGTGCCGTTCGGATTTTTTTTGCAGCATTGGCGGCTGCTTCGCCGCACCCGCGAAGCGGGCGATAACATCGGTGTGCGCCCCTCCCTGCTCGCAGCCTTGTTTTACAGCGCCGCGATTGAAATTTTGCAGTTGACTTTGGACCGACGGATAACTTCGGTGAATGATCTAATGACGAATTTCACCGGCGCTTATATCGGCGTTAAACTCGCGCTGGCTAAACCCGGATTGATCGGCGCGACGCGGAGCGAGATTCGACGCATTTTTCATACTCGTCAATTAGTAGTTGCCTGGTTTGCAGTTTTGCTAGCGCAAACTTTGATCGCGCTGCCGCCTTTCGATTTTACGTTGAAGCAAGAAAACTTCCAGCGCCAAATCCTGCGCTGGCAATATTCCTGGCGAGCGTTGCCGGGCTTATGGCAAACTTCGGGAAACGGGATTGAATTTTTGCAAGAATTTCCGCATCCCGAGTCTTTGGCGGTCACTCTGCTTGCGACCGGCGGCTGTGGTATTCTGCTCGGCTCTTTTTGCGTGCTTTGCCGCCAGCGCTACAACACTGTTTCACCGCGATTAATTTGGATCGTCACACTTGCGACACTTGGTTCTTATCCGATCTTGACTCTTCTACAATTCACTGTCCAATCGGCGCGGCCTTTTGTGCTTTTTCCAATTGCCGGAATTGGCGGAGTCATTTTGGGGGTGCTGCTAATGGCGGCCATCTTGCGGTTGGGTTCGAAATCAAAACGCCATCCGCAACTTTAATTTGGGATGGCGTTTTTTATCAAAATAAAAGGCACGCCGCCGTTTGTCGCTCCGATAACCCGGTTCAAACTTACGAGACTGGGGGGGGATCTCGTAGTTTGTATCGAAACAACGCGTACAGCGCGCCACTTTTTATCTCAATCAAACCGTATCAATATAAGAAAAAACACTATTCATGTCAAGAGTTTTTTTAAAAAAATTGCTGCAAAAAAAATTGCTGCCGTGTAAAAAATCGTTCCAGCCCCAAAATAAAGTTTGCATCTCGTCAAACCAAAGATTATAATAAGACGCAATCCAGTTGTGGAATCAGCACGAACAGTTAATGACGTTTAAACCTACGAGAATAATTTAATCAAAAAGGAGGCGCAATGAGCCCACAACTCACTTCGGCGCTGGGTTACCTTTTCGTAATCATCGCGGCGATTCAAGTCTGGCTGATGTTGGAGGTCACCGGCCGCCAGAAACCAAAATTCAATCCCGAAAAACTTTCGCTGCTGCACCGCATCAACGGTTATCTTTTCGTGGCCATTTATCTCGTCATGCTCGTCATTATGACGCGCAAGGTGATTCAATCGAATGCGCCGCTTGATGCGAAGTCGATCATTCATTGGGTGCTGGCCATCTCGCTGTTGCCGTTGCTGTTCGTGAAAATTTTAATCGTGCGTTTCTATCCCAAGGCGTTTAGTCAAGCTTTGCCGATCGGCGTGAGTATTTTAGTCATCGCCATGGCGTTGGTCACCATCACCGGCGGCTACTATTTTATCAAGAGCTTGACCGGAAAATACATCAGCCGCATCGACCCGTCCGCCGCTTATCTCGATATTGACGTCGGCCGCGAGCTGGTGATCCAAAAGTGCAACAAGTGCCACGATCTCACGCGCGTTTTCACGATGGTCAAGACGCCGGAAAGCTGGCAGGAAACCGTAAATCGCATGCAGGAACGCGATCCGACCTGGCTGGCGCCGGATCAAGTGGAGCAGATCGTTTATTTTCTCAGCGAACGGCAAAACATCAACAAAGCTGAACAAGTGACGCCAGTGCAGGTCGAGACCATGCTGCTCACCAAATGCTCGAAATGCCACAATCTCGACCGCGCCTTTGCGCAACGCCGCACCGAGCACGAGTGGAAAATTCTCGTCAAGCGCATGTCGGTGCGCCATCGCAGTTGGATTAACGATGCGGAAGCGCAGCTTATCGGCGATTATTTGGCGAAGATTTACGGCGTGAAAGCCGACGGTGAAGCGACGCCGGCAGCCGCTGTGACAACGAAACCGGCCAAGCCCGCCGCGCCGCCAAAACCGATTGACTTCACCGAGCTGTTCAAAAAGAACGGCTGCGTGTTTTGTCACGGCGAAGACGGCGCCGGCCTCGCCTCGGGCACGCCGGATTGGACTGACCCCGAATGGCAGCAGTCGCGCACGGATGAGCAATTCATTGAAACCATCACCAACGGCAAAGACACGCGCATGCCGAAATTCGGGACGACTTTAACAGCAGACGAAATCAAGGCTGCGGTTAAATTCGTTCGCGGCTTTGAGGGTAAGGAATAAACCGGAGTGATGGAGTATTGTAGTAATGGAATTCCAATACGCCACGACTTCAAAACAATTATGCAACGTCACATCATTCTCGGCACCGCCGGCCACATCGATCACGGCAAGACTTCGCTGGTGAAGGCGCTCACCGGCGTGGATACGGACCGCCTGCCGGAAGAAAAAGCGCGCGGCATGACCATCGATCTCGGCTTCGCGCATTTGGGCGAGTCGGCCACGATCATCGACGTGCCGGGCCACGAGAAATTCATCAAGAACATGGTCGCCGGTGTGAGCACCATCGATCTCGTGCTTTTCGTGATTGCCGCCGATGACGGCGTCATGCCGCAAACGCGCGAGCATCTCGAAATTTGCCAACTGCTGCAAGTCCGGCGTGGGTTGGTGGCGCTCACCAAAAAAGATCTGGTCGAGCCGGATTGGCTGGAATTGGTGCAGGAAGAAATTCGCGCCATTTTAAAAACGACGTTTTTGGAAAAGGCGCCGATTGTGCCGGTTTCCAACCTCAGCGGCGAGGGAATTGCGGAATTGCGCCGCGCCATGACCGAAATGATCGCGACGCTGCCGCCGCGGCAGGATCGCGGCGTGTTTTGGATGCCGGTGGATCGCGCTTTTTCGATGAAGGGGTTTGGCACGGTGATCACCGGCTCGGTGCTTTCGGGGCAAGCTCACGTTGGCGAGGCGTTGGAAATTCTGCCGGCGCAAAAAACCGTGCGCGTGCGCGGCTTGCAGCGCCACGGCAAGGAAGTCAACAGCGTGCAAATCGGCGACCGGGCGGCGGTCAATTTGCTGGGCGTCGGCGTTGAAGAAGCCGGCCGAGGAGATGTGCTTTCCGCCTCCGGTTATTTTCATCCAGCGTCGCGGGCGAATTGCCGCGTGCAATTATTGGCCTCGGCGCCGGCGCCGCTGAAAAATCGTTCGCGCGTGCGCGTGCATCTCGGCACCGCCGAAATTCTGGCGCGGGTGATTCCGATTGGTACGAATGAAATCAAGCCGGGGCAAAACGGTTACGTGCATTTTATTTTTGAGACGCCAGTCGCAACGCGGCGATTGGAGCCGCTGGTGATTCGCCGTTATTCGCCGCCGCGCACGATTGGCGGCGGCATCATGTTGGATGCCGACGCCGCGCCGTATCGCGCTCGCGACGCGGCTTTGCTGCCGAAATTGCAGGCGCTGGAAAAGGAAGATCCGCTGGAATTGCTGGCGGCGCAATTTCTTGTGGCCGGACGTTACGTCGTCACCATCGATCAGCTCGCCGCGGAAACTGGTGGCCGCAAAGAAGAGCTGCAAAAGCAAGTGCAAACGTTGATGCAATCGCAACAAGTGCTGCAAGTTGGCAAACGCGGCTTTTTGCACCGCCAACGGCTTGAAACGTTGTGGTCTCAGCTTGAAAATTTGCTGCACGAGCATCATCAGAAGAATCCCATCCGCCTCGGCCCGCGCAAAGCGGAATTGAGCGGATTGATGCCGCCTTTAACCGGCGCCGCGCTGCTTAATTTTTTCATCGAGCATTACAAAGCCGCCGGAAAGATCAAAGAAGTTGAAGCGCATGTGGCTCTAATCGATCATGAGATTCAGTTGTCGCCCGCGCAACAAAATTTGCGGCAAAAAGTGAGCGATATACTCTACGCCCAAGCTTACGCGCCCGCGAGCCCGGCTGAGCTGGCGGCAAAATTTTCCGTGGCTGAAAAGGAAATCGAAGATATTTTGAGTGTCTTGCTGATTCAAAAAGAGATCGTGCGGCTCGAAGAGGGCATCTTCGTGCACCAGCGCCGTCTCGACGAGGCGAAAAAAAGAGTGGTTGACTATTTGCGCCAAAATCACGAAATTACTGTAAGCCAATTCAAAGAACTCGTGGAGAACACCAGCCGCAAATTCGCCGTGCCGCTGATGCAGTATTTTGATGCAACCGGAATTACCGAGCGGCGAGGGGATGTTAGAGTTTTGGGAGTGGAGGGAGAGAGTGAACAAAGATAAAAAGATAAAATGGAAAAAGAGAAGGATAGTTCACGGTGGAGGTAACTTGTGAGTGGCTTTGCTGAAGGTTATTTTATCGTATTCGGCGGCTTGGCCTTGTTGGGCGCGGTTGCTGCAGTTTACTTTTATCTTCAGGATCGTAAAGAAGCTCAAACGCAAAGCGGAATTTTGAAGAGAAAGATGAATCGCGAGTATCAAAACCTCGTTAATGACTTTATTAAGCGCTGCCGTCAGAATTTTGGCAACCATTTGAAAGCCGCTGCGCTTTATGGCTCGGTGGCCCGCGGCTCGGCACAGCTAACGAGTGATATTGACTTTATCTTGGTGTTTGATATTTTGCCAAAAGTTCGTTGTAAGCGCATGGATATGATTTTTCCGCTGGTATGGGAAGCCGAAAATTCTCGGGCCGCTCAAGTGCTGCGCAATAAAGGATTTTACCCATCAATTTCTCCTTTGCTTTATACTATTGAAGAAATCGAACGCACGCAACCAATTTTGCTCGACATCACGGAAGACGGCGTTATTCTCTTTGATAATGGCGTTTTGACCAACAAGTTGCAGAGACTGCGTGAACGATTAAAAGAACTTGGAGCCAAACGCGTGGTGCATGAAGATGGTTCAATGTACTGGGATCTTAAGCCGGATTGGCGTCCCGGGGAGGAAATCGAGCTATGACGATGTCAAGATTGAGCAAGCTCTTTTTAAACGACGCCTTGATCATTCTCGATGAGGCGCAGCAAAGTTTTGAGCATGAACATTGGCATCGCACAGTTAGAAAGGCGCAGGAGTCAGTTGAGCTTGCATTAAAAGGATTATTGCGTTGGGCTGGTATTGAATATAGCAAAATTCATAAAATTAGCGAATCACTTAAACATCCCAAGTGACAAGCGATGTTGCCTCTTGATGAATTAAAACGCTTTGCAATCATCGCAGATAATTTAGCACTGAATCGTGGTCTGGCATTTTACGGAAGTGAGGATACGGAGGTGGGAGCTTCAGAGTTATTTGATCGTGAAGCAGCACAGAAAGCGCTGGATGAATGCCGTTTAATTGTTTTGCGTGTAGCCGCAATCGTTCTTCATGAAAAAGAAGAAGCAAATGATGAGGCAGAGACTGAAAACAATGGCGAATGATTCACTAAATTAACCTACGATGAGCCCTAACCCAACTCGAGAAGACCTCACCCGCCTGACCGAAAAAGTCCGCTGCGCCGGTTGAGCTTCCAAAATGAGCCCAACGGTGTTGTGGCAGGTTTTAGCCAAATTGAGAAAAGTAAACATGCCGGGTGTATTGGTAGGCCTCGAAGCCGCGGCGGATGCCGGCATTTTCCAACTGCGCGAGGATCTGGCGCTGGTGCAGACGGTGGATTTTTTTACGCCGATCGTCGATGATCCGTATGATTTCGGCCGCATTGCGGCAACCAACTCGCTGTCGGATGTGTACGTGATGGGCGGCAAGCCAATCACCGCGCTGAATATTGCATGCTATCCGGCGAAAGACGATCCGGAAATGCTGGCGGCGATTTTGAATGGCGGCATCGATCAAGCCGCCGCCGCCGGTGTGGCGGTTATTGGCGGGCATACCGTCGATGATCCGGAAATCAAATTCGGTCTCGCAGTGACCGGCGTCGCGCATCCGCAGCAGATCGTGCACAATCACACGGCGAAGGTTGGCGACGCGTTGGTGCTCACCAAACCGCTGGGCACCGGCATTCTCAGCACGGCGGTGAAACGCGGTTTGTTGTCGGCCGAGGGAATCCGCCAACTCACGGAAAGCATGTTGCAATTGAATCGCGCGGCGAGTGAAGCGATGATTGCTGTCGGCGCGCACGCGGCAACCGACATTACCGGTTTTGGGTTGCTGGGGCACGCGTACGAGATGGCAGCAGCAAGTGGCGTGACGTTTCGAATCGACGCCCAAGCTGTTCCATTGCTGCGAGAGGTTTTGCATTTTGCTGAACAAGGTTGCATCCCCGCCGGCAACCGCAACAATTGGGAGTTTGTCAAAGATCATGTCACGATTCGCGAGGGAATTGAGCCGCTGCTTCTCAAGGTCTTGCATGATCCGCAAACTTCAGGAGGTTTAATGATCAGTCTCGATCCGAAGAAAATCAAGGACTATTTATCCAGGCTGTCGGACAGCGGCATGCCGGCGCAACAAATCGGCGAAGTGATGCCGCGCGGCAAATCAGCCGTTGTGGTGGATTGACATCTTACAGCGTTTTTCGATTGCGTGAGTAGGTTGTCATTCGTGCGCCAGCGAGGAACCTGTTTACAGGTAGATTCATCGTCGCTGCGCTCCTCGAAATGACATACTCATCCATTTGAAAAACGCTATAAGTTTGCGTCGCTTGCTCTGCATCTGGTTTTTGCCCGGGCTTTATTTGAAAAATGTGATTGACCGATTATTTGCGAAAATAGTTCCCCTTTCAGAAGCGATTACAGCATTCCCTGTTTACGGCGCCGCCCTGGACCCCAACCGCCCTTGCGCAAACCCCAGCCTTTGCGCGTAGTTTTATCAATTAGGAAATAAATTTTACCAACGCGAAAACGAAGTTTTATTGACGATCCGCATGGAGGCGGCTCACATTTCGTTGTTGAGCTTTATTGGAAAATGCGGACAATTTTCCGAGGCTGATATGAAAAGGACAACCAAGCTCTTGGCGCCGCTGCTTGCTCTGGCGGCATTTTTTTTAAGCTGTGAAGTCGGCAATCCGACTGGCGGCGATGAACAAAAAAACCCCGATGATCAGATCGTCTTTCGGATTGAAGGAAAGTATACCAACCCCGCCGTGAACGCCAACGCCGCGCAAACGTCGCCGACCGATCCCAAGTTTGTCATCGAACTGAATGCGCTCCCCAAAGAAATCAAATCGGTGGCGGTTCGCGCTGAACGAAAAGCCGGCCATCAGATCGATATCATTTTTAGCGATATTAGGATTTTTGACTGGGTGGGCGACAAGAAAATCAACTATGAGATCACCAGCCTGTCATTTGAGGAAAAAGTAGAGGGGAAATGGGTGGCATTCACAGAATTTAAATATACTCGCGCTCGTAAATTGAACAAACTCGGCATCGTTTTGGTTTTAGATGCGAGCAACTCGTTGGGAAGCGATTTTAACGAAGTCAAGCTTGACGCCAAAGACTTTGTCAATCTGGTCTTTCAGAACACCGTCGATTCGGCGCGAGTTGGGGTTGTGGCTTTTTCCACCACGATCAACAGCATGAAAATCGAGCTGAACAGCGCCGGCGCCGAATCGACGAAACAGAAGCTTTTTGATTTCATTGATAAAGACATCAAGCAAGATGAATTTACGGCTTTATACGACGGCATGCTGGCCGGCATCGATATGCTGGCCGACCCGCTGCTAAAAGTCGATGCCAAAGCTTTGGTGACGTTTACCGACGGCCGCGACAATTATTCATTCCGAACCAATACGGCGGACACGGTGGCGGCGCGTTTGAAGAAGAATCAGATTCCGAGCTTTACAATCGGTTATAAAGGGCGGGGCGAGCTGGATGCGGATTTGTTGCAACGCCTGGCGCTGGCTTCGCAAGGGGTATTTCGGCTGGCGGAGGACAAAGCTAAATTAAAAACGATTTTTCACGAAATCGCGGTTTCGGTCACCGACGTTTATACGGTCACGTATTCACGCAACGACCAGGTGATTAGCGCTAATGAGCCGCGGCCGATTCGGCTGAATATTTTTGTGCGCAAAAAAGTTTAAGCGCGATTGCTGCGGCCTTGTCAAGCTATTTGTCCCAGCCAGTCTGAAATTTTCAGCCGCCACACCATGGTCGCGGCTTCAAATTGCACTTTGCCTGACATTTTAGATTTGCCCTGCCGCCGCTCGGTGAAAACAATCGGAATCTCGCAAATGCGCGAACCCTGTCGCCAGATTTTGTAATGCAGCTCGATTTGAAAAGCATAACCGTTCGAAGCAATGTCATCGAGGCTGACGGCTTGCAGCACGCGGCGATGAATGCATTTGAAGCCGCTGGTGCAATCATGAATGGGCATGCCGGTGATGGTTCGTGTATACCAGTTGGCAAACACGCTGAGCAGCAGCCGAGATAGCGGCCAGTTGATGACGTTGATGCCGCCTTGCAGATAGCGCGAGCCGATGACCAAATCGTAGTCTTCGATTTTTTCCAACAGCCGCGGCAGATCTTCGGGGCTGTGCGACAGATCGGCGTCCATCTCGAAGATCGCGTCGTAACCGTGTTGCAAGGCATACCGAAAGCCGTCCACATACGCCGTGCCCAACCCCATTTTGCTCGGCCGGCGCAGAAGATGCAACCGGGGCTCGCATTCAGACCAATTCGCCACCATCTCTCCGGTGCCGTCGGGAGAGTTATCATCCACAATCAGGATTTCGATGGCCTCGTTTTGCAATCCTAAAATGCGGTTGATGACGGCTTGAATATTCGCCGCCTCGTTATAAGTTGGAATAACCACTAACGCGCGAAGTTGGCCGGTTCCTGCCAAGGCGGCGCTCCTTTCATCGGCTGATAATTTGAGGCCGCGATGGACATGCCCGGCCGCGAAGCGCGGGGCGTCAGTATAAACGCCTCGTACAGATACAACATCCATATTCCATACGCCATGAATAAAGTGTAATATTCCCTCAGCAATTTGGCCATGATATCAAAACCGGGCATGGGAAAAAGGCCGTTGGCCGGGTTAACGGGATAAAGCAGAGGAAGAAAAAGAATAAAAACCCAAGCTTTGACCGTCATCTTTTTGAGAATAAAATACGCCGGCAGAATCAAAATGATGAAAGAATAATCCTTGAAGCGCGGCATGATGAGCGCATAAACCAAACAAGCCAGATAGATCACGATCAAACTGTCGCGCTTTAGTTTAATGGCGCGCCAAGTCATCAAGAAGACCACGGTAGCTATGGCCAGGAAAAGCATCCGCGGTACGAGCTGCGGAATGATGGCGCCGGTTTTTGCGGCCAACAAGTCGAACGCCTCTCGCAGGCAAGCAAGCGTCGAGGGGTTGACGATCCCGCGTTCCCAATCCGCGCGGCCGATGGTGTCGCGCACAAATTCTTGGAACAAAAACGGCGAGACGAGATACGACAGCAACATCATGACACAAAAGCCCAGGGAAGCGCCGGCAAAATAGAGATACTTCTTTTTCTCTTCGGCAAACCACAAGAGCGCCAGAAAGACGATAGGCACCATTTTAAAAGCCGAGGCCAGAACGATGAAAACGCTGAAGAGCAGCCAGCGACGCTTCAAATAAAACGCGAAGGCCATCCACATCAGCAGTTGTTCAAAAATTGAGACATTGCCGGTGCCAATATCTATATAAATCGCCGCATTAAAACACACCAAGCAAAAAAAGTAAAACAACGCGCCGTCCTCTTTTTGCAGGAATTCCTTTTTCCACCAATAGATCAGCCCGATGAGCAACAGGCATTTGAGCGACAAATAAAGATAGAACGCCGTGTTGAAGTCCAACATCGCAAACGGCCGGAAAACATACAACGTCAGCGGCGGATAGGCAAAACTGTATCGCAGTGTGCCTTGCGCCAATTCGGATAAAACCTTTTCGTCGTACGGGTTGAGGTCGAGCGCATGGGCGCGGGCGGAATTATAGTAGATCCAAAAGTCTCCTTGATTGTTATCATTCTGAGCGATTTTGACGACGAGGCCTAGGCAATAAATCAACAACGCCACCATCGCCAGTTTCTCCCATAATTTTTTTTTCATCGTAGTTCTCGCGACAAATCCAATATTTTGCTATACCCGCAACTATAAAGGTTGCGGAAAGTTATGAAACAAGTCAGGATTTGTTTTTACTCAGACATGTAACAAAAAAACGCCACTTGTTGATAATTATCGAACAAGTGACGTTTTCGCAATAAAACGTAAAATATAAAACGTAATGATAATGACTTCGGACTTGTGAATTATATAAGCGGGATTCGTGAGTGGGAAAATAAACGGCCTGAGCCTGGCCTAAACGTCAATACAGAGCGAGAGAATAATCAACTCAAAAAAAGGTGAGATAAGGAAATTTTTGGGCCTGGCGCCAAACAATTAGCGCCAACTCGCGCAGATGATAGTCTCCCCACATCGATGATTCGCCTCGCGGCACCCGCGCGGATCTCGGCACGTAATCCCAGCCGCGAGGCCGGTGATAAACCGAATGCAGCAGCAAACCTTGATGATTTTCTTTCTCACTCAAATAAGGCGGAGCTAACAACGTGTTGGTGATCGTTAAGCCGACTTGATAATAACGTCGTCCGGATTTTTTCAAGAACCGGCCAAGCCGAAGCAAACCTTGCGCGGCAATCGCGGCCGCCGAGCTGTCAACCGGCTCAAATGCATTAAAAGGATCGGCAGGTTGATTGAGATAATCGCCAAGCTGGCGTAAATTCGGCGCGCCGGTATCCCAATAGGGAATGCCATCGAGCGGCGTGTTTTCAAGATAAAAATCGCTTGTCGCTTGCGCGGCCTTGAGCAAAACGTTCATCAATTTCTTTTTGCCCCCCAAAGGCCGCAGCTCTGCTTCATTGAGCTGATCGCAAAATTCAAGCTGCTCGGCGAAGCCGCACATCGCCCAAGCCAGACCGCGCGTCCAGGTGCTGAACGGTGAATAGCCTTGCTGTGAGCTGGGGCAACGATAACTGCCGTCGCGCCGATTAAAAATGGATTCGTGCGCCACCCGGCCACGAACATCGTAAATATCGCGGCCTTCGCCGTAATAAACGTTGTATTGCGCCGTAGCTTTCGCATGTTCGATCAATCTCTGCAAAAGTGAAATCGGTTGATCCCCCTCCCCCATCAATACGTGTCCAAGTTGATGCGCCGCCGCCAAGACACGCAGCGTGCGAATCGTATCGACAAAAAGTGAATGCGGCCCGTTGAATGAATAAATAAACCCGCTGTCATTGCCGAGCGCAGTCCAACGCGCCGCCTGCACGGCGCCGGAAATTTTTAACGCCAATTCGTAAAAATTTTGCTCCCATTTATTTTCCGGAATGCGGCCTTCGCGCATAAGCCGCCAGAGATTGCCGTACGTGCTGATGTTGTTAAACCCGTGATCGTGCACGCCGATGTGGCTTACGTGTGTCGCCATCTCCGCCGCCGTTGCTTCGCGGCCTATCGTAAGAAATTCCTTCTCGCCGGTCGCATCAAATTGCAAAATCGCCGAGCCAAATTGAAAACCCTGCGTCCACTCCGTCCAGCCGCGGGTGGTATATTTACTGTTTACCGTAAAAACCGGTGCGCCTTTGCCAGGATTCCAATTTTTGTGAAGCCGAAGAATTTTTTGGGCAGAAATTTCAAACAGGCGCTGAATTGGCGGGAGCAGTTTTTCAGGAGAGAGGGAATAGTCAATTTTGATCATAGAATTGAAAGATGAAATCCACCATCAACGTTAATCACCTCGCCCGTGCTAAATGGAAACTGATCGAGCGCAATTGCCGCGACGGCTTTAGCGATCTCTTCCGGTTGACCCCAGCGTTTGATCGGCGTCAAGCCTTCGGCAATTAAACGATCATATTTCTCTTTGACCGGCGTCGTCATGTCTGTTGCAATCACGCCAGGACGAATCTCGTAAACATTGATGCCGTGCTCAGCCAGCCGCGCGGCAAACAACTTCGTCATCATCGCCAAACCGGCTTTGGAAACGCAATAATCACCACGGTTGATACTGGCGGTGTAAGCCGAGATCGAATTGATGGTAACGATTTTCGGCCGGCGCGTCGCATCTTGCTGCCGTTGTTCGATCATCCATTCTGCGACAACTTGCGTAAGGAAATATGGGCCTTTCAAATTCACCGCTATGATTTGATCAAAGCTGTCTTCGCTCGCTTCGAGAAGATCGGCGCGAACGGTTGGCGCGATGCCGGCGTTATTCACCAGCACATCCAGCCGGCCAAATTTTTCGCGGATAAAATTGACGAGCCGGGCGCGATCTTCATGACGGCTGATGTCGGCCTGGCAAATTTCGGCGCGAATTTTTTTATCATGCTGTTGCGCGCGGCTCATCGCCTCGGCTTGGGTTTGCGTAGCCGCTTCGACATTGGAACTAAAATTGACCACCACATCGTAGCCGCAGCAGCCCAAATCGAGGGCAATCGCCCGGCCAATGCCGCGGCTCGCGCCGGTGATGAGAGCAACAGGGTTCATTTTTCTAAAAATATAAGGAAGCAGTCATCCTGGAAGGTTTTTTTTCTTTCAAAAATTATCTTGAATTGTAAAATGATTCATCCTGAATGACATCATCAAAAGATCGCGATTAATACAACGCTCAATTATTACGATATTCGCCCAATTCGTACGCGCGTTGATAAGCCGCAACAACTACCTCTATATCGGTGTCATCCTGAATCATGTGCGACCCTGAAAAAATGTAAGGCCCGCTGTCTTTGAGAATGGAAAAAACGCGCTCGACTTCGTCGCGAATTTCAGCGGGCGTCATCACCGGCAGCGCCGAGATCGTATCCAGCCCGCCCATGATGCAAATGTTCGGGCCGAGTCTTTCGCGTGTTTTTTGCGGCGACATGCCGGAGGATTCCTGCACCGGATGCAATCCGCTCATCCCGAGCTTGATCACGCCATCCAAGACTAATGTGATATCGCCATCACTGTGTAAAAGAACGGGAACATTATAACGGCGCGCGCGATCCACGATAATTTTCATCGCCGGATAAATCATCTCCCACCACATTTTCGGACTAAACATCATCGTGCGCTGTTGCCCCCAATCATCCGAAAGCTCGATGACATCCACACCGGCTTTGATCGCATTCTCGACGCAATCCGCTGTCCATTCCGCCAGCTTAAAAAACATCCGGCGATTTTTCTCCGGCTCGGCGGCCATGTTGAGCAAGGCTTGCTCCGTCCCCGACAAACCGTCGTGCTCGTAAAGAGATTGCGACAACTCGAAAACACCCCAAGCATGACAAAAAACCGCTTTCTCTCGCTCACGATAACGCAACGCTTCGTTGACCGTCATGTTGAGCACTTGATCACACGGCGTATCGAGAATCGCCGGCGAAGTCGGATCGTCCGGCTGAAGCTCAAGATAGCGATCCAAATCCATGATCCGCGCATGATTCTCGGCCCCGCCAAAGGGAAAGCGGGGCAAAACACCGGTTACCGCGTCGGCATGCATCAGCTCGCAAAACGCCTCGACGCTGCCGTATCGCGCGGCCACTTTTTCGCGGACGGCAATATTCCAACCGGCAAAAAAATTAAGCGGCACACGATCCGGGCGCTTGCCGGCCAACGCAGTCAAAACTCGCTCACGCGAAGTCATCGTCTGGTCTCTTTCTCTCCCCGAGGTTGATCGAACTTTGCCGCGTCGAGGTATGCAAGATAATCATTTTGCGCAAAGAATGCAAGTGTCCAGATTTTTTTTGAGCCTGCCTTTTGAAGGCTTGACTTTTTTAACAAAGCAATGTATTTTTAATACCGATTTGTCTTGCACTTTTAACAAGGAGAATGATGCGAATCGGTATCGTAACAGACGAAATTAGCGCCGACGTGCGTGAAGCGATTCAGCTCGGCATGAGCTGGGGCATCATGGATTATGAGCTGCGGGTCATTGGCGAGGCGCGCGTGCCAACAGTCAAGCCCGAAACCGTTGATGACTTGCTGCGGCTCAAAGAGAAATTCGGCATTCGCTACACGGCGCTTTCGCCTGGCGCGTGCAAAGGCGCGATTGACGATCTCGAAACGTTGCAGCGCGAGTTGAATGAAACATTGCCCGAAACTTTTATCCTGGCCAAGAAACTCGCTGTTCCAACGGTGATCATCTTCGGTTTTCAACGCCTGCCGCAACAACCGGATTCTTTGTTGCCAAAAGTCGTCGAGGCTTTCCGGCAAATGGCGGCGATGGCTGCAAAAAAAGAATTACGGTTGGTCATTGAAAATGAACCGGGATTTTGGTGTGACACCGGGCAGAATACGGCGCGCATTATCGCCGCGGTTGACTCGCCTTTTCTGCGCGCCAATTGGGATCCGGCGAATGCGTTGGGCACGGATGAAATTCCGTATCCGGACGGTTATGAAGCCATCAAAAAATGGATCGCGAATGTCCATGTCAAAGATACGACAAAAGGCGCGTTGATTCAATGCGTGCCCGTGGGAGAAGGCAAAATCGATTGGGAGGGCCAGCTTCGAGCGCTGGCGCGAGATCGCCTCGTTCGACATATTACGATTGAAACGCATTGTCTGCCGCTCATCGAAAATTCACAAAAAAATTTGCAGCGCCTGCGGCAAATATTAACATCAATAGAATCTCCCAAGAGCTTTTGAGCCGGCTTTGACGAATTGCCCGCAGATGGTTTTTAATTTTTTTCAGGATGGAATCGTTATGGCTGATTTTAAATATGTCAATTATCTTTGGAACGAGGCTGAAGCGCAAGGCAAATCCGAATTGGATTTGCTCGTCTATCGCTCCAATTTGCTCGGCGCGGATTTGCGCATTACGAATTTCGCTGGCGGCAACACCTCGGCGAAAATTACGGAAAAAGATCCGCTCACCGGCGCGCCGGTTGAAGTGTTGTGGGTCAAGGGCAGCGGCGGCGATTTGGGGAGCATCAAGCGGCAGGGCTTCGCGAGCCTCTATTTGGAAAAATTGCAGACGCTGAAAAAACTTTATCGCGGCTTGGAATTCGAGGATGAAATGGTCGCCCATCTGCCGCATTGCACGTTTAATCTCAATCCGGCTGCGGCTTCCATTGACACGCCGCTGCATGCGTTTATTCCCCGCCGGCACGTCGATCATCTCCATCCCGATGCGATCATCGCGATTGCGGCGTCAAAAGACAGCCCGGCATTGGCGGAAGAAATTTTTTCCGGTCGGGTCGGGTGGGTGAAATGGCAGCGCCCCGGCTTTGACCTCGGCTTGCAAATCGAGGCGGCCTATCAGGCGAAACCAAATCTTGCAGGCTTGGTGTTGGCGGGCCATGGCCTTTTTAGTTGGGGTGATACGGCGAAATCATGTTACGAAACCTCGCTGCAATTGATCGAGCAAGCCGCGGTATTTTTGGAAACACGCATCGCAAAAAAAGGAAAAGTTTTTGGCGGCGCGCAATTCGCTTCGCAGCCGGAAGTGCGCCGGCAGGAAATTGCTGCGGAGCTCATGCCGTTCATTCGCGGCCTCGTGGGCCAACAGCAGCGCAAGGTCGGGCATTTCGATGATTCGTCCAGAACGTTGGAATTTGTGAACTCAAAAGATGCCGCCGAGCTGGCGAAGCTCGGCACCTCGTGTCCCGATCATTTTCTTCGCACCAAAATTCGTCCACTGTTCGCGCCGTGGCTTCCCGAAAAAGATGATATCGCGAAATTAAAACATGCGATTTCGGAAGCGCTGCCGAGTTACCGCGAATATTATGCGGGATATTACGGTCGTTGCAAGCATCCGGATTCGCCGGCACGACGCGATCCGAATCCGGTGGTCTTTCTTATTCCCGGCGTCGGCATGATGACGTTTGCCGCGGACAAGGCGACGGCGCGCGTGTCGGCGGAATTTTATGTGAACGCGATCAACGTCATGCGCGGCGCCACCTCGGTTAGTGAATATGCCGGCCTCTCCGAGCAGGAAGCCTTCAACATCGAATATTGGCAATTGGAAGAAGCCAAGCTCCGGCGTTTGCCGCCCGAGAAAGAATTGGCCCGCCGTGTGGCCGTGATCACCGGCGGCGCAGGCGGCATCGGCAAGGCCATGGCCCGGAAATTTCTCAACGAGGGCGCGCATGTGGTTTTGCTGGATATTGATGCGAACGCCTTGGCGAAGACGGCCGGCGAATTTCACTCCCAATTTAGCAAGGATCGCGTGCTGGGAACCGTTGCCGATGTGACGGATGAAACGCAAATGCGCCGCGCCTTTGACGAAGCTTGCCGGTATTTCGGCGGCGTCGACGTCGTGATTCCGAATGCGGGCATCGCTTCTTCCAGTCCGATTGAAGAAACCAGCTTTGTCGAATGGAATCGCAATGTTTCCATTCTTGCCACCGGCTATTTTCTCGCCGCGCGCGAAGGTTTTCGCATTATGAAAACACAGAAAACCGGCGGCGCGCTCGTTTTTATCGTATCCAAAAATGCGCTCGTTGCCGGAAAAAATGCGGCCGCTTATAGCGCGGCGAAAGCCGCCGAGCTTCACCTTGCGCGTTGCCTTGCCGAGGAAGGCGCTCCATCCGGCATTCGTGTGAATATTGTCAATCCTGATGCGGTGTTGGCAGGATCACGTATTTGGAACGAATCGAGTTGGCGGGCGGAACGTGCCGCGACGTATGGCATCAAGCCGGAAGAGCTGGAGGAATTTTATCGCCAACGCAATGCGCTCAAAGCGCACATTTATCCGGAGGACATTGCGGAAGCGGCTTTCTTTTTTGCCTCCGATCGTTCGGCGAAAACAACCGGCTGCATGTTGAACGTGGACGGCGGGGTGACAGCGGCGTTTCCGAGATGAATGACGATTTTCGGGATTGCACAACACGTGTATTTATTCTGAGCTGACATGAATGAGCGACAACACGTCATATCCCGACAACTTTTCGCGTCCATGCAAAAAATCCAATTCAATCAAAAAAGCAAAACCGAGAAGTTCTCCTCCCAACTTTTCGACGAGTCGACCGGCCGCGCGAGCCGTGCCGCCGGTGGCGAGCAAATCATCGATCACAGCAACGCGTTCGCCTTGGGAAATGGCATCGGTGTGCATTTCAATCGCGTCAACGCCGTATTCCAGCGCATACTCTTCGCGAACCGTGGCCGCCGGCAGCTTTTTCGGCTTGCGCGTCGGCACAAAACCGGCATTCAGGCGCAAAGCGATGGGGGCGCCGAAAATAAATCCTCGCGATTCGATGCCGACGACTTTTTGAATTTTTTTGCTCTCAAAATGCGCCGCCAGCAAATCGATCACTTGCATGAAAGCTTTCGGCTCTTTCAAGAGTGTCGTGATGTCTTTGAAGCCGATGCCGGGCTTGGGAAAATCTTTGACGGTGCGGATGTAACGTTCGAGTTCTTGCATAGACAGTTCTTTCGTTGAACTGTCACTCCGAAGGAATCTTGTTTGTTCTCAAAGAATATCTTAACTCGGAAAAGGATTCTTCCAGAATGACATGTTGTTTAGGCTTAATTAATCTTATGGCTGTGTGTTTCAATCCGTGATTTGGAAATTGTGAAACTCGTTGGTGTAAGACAGCCATTCCACCTGCGCCTCGTCAACGCGGGAAAAGCGCGAGCCTTTTTTGACTTCCTTGACAAATTCGCGCAGCTCTTCTTCATCGCCTTCGGCCACGGTTTCGACGCGGCCATCCGGCATGTTCTTCACCCAACCTTTCAGATAATGCCGCCGCGCCGAGTGATGCACGTGATAACGAAATCCCACGCCTTGAACCATGCCGTTAATAATGATATGAACGCCCTTTTTCATATTACTCCTCAATCCGTTTAAGAAGTAGATTCACTGCATCCGCCGCTGTTGTCGCTTGAACAGCTTGCGGAATATCGAATGACAACCTCAGGCCGACAACCGGCTTGCCAAAATTCAACGCAAACGCTATTTCCGACAGCGTGCCGAATGCTCCATCAATGGCAATCACGCCATCGGCGCTGCGCGCGATAATCACGTTGCGCGCGTCGTTGAAGCCGGTGACAATCGGCAGATCGACGAAGGCATTCGCTTCCTCTTTCGTCTTGCCGGGCAAGATTCCAATCGTCATGCCGCCGGCTTCTTTGGCGCCGCGACAAGCCGCTTCCATCACGCCGAACAAACCGCCGCACATCAGCATCGCGCCGGCTTTGGCAATCTCCTGGCCGACTTGCCGCGCCAGCTCGTAAATTTCTTCCGAGCAACGCCCACCGCCGATGACGGCGATGATCATGGGCCATCCTCATTAAAATTTTGAATTGTAAAACGTAAATCGTAATTGCGCAACATTTACGTTTTTACGATTTACGTTTTAAGTTTTACGGATACAACCGATGCATCAACCTCGCAAACGGAATCGTCTCGCGCACGTGATGCAGGCCGCAAATCCACGCCACGGTGCGCTCGACGCCGAGGCCGAAGCCGGCGTGCGGCACCGAGCCATAACGCCGAACATCGAGATACCATTGAAACGCTTCCATCGGCAGGTTATGCTCGCGAATCTTCGCTTCCAGCACTTCAACGTTATCTTCGCGCTGGCCGCCGCCGATAATTTCGCCGTAACCTTCCGGCGCGAGCACATCGACGCCGAGGGCGCGATCCGGGCGCTCGGGATCGGCTTTCATGTAAAATGCTTTGACCGCCGCCGGGTAGCGATGCACCATCAGCGGCTTGTCAAACTTTTGCGTGAGATAAGTTTCATCGGCGCCGCCGAGATCGCTGCCGGGCGTAAACGGCGGCGCTTCCTTCTCTTTGGCAAAGGCAATCGCCTCCGGCGTCGTGAGCATCGTCGCCGCTTCGTCGTAGCTCAAACGCGGAAACGGGCGGGTGATGTTTTCGAGCTTGCTCGTATCGCGTTCCAAAATTTTCAGCTCTTCGCGTCGCGTCGCCAAAGCATTTTGCACGATAAATTCGATAAACTCTTCGGCAAGCTGCATGTCGCCTTCCAAATCCATGAATGCGACTTCCGGCTCGACCATCCAAAACTCGGTGAGATGCCGGCGGGTTTTGGATTTCTCCGCGCGAAACGTCGGACCGAAGCAATACACTTTGCCGAAGGCCAACGCCGCCGGCTCCATGTAAAGCTGGCCGCTTTGCGTCAAATAGGCTTTCTCACCGAAATAATCGGTTTCAAAAAGCGTCGAAGTGCCTTCGCAAGCCGCCGGCGTAAAAATCGGCGCGTCGATGAGCGTGAAACCGCGGCTGTCGAAGAAATCGCGAATGCTTTTGATGATCGCGTGGCGCACGCGCAGAATCGCATGTTGCCGCGATGAGCGCAGCCACAAATGGCGATGATCCATCAAAAACGTCTCGCCGTGCTCTTTCGGTGTGATGGGATATTCGTGCGCAACATGAACAAGCTCGATATTTTTGACCAGCAGTTCATAGCCGCCGGGCGCGCGTTTGTCGGCGCGGACCGTGCCGGTGGCGACAAACGAGGACTCTTGCGTCAATTTTTCGCAGCAGGTAAAAATCTCTTCACCGACATCTTTCAGCGAGACGACGCATTGCATAATGCCCGTACCGTCGCGCAGCAGCAAAAACCACAATTTGCCGCTGTGCCGGGCGTTATACAGCCAGCCGTAAACTTTAACCTCCTTGCCCTCATGTTGGCCAATGTTTTCGATGTAGATTTTTTCTCGGTTGATCAACTGCGGAATCATTGTATCTCCTTGATAAAACATTAAACACAGATAGTGCCCATTGACTTCTTGCATTTTATAATTATGGATTTCTGCAAGAGTAATAACTTGATCTGCATGTTTAATACGAGGACGTCTCCAAGTTGGAGCATCAATTTTAATGGCAAATCTATTCTAATTTAAAAGAAATGCAGCTTCTCGCCATGTTGTCATCTTTACACATTGATCGAAAATCAGTTTCCCTCTAGTGCAGTGTTACTTTAATTTCGTAATCTTGCCCCCTTGTGGGGCATTGTTGCAACCGCGAATGTATTGGCTTCGACAGCGGCCCACAAGGGGCCGGGACTACAAAAACTATGGTAACAGCGTACTAGTAGCTTGATTCCAAATTAACGTTGCAATAGAGGCATTTTTGTTGTATATTAGGTTCCGACTCAATCAGAGCAGGAATCTATGCCATTTGTCAGTCAACGCGCCAAGCTCAACTTGTCT
>Ga0187892_10002696_pt1 | contig 34521 bp, 31 predicted proteins | sample MA1701073metaG_FD_139345 | JGI IMG/M metagenome (GOLD analysis project Ga0187892, IMG submission 139345) | Bio-ooze microbial communities from a basaltic lava cave in the Kipuka Kanohina Cave System on the Island of Hawaii, USA - MA170107-3 metaG ... | reverse complement strand
GGCTCTACCACTCCCTCACCCCGGCCCTCTCCCTCAGGAGGGAGAGGGAGCGAGGCTGACGGCTCTACCACTCCCTCACCCCGGCCCTCTCCCTCAGGAGGGAGAGGGAGCGAGGCTGACGGCCCTACCACTGGACGAGCGCGGCTTCACGCTGCTCGAGCTCGTGCTCGCGCTCAGCATCCTGGCCGCGATGCTCGTCATCCTCTTCGGCGGGCTCCGGGTAGGGCTGCGGGCCTGGCAGCGCGGCGACGCACGGGCGGAGACGCTCCAGCACGAGCGCAGTCTGGCGCAACTGCTCGAGCAGACGCTCGGTGGGACGCAGGCCTACATGGGCGTGGCGCCGGGTGGCCAGGGGGCGACGACCGCACCCGCCGGGGCGACGGGAGCCGCGGGCGCGACCGGTCCCGGAGGCGCGTCCGCCGGCACCGGCCAGGCGGGTACGACGGGACCGGCCGGCGCCACCGGCGCGCAGGGATCGACCGGCTCCACAGGCGCCCGTGGCCTTCGCCAGAGCGGTCAGCCGGGTGGTTTGAGTCCGCAGGGTGGTTTGAGTCCGACGGGCGCCGGGCCGAGCGCGCCCGCCAGCACGGTCGCGCAGCAGCCACAGGTGCTCCTGTTCCAGGGAGAGGCCTCACGCGTGTCGTTCGTCACGGTGACGCCACCGCTGCCGTTGCGCATCCCGGTCGCCTACACGGCGGTCACGCTGTCGATGGAAACCACGCCCGTGCCCGGCCTGGCGATCCGCGTCAAGGCGCTGCCGAACACCGATCCGTTCGAGGAGGTGGCGCCGCTGCTCGTGGATCCCACCATCACGGCGGTGCGCTTCCGCTATCTCCGGGAGCCGGACCGCAACTGGGAGGAACAGTGGAACGCGGAAGATGAGCGCACCGTACCTTCGGCGATCGAGGTGACCTTGACCACCACCGTGGCCGGCGCGTCGCGCGAGCATCCACCGCTCACCGTCCCGATCCGGGCGACCGCGCCATGATGCCGACGCCTCCGGCGCGGCCGGGCCGCTTGCAGGCGATCGCCCAGGATCAGCGAGGTTTCGCGCTCCTGGCCGTCACGCTGGTGCTGGCCATCCTCGGCGTGGTGGTGACGGAGTTCGCCTACTCCATGCGGCTGCAGGCCGGCATGGTGCGAGCGTACAAGGACAGGCTCCTGGGACAACACCTGGCCGAGGCGGGCGTCCAGCAGGCGATCCGGGAGATCATGACCGAGGCCACCGTGCACGGCATCGACGAGGACGGCCAGGTGATCTTCTACCGTCTCCTGGCCGGCACCACAGCGCCGCAACGCGTGCCCCCGCTCGAGCGTACGCGGGTGCCGCTGGGCGCCGGCGAGTTCTCGTACCGGATCACCGACGAGGAGCGCCGGGTGAACCTCAACGCCTCGCAACCCGATCGCATCGACAAGCTCCTGCTGGCCATCGGCATCGACAAGGACGTGCGGGACAAGATCAGCGATTCGCTGCTGGACTGGCGCGATGCCGACGACAACTACCGCACGAACGGCGCCGAGAGCGACGACTACTACCTGAACCTGCCCGTGCCCTATCGCGCGCGCAACGGCAACCTTCAGGACGTCGCCGAGCTCTTGCAGATCAAGGGCGTCACGCCGGAGATCTACTACGGCAACGGCGAGCGTCCCGGCCTCGCCGAGCTCGTGACCGTCCGCGGCTCGGGCGCCATCAACATCAACACGGCGCCGCCGCCGGTGCTGTCGGCGGCCGGCCTGTCCGAGGCGGAGATCGCCCTGGCAGTGGAAAGAAGGGTCAACAACCCGAAGACAGCGCCGCCGTCCTCCCGGGGTGCGACGCGATTCACCGTGCGCAGCACGGTGTTTCGCATCGAAGCCGAGGGGTTGATCGCCGGGCAGCCCAAGGCCCGCGTGATCGCGATCGTGCAGCGCGGCGGCTCGGGAGGCAGCGCGCCGACGGCCATGGTGTACTCCTGGCGGCCCGTCCCGACGCGCGCGGAGCCGGCGCCGGCGCCGAAAGCGGGGGCGAGCCGATGATCCGCAGCCGGGCCGGCTTGTATCTGCGGGACCACCGCCTGACGGTGGTGGCGCGCCGCGGGCGTCGAGGGCCGCTGCAGTGCTTCACGATCGACATGAGCGAGGCCCCCGAAGCGCGGCTGAAGGCCGAGCTCGACGTGCGCCAGCTCCGGCTACGCCGCATCCGCTTGGGCTTGGCCCGCTCGCTCGTGACCGTGAAGGTGCTGGAGCTTCCGCGGGCGAGCGCGGCCCAGCTCAAGGAGATGGTGGCCTTCGAGCTCGAGCGTCACGTGCCGTTCCCGCCGGAAGACATCCGCTTCGACTTCGTGAGCTCGGCCGGTACGAAGAAGGGCCCGCTGCGGATCCTGGTCGTGGCGTGCGAGCGGCGCATGGTCGATCGCGCTCAGCGCTTGCTCGAGGACGCGCGGCTCAAGCCCACTGCCCTGAGCGTCGCCCCCCACGACCTGCCCGTGCTCCTCTCGCGGAAGATCAAGGTCCGCCGGGCCGTGTGGGCGCATCGCTCGGACGGCATGACGGATCTCGTGTTCCTGGGGCACAATCGCCGGCTCCGGCTGAGCCGGACCGTGCCGGTGAAGAACGCCGAGGAGCTGGTCGGCGAGGTGACCGCCACGCTCGGCCTGCTCGGCTGGCGCGACTGCGAGGCGATGTGGATCTCGGGGGACGACGCGACCGAGTTCCTCGGCTCCCCGGCGCTCGCCGAGCTCGACGCGTCCGTGTCGGAGCCGCCGTGGCGCCCCGCGGCGCGGCGCCTGCTGCAGAGGCTGCCGGGCGAGGATTTCGGCAGCGCCGTCCTGGCGCTCGCCACCGCGTACGGCTCTCGCCATCCCATGCTCAATCTGCTGCCGGAAGCGGTTCGCCCGCGCGCGTTCTCCCGCGCTCAGCTCATCACGCTCGGGACGGGCACGCTGGCCGTGGGACTCGGGCTGGCGCTCCTGGTCAGCCAGGGCATGACGCATCAGCGCTACGTCGACCGCGTCTCCAAAGAGCTGCGCCGGCTCGAGCCGGAGGTCAAGGCGGGCGAGCGCCTGCAGGCCGAGCTCAACCAGAAGAAGCGCCTGCTCGAGACGATCGAGGGCATCGAGCGGGGCGACCTGCATCCCCTGCCGATCCTGAAGGAGCTGACCGAGCGACTGCCCCCGGAGGCGTGGCTGCGGACGCTCAGCATGGATCGCCAGGGGCTCGAGATCACCGGGCAAGCAACGGCCGCGAATCAGCTGATCCCGCTCCTGGAGAACTCTCCGTATCTCACCCGCGTCGAGTTCACGGCGCCCGTGACGAAGGCGGCGGACAAGGAGCAGTTCCGGATCAAGGCGGCCTGGAAGGCGTTGCCCGCGAAGCCGGCCGAGCCGGCGGCGCCGGCGCCCGCGGCCCCGCGACCGCCACGCGGGCCGGCACCGAGAACGCTGCAGGGGCCGGAGGGCGGGAGCCCGCGGCGGTGAAGGCGCCCACCGGCCGGGAACGCACGCTGATCGCCCTCGCGGTCGCGGTCGGGGCTGCGATCGTGCTCTACGTCTACCTGGTCGAGCCGCTGCAGGAGTGGCGGCAAGCGAACGCCGAGCTGACGCCGACGCGCGAGGCCATGCTGGAACGGCGGCGGCTCCAGGTCGCGCAGGCCCCGGTCCTGGCGGCCGAGCTCGAGAGCGCGACGAAGCGCGTCGAGAGCAAGGTCGGGCGCCTGCTCAAGGGACCGACACCGCCCCTGGCGGCGTCGGAGCTGCAGACGCTCGTGAAGGATCTCGCGGAAAAAGCGGGCGCCGAAGTGCGGAGCGAGCGCATCCTCTCGCTCGTGGACCGCGGCGGTCTGCAGGAAGTTCCCATCGAGATCACCGTCGCCGCCGGCCTGCGCGAGACGGTTCGGCTCCTCTACGATCTCGAGCGGACGAGTAAGGCCTTGACCGTTCAGGACCTGAAGGTTAGAGTAGTCGCCGTCGGACAACCGCGAGATCTGCTCACGACGTTCATCGTCTCCGGTTATCTCTTGCCCAGCGCGGCGGCTCAGCCGCCCGGCGAAACGCCGAAGGGCCCCAGAGGGTAATCGATGCCGAAGAGTCTGCTGGCGCTGAACGTGCTCCTGGTCGGGCTTGCCGTGTTCTTCGCGGCCGTGCTCGTGCGAGACCTGGGCACCTCACGCAAGCTGCCGCCGCCGCCGGCGCCTCGTCGCCCACCCGCCGCGGCTGCGACGAGCGAGCAGGCCCCAAACCCTGGCGCCGCGGAGAATCTTTCCGGCTACAACGTCATCGTGGCAAAGTATCTGTTCAATGCCCAGCGCAGCGAAGGGCCGCCCCCCGCAGCGGCGGGGCCCGCGGTGCCACTACCGCCCAAGCCGCAACTGCTGGGCGTCGTGGTGGACGGCCCGCAGAGCCGGGCGTATCTGGAGGATCCGTCGACGAAGCGCGTGTTCGGATATCAGCTCGGCGACACGGTCGCCGGCGGGCGCCTGGAGCAGATCGCCGAGGACCGGGTCGTGATCGCGCGCGCCGACGGCCGCATGGACGTGCTCTTGCGTGACCCGAGTCGGCCGCGGCCGGTGGCGCCCCCGGCGACGCCGGGCGCGCCGGGCGCGCCCGGCGCGCCTCAGGTCGGCACGCCGACGGGGCCCGCGCGTCCCCTTCCGCCGCGGGTGCTTCGCCGCTCGGTACCGGACCCGGCCGCGCAGATGCCACAACCGCCCAACCCCCAGCAGGAAGAAAAGACGGACCAGTAGATCGTGATCGGGCCCGTGTCGCGCAGAGTGGTGGCATCCGCACAGGTGCTCCTCATGCTGTTCCTCCTGGGCTGCGGCGCGACCGCCGCCAAGAAGCGCCCGGCGGCAGAACCGCTGCCGGCCGCGAAGGTCACCGTCGCTCCCGAACCTCCACCGCCGACGGCCGTGCCCGAGCCGCCAAAGCCCCAGCCGAGCGTGCCCGCTCCCGGCCCGGATGCCAGGCCGCCGCAGGTTCTCTCGGCCGGCCCCGCGCGTGAGCCGGCTCCGGGCAGCGCCACCGACCGGCGGGAGCTTCAGCTGCCGTCCACCGTGCCGCCGGAGCCCGCCCCCCCGCTCCGCGTGCGGCAGGGCGCGGCCGAGACGCCGGGCTCGCCGCCGGCGCAATCGCCGGGCCGGCTGGTCGTGTTCAACTTCGACAACGCCGATATCGAGATCGTGCTGCAGGCGACGAGCGAGCTCCTGGTCTTCAACTACGTGCTCGCCCCGGGCGCCAAGGGCAAGAAGGTGACCGTGCAGACCACGGGCAAGATCCCGGTCGACGACATCTTCCCGGTCCTGCTCACGATCCTCGACGTGAACGGGCTCGCGGCCGTCCGCTCGGGCAATCTCTACCGGATCATTCCGAAGGAGGGCGCGGTCCAGACCTCCACCCGGACGATCATCGGGCGGCGGCTCGACCCCGCGCTGCCCGGCGACCAGGTGATCACGCTGATCATCCCGCTGCAGTATGCGAGCGCCGCGGACGTGATGGGCCTGATCCGGCCGTTCGTCCCCGCCCAGGGCAACGTCAGCGCGCATCGCGACACCAACCTGCTCGTTCTCACCGACGTGGCCGCCAACCTCCGGCGCATGCTCGACATCGTGCAGCTCGTGGACGTCGACGTGGCCTTGAACGAGCTGCAGATCATCCAGCTCAAGCACGCCGATGCGCAGGAGGTCGGCCAGATCCTGACGCAGCTCTTCGCCACCGGCCGCTTCCGCACGGGTGCCCAGATGCCCGGCCTGCCCGCGCCGCCCGCCCCGACGCCGGGCGTGCCCGCGCGGCCGACCCCGCCGGGTGCCCCTCCGCCGTCCGCCGCGCCCGGCGCGGAGGCCGAGCGGGCGCCGCTGATCGTGCCGGAGCGCCGATCGAACTCGCTGATCGTCTACGCGCGCAAGCAGGAGATGGAGACGATCCGGCGGCTGGTCGACAAGCTCGATGCGGACATCTACGGCGGCCAGCGCGTGTACATCTACTTCAACGAGAACACCAAGGCCCGGGATCTCGCGGCGACGCTCGAGGCGATCTTCGGGCGCGGCGGCGCGCCTCCACCACCCGGCGGAGCCGCGCGTCCGCAGTCCGGTGTGCCGCTGGGCGGACTGCCTCTGACCCCCACGCCGACCACCACCGCCGCCGCGGGCGCCCGAGCCGCCGGGGCGCGCGGAATCCCCGGCGTGCCCGGGGTCGAGGGGGAGGGAGCGCTCACCGAGCTCCGGTTCATTCCGGACGACACCACGAACTCGATGATCGTCACCACGTATCCGCGCGTGTGGACGGAGATCGAGCAGGTGATCAAGAAGCTCGACCGCATGCCGCGCCAGGTGCTCATCGACGTTCTCGCGGCGGAGATCACGCTGGACGATTCCACGAAGCTCGGCATCGACTGGACCGTGCGACAGGGCCGCTTCTTCATGAATCAGTCCACGACCACCGGGCCGATTCCGGGCGCGCCGCCGCCGGGGCTCATCCCGGGCGGCGGCCTGATCACTCCAGCCGGATTCAACTTCTTCACGTTTGCGACGGACCAGTTCCTGCTCGCGCTGAACGCGCTCGCGTCGGAGAACAAGGTCAACGTGCTCTCGAACCCGTCGATCATGACCGCCGAGAACAAGAAGGCCATGATCAACGTGTCGCGTTCGGTGCCGATCCTGACCTCCCAGCAGGTCCCGATCGGCGGCACCGTCACCACGCCCGGCACCACGTCCGGCATCGTCGGCACGCAGACGGTCGAGTACCGCGACGCCGGCATCATCCTGACGGTCACCCCCCGCATCGGGGAACAGGGCACGGTGGCGCTCGACGTGAAGCAGGAAGTCAACGACGTGGGCGACCCGGTGCCGCCCACCAACTCGCCGGAGTTCAAGAAGCGCGAGGCCGAGACGTCCGTGGTGCTGCTGAGCAACCAGACGCTGGTCCTGGGCGGGCTGATCCAGAACACCCGCCAGGTGTCGCGCAGCGGGATCCCTTACCTCAGCAAGATCCCGATCCTCGGCGTGCTCTTCGGATCGACCTCGGAGTCGATCAAGAAGACCGAGCTCATCCTGCTCATCACGCCGCGCGTGGTCGGCACGCCGATCGACGCCTTCCGCGTCACCGAGGAGATCCGCCGGGCGACTCCCGAGATCCGCGATTCGACCAAGGACTTCCCACGCCCGCCGATCACGACGCCCCCGCCCGGCTACTTCGCCCCCGCCCCGCTCCCCCGCCCCCCCGGCCAGTAACCCGGCGCGGGGTCGGACCCCTCCCGGGATGAACGAGCTGTCGGTGTGGGGCCCCTGCCCGAACTGTTCGTCGTCGTCGGTCTCCTGCGGCGGGGAGTGCAGGAAGCGCAGGTTGATGTGCGCCTCGTTCGCACAGAACGTTGCCTAGTCCTAGTGCTCTCGATCCTGCCGGCGCTTGCCCGTGTCTCTACGCGTCAGCTCGAAGACCATCAGCCCGATCGTGAGGACGAATAGGATCCACCCCGCGACATCGAGGTTGACGATCAGCCACCCGACCATGCTCAGCGCGGCCAGGAGCCACAGCACGGCCACGTATCGAGATTTCACCCACTTCATCGGTCCCGTCTCGCTGAATCGGCGCGACCGCTCCGACCACGCGGCCGCGGAGATCTTGTGAGCGACTGTACGTCGGCGGATCCGGAGCGTCAAGTCGGCCGCGCGATCGGAGAAAACGGAGCGTCAGCGCCGGCGCGAACGCCGACTGGCGAGCCGCGCGAGGCGGTCGAGGATGCGCGCCACCAGCTTCCGGGGCACCCAGGCCTCGTCGGCGGCCACGGCCCGTACCGCCTTGGCGAGGAAGCGGTGGAGCATCCGGCTCTCCAGGCACCCGCGGGCGCCGTAGGAGAGCGCTTCCAGGATCCGCGCCTGGGTATCGAGCCGGGTGAGCAGGATCACGCGCGTCTCGGGACTGTGCAGCCGGAGGCCCTTGAGCAGCGGCGCGCCGTGCGCGCTGTACAGCCCCACATCCAGCAGGACGATGGCGGGGCGCAGTCGTCCCGCCGCGGCGACCGCCTCGAGCCCCGTCCGGGCCTTGCCCACGACCCGGATGCCCCGCTCGCCGCGTAGCAACTGCTCGCACGCGGCGCGGCGTGTCTGCGTGGCGGAGGCGAGCAACACGGTGATCGCGGCCATGGCCCCTTACCCGCCTTTCCGCGCCAGGCCGCCGCCTTGCTCGATCACGAACAGGGCGAGCTGAAGCCGATCCGAGACGCCCAGCTTGCGGAATATCGCCGTGAGATGCGCCTTCACGGTGCGCTCGGTGACGCTGAGCTGCCGTGACATTTCCCTGTTGTTCGCGCCTTGACTCAGCAGTGCCACGATCTGCCGCTCGCGCGCAGTGAGCTGGTCGAGACGGCTGTCAAGCGTCGCGCCGGCCGTTTCTCGCCGCCGGCGCTCGGTCGCGGAGGTCAGCTCCTCCAGCAGGTGCGGGATCAGCTTGCGACCGACCCAGATCTCCCCCTTGTGGACGACGTCCGTGGCCTTCCGCAGCAGCCCCGGATCGATCTCGGCGTGACAGTAGCCCCGGGCCCCCGCCTTGAGTGCCATGAGGCCTTCGCGGTCGTCGGGGGCTTTCGTGAACAGCACGATCTTGGTGGCCGGGCGGTGGCGCTGGACGGCGGTGATACCATCCACCCCGCCCAGGTTCGGGAACGCGAGATCCAGCAGCAGGACGCCCGGTTGGCGGTGCACGAGGCTGCGCTCGAGTCCGTTGCGGTCGGTGACCTCGTGGATGGTGAAGACGCCTTCGATCGCGCGACGCCAACGCTTGCGCCGCTCCGCGATCGCGCTGGCGATGACGACGAGCGGCGGCGGCGCGGTTCGCGTCATGTCGCGCGGGACCGGCCGGGAGCGCCGGCCGGCGCGCGCCCGTAGTCATCCTGGCGTCGGATGATGTCGTCCTCGCCGAGGTACGGCCCGTGCTGCACCTCGATGATCACGACCGCGTCCCGGCCCGGGTTCTCGATGCGATGCCACGCGCCACGCGGCACGAACGCGCTGCCTCGCGGCTTCAGCCGTCGCGACTGGCCGGCGATGATCACGCGCGGCGAGCCCGAGACGACCACCCAGTGTTCCGCGCGGAAGCGATGCCGTTGCAAGCTGAGCCGCTGGCCCGGCTCGACGATGAGCCGCTTCACCTTGTAACCGTCGCCTTCCTGCAGCGTCTGGAAGCCGCCCCAGGGGCGCCGCTCGACTTCGCCGGCGGCGGCCGGCGGCGGCGACAGCGGGCGTGGGCGGGAGGACGCGGGCATCAGTCGAGGCGGATCAGGCGGCAGAAGTCGGCCTCCACCGCCTTCTTGACTTCCTCCATCACGTCCGCCGGCACGTCCTCGTCGAGGAGCAGGACGACGATCGCCCGCCCCCGCTTCATACGCCGGCCCACGTGCATGGAGGCGATATTGACGTTGTGGCGGCCCAGGATGGACCCGATCCGCCCGACCATGCCCGGCCGGTCCTCGTAGGAGAGCACCAGGATGTGACCTTCCGGGATGAACTCGATCGCGAGATCCTTGAGCTTCACGATGCGGGGCACGCCGTCGAAGACCGTTCCCGCGATGATCTTCCGGCCCTCGCCGGCCTGGGTGGTGACCGTGATCAGGTTCGTATAGCCCGAGGCCGCTTCCTCGTCCGCGTGCACCTCGAGCTGCAACCCGCGCTCTCGCGCGATCAGGCGCGCGTTCACCAGGTTGACCGACTGCGCCGTGACGCGCTCGAGCAGGCCCTTCAGCACCCCCCGCGCGATCAGCTCCGGGTCGCGATGAGCGACCGCGCCGGCCACGACGACGTCGACCCGCTCCACGTTGTCCGGCTCGAGCTGCACGCAGAACCGACCGAGCAGCTCGGCCAGCGCGATGAACGGGCGCTGGGCCGCCATCGTCTCGCGGTCGCCGACCGGCACGTTGACGGCATGCTCCACCAGCTCACCGTCGCGGAAGGCCACGATCTGCCGGGCGACGTCGACGGCGACGTTGATCTGTGCTTCCTGGGTGTTGGCGCCGAGGTGTGGGGTCACCACCACCCGCGGGTGCGCGATGAGCCGCTTGACCGCGTGGGAGACCGGCGGCTCTTCGCTCCAGACGTCGATGGCCGCCCCGCGCACGTGACCGGACTCGAGCGCCGCCAGCAGGTCGGGCTCGTTCACGATGCCACCGCGGGCACAGTTGACGATGCGCACACCGGGCTTCATCATCGCGATCTCGCGCGCGGCGATCATGTTCTCGGTCTCTTCGGTGAGCGGCACGTGGATCGTGATGACGTCGGATCGGGTGAGCACGGTCTGTAGATCGGTCAGCCGGACTCCGAGCTCCCGCGCCCGGCCCTCGGGGATGTAGGGATCGTACACCAGCACACCCAGTTCCAGCGCCTTGAGGCGGGTGGCCACCCGCGAGCCGACCTTGCCGAGTCCGAGCACGCCGGCGGTCTTGCGGAACAGCTCGGAACCGTAGATGCCGCGGTCCCACTGCAGTCGCTTGAGCGAGTCGTGCGCCAGTGGAATCTGCCGGACCAGGGCGAGGAGCATACCGAGCGTGTGCTCCGCCGCGGAGACCACGTTGCCATACGGGGCATTCACCACCACGATGCCCTGGCGGGAGCACGCGTCGATGTCGATGTTGTCGACGCCCACGCCCGCTCGGCCGATGATACGGAGCTTGCGCGCACGGGCGAGGAGCTCGGTGGTCACGGCGGTCGAGGAGCGCGTGATGATCGCCTCGTACTCGCCCAGGCGGCGGTACAGCTCGTCGACCGGGAGCTTGCTCGAAACCTCGTCGACCTGGAACCCACGCTCCCGGAGATAGGCCAGTCCTTCCGGCGCGATGGCGTCGATGACCAGCACGTTCATGCAAACTATGCTAACACACGCTGCTCGGGGGCCATGCCGTCACGACCGCGCCCCGCAGTGTCATTGGAGCGCGTCGGAGCGCGTCGAGCTCAGGCGCGCGGAAGCGCGCCTGATGGTCAGACCCCCTCGGATCGGCTGGCGCATCCATTGCACGATGGGTGCGGCCGATTGCCGGACCTGTGATCCAACACGGAGGCCTATGACTATGTCGGCGTCCAGCCCGGGATCGGGTGTCCAACGCGTTCCCACGCGTTCGCGTCGGACCGAGCGCTGTGCGTTTAGCGGTCCGCTTCGAGCGCCGGCTTCGCCGGCGCGAGCCCTTTCTGGGGGAGGTCCCGGAGGGGGCCCCCACGGGGCGAAGCCCCGTTTTCATCAAACGGGCCCCCTCCGATTCGCTAGCGAGCGCCGACCACCCGTCGCGGCCGATCGCAGGCGAGCACGACCTCTCGCACGGACGCCGCCACGTGCGCGATCGCGCGGTCGTTCACGTCCTGATGGCAGGGCACCTCCAGGACCGTGTCACGCAAGCGCGCCACCTCCGGAAACTCCGAGGGATTGCAGGCGGGATGGAAGAAGCGCCACAGATCGACCGTCTCGATGCCGCGGGCCGCGAGGCCCTGCATCACGGGCGTCTTGTCCTTCACGACCAGCGGATAGAAGAGCGGGCAGACGCCATCCGCCAGGCTCTCGACCAGCGGCGGCGCCACGTCGCCGAGCTCCTGGACGAGATAGCGGTAATTCCGGCGGCGCCGGGCGACGATCGCGTCGAAGTCCTGGCTGAGCGCGAGGCGCATGGTCAGCGCGCTCATGCCCAGCCCGACGTGCGCGCGCCTGAACTGCTCGCTGCCGATCGCGACCCGCTCGATGTGCGCGGCCTTCACGGTGCCGCGGCCCAGCCGGCGCGCCAGGCGACGCACGGCGGCGCCCGTCGTGCCGGCCCGCAGCTCGAGATTCTGGAGCAGTGACCCGAGCGCGTGACTCGCGGTCGAGGCGACCGGCGCCCGTGTGGGCGGCGGGAACACGTACGGCCGGTTGCCGTTGACGACCAGGGCACCGCCGTTCGGCACCGGCAACGACTTGTACAGACAGAAGACCGCGACGTCGCCGAGAGCGCCGAGCGGCTGGGGGCCATCGGCCGACAGCAGGGACAGCGCGCAATCCTCGATCAGCACGAGCCCGTGGCGATCGGCGAGCGCTCGCATCGCCCGGGCGGGACCCGGAAACCCCGCGTAGTGCGTCAGGTACAGGGCGCGGGTGTCGCGGCCGATCTTCTTCTCCACCAGGTGCCGGAAGATCAGGCGGCCGGCGAGGGCGTCGTCCTCCGCGACGAGATCGAAGCGATTCGAATGGTCGTTCCCCGCGGACACGAGCTGACGCACCGGGAGCCCGTACAGGGCCGTCCGCTGCTCGATCAGCGGCAGCACCGCCACCAGCCGGCCCCGCTCGTTGCGCAGCGTCATGACCCGCAGCTTCGCGGCCGGCGCGAAGTTGTCGATCCAGCTCCGAATGAACTCGTGCCGGTAGAAGGGCTGGTCGTTCCGCGCCGCCACCAGCTCGTTCCACTCGCCGGCGAGCGCGACGAACGCACGCGGGTCATTCACCTCGATCAGCTTCACGGAAGACGACACATTCACCGACGACGTCAACATGACGGTGCGGGCTCCTGGATTGTTCGTGAGCGGCGCTGTGCGAGCGTCGCGCATGTGGTGTTGCATTTCGAGCGCCGGCTCCACCGGCGCAACCCTGCAGGGGGGAGGTCTCGGAGGGGGCCGTCGACGCCCCCTCCGACTATCTAGCGATGTGTCCTGAGGAACTGGAGGAACTCGCGGCCCTCGCTGAGGCGGCGGCGCAGCAGCTGAGGCTGCTTGAGCATCGCGGCCGCCAGCGAGATCATCTTTCGCGGGCGGAAATAGAAGCGCCGGTAGACGGTGTCGACGGAGCGGAAGATCACGGCCCGCGGCAGGTGCGGATAGCCGAGCGCGCTCTGCTGGACGCCCGCGGCGTCGACCAGGGCCCCTTCCTCCAGCCAGTCGTTGCGCCGCGCCTCGTCGTACAGCGCCGTGCCGGGATAGGGTGCCGCCAGCGACACCTGGATGGTGTCGGGGTCGATCTCGCAGGCGAAGCGGATCGTCTCCTGGATCGTCTCGCGCGTCTCGCCCGGCAGGCCGAGGATGAACGTCCCGTGGATCTCGATGCCGAGCGCCTTGGCGTCGCGGGTGAACCGGCGGGCCACGTCGAGCCGGATGCCCTTCTTCACGTTGTTCAGGATGCGCTGGTTGCCGGACTCGTACCCGACCAGGAGCAACCGCAGGCCGTTGTCCTTGAGGGTCTGCAGCGTGCGGTAGGGGACGTTCGCCTTGGCGTTCGTGGACCACGTGAGGCCGAGCCGGCCCAGCCGGCGCGCGATCGCCTCGGCGCGCGGCAGATCGTCGGTGAACGTGTCGTCGTCGAAGAAGAACTCCCGCACCTGCGGAAACAGGCGCGCGGCGAGCGCCATCTCTTCGGCCACGTGGTCAACGCTCCGCGTGCGATAGCGCTGCCCGCCCACGGTCTGCGGCCAGAGGCAAAAGGTGCACTTGGAGCGGCAGCCGCGACCCGTGTAGAGCGACACGTACGGATGGCGCAGATAGCCGATCGCGTAGTTCTCGACGGTGAGGTTCCGCTTGTACACCGGCGTGACGAACGGGAGAGCGTCCATGTTCTCGAGCGTCGGCCGATCCGGTGTGTGCGCGACGTGCCCGTTCACACGATAGGAAAGGCCCGGCACCCGCTCCAGCGGGCGCCCCTGCGCCACTTCCTGGACCGTGAAGTCGAACTCGTTGCGCGCGACGAAGCTGACCGCGGAGCTGGCGCGCAGCGACCTCTCCGGCGCCACCGCCACCGCCGCCCCCACCATGCCGATCACCAGCGACGGGTTCTCGGCCTTGAGCGCCGCGGCTACGCGAACGTCCGAGGCGAACGACGGCGTGCTCGTGTGGAGCACGCAGAGCTCGTACTGCCGCGCGAGCGGGCGCACCTCGTCGAGGGTCAGGCCGTCGGGCGGCGCATCCACCAGCCGGGAGCCCGGCACGAGCGCCGCCGGTTGCGCGAGCCAGGTCGGATACCAGAACGAGCGGATCTCCCGCCGCGCCTGGTAGCGCGAGCCCGCGCCTCCATCGAAGCCGTGGAACGAGGGGGGGTGGAGAAAGAGCGTGCGGAGGTAGTCGGCCATCAGGCGAGCCCGCTCGGGCTCACTGCCCGATACGGATGGGGTAGTTGAAGTCCAGCCCGACCGTGATGACGTTGCGGGTGAGGTCGGATCCACCCTGCTCCTGGTAGGCGAAGCCATAGTTGAGCCGCGCCGCGAGCCACTGCTTGAGCGGGTAGAGCGCGGAGAGCACGAAGCCGTATACCTTCGTCTCCGGATCGGTCCGCACGTCGGAGCCACCGAACGTCCTGGAGTAGCTCGGCTCGAATCGCACCCGAAGGAGCTTGTAGGGCTCCGCCTCGATCATCCCGGAGATCGCCTCGACCTCCCGCGAGCCGGGGCGTCCGACGATGAACGTCTCGCTGCGGAGATAGTCGAGGGCGACCTTGAACAGCCGGAACGTATGCTCGAGGCGGCCGTGCGCTTCCGGCTGCACCGAGGTGTCGTTCGACTGGTCCACGTGGACGAAGCGTGGGCCGCCCTGCAAGGTCAGGGTGGTATTCGGCGTGAGCTGGCGGATCCAGCCGAGCGTCGGTGCGTGTACGTCGTCGGGGCCCCCTCGCTCTGGAAGGCGCTGATGCGATAGCTGAGGATGCCGGTGTCGATGGCGGTGAGCTGCCGGAGATACGTGAGCCAGCCGCGGTGCGTGTCGCTCGAGGGCGCGCCCTCGAGCGTCTCGTGCGTGTAGTTGTAGGTCGCCCGCAGCGTGTCGACGGGCGTGAGCTGGTACGCCGCCTCGGGGATCACGCTGACCTGCGTGGCCGTCCCGCGCGTGATCTGAACGCCGGCGGTCGGCGCCAGCTCGCCCGGATTCTCCGTCTCCAGGTAACTGACGATCAGGCCGATCGTGAGGAGGCGGAACGGGAGATACCGGGTCTCGAGCGCCGCCCGCTTGCGGTTCGCTTCGCCGCTCAGCTCCGGGTTCTTGGCGTAGATCTCGGCATCGAACGAGAAGCTTCCCAGGATGGTGAACGGCTCGGAGCGGTACCCGAGCTGAATGCCCGGCGTGAAGCACGTGATGAAGTCCGACTGCTTGTTGGTCGCGCTGCCGAAGATGTTGTCGTCGTACGACTCGCTGAACGCTGAACGCCGGGGTCACGTACCAGCCGGCCGCATACTTCGGCGCGGTCGGGGGCGGCTCCTCGGTCGGAGACGGTTCGGGTCTGATGACCGCCTGCCCCCACGCGGGGCCAAAGGCGCTCAAGAGCCGGGTGATACAGGCGAAGCCAGCCGCAAACGATCTCACGTCTTCACGTTCTCCGGCTCCTTGCAGGCTTATACCACAATGACACAGCGGATGGCGTCGGTTTTCAGCGTTTCCGCGCGGCGGCCCGGCCGGGCGCAGGGCAGCGTCACCACGGCGAGCTGCGCGGTGAAGGCCTTGGTCGAGGCCACGCCGATCTCGAGCCCGGCGCGCGTGTGGAGCAGCGCCTCCAGCCGCGCGCGGCCCAGCACTTCCTGACTGATGGACTGCAGGCGAGTTTCGATCTCGCCGGTCACGGCGGAGCGAACGAATGCCTCCGGCACCCGTTCCCGGTCGACCAGGACCCGCGCGGTCGCGCGGTAGATGTTCGGCAGGCCGGCCACGACCCCGACGGCCACCACGAGCACCGTCAGGAAGACCGTCACCGCCAGCCACTTCCGTCGACTCCAGATCTCGACCGCCGTGTGGAACCCCGAGCCCGAACTCGCCTGCTCTGCCATGGCGTCTCTCTCCTCGCGAGACCTGTGCTACGGGACCAGCACGATGTCGCCGGGCCGGAGCACGACGTTGTCGCCCTCGGAGCCCGACGAGACGATCCGGTTGTAGTTGACCGGGATCCGCTTCGTGCTGCCGTTGCCCTCGTTGCGGATCACGACGATCTTCGAGCGCGCGGCGAAATCATTGAGGCCTCCCGACACCGCGATCGCGTCGAGCACGGTCGCGTGGCTCTTGAAGCCGTACTGCCCGGGCTTCTTGACCTCGCCGAGCACCGAGACCTTGAAGTGGTTGACCTCGCGGACGATGACCGACACCTCGGGGTTCGGCATGTAGTCGGCCAGCTTCTTCACGATGTTCTCGCGGAGCTGCATCGGGCTCAGCCCCGCCGCCTGGATGTCGTTCAGGAGGGGCAGCGAGATCTTGCCGTCCGGCCGCACCGGCGTCGTCCGGCTGATCGAGGTGTTGTTCCAGACCGCGATGTCGAGGAGGTCCTCAGGGCCGATCTGGTAGTCGGCGCGGTTGACTTCCGTCGCCTCCCGGGTGCCCGCCGCGGGCGGGGCGACGGCCGGCGCGGCGCCCCCGGACGGGCGCGCGGCGGCCGAGGGCGTCTGGGCCCAGGTGAGCCCGGGCATCACGACCGACATCAGCAGGAGCGAGCCACAGACCATCGTTGCAGTCCTCATGCGTGCCTCCACTCGCGCAGGTCTGGCCTGCGCCTCATCGCGTGTGCTACGCGGCCATCACCTGCGTGCAGTCGACCGCCAGCGCCACGCTTCGACTGAGCAGGTTGACGGACAGGATCAGCAGTCCCTTGTTCGGTTTGCTCTGCACCAGGATGCCCTCGACATCGGCGAGCGGCCCGCGCGTGATCCGCACCCGCTGTCCCGTCTTCAGGAACGGATACGGCAGAACGGGTACGCGTGCGGTCAGCACCCGCTGCAGCGACTCGATCTCCTCGTCCGGCACCGGGTGGAGCCGGTCCCATTGCTCTCCGATCACGCGGACGAGTCCCCGGGCCTTGATCACCTCGACATAGCTCGACTTGTCCATGCGGTGCCACAGGAAGAGATAGCCGGTGCAGGCACCAGTCGAGCCCGAGCGCGACCGAGAAGAGCGTCTGGCTCAACGTGTCGTGCAGGCCCGTGGCGACGCGCACGCGCTCGCGGCTGACGGCGAGCTCCTGCGCCTCGGCGTAGAGCCGGCTGTTCTCGAGCGCGATCGCGGCCTGGTCGGCGAGCTTGCTCAGCACGCGCAGATCGCGCGCGGTGAAGCCGCGGGTGGCGCGGTTGGCGACCCACAGCAGCCCGGTGATGCTGTCGCGGAAGCGCAGCGGCACCACCGCCAGCGCGTGCACGCCGATCTGGGCCGGCAGCTCGCCCCGCTCGCGCGCGATCCGGGGGTCCTGCACGTAGTCGTCGGTCGCGAAGGGCTCGCCGGTCTCGAGCGCGCGGCCGCCGGCCCCCTGCCCCGGCCTCACGCTGAGGGTCGAGAGCGCCGCGTGACCGACGCCCGAGGCGGCGACGATCGTGGCGACGCCCGCCTTGGCGTCGTACGGTGCCAGGAACGCCAGATCGCTCCGGCACAGCTCTCGCGCGCGGTGGACGATGCGCTGGAATACCTCGGCGCCCTCGAGCGACGAGGTGATCTCGCGGGCCACCTCCTCGAGGGCCACCGCCTCCTGCCGCTGGTGACGCGTCTCGTCGTAGAGCCGGGCGTTGTGAATGGCGATGGCGGCCCGATCGGCGAAGGCCTGGAGCAGCCGGACCTCGTGGCGCTCGAACACCCGGCCGTACTGATCGCCGACGGTGAGCGCGCCGATGACTCGCTCGCCGACGAAGAGCGGCGCCGACAGCACGGCGCGGACCGGCACCTGCCGCAGGTACGCACGCGTCTCGGGCGAGAGCGTGATGCGTGGGTCGTCCAGCAGGTCCGGGATGATCAGCGGCGCGCGCTCGTTCATCGCCAGCCGCGCCAGCCCGGTGCCGAGCGGAAACGCCTCCTCCCCCGAGATCGCCACGACGCGGAGCGCCTCCGAATCCGGCTCGACGTGCACGAGCGTGGCGCGAGCGGCGTTGAGCAGCACGCACACCCCGTCGACGATCCGCTGCCCCACCTCGGGCGCATCGAGCGATTGCAACAGCAGCCGGCTGATCCCTTCCAGGCCCTCGAGCTCGCGCTGCCGACGCTCGGCCTCGGCCGAGAGCCGGTCGTTCTCGATCACGACGGCCGCGTCCGACGCGAGCAGACCGAGCAGCTCCTGTTCCTCGGCGCTCAGCGCCCGCGGCGCCCCGAAGAACAGCGAGAGCACGCCGACCGGGGCGTCGCCGGCCATCAACGGGATCCCCGCGTGTCCGTGGAATCCAGTGTCGCGCGTGAGCGGCTGCTCGCGCCAGCGCGCGTCGCGCTCGATGTCCAGCGTGTAGTCCGGCGCGCCGGACTCGGCGATCCGGCCGATCACGGTCGCGCCGGGCATCGGGACGGAGGAGGAGGACAGCCAGGCCGCGAGCCGCTCGTCCATCGTGTGGCTGGCCACGATCCGCCAGCCGCGGTCGCGCTGATCCGCCACCCACACGCAGGCCAGCGTGGCTCCCAGCAGCGTGGTGCCGGCCCTGTTCGATGCGCTCGAGCATCTGTGGCGTGTGCCGCAGCAGCGTGGTCACCGGCCCCTTGCCAATCGAAGGGGGCCTCGATTCTCCGCCAGCCCCTACGATCCGCGGACGCGCTCCGCGATCCGTCGCCGGGTCACTCTCGAGTCCATCGCGTGCAAGATAACACAGTCATCGTGACGATACCCTGGAGGCGGCGGCCCCGTTGCCATAGAGGCGGCGCCCGCCCTGAGACGCGAGCAGATGGACGCTCGACGGCGGTAGCTCGCGCACGAGACTGCGCTCCGGAGAGCGCGGCGTGACCAGGAACAACCGACGCCCCGAGCGCCACTCCGCCTGGAAGCGATGGGCGTCCCAGAACATGCCCTGCGCGTCGGGCAGCGTGGCGCCGAAGCCGAGCACGCTGCGGCGGGCGTCGAGCAGGATGGGGCGGAGTCCCGAATAGAACTCGAGCGCGCCCGAGCTCTCGATCGGACCCTCGTGGATCAGCAGATCACCCGGCCCCACCACCCGCTTCACCTCGGCGGCCATGCCGGCGACCGCGCGCGTCGCGGAGACCGCGCTCAGCGCCGCGACGACGACCGGCATGGCCGCGAGCATCGAGACCAGCACGACGGTGAGCCCGAGCCCGGCGCGGCCGAGCGCGAGCGCGATGAGCAGCCCCAGGCTGGCGGTGGCGAAGACGAGCGCGGTGCGCGCCACCAGCGGCTGGAGCGTGAGCCAGATCGCGGCGGCTCCCGCCTCCCCGGCCGCGGCCGCCTTGCGCGCCTGCACGTCCGTGGCCGACAGCACCGTGTCCGCGAAGAGCCGGCCGTCACCGGCGGCCACCAGCGCGCAGGTCAGCGCGATCAGCGCGAACAGGCCGAGATGGAGGGCGATGAGCGCGCGCGGCCGCGCGCGGCGCTCCTGCCAGGCGCGCACCGCCAGCAGACAGATCGCGGGATACGTCGGCAACGCGTAGTGAGGCAGCCGAAACGGGGCGACGGCGAGCAAGAGCAGCGCGCCCGTACTCCAGAGCGCGAGCGCCGTCCACGGGATCTCGTCCGGGTCGCGCCAGGCGCGGCCGCGGACGAGCGAGCCGACCGTGAGCCCCGCCGGGATGATCCAGGGCAGGATGCCGAGCCCGGAGACAGCCAGGAATTCCATCGCCGTCAGCGGCACGTCCTCGTCGGGAAACTGTCTCGATCGCGCGACGTTGAGCACGTGATTGTCGACGACGGTGTACCAGAGAAACCCCGGGTTCAGGAGCGCAGCGAGCGCATACCAGCCGAACCCGACGAGTAGCAGCACCGCCGCGCCAGACGGCGGCAGCCAGGTCGTGATGGGGCGCCGGCGCCCGGCCAGGCCGAGCGCGAGCCCTACGGCGACCAGGGGGCCCAGGAGCCCGAGCGGATCCTTGATGAGCGAGGCGAGACCGAGGGCCGCGCACCCGAGCAGCGCCCAGCGCCGTCCCGCGCGCGCCGGCCGTCCCGCGACGCTGGCGAGCAGGAGCCCCGTCATGCCCCACTGGATCGCCGCGACGAAGAGCGTCTCCGGCCGGACGTAGCGCGCGAAGGCCACGAACAACGCCGACGAGGCGAGCGCGCCCCCGGCGAGGACACCCATCCGCGGGCCGAGCAGACGCGCGCCGAGCAGCGCGGTCCCCATCACCGCGGCGATCGCGCCCAGGGCGGGCGCCAGTCGCGCCGCCCACTCAGAGGGACCGACCAGCGCGAAGGCGCCGGCGATCAGCCAGTAGAGGAACGGCGGCTTGTCGAAGTAACGAACGCCGTTGAGCCGAAGCGTGAGCCAGTCGCCCGTGCGTCCGACCTCGCGCGCGATCTCAGCGTGCTGGCCCTCGCCCGGATCGTCGAAGGGCGCGGTGCCGAGGCCCGGCAGCACGAGCACGGCCACGAGCGCCGCCGCCAGCAGGGCCGCCGCCGCGACCCCCCGCGACTCTCGCCCCACCCCTGTCCGTGCGGCGCGCCCCTAGCCCGGACTGTTCATGAACGGTACGAGGCGCGAGGCGGCCGAGTCCTGTCGACGCCACCCGGCCGGCTTCGCACCGCGTCGCTCATGAACAGTCCGAGCTAGAGCGCGGTGGTGATCGCGTCGAGGACCTGCTTCTCGACCGCGTGGTCGCGCAGGGGAAGCTCCTCCTCCTTGTCCATCCAGAGGATGCGCTCCTCCTTCCACACGCGCCGCTCGACCGTCATCTGCGTGCGGCTCTGGTCCACCGGCTTGATCACGAGTCGCAGCCGCTGCTTCGTGCCCTTGGCGTAGACGCCGAAATCGTCACCCTCGAGCCGCTTGGACTTGGTGAGGATCCAGCCGATGTCACGATCCTCCTTGTCGATGTCCCACCCGAGGCTCTTCAGCGTGGAGCGCGTGACCACCCAGACGCGATCGGCGGGCGCGTTGAGCACCCGCGTCCGCTCGTCGGTCTGGGCCCCGGCGGGAACCGCGAGGAGCCCGGCCAGCAGGGCCAGGACCAGAAGTGTCGTCGACCGCTTCGTCATCACGATCTCCTTGTGGATCTGCCTCAACCGGGTTGGAGTCGTCCATCGTCGAGCCGCAGCAGGCGATCGGCCTCGGCGGCGGCTTCGGATCGGTGCGTGACCAGGACCACGGCGGCGCCGCGCTCCCGGGCGAGGCCGTGCAGCTCGGCCAGGATGACCCGGGCGTGCTCGTCGTCCACGCTGCCGGTCGGCTCATCGGCGAGCACGAGCGGCGGCGAGTTCAGCACGGCCCGGCAATACGCCACGCGCTGCTGCTCGCCACCGGACAGCTGGGCGGGATAGTGCCCGCTCCGGTGGAGCACCCGCAGGCGCTCCATCAGCGCGCGCGCGTCGCGCTCGGCCTGGCGGTGGTCCCGCCCGATGTACCGCGCGGCCAGCAGCACGTTCTCCAGGGCCGTGAGCCGCGAGAGCAACAGGAACGCCTGGAACACGTACCCGATGGACCTCCCACGCACGCGACACTGGGCGCGGCGCGACAGATGACTCACGCGTCGATCGTCGAACCAGATCTCCCCCGCGTCCAGGGGCTCGAGCAGCCCCAGCAGATTCAGGAGCGTCGACTTGCCGGCGCCCGAAGGGCCGACGATGGCGGTGAACTCCCCCGCCTTGACCTCCAGATCCACGGCGCCGAGGACCGGCACCGCGGCGCCGTCCGCTCCGCGGTAGGACTTTCTGAGACCGAGAGCGCGCACGAGCATGCTCACGCCCCGCGGCGGATCGCCTCGGCCGGCGAGAGTCGCGCGATGCGCAGCGTCGCGTAGCCGGCGGCCAGCGCGCCGAGCAGCACCGCGAAGGCCAAAGAGAACAGGAGGAGCCGCGGAGAGAACAGGAACAGCTGCTGCCCCTGGCGGAGCACGCGCGCGTCCACCGTCCAGCCGATCGCCATCGCGAGCGCCACCCCCGCGGCCGCACCCGAGAGGCTCACCACGAGGGCCTCGCCGAGGACCTCCCGCAGCAGGTGGACATCGGTCGCGCCGAGCGCGCGCTTGATGCCGAAGTCGCGCACGCGCTCGAACACGGCGGCCGCCACGGTGTTCGACAGCGAGAGCCCGCCGATCACGAGCCCGAGCGCGCCGATGCCGAACAGGAGCGCCGAGAAGAAGGCCGTGGACTCGCGCAAGAGCCGGCTCAGCTCGCCCGGGATGGTGACGTTGACCCCGGCGACGGTGCGCTGGATCCGGCGCGCCAGCTCGTCCGGATCCTCGCCGTCCACCCACGCGACCGCCGCGCCCGAGTTCAGGTCGGGCCGCTGCAGCCGGCCACCGGCGCCGAAGAGCTGGATCAGCAGCGGATCGCGCCGGAGCCAGAGGTCGCGCGCATCCTCGATGGGCACGATGGCGAAGCGGTCGGGCGCGGTGAGCGTCTTGTCCAGCACGCCGACGACCGTGAAGCCGACCCCGCTCAACTCCAGGCGCCCACCCACAGCGAGGCCGCGGGACGCGGAGAAATCGGACCCGACCACGACCGCTCCCCGGTCGCCGGGCTGCAGGAAGCGCCCGGCCCGCACCGGCAGCTCGCGGAAGTTCCGGTTCGACAGCGGCACCGCGAGGTCCATCCCGAGGATCAGCTCCTGGGTGAGCGTCAGGAACTGCGAGGTCGTGGTCCTCAACGGCAGCATCACCTGAGGCTGTACGGCCGCCACGCCCGGCACGCGGGCGATCTCCGCGATCTTCGCCGCGTGCAGCAGCCCGCCGGCGGTGAAGCCGGTGCCCATCCCCATGCCCTCGCCGGCCACCGAGATCTGCCCGCGCACGAAGCGATCACCGCCGTCGATGAAGCGCATGATCCGCTCGGCCATGGCGCCGAGCGCGACGAGACCGGCCACGCCGACGGCGATCCCCAGGATCGTGAACAGATATCCCCTCGGCAGGAAGCGTCGGACGCTCATGCCGCGCCCCCCCTCCGAGTCCAGAGGAGCGGGGCCCCGCTTCTCACCATTCCAGCCGCGATTCGACCGGGCGCCCGTGCCGACGCCGCACCCACCGGTTGACGTGGACCACGAAGAAGAACACGGTGAGCGGCAGCCGCATGCGCAGGCGTAGCCGGAGGAAGGCGCCGCCCGCGAGCACGCCGGTGACGGCGTCGAGGATGCCGGCCTTCTCGGTCGGCCGGAGGAAGATGTCGAGGAACGACGGCTCGTAGTACTGGCGGATGAACCGCAGGAAGCGGCCCGTGCCCCGGGCCACGCGCCGCTCGTAGCCCGCGAAGCGCGCCGCGCTGAATCGGTTCTCACGGAAGGCGCGCCGGATCTCGGCCGACGCCAGCTCCGCCGACTGCATCGCGATGAACACCCCCGCGGAGAAGATGGGGTCGACGAACGTGATGGCGTCGCCCACGCAGAGGAAGCGGTCGCCGACCACCGGCGTCACGCGATACGAGAAGTTGGCGGCCGTGTGCACCCGCGTGATCCGCTCGGCGCCCGCGAGGCCGTCGCGCACGCGCTCGCAGCGGGCGACCATCTCGTCGAACAGCTCGTCGAGCGAGCCTTCGCGCCCGCGCACCGTGCGCGCGTGAAGCACGCAGCCGACGCTCGTCACGTCACCGCTGAACGGGATCCACCAGAACCAGCCGTCGGGGAAGACGTAGATGCGGATGTTGCCTTCCTCGCGGCCCGACCAGCGCCGGGCGCCCCTGAAATGGGCGAACAGCGCGACCTTGCCGAGGCCGGGCATGGGCTCGCGCCGGCCGTGGCGCGAGGCCAGCAGCGCGTCGCGCCCGGTGGCGTCGACGAGAAAGCGCGCCCGCACCTCGCGGCGGACGCCGGCGGCCTCGAGCTGCGCCGTCACCCCCCCGTCGTCGAAGGCGACGCCGTCGACGGTGGCCGGCTGGAGGAGAGTCACCCCGGGCTGGGCCACCGCGTTGTCCAGCAACAGCTTGTCGAAATCGGCCCGGGGCACCTCGAAGCTGTAGCTGGGCCAGGGCTGCCCCTCGCGGAAGTAGAACGTGTACTCGAGCCCGCTCTCCTGATCGTGGAACGACGCGCCGTACTTCACGAGGAATCGGGCCTGGCGGATCCGGTCCACGACGCCGAGCCGCTGGAAGACCGGCAGGTTGGCCGGCAGCAGCGACTCACCCACGTGGAAGCGGGGGAACGCCTCGCGCTCGGCTACCGCGACGGAGAGCCCGCCCCGGGCCAGGAGCGTGGCCGCGGTGGACCCGCCGGGTCCGCCGCCCACGACGAGCACGTCGTAGTCCGGGGTCCGCGCCGGTGCGGCCGGGGGTTCTCCCGCAGCGCCAGGCTGCGGCAGCAGCGGGCGCAAGCGCTCCTGCGGGTAGACCTTCCGCGTGAACGGGCCGAGCAGGTCGAGACCGAGCCGCCGGAGCGCGGGGTTGAGGATCCCGAGCGCGAGCGCCACCGGCGCCGCCACCGCCGCCGGGCCGACCAGCCGGAGTGCCTGCGCGCGCGGGTGCCGCCACCAGTCGCGCCACGTTTCCGCCGTGCGGTGCAGCGCGAACGCGCCCGCCGCCAGCGCCCAGGCGCCCGGGCTGTGGCTGTGCAGCGCCGCGAAGGTGATGAGCTCGCGATGACGCTGCCGCCGCTGCGTCGCCCGGAACGGCGCGATGAGCGCGCGCGCGGCGCGGAGCGTGTCGAGCGCGACGCCGCGCGTGATCTGGCCCGCCAGGTACGCGCCGACCGCCACGCCGTCCCGCATCGGGTGGAACCGGCTCCGGCGCGCGTGGAAGTGAATCGGCGCGATCGGCACCTCGACGAGCCGCCAGCCGCGGGCCGCCGCGCGGAGCAAGATCTCCGCCTCGAGCACGAACCCGCCTCGCCGGGGCCGGATCGTGGCGAGCAGCTGCGCCGGATACACGCGGAATCCGGATTGCGTGTCCGCGAGCGGCGCGCCGGTGAGCCAGTTGATGAAGAATCCCGCCACGCGCAACGCAGCCAGACGGCCGGGCGGCATGGGATTGGCGGCCACGCCCGGCTCCCGCCCGGCCCCGGCCCCGGCGAGCCGGCCGCCGACGACGATGGCGTCCGGATGCTCGCGCGCCGTCTGGAGCAGGCGCGGGATCTCGTCGGGCTCGTGCTGGCCGTCGCCGTCGAGCGTCACCACGCGTTCGGCCCCGCGCGTCAGCGCTTCGTCGAACCCGCGCCGCAGCGCCTCGCCCTTGCCGGAGCGCCGCCCGAGTCGCAGCACGTCCGCCCCGGCCGCCGCCGCCAGCGCCCCGCTCTCGTCCGACGACCCATCGTCCACCACGAGCACGGCGCCGTGCGCCTTGGCCTCCGCGACGATGCGCCCGATCGTCGCCGCCTCGTTGAACACCGGAATGATGACGAGGTGATCGGCCATTCTATGTCACTGTCCGCGACACACTCTACTCGCTGGTTGGGCCTCTTCGCGCTTATGGCGCTCAGCGGGGCGGCGCGCCACACGTGGTTGGTCCCCTCTCCCCTCTGGGGAGAGGGCCAGGGTGAGGGGGTCGGTCCCGCAGTAGCTCGTCATTCTGCCATCGCCCGCATGATCAAGGCTGTGCGGCAGCCCCCGCGCGCGATGCCGTGCGCGAGCACGCATCCGCCGCCGGTGCGCGCGGCGAGGGCCGCGGCCGCGGCACGCAGGGCGCCGAGGCCTCCGTGCTGGCCGAACACCGGCGCCAGCGAGACCGGCGGCACGAGGCCCGGCGGGGCATCGGCCAGATCGCTCGCGAGCAGCGCGAGCTCCCAGTCGTCCACCGCAGGGTCGCCGTTGCCCGATCCGTAGCAGGCGCTCATCTCCCGGGCGTGAGTCCGCAGCAGACGAGACACGGATGAGCGCGCGTCCGGCGCGCGCCGCGAGACCGCGTGCGGCGCCGCCCCGGCGCTGGCCCACCGGCCGACCCCCAGCTCGGCGATGATCGTCGCGCCGCGCGCGCGGGCCGCCTCCAGGGACTCGAGCACGGCAAACGTCGCGCCCTCCCCCAGCACGGGCCCGTTGTGGGCGGGGTCGAACGGCCGGCACGCTTCGGGCCCGTCGCCGAGCGCCGGAGACAGCGCGCCCATTCCGGCCAGGTGGCGGTACGTGGGCTCGCAGATCTCGTCCACGCCGCCCGCTACCACCGCGTCCGCGCGCCCGGAGGCCACCAGCGCCGCCCCGCGCGCCACCGCGAGGTCTCCGGCCACCGTCGTCTGGTTGAGCGTGACGGATGGCCCCTTGGCGCCGATCGCGATCGCGGCGACGGAGGCCATCGTGTTCATCACGGTGTTCGGGAAGATCATCGGGGAGAGCCCGGTCGGCCCGCGGCGGAGAAAGCCGCGCGCGAACTCCGCGCTGGAGCGAAAGTCCCCGTGCTCGGTGCCAACCACGATCCCGAGCTCGGGGCCGGCGCCGGCCGCGGCGTCCTTCACGGCCAGCTCGCAGGCCGCGACCGTGAGCTGGCAGATCCGCGACAGCCGGCGCGCGGCGTCGAGGCCGATGAGCGAGGCGAGGCGATCGGGGTCCACCTGGGCGCCGAGACGGCTCGGGAGTCCCCCGATCGAGAGCCCGGTGACCGCACCGATCGCCGAGGGCCCGCGCGCGAGCGCGCTCTCGACCGCCGCGGTCCCGCCGGTCGTGACCGCGTTGACCGTCCCCATGCCGGTGATCACCACCCGCCGATCCGGCATGCTCCGCTCAGCTCCGGGCGCGCCGGAAGATCAAGCTCACGTTCTGCCCTCCGAAGCCGAAGGAGTTGGACAGGGCCGCCTCCACCTCCGCCGGCCGCGCCGCCCGCGGCAGGCAGTCGAAGCCGATCTCGGGATCCGGGGTGTCGAGATTCGCCGTCGGGGGCAGCAGGCCGTGCTCGAGCGCCACGATCGTGGCCACCGCCTCGACACTGCCGGCCGCGGCCATCGTGTGCCCGACCAGCGACTTGCTCGAGCTCACGAGCGTGCCGCCCTCGCCGAAGACCTGCCGCAGCGCCAGCGCCTCGGTGCGATCGTTCTGGGGCGTGCCGGTGCCGTGCGCGTTCACGTACCCGATCGCGCGCGGCTCGAGGTCCGCGTCGGCGAGCGCCAGACGGATCGCGCGGATCATGCCCTCGGCCTCCGGATGCGGCGCGGTCACGTGGTGGGCGTCGGTGCTCATGCCCGCGCCCGCCAGCTCGGCGCGCGCCTGCGCGCCACGGGCGCGGCAGCGCTCGGCCTCCTCCAGCACCAGGAACGCGGCCGCCTCGCCGATCGACATGCCGCGCCGGTCGCGATCGAACGGGCGGCAGGGCGCCGGATCCAGGAGCTTGAGCGCATTGAAGCCCATGAAGCAGATGCGGGTGAGCGCGTCGACGCCGCCGACGAGCGCGGCCTCCACGATCCCGTGACGGATCAGATCGGCGCCGAGCGCGATCGAGGCCGCGCCCGACGCGCACGCCATCACCAGCGTCTCGGTGGGCCCGTGCACGCCGAGCCGCCAGCCCAGCGTCTGTGCGTGCGAGCTCGGCAGGATGGAACGCAGCACGTGCCTCGTGCGCGAGGTGCGGCCGGTGAGCGTCTCCTCCCAGAACCACAACTCGTTCTCGTACATGCCGCCGCCGACGGCGCCCACGAGGAGCGCGGCGTCCGCGCGCGCCGAGCGGTCCAGCCCGGCGTCCGCCAGTGCCTCGGCCGCCGCCGCGAGCGCCAGCCGATCCGCCCGTGAGCGGCGGCGCGAGGTCCCGGCCACGGCCAGCGCGTCGGCCGGCACCTCGGCGGCGAGGTGCGAGCGGAAGCCATCGGTCGCGAACAGTGTCGCTGGCCGGATCACGCACGTGCCGCCTGACAGTCCGGTCCAGAAGGCCTTGATCCCGGCGCCGTAGGGACTCACGACGCCGAGCCCGCTGACGACAACCCGGCGCGACGGCCGGCGGCAGCCGGCGTGCCCCGTCATGCCACGCGCGCCGGCGACGTCGGTCGCGCCTCGGTCCACGTGAGCCGGAGCCGCTCGCCGCGCCATGCGCCCCGCAGCTCGAGCCGGCCCGTCGCGCGCTCCCGCGCCAGCGCGAGCCCGGCGAGCGGCTCGCAGCTCAGGCTTTCTCCGAGACGGCGGCGCGTGGGGTCCATCCGCACGCGGCCGCCGCGCGCGCGGTCGAGGACGAGCTCACCCTGGCCGGGCTCCAGCCAGAGACACCCCGCCGCCTCGACCAGCGGCGCGCCCAGGAGGCGCCGCCCCCGCGCGTACAGCGCGGCGCACTCCTCGAAGACTTCCAGCGCCAGCACCAGCGCGCGATCGCACGCGCCGTCTTGCAGCAACGAGGCCGCGTGAGCGATGGCGCGCAGCGTGGCGGGCGCCCCCCCGAGCAGGATCGTGTATGGCCCGGTCACCCCGAACTCGATCGCCACCTCCGCCGGCACGACTGCGGGCGCGGTGTAGGCGAAGTGGATTCCGCTCCCGCCGCGCTCGATGAACGCGAGGTTCGACGGGCCATAGGCGGCCGCGGTGACGTAGATCAGCGCCGTGCGCTCGCCGGCGATGTCGGCGCGCGTCGCGCTGGCGTCCTCCAGCATGCGCTCGACCGCGGTGAGCCCGAGCAGGCACTCGCGGGTGGCGCGCCGGTAGCGGTCCCCGGCGCGCTCCGGGCGCTCGAGCGAGAGCACCGGGCGCCCCGCCGCCGCCTGGCGCGCATCGGCCGGGAGCGCCTGCGCGCCCGGCCCCCACGCGGAAACAAAGCCGAGCGCCCGGAGCGACGGCGCGCGCATCACGCGGCGCCTTCCAGCACGAGCGCGGCATTGCAGCCGCCGAAGCCGAGCGACGTGCTGAGGCTCACGCGGGGGCGCGCCGGGCGCGGGTTGCCCGGCACGTAGTCGAGGTCGCACGCCGGGTCGGGCTCCTCCAGGTGGAGCGTGGGCGGGATGACGCCGTGGCGGGAGGCCAGCAGGCACATGATGGCCTCGAGCGTCGCCGCCGCGCCCATCGTGTGGCCCATGCTGGGCTTGATCGAGTTCACCGGGATCGCGTAGGCGCGGCGTCCGAGCGCCCGCTTGAGCGCGGCGGTCTCGACCCGATCGTTCACAGGCGTCCCGGTACCGTGAGCGCTCACGAAGTCGATGTCGTCCGGCCCGAGACCGGCCTGGGCCAGAGCCGCCGCCATCGAGCGCTGGAGGCCGCGTCCCTCCGGATCCGGCGCGGCGACGTGGCACGCGTCGCTGGCGCTGCCGTAACCGAGCAGGGTGCCGAGCCGCCCACGACCGTCGCGCTCGCGGCGCAGCAGCACGAGCGCGGCGCCCTCGCCGAGCAGCAGCCCGCTGCGCCGCCGATCGAACGGGCGCACCTGGTCGCGGGTCAGCGAGCGCAGCGCGTCGAACCCGCGCATGACGAAGCGGCAGAGCACGTCGTAGCCGCCGGCGACGACGGCATCCGCCTCGTCGCGGCGCAGGAGGTCGGCCCCCAGCGCCAGGGCGGTGGCGCCCGAGGCGCACGCGGTCGAGACCGTCATCACGGGCCCGGTGGCGCCGAGCCAGCGCGCGAGATTGTGACCGGGCGAGTCGTAGAGCGCGTCCCGGAGGCGCCGGCGGCGTCGATCACCGGCGAGCGCGCGTTCCCCCTCCTCGACGCCGCCGAGCGCGGTGCCCACCACGACGGCGACCCGTTGGGCATCGGCCGCCAGCGGCGAGCCGCCGCTCTGCGCGATGAGCTCGTCGGCGGCGGAGATCAGCAGGCGCGTGGCTCGGCAGTCGGGCACGCGGGCCCACGATTCCATCCGCGAAAGCTTCTTGATCTCTCCGCCGCGGCCCACGCGCAGATCGTCGACCGGGAACCGCTCGATCGGCGTGATCCCGGAGGCGCCGGTCAGCAGCGCGGACCAGAACGACTCGAGGCCCTGCCCGATCGGGGTGACGACACCGGCCGCGACGATCGCGATGCGCTCGGTCACGGGCCGGTCTCAGAGCAGCGGGCTGTAGTACATGCGGAAGGCGCGGATCGGTCCCGGCTCGGTGTCGTGCAGGCGCGTCGCGTTGAAGCGGCGCGCGTCACGATCGAACGTGATCCGACCGCGCTCGCGCGGGTCATTGGGGTCGTACACGGTGAACTCCACCTCGCCATTGTCGCCCAGACGATACCCGTACGCGACCACCGTGTGGTTCAGCTCCCAGCGCGGCAGATTCGTGACCAGCAACTGCACGGCGCGGCCGGCGCGGAGCTCGGCCAGTGTCTCGCGCGCGACTCGCTCCTGCTGCGCGCCCGGCATGGGGAAGACCACGCGCCAGTTGGTCCAGTGCACCCACGTCCACAACGCGCTGCCCAGCCCCGCCTTCACCGCGGGCTCCTGCGCGCGCGAGAGCTCGTACAGCGAGGCGTAGCCGGGAATGACGACGCGCTCGGACGGCGGCCGCGGGTCGTCCCACGGCACGCGGGAGATCACCCGACGCACGCGGGATGCGTACTCGTCCGAGGTCAGCGGCGCGGCCGAGGGATCGAAGCGCGCGAACCGGTGGAACTGGATCACCGCGCGCGCCATCACGAAGCAATAGTTGGCGTAGAGATCCGGCTTGCCCCGGTTCTTGGTGCGGCTCTCGTTGGGAAAGGCGAACGTGTCCACCCCGAACCGGATGATCGGGGGAGGCACCGGCTCGCGGGCGACCGTGTCCAGCGGCGCCACCGACGCGCATCCCGTGAGCGCCAGGGCAACCAGCAGGACCAGCCGGAACGAGAGGCTCATGAGTGAATCGGGAAAAATTGTACTCCACTCATCCGCGGACGGAGTACCCCCCGTCCACCGGGATCACCGCGCCCGTGAGGAAGTCCGAGGCCGGACTCGCGAGAAAGACGGCGACGCCGGCCATGTCGGCGGGTACCCCCCAGCGCCCCTCCGGCGTGCGGGCTTCCACGCTGTCGTGCAGGGTCGGGATCACGCGGCGCGCCTGCTGCGTCAGCTCGGTGTCGATCCAGCCCGGAAGCACGGCGTTCACCTGGATGTGGTCGCGCGCCCAGGCGGTGGCGCATGCCTTCGTGAACTGCACGAGGCCGCCCTTGGAGGCGGCGTACGCCGACACCACTGGGAGCGCGAAGATGGACATCATCGACCCGATGTTGATGATCTTGCCCCCGCCCTGCGCCTTCATCGCCGGGTAGGCCGCCCGGGATGTCAGAAACGCGCTCGTGAGGTTCGTGTCGAGCACCTCGCGCCACTCGGACAGCGTGAGATCCTGCGGCTGCTTGCGGATGTTGATGCCGGCGTTGTTGACGAGCACGTCCACGCGACCGAACTGATCCAGCGTGCCTCGGATCAGCGCGTTCACCGATTCCTCGTGGGCGACGTCGACCTCGAGCGCGACGGCGCGGGCGCCGAGCCCGGTGAGCTCCTTCACGGCGGCCAGGCTCTTGTCGCGACTGCGCCCCGCCACCACGATCGCCGCGCCCGCCTCGGCCAGTCCGCGCGCCATCCCGAGCCCGATGCCGCCGTTGCCGCCGGTCACGACCGCGACCTTGCCCTTCAGCTCGAATGCGCTCACCACGCTCCCCTTTCCGCGCCCGGTCCTCGCGTGCGCAGGCGCGTGTGGTCCAAGTGTGTATGTCACAGGAGTCTAGCCGGGAAGCACCGGCGTGTGAAGTGGAGGGATAGCGCCAGCACGGGGTCAGGCTTTTACTTCTTAACAATTTGGGGACCGACGGTCCGATTTCCTGACGAGTTGTTAAGAAGTAAAAGCCTGACCCCCTACTGGCGGGCGGCGATGAATTCGCGCCAGGCGAGGCGGTGCCCGCGGAAGAAGTAGGCGAGCATGGCGCCGGAGGCCAGCAGGTTGGCGGCCAGGACGGGCCACCAGACCAGCGCCTCGAGCATCCATTCGCCGAGCAGGACCAGGAATGCGAAGAAGAACACCTCGAAGCAGAAGAACAGCATCAAGAAGAGGAAGATCACGCGCGGCTCGCGGTCGGCCAGCGCCAGCAGGCCGGCGGCGGCCCAACCGAAGGCGATGAAAGCCAGGCCGTGCACGATCGTGTACTGGAGCACCAGCGGTCCCGTGATCACCAGCGCGCTCGGATCACGCAGCTGCTGGAACAGCGCCGCGCCGAGCAGCGCCGGCGTGCGGAACGGGACCCCCGCGGCCAGATCGTAGAGCAGGAACCACACCGCCACCACCGTCGCGCCGATCAATCCCGCCAACAGTCCCTCGCGCGCCACCTGCACCCACGGCCCCAGCAAGGCTCTCCCGAGCGCGCGGTGGCCGATGAAGAAGTACACGAGCATCCCGACGGCCGCCAGCGCATTCGCCACGAGGATCGCCCACCACGAGAGCTCGTTCAGCACGGGACGCGCGAGCCACACGACGACGGCAAGGAAGAACACCTCGAAGCAGAGCAGCACGATGAAGAGCGTCAGCAGGCGGTTCGGCTGGCGCTGCGCGCTCACGATCAGGTACGCGATGAGCACACCGATCATCGCGAAGACCACGCCGTGCAGCACCGTGTACTGCACGACCAGATGAGGCGACGTCGCGACCTGGCTGGGATCGGTCACGCCCTGGAAGGTCGCGGCCCCCAGAAGCGCCAGCGTCCGGAATGCTCGCCCCTGCGCCGCATCGTAAATCAAGAACCACACCGCCACCAGGGCGGCGCCGATCACACCCGCGATGATGCCCTCACGGACGTAACGGGAATGGAAGGCCATGTCCACCCTCCTTTCCGGTCGATCCAGACAGCGGAGGTACCTGCTTTCACCGGTACCACCTTCCCGGAGCCTCGGCAAGTCGGGTCAGCCCCGGACTCCGCGGCCCACGTAGTCCCGAGTGGCTCAGGGCTTGGCCAGCACCTCGAGGATCGCGCGGCCGAATTGCTCCACGCGCCAGCGTCGGATTCCTTCCACTTGTGCGAGGTCGGCGAGATCGCGGGGCGGCTCGCCGGCGAGCCGATCGATCAGACGCTGCGGGAACAACACGCCCGGATCGAGACCGAGCTCGGCCGCGACCTGTCCGCGCCAGGCCCGCAGCGCTTCGGCGCGACGGCGGGTCGCGGCCGGCATGTGAGGGCGCACCCCGGGCCGGCGCACCGGGAGCTCCGAGTCCGGAATCGCCTCGCCGCGCGCGATCGCGTCCAGGATCGCCGCGCCCGCCCTGCGCACGACCTGCGACGTGCAGCCGCGGACCTCGAGGATGGCCGCGGCATCGTGCGGACGCCGGGCGGCCAGCGCCACCAGGCTGTCGTGGCCGATGATCATGAACGGCGGCCGGTCGAGCTGGCGGGCCAGCGCCTCGCGCGCCTGATACAGCTCCCGCAGCACGGCCCAGCCCCGGCGGTCGAGCTCGCGCGCGCCCTTGAGGCTTAGATACGCATCCGGGTCGGGCGTCCGCTCGGGGACGTTGAGCGCGGCCAGCGCCGCGCACTCCTCGTCCACCCAGCTCTCGCGCCCCTTGCCCCGCAGCTCCTCGAGCAATCGCGCGCGCAGCGCGATCAGATGCAGGACGTCGTTGAGCGCGTAGTGTTCCTGCGCCGGGCTCAGGGGTCGCCGGGACCAGTCGTCCTTCTGGCGCGACTTCACGGGCGACACGTCGAGATATTTCGTGAGCAGGCCATCGAGACTGAGCGCAGTCACCCCGAGGAAGCGCGCGGCCACCCCGGTGTCGAAGATCGAGGCCACGGCGAAGCCGTAGAGGCGCTTGAGATATGCGAGGTCGTTGTCCGCCGCGTGGAAGACCTTGACCAGGCGCGGGTCGGCCAGCAACGGAGCCAGCGGGCCGAGCGTGTCGAGGGCCAGGGGGTCGACGAGCCACCCCCGGCCGCGGTCATCGGCGAGCTGCACCAGGCAGAGCTTTCCCGGGTAGTGGTGCAGGCTGTCCGCCTCGGTGTCCAGGGCGACGGCCGAGGCGCCCCGGAGCTCGATGGCCAGGGCCGCCAGCTCGTCGGCCGTTCGGATCCAGAGGGACGGCTCCATCGCGCTCTTGCTATACTACGCGCCCGGCGCCATCGTGTCGCGCCCCATCGTCATTGTTCTCGTGAGGAGGATCGCCTGTGAACATTCAAGGCTCAACGACGGTCATCACTGGCGGGGCCTCGGGGCTCGGGCGGGCCACGGCCGAGCGGCTGACGGCCACGGGCGGCAACGTGGTGCTGCTGGACCTGGCGAAGTCCCCCGGCGCGGACGCCGCGCGGGAGCTCGGCCCGCGGGCGCTGTTCGCGCCGGCCGACGTCACGAGCGCGAACGACGTGGCGGGGGCGCTGGACGGCGCGGTCGGCCGCTTCGGCGCCATCCACGCTCTCGTCAACTGCGCCGGGATCGGCACGGCCGAGAAGACCTACGGCAAGCGCGGCCCGGCTGACCTCACCGCCTTCACGCGCACGATCCACGTGAACCTGATCGGCACCTTCAACTGCATCCGGCTCGCTGCCGGCCACATGGCCAAGAACGCGCCGGGTGCGGATGGCGAGCGCGGCGTCATCGTGAACACCGCCTCGGTCGCGGCCTTCGACGGCCAGATCGGCCAGGCCGCCTACTCCGCCTCGAAGGGTGGAATCGTGGGCATGACGCTGCCGATCGCACGCGACCTCGCCGAGCTCGGGATCCGCGTCTGCACGATCGCGCCCGGCATCTTCGAGACGCCCATGCTGGCGACGCTCCCGGAGCCGGTGCGCCTCTCGCTCGGCAAGCAGGTGCCCTTCCCGCAGCGGCTCGGGCAGCCGGCCGAGTACGCGGCGCTCGCCTGCCACATCATGGAGAACGTGATGCTGAACGGCGAGACGATCCGCCTCGACGGCGCGATCCGCATGCAGCCGCGGTGAACCATCGGAGGGGGCCTCGACGGCCCCCTCCGAGACCTCCCCCAGAAAGAGAGCTGGCGCCGGCG
>Ga0187892_10002694_pt1 | contig 34544 bp, 46 predicted proteins | sample MA1701073metaG_FD_139345 | JGI IMG/M metagenome (GOLD analysis project Ga0187892, IMG submission 139345) | Bio-ooze microbial communities from a basaltic lava cave in the Kipuka Kanohina Cave System on the Island of Hawaii, USA - MA170107-3 metaG ... | reverse complement strand
TGATCGAGGTAACCCGCGCGGTTACAATCAAGATCGGATGTACGGTCTGTGCCCGGGCCAAGGAGCCCGTTCGCCTCGACCCAACGATTTACACCGTCGACGGTAAACCGCTGACGACGGGCGGCTGGATCAGCCACGATGGTCGTATCTACGCGTCTACAGTCACCTTTCCTTGTGGGCATGTCGAGGCGATTGTCGACGAAGTTCGTGACGCACTCGCCCTCGATGTCCTTCAACGAGCCCAAGAACTGTGACCAAGTCGATCCATCCGAGGCCCTTGAACGAAGCCGAGCGCGCGGCACGACGCAGGCGTATCGTTCGCGTCGCGAAGCGTCAAGGTCTCGTCGATGTCGAACAGGCCGACGGTCCTGACGATACCTCTGATGATGATGATGGCGTCGACGCGCGGGACGCCGTTCGATGAAGCTGTCACGGCGGAAGCGTCAAGAGGAACGACGAGCAGTGACACGGTGGCGTGCCCAGACACCGATCACGTACGAGCAGCTTATCTATGGCTTCGACATCGCCTCCGAGCGAAGCAAGCCCACGGTCCGTACATGGCGTCGCCGACGCCGCATCCGAGCGCTTGCACGCGCACGAAGACGGCGGCGGGGTTGGTAGCTAACGGACGCAGGCGTTACCACGCGCGACCGCCACTTTGTGTGCCTTGCGTAGATGACTCATCATACGGTTGTACTGTTTGCTGACGATTTCCCACGACGTACGTTGCTCGGGCGTCGGACCTTGCCGTCCGTACAACTTCGCGAGCGGGCGTGGTTGTCGATCACGGAGCCGCGACATCTCGCGCGCGAGATCCGTAGCGCAACGATCGGCATTGAACTCACGGCGCCACGCGAGCTCTTCGGGCGAGACGGTCACGGGCTACCGCCTCGAACAATCGTACTTGCACTTCGCGAACCCCTGCGCCGCGCCGATGGCCGGCGTGAGCACCGGGAAGACGCCACCCACGAGGCCCCACCAGATACCCCAAACGACCGAACCGCCGTGGCGCTTCGAGCCGTGGTAGGCCGACGCACCCATCGAGACCAGCGACGCGATGCCCCAGAGGGTCTCTGAAGGTGGTCCCGCGAACGGACCGGTCAGGTGACGGTTGGCGGTCATCATGCTGATGTTCCTTCCTCAGTCACGCGGGCAACCACGCCCGGCATGGCACTGCGCGTAGCCCTGACCCAGCGCGAACAGCGGCGCGACGCCCGGCAGCCATGCACCCGCCGCGAACCAGACGAGGCCCCAGAAGAGAGACCCGCCATTGCGTCGCACGCCGTGGTAGCCGCTCACGAGCGCCGACGCAGCTCGCGCGGCGTTGAGCCACGTGAAGCGCTCGGTACCGCGCGCGATCGCCCACGCCCCGGTGAGCGGCTTCGGGATACGCGGACTAGCCACGGCTGGGGTTCCTTCGGTCTTGCCGTCAGGGGGCAGGCCGAGCCACGCGCGAAGCTGCCCCATCGACGGACGGCCGACGGTGTTGCCCCAGCCGACCGAGACACGGATGACGCCAGCGTTCGCGTCGTACGCGATCATCGACGGTGCGCCGTAGACGAGGCTGGGCTCGACCGGCGTCTCGGACGGTACGTAGTCGAGCGAGAGCACGGCCTTGCGGAGATCAACGATCGGATTGTGCTCGAGGTTCATCGACGTGGGCTCCGGCGAGAGAAGGCGATGAGCAACGCGCCGACCGTCGCGACGCCGAAGCCCCACGCAAAGTACGTGACTTCACCGCGCGACGGCAACGACGATAGTACGCGGACGTAGTCGACGATATTGCCCAGTCCCAGACCCGGCCGCGTCGGTCGTGAATCAGGCGACGTCGGAACCGGGCGCGTCGGGACTAAGCCGCCGCCGCTGCGCGGCGCACGCGACCACAGCCGGTCCAAGACCGGGCCGAAGGCCTTCGTGACCGTCGAGAGCGTCCCTGTCGGGGGTGGTTCACCGTTTCCAAGCGTCATAGTCTCAGCTTCCCGTGCGTTTATCATAACCGATGACGATGACGCCGTCAGGGTTATGGATGGTCACAATGCGATCTCCGTGGCACGTACCAGCGTATAGGTCGGCGCGGTGGTCTCGTTGATCGTGTTGAGTCGGACGTTATGACCGGCAGGGACGAGGTACACGAGGACGCTCTCCATGCTCGAGGTGATGGTCACACCAAGGACCAAGGTACCGGCGAGCCCGTGTGCCATGCGGCACTGAACGGTAACCGGGGGCGCTGCGGCATCGGAGACGAGCTCGACGCGCCCCGACTCGGCGCCGCCAAGCGTCAGATCCGCCACGATCCGGATCGAGTAGATGCAGAGCGTGGGTCGTGTTGTCGATGGTTGGAAGGTCGTGTTGAAGGCTCGCGCTGGGTACGAGACCGCGCCGAGCCCGAGCGCGGGGACGCCATCGACCGAGATCGTGGCGTCGTCAGCGACGCTGATCGACTTCAGTGTCGCGTCCGGGCTTAGGACGCGGAGCACGGTCGCTATCGCAGGCGCTTGCTCGAGGAACTCGAACCCGAGGCTCACCATGAACTCGTTGAGCGTCTCGATCGAGCCATCGACGGTGTTATCGATCTGAATGTCCACGACGCCACCCGAGAAGCCAACGACCGTGGCGCCGGCCTGCACGCTATCGGTGAGATCGTTATCGGAGGGCCCTCGCTGCTGGTAGCGACGGGTGACGATCGCCATTGGCCCTAGCCCGTGAGCTCGCAAGCGAATTGACAGTCGATACCGCCTGCGCCGATCGAAAGCGCCTTCGTGGCCGTCACCGTGAGCAAGGCTCCCGTGGGGACGGCGAAGGAAGCGACGAGGTTCGAGGCGTCGCCGATGGCTCCCGTCGCCAGCACCAGCGCCAGCCCTTGCGCGACCGCGTTCACTCGGACATCGTACACCACGCTGTTCCCGTTCCCGACGGCCGAGTTGTGACGGGCGCGGAAGTTGCGAAGCCGTCCGGCGCGTGGGGCTCGCCACCCGGTAATGGCGGTCGTCGGTGCCGTGCTGCTATCGCGGCCCATGTAGAGAAAGCGTGTGTCCGCAGCGGCCGCGATCGAATTGTTGCCCCAGACCAAGATCGATCCGCTCGAGAGTGCTGACCACGCTGTGTTCACGGCACCGATCTTCGTATAAATGAGCCCGTTGTCGCGGAGATAGAGCGAGCCCACGGGGGCGACCACACCGGCACCGACCGTCGGATCCACCGGCGGTGTTGTGGTCATTACTTGACGGCCTCCGACGCTACCCAGGACGAGGATGCCGTCGGGGCTATGGGCCGTCATGCTAACGCACTCGGCGCGTCGGCACACCGCAGACGGTCGCATTGGACTTGATGGGCATCGACGCAGGCTTCCTTGACCTCCGGTCAAGCCGGAAACTCGTTGACGTAATCACGCGCCTTACCGTACCGCGCCTCGGATCCGACCGTCGGCCGTCCCTCGAGCGTCGTATCGACGGCGATCCACTTCGACGGGTCGACCTTCGGCGTGCCGACGACCGGGTAGATGTGCGCCCAGTCGCTCCACTTCGACGGCGCGCTGACGCGCAAGCGCATCGTGTGACCGATGGATGCGAGCAAGACCGTAACCAATGCGACGTGGTCGTCACAATTCGAGACAACGACATCAGCCTCCGGCAAGTAGACGTAGTGGTCTGCCGTCTGGATGTCGTACGTCGGAAGTGACATCACATCACGGTCGATTGCCTTCACACGAAGGAACTTCACGGCGCGGCCATCTGACCGGTTCATGTCACGAACGCCGAGGCGCCAGATCGGATTCGTGCCGAGACCGCCGTGGTCGACGATGTAACGCTCGCTGCACGAAACGCCTTGCATCCGCAGGAGTACCCGCGTTTGAAGTAACAACTCGCGCGACGTCGTCGTAAACGTTGACCCGCCACCGTTTGTATTCTTACCCGCGTCAGCAAGGATTCCGCGTAGGAGTGCGCGCGCGGCGTCTTCGACGAGGTTGATCGATAGCGCGTGCTTCTCGGGCGCGCGCCCACCCATTTGCGCGATGCGCTCCGCCCACGCGCGATCCTTGATCGCGAGGTACTTACGGTGCCAGCGCGTCTCGATACCGAGCGCTTCGCAAATCTCCTGGACCTCACGCTTCTGCGCCTCTTTCGGGCAACCATCCTGCCCAGAGATTTCAAAGTCGCACGCATGTGACATCCAACCGTCCGCAAGATAGAGCCCTTCGACAAGAGCCCGACGCGGATCCTGTTGCTCGGTACCGAAGGCGATCCGCTCAGGCTGGACGAGCACCATTCCCGGTTCGAGTTGCGCGACGGTCAGCCGCTCGATCGAACGTTCCTCGATTGAACAAGCGCACAGGCGCGCGCCCTCGCTGCGGTTGACGTGCCGCGGGCACAGCGCGACGTAGACCTTGTGATCCGGCGTCGCCTTGAACGACGAGCCATTGTTGAGGAGGATGTCGTCGACGGAGAGAATCCCCTTCGACCAGACATCCTTTACCTCGGTCCAGTCTTCCCGACCCCAGATCTTCTGACCGATGACGAGCTTCTCGATGGGAACGAATTCCATCCTATCAGTCAGGAGCAACGTGCCCGAGGGAAGACAGTCACCTCCGTGCATCGACCACGTCCGCCACGGGCTCTGGTAGTAATCGTGCGGCTCGACCTCGCCCGTCTTCGGGTTGAGCACCGGTCCCACGTCACCGGTGTACCGGACATTCTTATGGACCGCGTCGAAGACCGACTTGACCTCGCACGGGCCTTCGTCGCGGCCACAGCCACGCGTGATCTTGAGCGCGAGCTCGCGGATGCGCGGATCGTTGACGCCGTTCCAGACCTGATCCTGGATCAGGCGCACGCGTTGACCGATCGGCAAGCTCTTCGCGGCATACCGCGTGAGCGTCATGTCGCCGACCTTCACACGCGATGCAACGGGCGGTCGACCGGCACGATTGTGAACAACAACCGGCGCAGGCCCCGCCGTCGTACGACCGAACGCACCACGGAGTACCTGCCGTCGACCGTAGGCAACCGCGCCGGCACCCAACGCGATCGCCCCGACGACGCCCCAGAACCCCGGCGAGCGAAGGAGCGAGCGCGCGGTGGTCGGCATCTCCGAGAACCTAACACATCCCGTGGATCGCGTACAGGATCCGCAGTAGGATGACCAAGAGATGGCGCCGCCCTGCCCCGTGATCGATCCGTTGCGGCCGCCGACGCTACCGCGCGACCTCCCGAACCTACTTCTCTTCGCGGCGACGTGCTTGCCGGGTACGGGCACCGCAACAGGTTGCGCGACCAATCAGATGTTCTACTCGGTTCTCATTCCGTGGCCCAATGTCGTCAGCGACACGCCGCAGGCCGGCCGTAGTTGGACGGCCCCGGGTGGAAACCGGTACTGGGCCGACCAGACGCGCGAGAACACGCCCGCGGGCCTCGCGATGCTCCGGCTCATGGCCGAGGTCAGTCGCAAACACTTCCAACGAACATTCCAGCAGGACGACTACAAGAACCTGACGATGGCCCAGGTGCTCGAGCGCTACGCCGGTAAGCTCGCAGTCTCCGACGGCATCGTTTACGTCGAGAAGCGCCCGGATCCGAATGAGACCGCCGGCAACTTCGCGCGTCGCGGTGGTTATCTCCTCTGGATCGATCCCGCGAGCGGGCCCTTCCGCGGGCGCCAGCCACTCGACGGCTATCGGCCGTCATGGGTTCCGTTCGAGATCACGGCGATCCAGCTGTGGGCCTACTACAATGCCGCGACGAAGACGGTCGAGTACAACGTCCGTGTCGTCTTCAAGGGAACGTGGCAAAAGATCGCGACGGGTATCATGGAAGGCGCAGGCTTCCTGCTCCAGCAACAGCGCAAGCTCTGCGAAGTGATCACGGGCGAGGATGCGCAGAAAGCGCAGATGGCAGCGGAAATCTATCAACGCAACCGCGAGGCGGCGGCGAAGGCAGAAACGACCAACACCGGAACGCCCGCGGGTCCGCCACCGACGTCTCCGTACGAAGCCGCATGGGCCGCGACGGTCGCCGTGTGCCGCCAAGGCTTACAGACATGGAACGCGCCGCCGGTTCCCGAGCATTGTCTCCCACCGAAGCCCGTCGCGACGCCGACGTACGGCTGGAAGTCACAGACGGCCGTAGCGACCTCCGGCGGTGCCGCGAGCACCGTCGGCGTCTTGGCGACGCAGCCCGCATATCCACCGGGGTCGATCGCCTACGTCGATCCGACTGCACAACTCGTCCTGGTCGCGGTGCCACAGCCCGGGAAGGGTACGACGCACGCTCTACAATCGTCCCTGCCGTTTATGAACGGACAACCGTACGTGCCAACGTCGCTCTTCCAAGTCACGCGGGAGCAGTGGGAGCGTGCGACGCTGCCGTGGATCAAGCGGCGCTCGACGAAGATCGGCGCCATCGGTATTGCAATCATCGGTGCCACCGCCACCGCCACCGCCATCGTTCGCCACCAACCCTGACGGAGAATTCTCCATGGCCGCTTCTGATCCGACCGTTGCCGAGCTCCAACGCGTCTTGACCGTCTACGCGCAGGCGACCGGGTACGCCCCCGCCAACCCGGGCGCCGTCGATGGCATCGTCGGGCAACCAACGGCGATGGCCGTGGCCGCGATCGTACCCCGGCTGCCCGGTCTGCCCGCCGAGGTCGTCGCGATGGCGCCGCTGATCTCGCTCATGCTCGCGACCGACCAAGGCAGGAACGAGATCTTCACGCTCATCAAGCGAAATGCGGGCACGATTACCAAGGCGATCGTCGCACTCGAGGCCTACCGGCTCGCGACACAGAAGCCGCCAAGCGGCGGCGGGAAGGCACCGCCGAGCGGCGGCGGGAAGGCACCGTCGAGGGTGCTTTGGACGTTGCCGCCGCCGCAAGCGTCGCCGCCCCCTCCACCGCCCCCTCCACCGCCGGTCATGGTCCCGTGGTGGCAGACAACCGGCGGCAAGATCGCGATCGGCGCAGGCGTCGCGGCGACACTACTCACGGTCGTCGTGGTGGCGCGGGCATTTGCTCCACGTTGACCCACGACGCGGGCGTAGCAAGCTTCGGTCCATGGAGCAGCGCAGCCGTAAGACGATCCCGTAAGAAGTAATGGCGGTGATCATCGGTATCGACATCGACCGTCGCGTCACCACAAGCAACGGCGCGGATGGCGCTCAATGACTGTATGAACCCGATGTGGTGTCCGGTGAAGTCACTAAACCGCCACCTCCTTCCCCACGCGGTATAGGCTAACCAGCCGACTGACGTGGTTCCACCTGAGGGCGCCTTTTGCCACGTACGAAGCAACCGGTGATCTTTCAAATGCGGTGTTTCGACGAGGACGAAGGTTGACGTGTAGAAGCCGCGCCACAGAACAAGCCGATGGTTACCGAGCATCCCCCAGGCAACAAAAGCACGCGTCACATCGTCCGTCGTAAGGCTCTCGACTTCGTAACCAGCCACGACGAACGCCTCGCGCCACGCGAGTAGCGGATCATCCATGGGCACCACCAGACAACCGCGGCGCGATGACCGTCCACGCCGCGGCCCACTGTCGCCGCGTCTCCTGCAACGTACGGTCCTTCGCGACGTCTTGATCAAGACGGTAGTCGACGTATCGAAACTCCCCGGCGCGAACGCTCCGTACCAGATACTCGATCTCGTCGAGGAGCTTCGACCCTACCAATCCTGCCGTGAGCGCAAGCCATCGGCCCGTGGACGGTAAGTAACATAGGCTCCGTTTCCGACCGTGCGGCGTCAATGCCGGGACTTGAACACGGGGACTCGCCGTCGGATCAAGATCGAGATCAGCCGCGACGATGAAGCCCGGCCAAACGGACACGGTCCCGAGCCGCGTCAACAAATCGACCGAGACGCCGTCGATCGTCATCGCCATGTACCAGAGACGCGACGTCTTCGCGTCCCAGTAGAATCGTTCGAGCGCGACCGTCGGACGTTGCGCAATTACCACGTGCCACGCGAGCAGATCAGGTTCCGGCACCCGGCTACAGTACCCGTCGCCCCCGGTTCGGCGTTCACAGACAATGGATCCCATACACGATCCGTCGTAGGATACGATCCATCCCCATGATGACCGCGCAGCCTGTCCTACCCAATAAGGTCGGCGTGGCCCCTGGCACCACGACGTTTTCCCTCGGCCGTCCATGGAGCTTCCTGCGCGACGACAGCTCGACGCGCGTCGCGTTCCAGAAGCAAAGGCTCTACCCGGCGGGCAAGTATCCCGCGGACCCGGACAATCGGGCGTCGCGCTGGCGCGGCTGGACGCCGTACCGAGCGCTCAAGGGCGCGCTCCGCGGTGCGCTCGGTATCGTCGTGACGCCGTTCGAGTACACGGCCGCGCTCAAGAACCGAAACTACTTCGACAGCGCGCCCGGCCACGGCCCGGCGTACGCGGGCTCGGGCGGAACGCTCTTGGGACGCGCGCGGCGCACGTTGGGCGCCATCCCGACGGACTTTCAGCTCGCGACGGTCTACGGCAACACGCCGGTGATGCACTCGTGGATCCCGTTCAAGCAGGGAACCTTCACGACGCCGCCGTTCGTCCAACCCGACGGCAACTGGGGCCCGAACCCGTTGATCAACTCGGGCATCTGGGCGGCACCCCTTCAGCCGCTCTCGGGGCCCGGTCGAGGCTTCGGCCTCGGCGATGGCGACATCGTCGAGCAGCCTACGAATCCGATCCCGGGCACGGGCACCGGCCCGATCGATCCCGGCACGGCGGCGGTTCTCGAGCTCAAGCGGCATCAAGAGCGCATGTACATGCTGGGCATCGTCTCGGCGCTCGCGGTCGCATCGACAGCCGCCATCAACGTCTTTCGGTACCGCGCCGAACGCATCGGCGCGCGGAAGCGGACGAAGGTCGTCGCCGAGCCCGCGCCGGTGATGGCTGGCGCGTGGGGCCTCCCCGTCCGCCGTCGATGATTATCCGATACGACGGAAGCTGGCTCCACCGGCTGCGTGGAGCAAATCTGATGGTGCTGCCATCGATCGGTCGATCGAACGCCATTCTGGAATCACGCCAGCCGCGTCTGCCGCCATGACAAACTGCGTGCACGTCCAAGCACGACGCGAGGCCCCAAGCCCCCAACGCCGAAGTCCGATGCGCACGAACTCACGGTCATCGTACGGCGCACCGATCTGAGATTCGAGCCCCCGGACACCCGCGGATACGTCAGGTAGCACGGCATACTCTGCGACGATCCGCTGACGTCGCTGCTGAAGAAACGCGTCGAGCCGCTCACAGACAACGGCGTTGTAGACGTGCAGGAATGCGTTACCCATCGCCCATCCAACATGACTCGCTGGACTTCCCGTCACCCAACGAATCAACGCCTGCGACATACCCGGTCCAGTCGTAAAGACGAGCCTCGGTCGCACGTCAACGCCTCGGGAGCACACGCATCGACGCCCAACCCGCGGTCGCAGCCACGGCATCGATAACAGCATTTGCGGGCCGGTCATGCGTCGCGTGCGGGAATGCCGCCGGGAAACGGTCCTTCAATCGATTCTCGACAAGCTCCCAACCGACGAAGATTGGAATCGCGATCCACCAGGGAATACGACCGAGCCCTAGTAACACACCGAAGGCTGCATGGCCGATCGTGAAGCGATCGACAACATCCCCATTGATCTCACCCGGCCGCGCGCGCCGTTGTGGCACTCGCCATGTATGCCACGGATGCCGCATCAGATTCCTTGGGTTCTGATACAATACTATAGCATCGCGATGAGCGACATCTACTACGACGACGCCAAGGACGCGTGGTGCCATGGGCCCAGTGGCGCGTGCTCCGAGAACGGTGGCGTCAAACCGGCGCTGCCGACGTACTCGACGATCGCCGACGTGCTCGAGAAGAAGAACGGCTCGGGGATCCGCCTCGTCGGTTGGACGGTCGCACGTACAGCGCTCATCGCGCCGTTCATGATGGCCGTCGGTGTCCCGGCAAAGAAGGCCTTCGCGGGCGCGGCGATCGCATCGGCGGCGATCTCGATCTTCACGCTCATCCGCATCTACAACGCGGAGTACGAGGTCTCACGTGAGTACCTGAGCCAACGAAAGTGGCTACGCCGCCGATCTGGCGCGACGGCCGTCGCGGGGCCGATCCGTCGGCCGAGCCCGCGACGAATCAGCGGAACATTTCATGTACCGACGCGGCGTCTAGGCCGTTAGACGACGAGCAAGTTCTAGAACGCGTCCGCGACGCAGAGCACGGTGTCGTCGCCGTCGTAACAGCGCAGGTCCCGGTTGAACGCTCGGATCACGTCACGCGCGCCGTCACGAAGGCCGGCGTCGGGTACGACCACGTGATAGTCGGCGTGTACGTCCGCAAGTGGAATGACGACCATCGTCACGAACTGGATACCCTTGCGTCGTACCTCACGCTCGACCGTCGGGTGCAATCGATAGATCCGCGCGATGAACTCGGTGATCGTCACGGCCGCGCCCGCTGGTTCTTCCCACGCGGCGGTTGCACGGGCGGCGCGGGCGGTGTCGGCGTACCGTTCGCACCGTTGGTGTTCGCGGCGGTCGTCGGTGGTTCCGTCGGGCCGACTTCGACACCGGCAGCCCGCATCTCGGCGAGCTCCTCGGGCGTGTGCAACGGCAGGCCGTTGAGCAAGCGCTCGAGGTACTTGAACATCTCCTGCTTGTACATCTGACCGTTCTGCCCGAACTGCGTGACGACGTCGGGTAGGAGCACGTCGATGAGCTGCGCGTACATCTGCTGGTTCCACAGCGCCTCGAACGCGAGGATCTTGTGGGCCTGCTTGGTGATCTCGTTCGCCGCGACCAAGAGGCCGTAGGCTGCTTGATCGGGCTGCAACCCGGGGACGTTACCCTCCGCGTCGGTCTTGGGCGGATTGGTCGAGACCGCGTCGAGGAACATCGCTGCGCCAGCACGCAGGTTGGCGACGTCGCCCAGCGCAGGACCGAACCATTCGTCGTCGGTCTTGCCACCGGCGCGAAGCGGCGAGGGCGCCGCAGGCGCGGCTGGAGCCACAGCCGGAGCCGCAACCGGAGCCACCTGCGACTGCACAGGCGCACCCGTAGCAGCGGGATCGACCGTCGGCGTCGACGGCCCGGCCAGTTGCGGCTGACCCCCAGCCCCGGGCTGGACGACCGGCGGCGGCGGTTGCCAACCGGGCTGCATCGACTGCATCTGGGCCTTGGCGGCGTCGGCTTGCGCGCGCGCGGCGTTGGCCTGCGCGACGCGAACCTGCGTGTCGCCAGTGGTAAACCGATCGGCGACGCGCTCGGCGATCGCCACGACGCGGCCCGTGACGCCCTCGCCTTGCGGCTGCATCGCCATGATCGACTGTGTCGCCTGTTGTTGCAGGTTCATGATATCGGTGAACTGCCCGATCATCGTCCGGGTGAGCTCGTCACCGGACTTCGACGCGTCGTGGAGCAACCGAGCCATCTCGACGGGATTGATGATCTGGCTCCGCATCTCCGTGAGGTTCTTCGTCGCGGCCTCGGCCTGGAGCCGCTGCGCCTCGACGCGCAGCCGCTCGGTCTCCTTCGCGGCCTCGGCCTGAATCCGCGCGGTCTCCTTCGCCGCATCGGCCTCCGAGCGCCGGAGCTCGAGCATGATCGTGAACGGATCAGGACCGCGCGGCGCCTCACGCAGCCGCGTGAGCTCGGCGGTGAGCGTGTCGAAGCGCCGGTCGCTGTCGGCCTTCATCACGTCGAAGCGCCGCCGCTCTTCCGCGAGCGCAGCCTCGTAGCGCCGCTCGGCGGCGCTGTCATCGTGCTTCGGGATCTGCGCGCGGATCGCCTCGAACTGCGCCTGATGCCGCGCCTCGGCGGCGGTCGCCTCGGCCTGCCGTCGTGCTTCGATCGCGTCACGCTCGGCCTTCTCACGCGCCTCACGCTCGCGCTCGTACTTATCATCGGTCTGCGGCGCACGTCGCGCGGTTTCCATCTCTCGACGGTGCTGCGCCTGGAGCTCTTCGAGCTTGCGCTGGTTCTCGGCCTGGACGCTCGCGAGGCGCATCGCTGCGAGCTCGTTCTTGAGCGCCTCGACTTCGCTCGAGCCCGATGACGTAGGAGCCATACCGAAGCCCAACGGCATCCCAGGAAACGGTTGCCCGAAACCGAACGGCGGCGGTTGTCCATACGGCGCTTGGCCATACATCGATTGGCCGTAACCGTATGGTGGCGCTTGACCGTAGCCGTACGGCGGCTGCCCGTACCCGGGGATCGGCGTCGGCGGTCGCGGTGGCGGTTGTGGCTGCGCGTATCCATACGATGGCGGCGCGACGTATCCGGCGAACGGTGGCGGTGTGGCAGGCACCGCGCCCGCGTAGCCGGCCATCGTCGTCGGGGGCTTGCTAGGGCCGTAGACGTCGGCGGGGAACACGACCTGCCACTTGTGGCTCTGCCGCGGCTCGCTGGAGTCGACGACGATGATCTCGTAGATGCCGCCAGCGGCGATCTCGAGGATCTCCTCGTTGAGATTCTGGAGCTCGTCGTGCGTCCAACCCGGCCCCGAGACATTGTAGCCATTGCGCACGGGCAACGGGATCGGCTCCCGTTGATTCGCTCGAACGCGCATGACCTGCACGTTCAAGGGCGCGTTCATCTTGAGCAAAACGGTGGGATCGGGTCCGATCTTGTTGACGCTCATCTGATGCAAAACATAGACCGGATCGTGTGCAGGATCAATGCGCCTATGCTTACGGTTGCTATTGATTTGATTGATTTTTTTGGTACGTTACCTGCACATGCGCGTCAACGTCCCGCTCAAAGGTCGCACGGTCGAACGCACCCAAGGCTGTTGGAACTGTAGCCACGCAGTCACCGATGTAGCCGAAGTCATGAAGGAATGGAAGACCGTCGACCGCCCAAGACGCGAGGCTCAAATCGCCCAGGCCAAGGCGCACGCGGCATCGGTCGGTGGTGTCGATCTCGCCGCGATGACGCGCCAGAAAAATACGGGTCGAAACGATCTCTGTCCCTGCGGCTCGGGCCAGAAGTACAAGCGCTGCCATCTCGACAAGGACAAGGCCGCCGCCGAGGTCATGAAGCGCATCGACGGCATCGAGAACGCGACACGGATCCTCGACAACCTCGACGGTGCGATCGGTCAGGGCCTCTACATGCTCTGCAAGAGCAAGCTCTCGGGGCACCAGTACGTCAACCATCGGTTCCTCTGCGACAAGTGGGACGCGGCGGTCGGTGCGTCGGTCGCGCGCGCGGGCCAAGGTCCGGACAAGCTCCCCGAGGAGCTCAAGGACATCCACGGGGACGGGAACTAATGGGAGACAACTTCTCGACGAAGAAAGAGGCCTTCCTCGTCGTGTACGAAAAGGCACTCGCGCATCGTGAGAGCATCCGAACCGCGCGTTACCAGTCGACCGTCGAGGCTGAGTGTGAACGGATTCAAGCCGAGGCCCGTCGATGTGCGTATGAACGCGAGCTCGCCGATAAGGAGATCGCCGCAACGGTTGCCGTCGAGGAAGCTCGTGCAGCGCTCCTCGCCAACACCCAAGACGTCCCGGACAAGTAAAAAAAATGCGAGGCTTCAAATGGATCAAGTGCCGAGGCTGCGGCACGTGGATCATCGACTGGAAACAAGATCCTCTCTGTATGACGTGCACGGCGAAAGGTCGTTAGGCTGTTCCTCGGCTCGACGACAAACGCAACCGGCGCGACCGTTCACAACTACCGTTGCGACACGTGCTCGACGAACTTCACGGTCACCGGGATCACACAAGTCGTCAATCGACCATGCCGCCTACCCGGCTGCCCGTCGTACGACGCCGCGCTCGATCTCAACCTGGCACTCTCGAAGGCCGATGTCTCGTTGAAGGTCGCCGGTGGCCAAACGATCGTCATGCGCCAGGCACCATTCGATCCGCACCGCAAGGACTTCATCCAGCGTACGGGCAACCGTAGGCATCCCGTCGTCGTCGTACGCCGCGTTGTCACGGACGCTGCGAGCTAACCACGATGCCCGAACGCGACAAGCGCCCCGTCATCTTGCTTCACGGCCTCGGGCGGTCGCTGCACTCGATGCAGTTGTTGTCGCGCGCGCTCCTCGCCGCCGACTACGACCCGTACTGCATCGACTACCCGTCGAGGAAGATGACGATCATCGAGGCCGCCGCGCACATCGAGCGTCTGATCGCCCGAGACCTCGCCGACCAACGACCGTTCGCCGTGACGCACTCCCTGGGTGGAATCATCCTGCGCCACATCGGCAAGCGCTTCGACTGGCGCCGCATCGTCATGCTCGCCCCGCCGAACAACGGCAGCGCGTTGGCGATGTCGCTCCTCGAGACCGGGGCGGACTTCGTCACGGAGGTCACGCGTCGAATGTTCGGGCCGGCCATCGACGAGCTGGGCAACGCGAGCCGCGTCCGACGACCGTTTCCCTTCCCGCCGGCGCCGTTCGCCGTCATCGCCGGCACACGCCCGGTGTCTCTGGCCAGCCCCGTCGCGAGTCGGACGTTTGGGCCCGACGTCGAGCACGACGGAACGGTCTCCGTCGAGGAGACCAAGCTCCCGGGCATGGCCGACTTCGCGACCGTTCACGTCGGCCACACCGACATCATGGATCATCCCGAGACGATCCGACTGACGCTCCGATTCCTCGACCGCGGTACGTTCGCCGGGCCTGCCGAGTAGACTCGAACGGCATGGCGCTTCCACTGACCATCCCCGAGCACTTTCAGGATCTCGATCCCACCCGAACGTTCGTCGTCGGCGCGCAGGCCTTCGAGCGGATCCTGGGGATCTTCACAGTCGACCTCAAAGGTCGGCCGTCCTTTGTCGACATCGCGATCGTCAACGACTTCGGAAACATCGAGTTCTTCGACGACAAGCGCTGCGCCTGTAAGCGGGCGTTGTGCGAGCCGGGGCGATCTCGCTGCGGCAACTGCCGCGTGCGCGGGAATGCCAAGATGAAACGGTACCTGGACCGCGAACGCGGGAACGTGTACGCGCGCCACAACAAGCGCCGCAGGGAGAAACGACAGTGTACGACGGAATCTTCATCTACCCCCTCCTGACGACCGCGCTGTTCTACCTCTTCGCCCGCGCGACGATCACGCAGTGGTTGTGGTCGCGATCCCCGGCGTGGCTCTCGGCGATGACTCAGTGCGCCGCCTGCGCCGGGTTCTGGTACGGCGGGATCTGCGCCGCCGTCGGCATCTACGGCTTCGACAAGCCCTTCCTCGGTCGGTCGGACTGGTGGGTCATCATCGACGCAGGCCTCGCAAGCATCGTCTGGACGCCGATCATCGCCGCACTGCACGAATTCTCGATGCGGGCCCTGGGCCACGCGCGCATCCCATTCACGGTCATGATAGAGAAGCGCGATGGAGTCGGAGACCAAGACCACGACGGGTGATCCTTGTCAGGATCCGACGTGCCGCGTCGCGTACTGGACGGATGTTATCGCGCGGTCTGCGTGGCAGGACCAGGCACGGAGCCTCGGGGACGCGCGCCTGGCGCTAGGGTCCGCCGAGCTCATCTGTACCGTGTTCCATCAGAAGACCTCGAAGCTCTGTACGTGCCGCCGTTTGGTCGCCAGCGCGCCTGGGTTCGAGCACCTCGTCGACAGCTTGAACTGTATCATCCACGACCCGATGCGAGCCCACGAAGCCGCACGAGTCCGAGCGCGCTTGATTGAGACGATGCGCAGATCGGCGCTCTAGCCGGGGGTATCCGCTACCCTTCGAATCCATGGGCATCGAAGGCATCACCGTCACCATCCCGAAGGACCAGCACAGCAGCCTCGTCCGCCGCGTGACCGACGCCGAGCTCGAAGCGCAGCGGCTTCGCGACGAACTCGTGCTCGAGCGCGCCAAGACCGAGACCGACCGGCTCGCGGACACGAAAGCGCTACTCGATGCATTCCGCCAGATCACGGACCACGCCGTTGCAAACCTGTCGCCGGAGTTCATCGTCGATCTGCCGGCCGAGGCCTACGCGACGGCGGCCGCGAACGTCGACAGGGTTCTGGGCGCGACGCAGCGCGACGGCGAACGTGTGCTCATCTGGCGCGAGCGCGCCGACGACATCGTGAAGTGGCGCGAGCGCCGCAAGGCCCGTGCTGGGGAAGGTCAGGCGCGGGCGAGCGAAGCTACACCACCGCCGAATCGAAAGCCGATGTCGATCCGCGAGGCCTTCACGGCGTTTGTCTCGAACGTTCGTGAGGAAGTCGACGAGTTCAAGAAGAACCTGCGGTAGGTTACCGCGACCACAACCGCCACGCCTTGACCGGGTGCCGTAGCGCCCAGCGTAGCGTCGCGCGATGGTGCTGCCGGATGCCGGCGAAGTGCTGTGAGCACCGTCGGATGATCGACCAGCGACCGTCCCATCCTCGCCTGGGCCACGGCAGTGCAGCACCTTCCCAGTGCCTCGAGAGCATCCCGCGGACGTTGCGGAGCTTCTGGGACAGAGTCATGAAGGATCCGATCCCGGCTCGCCTGACGGCGCGGCATCGCCTGACGGCGGTGAATCACTTACAAACGCCGCCGTCGATGGTTGACGAAACTTCGAGGCCCAGCGTAGACTTCGGGGCGAGGCGGGTACCTCTCCCCCCGGTGCGGAACCCAAAACCTCCGGCGGCTCGTCGTACGTGGTGTCCGACGGGCCGCCCCCATTGTCGCCGCCGTCGGTGATCACCTGCGAATGATTGAAGACGTCCTGTGCGGTCGCGCCTGGCGTTCCAGGAAGCTCGCCCGGGTCGCGAAGCGCTTGTAGCGCTGCGTCTGGGATCGCCGCGAGCGTGTTCGGCACGACCGCGACGCCGCGTGCACGCGGTCGTCCTCGGCGCTTGGGAATCTCGGTGGCGGATTGCTGCGCGACCGCGATGACCAACGGTTCACCGTCGCCGAAGCACCGCGTCAGTCGCACCGCCTCGGCTCGAGGTGTGCCCGTCGCGACCAATGAGTCACGCGCGACACTACGGCGACCCTGTTCGAACCAGTACCGGACGATCGCGGCCAGCTCGGGAGTGCTGAAGCGACCGAGCTCGTCGTACAGCCATCGAGCCACCCAGCGGGTCCCGCGGGCGTAGATCCCGACGAAGCCGCTCGTGATCGCCGGGTTTCGTTCAATTCGGGAGCTAACGTCCTCGTTCTCGGGGGCGACCGGCCGACCGATGGTACGGCTCGACTCGGCGCTAGCCGTTTCCTGACGCAATCCAATGACATCGGCCGCTAGTACGGCGCTGGCGTAGGCGTCCGCCGAGAGGCCCAAGGCACGTGCTTTCTCACCCAGCCTCGCCGCCATCGTAATGTCGAGTCCGACACGCAGGTATGTCTTTTTAGCCATCTAGCCTAATCCTATAAAAGCCGCAGGCTCGGTCTGCAAGGAATCTCGTCACAACAAACCCGAAAGACTTTCTGCCCGGTAAACGATTTTGACGTTGACGCATCGCATTCAAGGCTTTGGCGACTGAAAGCCGGACCACGAAGCCGCCGACAACGTAATAAAGCCAATCTTGAGATCTGTGGTAAGGTCCGTGCCAGAACTCACCACATTTAAGCAACCACATTTTGCGAACTCGAACGATTCCGAGGTGTGGCTGATGGCAAATGTAAGATAGAGACTAATAAAAGAGGAAGCGGATTCCATTTCCCAAAAGTTTCTCCAGACCGATGATCGAAGTAAGGTCTTAGTTTGATCACTCCTTCCAGAGACTTTCCCAGCCCCGAAAATCGCTACCACATACCACCGAAACATGGGTCAGCCTTACCAAACGGTAGTCCAACCGTCGGCGATGCTTGACTTTATAGTCCGATTCAGCCGGGATCTGTTACCGGCGAACGGCGTAGGCGCTCTGATACTGCCGAGCTTCCCAGCGCGTCATGAACAGGGCGTGATCGCGGATTCCCAGGCCCAAATCCCGCGCGCGCCATGAGCCCACGGTCCAGCGGACGATCCCGTGCGGGAGCCATCCACGCCAGAGCATTCGACCGACAAAGCCGCGGAGGTGAATGTTCGGGACGTGCCCGCCGCCGTCGCTACGCGCAATCCAATTCGCAAGCACGTTGGCTGCGATCGGCACGAGGTCCCCTTCGATGCCTCGAGCCTCGCGCGAGGCCTCGTACGCGAGCTCGTTGACGGCGTCGTAGTCAGCCGTCGAGAGCGTTCGGTGATCGCTCGCTAGGACGCGCTGCAAGAGCGCCGGCAAGGGTTGTGCGCCCGCAGCGATGCCCAGCGCTTCGATCAGTCGAACCGCATTTCGGCCGTCGCGCCACGGTGGACCGAACCACGCATCTTCCGCGTCGGTCTCGATCTCGACAGGCGCGATCGGGCCTTCGCTCCGCCGCGGGCCCCGCGCAGGGCGTTTCCCGGAGGGGGCCCCCCCATCCCGGCGCCGCGGGCGTCGCGCGGATGACGACGACACCGACGGGAACCCTAGCGGAGATGCAGGTGATCATGCAAGACTCTTCGTATGCTTTTCGGCAACGTCCGATCCCGTCGAGGAGTTGGCTGTGTTCGACTCGAGAACGGTGGCGCGCTGGGCGCGCCGTTCTTGCCCGGTGCCGATCCCGATCAGCCGATGCTGCAACCCGGGTCCGGTGAAGGCGGCGGGTATGCGCCGCCGACGATCACGCAGCCCGGCGGGAAGTTCCCTGGTGGCGGGTCGCGGAACACGAAGCCGCCGTTCCGCTTCCTCATGCCGAGCCTCTGGATGAATCCGAGTTCGCCGCCGATCATCTCGACACCGCCTCTGCCACCGCCGCTCACGGCGCAGCCACCGCCGCAACCCGATACGTCGCCGATACCGCCGTACGTCCCACCGCCGATCGACACGGGACCGCCGCCCCCGCCCGGCAGCTCAGCGACGGACCCGAGCGTCACCGTCGAGGTGATGCCCGTGAAGAAGCCGTGGTGGCCCTGGGCGCTGGCGGCGGCGCTTGCCGCCGGAACCGCGGCTGCATTCGTGACGCGATGACATCCCTTGCGGCTGCGCTGGCGGCGGCGGCTGTCGTTTGTCCTGTTTGTGGACGGCGCGTTGACGTATATCTTGCGGCTGGAACACTATTGATGCACGAGCATCGCCGCGGTCGTGGCCGCGCTTCCGCAGTGTGTAGCGGATCGCATCGCGTACGGCCCGGGTCACGACCGCTCAACATCGTGTAAGACCCATGAAATGCATCAAGGTCGTCAACTCGAAGGCGTCGTTCGACCCGCGGAGCTTCCGCACGGTTTCCCGTGGAACAACCCGGATCCTCGTCGGCTGCCCGAGGGGCAAGTGGAAGCCCGATGCTCGTGCGGGTCATCAGTGCACCGTCGGCCTTCGCGCGTACGAGGTCATCAAGCCTGCGCACGGTCGCTGCAAGACCGGCTACAAGAAAGTCGCGTGATGGCGAAGCGCGTCTAACTCGATACCGGGGCACGCCTTTAGGCCCTCATTCGTGTACGATGAAGGTCGTGCGTCATCGGTTCGTCCAGATCACTTCCTGTGACACCCCCGACTTGCGTGACATCGATGAGGCCTTGATCGTCGCGAACGATTGAAACGGCAACCAATCGGCACCTGCGTTCTCGCAGACGATGACCTGTCCTAGCCGACGTCGGCACCAGCGCCCGAGCTCGCCAAAGTCAATCGCGTTCGAGGCGTGGACGTAGTGATTGCCCATGCGTTGATACGGCGGGTCGATGAACCATGTCGCGCGCGGGTTGAGGCCGCGCCAGCGGTAATCGTCCTCGTAGACCTTCCAGTGCCGGATATGATCGACCTGCGATGCAACGCGCTCGCGGAACGCCGGTGACCAGCCCTCGAAGATTCGACCGAGGGCTCTGAGTTTTCGGCGCCCAGAACTTAGTTGCTTACACGGTGATACCGTCGCGGCGTTCATCGCAAAACCGACGAGCCACCGGCCCTCTTGCGGTACCCACGTTGGAAGCTCGTCGACGTGCTCGACGTATGGAATGCGGCGAACTTCAGCCGCGCTGACACCGATCAGGTATCGCCAGATTCCGACAACGACGGGGTACTTCTCGATGAGGTGTACCCGTCGTTGGTAGTGCCGTAGCGAGTACCCGGCGGCGCCAGCGAAGGGCTCGATGATCATCCCATGCGTTGGTGCCGGGTATCGTGGCGCGGCGCGCCACTTGCCACCGTAGTAGCGCCAGAACGGACGTAGGAACGGAGGACTCATGGCCGGATAATCAGCGCAGCCGTGCCGGTGAAGGGCCCTAGTCTCTTCGCCGCTCGTCGCCGCGTGTAGTGCGTCCACGACTTCCAGTCACCGCTCTTGCCACGGCACGGTTCACCGATGGCTGCGTGGCACGTCTCGCAGGCGGTGCGGATCACGCAGACGTGCGTTCGGATCCAAAGGGCTTGCGTGGCGGGGTGCGCGACGAAGATCTCGTTGCCGAAGACGTAGGCACGGGTGCTCGTCCTAGGCATCGACGTGTTCTCGTACCCACCGATGGGCTTGGTTGCCCGAGCGCCAGACCTTGCCAGGGATCACCTCGTGCCGCCATCCGTGTCGCTCGAGCCACGTCGCGACTTCGTCACGCCCGCACGCCCAGTGCTCCCAGCGTTGGACGTACGCGTGCCCGATGAGTGTCAGGCCTTCACGGCTGTGCTTGCCGTTCGTGTAGGTCGACGTCCGCGCGCCGTGCTCGTCGACGTATTGCGGGCGCAGGTTCTTCTCCGTCGGCGTCCATCCGCTGCACTGATACGTGTACCCGTCGTGATTGAGGCTCTCGTCGGAGTACGTGATCAACACCGGCCAGCGCGTGCGGTCGATCTGCCGGTGCATTTGTTGGTGCAGCGGCTTCGAGATGTGTCGGCCCTGCGACTGTGTGAGGTGTTGGCGCTCCGACGCTGGCACGGCCGCCATGCGTGAGAGCGCAAGCACCGCGTGTGGTGCCTCGGGGCAGACCGACTTCGCGGCGCCTGGTGGCGGTGGTTGCCACGCAAACCCGGCGAGGACGATACCCGCGTGCTCGACGACGAAACAGTACGTCATCGAGTTCGAAGCGCCTTGATACGCGTGATGCCGCTCGAACAGCGGCATCACGTCGGCGCGCGTTGCCTCACGTAGCATCGTTCGATGGTACCACCGAGCCCCGGCGCATCGCCCATAGGAGCGGGATGTTGCCCGGACAGTCGCGGAGGTCTTCGGGGATCAACGCCCGGCCGAGCTTTACCTCGACGCTCGCGACGAAGCACGTGAAGCACACGAGGTCGTTCAACACGAAGCCGAGCGTGGTCCAGAGCTCGTCGGTCGCCATGTAGTCGCCCTCCGGCGGAACGACCGTGCAGACGGCGCAACCCTGCGTCTTGAAGCGCTCGTTTCGTTGGCGCCACCAGGCGCAGGCCTCGCACATACAGGTTCGGATGCACGCAGGGACACTCATTGATCGCGGGGCTGGACTCGAACCAGCACAGGGATTGCTCCCACGGCACCAAAGGCCGTTGTCCTACCAAGTTAGACGACCCGCGAATGTCGGCCGCGCACGGCCGTTGGAGGATCTCCCTCTCCATCAGGAACCGACGAAGGTTCCGCCTCGTCGGCAGGCGGCGAGTTTGATCTCGCTCAGGGTTGCGAGTCTCGGATCGTGCTCGTGGCACGCCCATCGGTATCGACTCGGCGGCGCTCACCGCACCCCAGCCCGAGGCCACCGTTCGACGTCGTCGCTTCCGCTCAGTCTACTTGTGTTGCCCCGGGCTCGGACTGATCTACGTCGGACCTCGCGACGGGCCGTGACAAGGGCGGCCCGTTCATCATCGCGCGCACTCGACGTAGCACGATGAGCGCTGCGATGATGCTGTAGTTCAGGAGCGCGCCGGATGCGAGCCCGAGCGGCCACTGGTGTGATCGCGCGGCGATCGCTGCGAGCGTGACGCCGGTGATCAGGGCAACAATAGCGATGACGCCGTGGAGCTCGAGCTTCATGCCGCAGCTCGAAGCGTCCGGACCCGGCGCCCTCGGGCTGCGGCGTGGGCCTGGGTGATCTTCTCGGCGCACTCGTCCGGGCCGACCGAGAATGCCGTCTCGCCGATCTCGGACGCACGCGCGAGCTTGCCGTTCGGTGTCATGACGACCGGTTCGAGATTGCCTAGCCCCTCGGCAATCGCGATGACCGGCAGGATTCGGTAATCGCAGGATTCGGCGTCCTCGGCCACGAGGTAGCCGACCTTCCAACCAGGCACGAGGGCGATGGTGCTCACGTTGCTCGAAAAGACTACCACGGACCCCCGGTGAGGCTGATAGGCTAGTTCTGGGTAGCGTAACTAGCGGCTCGAACGATGCAGTAGATCTTACGGTCCCGATCGACGCTGTCGGCGACGTAATACTGTGCGGCAACGTGGGGTGCGCGAAGTCGTTGCGCCAAGGCCTGTGGTGTCTTCACGAATGGCTTGCCGCCTGCGTACGCGAGCGCGTTGAGCTCCTTGAAGAGGTCGCGCGCGCTGACCCACTTACCTTCGTTACTGGGTAGGTTCATCCAGTCGTCGAGCACCTCGAGCACGACATCGGTCTCGGCTGCGAAGACGGAGCGCTCGCGCGAGAGCGCCGCCATGAGATCCGGGACGAAACGCTGGTTCCAACTGACGGCGCGCGCGGCCGCGTATGCGAAGACCTCGAAGTCGCCTAGGCGTTGCGTCGTCCAGCGTGGTGGTTCCAAGCGCAAGGCCGCGACCACGCGGTTCAGGTAATAGAGCCACTCGCCGTAGATCGCGGCGCGACTGTTGACGATCTGCGCGCGGATCGCGTCACCAGACAATCCGTACTCACGGCGTTCCATACGCAGGACGATCGACCGGTCGACAGTGTCACCGCGACGGAATGACCGCGGATCCATGGTCGCGACTGCGATGAAGGCCTGCGGCGCGATCGTGACCTCTTCGCTGTTCTTATAGAGCTTTCGCTCGATGCGTACGCCGCCTGTCGCATACCGGTTGATCTCGTCGGGCAGCCACTTGTAGTCCGCGTTCACGTCGTCGAGGAACGTGATCGGGCTCCGTAGCATCGACACCCAGAAGTCGCGGATGCCGTTCTCTTCGATGCCGACGGGCAGGAGCTTGCCGTGGAGCGCCATCTGCGCCATCTGGAGCAGCGTCGACTTGCCCGAGCCGGCGGCGCCCTCGAGCATCAGGATCGGTTTGGTCGGAAAAATGTCCGGGAAGGCGACCATGAGCATCCAGACCATGAAGGCTCGGACCTGATCGCACTTGCGGAGGTGTCCGACGGTCTCCGATGCCCAGCGGATGCCGCGGAGCAACCGGAACAAATGCCCGTTGCGGCTGATCAGCGGGTCGAGGGGCGGCACCCCGCCGTCGTCATCGGCGAAGAGGACGGTCTTGGCGTTGTCTTCGATCTCGAACGACAGGATCGATCCGGTTGATCGGTTGCTCCAACCGTCGTCGACCAAGCGCCCGTTCTGTTCCGTGACCCCGGCCCCAGCGATCTTGAAGACCGTGCCGTCGTAACGGCTCAGGTAGAGCGTCTGATCGAGGTACGCCGCCCATCGTCTTGGCTTCATCTTCGTCCCGGTCCACAGGCACTTACTCTCGAGGAGTGACCCGACCTTGGGCGCGAGGTCGTCCCTGGCGTTGAGCCCGTAGACCATCGCGAGGTGAGCCGCGAAGCGCTGATCGCGATGGCTGATCGGCATCAACTGCTTGGTGAAGGCGCTGAAGAGGTGCGGGTCACCATCGATGACCAAGAACTTCGAGCTCGCTTCCATCTCGATGATATAGGTCTGGTGCGCGACGGCCTCGGCGATTTCAGCCGTCGGCGCGCGCTTCATTCCATCGATGAGTGCTCGGACCCTTCGCCGTTGCGGGTCGTACTCGGCCGGGAAGAGGAGCACCGTGCGGCAACGTAACACCGAGGGGTGGTCAAGCCGCGGTGGCCGCCGGGGTGGGCATGTACCATTCGCATGATGCTACGGTCCGCGGGTCGCTGGGACTGGTACGAGATCCCGGTTGAATGGGCGAGGCACTGGGCCGAAACGACCGGTGGCTCGGTACCTGGTGTCGTCATCCGGCCCAAGGGCACGATCGAGATCCACCGGACGCACCTACCGCTCTTACGGGCCGCCGGCTTCGACGTCTCGAACGTAGCTGATCCGCCGATCGACGCCGGATCGGCGACCTACGGCGACGTCGAGCTACGGCCGTGGCAAGTCACTGGACGCGCGTGGCTGGCACCGCGCCGGGGCGCGTTGGTCGGGGATACCCAGCGCATGGGCAAGACGACGCTAGCCCTGACCATGCATGACCCGGCGATGGGTCCGCTCATGATCTTGGCGCCGCTCGATGTCCGCCGTGTGTGGCTTCGTTGGATCGCGCGGCTCTGGCCCGGTGCCAATGTCTACTGCCTCGAAGGGTACACGCTCGATCCCGAGGCGCTCAAGGCCGCCGACATCGTCTTCGGTCACTACGACGTCGTCATCAAGCATCGGTTGGTAAGCTTTCGGCCCGGGACGCTCATCGTCGACGAAGCTCACTTGCTCGCTAACAAGAAGAGCAAGCGCACCGAAGGCGTTCGGTTCTTCAGTGGCCAAGCGCATCGCGTGCTCGTACTCACGGCAACGCCGCTGTGGAATCACATCAAGGGCCTGTGGCCGCTCCTCGCAATGACGGCACCCGGAGCGTGGGGTAAAGACTTCGACTTCAAGCAACGCTACTGTCAGCCTCTGATCGGAGAGTACGGGTGGCGGTACGACGGCATCTCGAACGAAGAGGAATGGTACCTGCGACGGCAGGAGACCGTCCTCGCACGAACGTGGGCGACCGAGCGTCCAGATCTTCCGCCGCCGCTCTATCGCCGTGTCGACGTTCCAATCGACCGCGAGCTTACCGAGGCACTCGACGACGCGGCTGCAAAGCTGTCGTCGTCCACCGAGCAAACCATCACGACGATCAATCGGTACCGGCAGATCCTCGGACAGGTGAAAGCCCAGGAAGCCGTACGACGGGTCTTGCATCGTGCCGACCGGAGCGTCGTTTGGTCGTGGCATCGAAGCGTCGCGGACTACGTCGCGAAGGCCGTGCGAGCCCAGGGCCGGCCCGCGTTCGTGATTCACGGCAAAGAATCCGTCGAGAAGCGCCTCGATGCGATCGATCAATGGGCGGCGACCCCAGGCGCGGTGTTGTCCGCAACCCTCGCGGTCGGTCAAGTCGGGCTCGATCTCTCTGCGGCCCCGTACGCGGTGGTCGCCGAGCTCGACTGGACGCCGGTGGTGATCTCGCAGGCCGCGATGCGAATTTTTGATCCGACGCGTGGCATGGAGGTCGACATCCTGGCCGCTGATCACCCTGTGGATAGCTTGTTGGTGGATCGGATCATCGCGAAGTTGAAGCGCTCGCAGATCACGCAGATGGCAGCGGCCGACAGCGGTTTCCACATGCGTGAAGAAGTTGTGGATCGAGGGGATCTACTCCGTGATCTCGACGTGATCGTCGGTCGATCCCGCGCGAATTTCGATCGAAAGGCTGCCGATTCAGCCGGGGGCCTGTGATAGACGTTATCGCCATCGACGGCTCCGCAGTGCCGCGCCGTCGAACCGACACCACCATGGGAACCCGGATCAAGAAGCCGAGGTGCGTACTCTGCACGGCGACGCTTGCGCCGACGGAGTCAGCCAAGATCTGGCTGCATCCGGCGAGCGCGGCGTGCGGCGTCGGTGTGGCCGATGACCAAGGTGTCTCACTCGACGAGACCTATTTCCTTGCCGATGACGGTCAAGTCTACTTGACCGATAAGGCCTTCGCGGAACAGCAAGCCGCTGAAGCAATGGCCGCGACCGAAGCCGCACGCGACTCGATCTTCGTCATCGGTCTTGGTCAAGGCCAAGATACGCCGACGGAGTCAGCATGGACGTCGTCGAAGCTCGCGACGCAGCGCTTGTACGAAGCCCATGGGCTCGAGCCGCTGGGTGGGGCGTCAGGCACCCTGGGCTGGTCGAGCGTCTCGATGTTCCAACGGTGCCCGCACCTGTGGAATATCAACTACGGGCCAAGGGGCCGACGGAATCGCAAACAGCCGGATCGTCCAGCTGGTGAAGCGCTCGAAGTCGGTGATCTCGTCCATACACTCCTCGCGATCTACTACCAACGGATCATCACGCCGGACTACTCGCTCGAGCCGATCGCGGCGGTCGAGTTCCTGAAGGCGCAGGCCGTTACGCCGACGCACATCGACGAAGCCGTGCGCGTCTTTACGGCGTACCTCAACTGGTGGGACGACGAGCGGACGTACATGACGCCGCTTGCCGTCGAACATCTGGTCGTCGATCCGAAGACCGGTCGCTCGTGCCGCTGGGATTTGGTGATTCGGCTCGACCGTCCGTACGAAGGGCTACTGCCCGGGGTTTACGTGGTCAACAGTAAAACCACGTCACGCGACACCTCGACGGGCCGCGTGAAGTGGCGCAACGACGGACAGATCCTCGGTGAATGGGATCTCTACCACCAGCTCCACTACGACCGTCGATGGGGCGCCGCGCGCGGCTCGATGATCAACCTGATGATCCGGACCAAGGACATCAAGTGCGATCGGATCTGGGCCGTCCCACCCAAAGAAGTCGTTCGCGATCATCAACGTACGATGTCGTATTGGGCTGCGCAGATGGACGTCGCGAAGGCGTCGGGTTACTTCCCGCGTGCGCGCGCGGCCTGCGAGACCAAGTTCGGCGGCCTGTGTGAAGAGTTCAACAACTGCGCCGGGCTCGACCCGTCATCGGAGGATGCTCTGTGACCTTCACCTCGATCGCGATCAAGAGCAGTGAGCCGTCGAAGGCAAACTACCGGACGTTCATGTGCTACGGGGACACGCGTTCCGGGAAGACCCGTTTTTCGGGGAGTTTTCCCAATGCCTTGTTCATCGCCGACAAGTCCGAGCGCGGTTGGACGACGCTCGAGACGATGCCCGAGGAGGAGTTCTATCACCCGGGCAAGCCGCCGCTCGTCTTCGGTGTCATCAACCGCCAAGAGATGACCGAGGCGATCGCGAAGGCCGAGCAACTGGTGAAGGCCGGTTACATCGACACGCTCTGCGTCGACTCGCTGACGTTCTACGCCGAGTCTTGGTACCAGAGCGAGCTCCAAGCGACGCTTGCCGTGCCCAATGCCAAGCTCGATACGCGCGCGATGTATGGCGCCCTATCGAGTCACCTCGCCGACATCCGCATGCAGATCCACGAGTGGGGCTGCAACGTCGTCTGGACCGCGCTCGCGTCGCCGCCCGAGGACGGTCGCATGGGTGGCCCGATGATCTCCGGCAAGTCGCGCGAGCGCTTTCCCGCAGGCTGTGATCATATCTTTCGGCACTTCCGCTGGGAATCGGTCGACGAGGAGACCAAGCAGCCGCAGATCGGCTACTCGGTGAGGACCGCGCCGCACGACAACTACGTCGGCGGCGGACGCGACTCCGGTGCGATCCCGGATCCGATGCACTGGCCGACGTTTCGTTGGGTCGCGCACTACCTCAACCTGCCCGAGTACGAGCCAAAGTACGTGCCTGCCGAGCTTCTGACCGCACCGGTGACGCCGCCTGCGCCCGTCGCGGCGCAGCCCAGCAAAACCGTCACGCGACGCGTGACCGGGCCCCCGAAGAAGCCCCCGGGCAAATAGTTCTCGGGCCGCCTGGTGGCGGCTCGGGCTCGCCGCATAACGCGGCGGCAAACCGCCGCACATGCGGCATCGCAAGAGGACACCATGTCGCAAGAAGAAGAGAAGCAGTTCGAGAACGTCGTGTTCGACGGGTTCGATCTCGCCGACGAGAACCTGCAAGGCTGGGACGGCGAAGGCGGTGGACCGCCTGCGATCCCGCCGGGCATGTACACGCTCGAGGTCACCAACGTCGAGATCGTCGACACCAACGCCGGGGACGGTCGCAACTTCGTCTTTACCTGGAAGGTCGCCGACGAGGGCGAGTTCCTGGGCAAGGAGTTCAAGTCGTGGATGCTCTACACGGGCAAGAACTTCAAGGAGGGTCACCGCCGCCGGATCGCGCACGTGATCCGCGACTGCCTTCGTTGCCCGCTCAACGGCGCCGGCGGCTTCGAGACCAAGGATCTCCTCGGTCTCCGGCTCACGGCGACGGTCAGCCACGAGGTCACCGCGAAGCGCAACCCACTCACGCAGCAGATCAAGGAGTACATCAACCTCGTGATCAACGGCGAGCGCCCGATCGAGGGCGCACCGTCCGCGCAAGCGGCGGCGCCGTCCAAGCCCGCCGCCGCGCCGCCCCGGCCGACCGCGCCGCCGTCCAGGCCGCCCGCGGCGCCACCAAGCCGGGCTCCCGCAGCGGCTCCGACGCGCCGGGCCTGATCACAGGTGCGTTCACCAAAGCGCAACTCGCGGCGGACCGCCGCGAGGAGCTCGAAGACCTGACGTGGCGGTGGCTCTTGCATCGTACACGTCAGGGTCAAGTCGGGGAGCAGATCGTGCTGAACGCTCCCCGGGCCAAACGAAAATCGACGGATCACCTTCGGGGGACGCGTGCACCAGTTCGATCTAGAACTCCTGACCGTTTGCCGTGACGCGGACTGTCCCAGGCAGTACGTGCATCCCGCGCACGGCAAACGGGCCGGGGCCTTTCGAGCGGCCAAACGTGTCGAGCCATTCGAGTCGGTGTACGCGGTTCCTCGAGGGTGCGGCGTACCACAGCTCGTCGTCGATCTGACGTATCAGCACGTTACACAGTGGGTCCCGCGACCGTTCGGCGATGTCCTCGACGCCGTCCGGGCCGATCTCGGGTCGATTCACACTCGCACCGTACAAAGGAGTATCCGGCTCTTGGTCGACGCGCGACTCGTCGCATCCCTCGGGTCGTCGGCGTGGAAGCCAGACAGGCTCCGATCGTTTGGGCAACCTGGGTGGTACATCCGGTACGACTCGCCCAAGCTCTGGACCAAGGACGGGCTCCGTGACCTCATGAACGTCGTCGCCGAGAATGCGGCGCCGCTGTCCGGGTGCTGACCTGTGGTTGGTGATACCGAGCGGGCGACGCTAGCGACGCTATATCGGGTCATCGGTGAGCTTGCCGAGATCGCTATCATCGTCGGTGACCGGTACTTGCAACTGTCGAGCGTCGACGCGGACGCGAAGCACCTCGTCGGGCAGCTGGTTCGGCGCGCTGCCGAGCTTCGTGATCAACTTGGTTATTTGGAGGTTCGGTGATGTCGAGTTGTTGGGTCCAGACCTACACCGGCAAGGCTTTCGATCTTCTCGAACCGACGGTCGACATGGTCGATCCGTACGACATCGCCGTGAGCCTCGCCGACAAGCCCAGGTACTCGAGGCACTCGAGGCTTCGGATCACGGTCGGTCAGCATTCGATCTTGTGTGCGGCGGCGGCGTATCGCGCAGCGCTCGAAGGCTTGGGGGTACCGGAAGCCTTACGCCGCGCGCGGTTGCTGCTACTCCACGATGCCGCCGAGGCCTACATCGGCGATGTCGTGGGCCCAGCGCGCATGGCGATCAAGCAACTCTGTTGCAACCTCGTCGAACGCGTTGCCAGACCATCCGTGCGTGCGAGTGAACTGGCGGACCTGTTTGATTTGTTCGGCAAGCTCGACGCCATTGTCTCGGGTGCTGTCTTCAAGCGATTCGGTATCACGCCCGCCGTATTGTCGAAGGAAGACCGTGAGCTCATCCTGAGTATCGACCGCGCGTGTCTCCTGTTCGAGAAGCATTGGTTCGTACAGACACCCGAGCCCAAACCGTGGCGCGTTGTTGGTGCGCCGCTCGAACTAGCGGTCTTCGGCGCGGGCACTGAGGAACCGAAATCGCTTGAATGCGCAGTGCTCGTGACGCGGCCGTGGGGCTTCGAGGAGACGTTGGCGGCGTTTTTGATCCTACTGGAACGCTTGGGCTTGGTCTCGGAACCGTGGACCGCTGAACGCGGAGAGATCGCGACGGCCTACCCTGACTTCATCACCGGATTCCCGCAAGGATTCGAGATCGTCCGAAGGCTCTTTCCGGTCAAGCCATGACCGCCGAGCCCGCTCCCGTTCGCCGTGGGACGCTCGATGGCGCGAACTGCGCCGAGTGTCCGCTAGCCCGCGACGGGAAGCCGCGGGATCCTGTCCGGGGTATCGGACCGGATGACCCGCTCTGGATCGCCGTCGGGGAGGGGCCCGGGAATGACGAGGTCCGCACAGGCCTGCCCTTCACGGGGCAAACGGGCCAGTTGTTCAACCGTGCGCTGAAAGAGACCGCGATCGATCGCGGTCGCCTGTGGATCGCAAACAGTGCAAGTTGCCATCCTCGTGGCGCGAACGAAGCTACGCGCAAGCAGGCCGCGCAGTGCTGCCGCCCGCGGCTCTTGAACGAGCTCGCCGAGTTCCCGGGGCTGCCCGTCTTGGTCATGGGTGGCGTTGCTGCGACGACGCTCCTCGACGAAGTGACCGACCTGCCGATTACCAAGATCAGCGGGACCTACTTCGAGGTCGACGTCGACGCGACCGGGCGCCGCGGCGTCGTCCCGACCGTGCACCCGGCGGCCATCTTGCGTGGCTCGGACACCGGCCCGGAAAAAACCGGGACGCACACGAACGACCTCGCGTTCTGGGGCCTCAAGTTCGACGTCATCAAGGTCAATCGACTCGCGAAAGGCGACGCTGGGGTCAAGCTCGCCCTGGACATTCGAACGGAGCTCGAAGACGCCGCGCGCGCGAATCTTCTGGTCAACGAGATTCTCGATCGGGCCCTCGAATCGAAGCGGCTCGCGATCGACTATGAAACGACGGTCGAGGACGTACAGCGCAATATCGCGCTCCAAGCGTGGGCGGCGCGGATCAAGCTGATTGGCCTGGCCAGCAAAGGCAAGGCCGTCTCGGTGGTGTGGTCGCTCTTGAGCCGCCCGACGATCCGGCGCTACGCGCAGGTGCTCTCCGACGAGACGATCACGAAGGAATACCACAACGCGTCGTACGACACCGCGGTCAGCCGGAACCCGTTTTACAGGTTCACGCTCCGCGGACCTATCGAGGATACGCTCCTCGGCCAACACGCGGCGTGGCCTGGCGCCAAGAAAGACCTACAGTCGACGGCGTGCCAGATGCTCGCAATCCCACCGTGGAAGTCGGATTTTAGGTCGGGTGACGAGACGCTCACCGAAGAGGCCGACTACAACGCCAAGGACGCTCTCGCGACGTGGGCGACGGTCCCCGTCAATCACTTTTGGATCAAGCGGTACGACATGCAACGTGTCTACGACGTCGACCGCGTCAAGGCCCACGTCGCGGCCGAGATGCACCTGCGCGGTTACGAGGTCGACTACGACGTCAACGCCGAGATCAAGACCCGGTTGAAGACCGTGATCGACGAAGCCAAGGCGATGATGACCGAGCGCTACGAGACGTTGCGCGATCGAGTGCACAGTCGCCTCGCAGCCGAGCAAGCCAAGGTCGATCGCAAGGCCGACCGCGCCGCGAATCTCGACTACGCCCAGCGCATGGACGTTCGCCTCGCCGAGCTCGAAAATGAGATCGCGAAGGGCCGGTGGACGTTCGAGCCGTCGAACGACGGGCACGCGGTCGCGTTCTTGAAGGCCTGCGGGGTCAAGCTCTGGCGAACTACGGGGACCGGGAAGACCGCCAGCGGCGGCTCGGTGCTCGAGGAGTTCGCGCACGTTCCCGAGGTCGCGGAGCTACTGCTTCTCAGGAGCAATGAACAGCTCTACGAGACCTTCGCCGTTCGGATGTACGAATGGGTCTGGGACAAGAACAAGCGGTCGTGGCGACCGCCGCACGTCCAAGATGACGGCCGCGTGCACCCGATCTGGGCGCCGACCCAAATCTCCGGCCGCTTCGGTTCGAAGAACCCGGCGTCGTCGAACTGGACGCTGGGCGACGAGACGCATCCTGATCCGCGCAAGCGCCTGCCCAACGTCCGCCGACAACTGGTTGCGGCGCGAGGGAAGTGCATAATTGCATTTGATTTCGAGCAGTTAGAGGCAAGACTCATCGCCGTTCAATCCGGTGATCAATTCCTCTGCAACGTCTTCGCCAACGGCCTCGACATCCACCACGAGTTCGGGGTCTTGGTCTTCCCGCAGATGCGCCGGATGAAAGAGGAAGATCCGAAGGCCTTCAAGGACAACCCCGAGTACAACAAGCGCCGCGACCTGACCAAGCGCTTCGAGTACGGCGGCATCTACGGCGGCGCCGACGCGACGGTGTGGAAGTCGATCGTCTCCGACGAGCCGTCGATCACGCTCAAGATGACGTCGGAGGCCGTCGCGACGATGAAGTCGGCCATCCCGGGGGTCTTGGCGTGGCAGCAACGGTTGCTCCGTGAGACGTCGATGCCCCCGTACACGCTCAAGAGCTATCTCCTGGGCCGCCGGCGTGTCTTCCCGCTGGGCAATCCACCACCGACCGACGTCAACAACAACCCGAACCAGTTCGCGGGTGCGGACATCATCGACATGGGGCTCTGCCGGATGATGCCCAGGCTCGAGAAGTACCGCGGGACGGCGTATCCCATACTCCATCAGCACGACGCGATTTATTTCGAGGCCAACGAAGAGGACGGGTTACGGCTTGCCAAAGACATCAACGAGGCGTTCCCGACGACGGTCAAGGCCGTGAACGGCCAAGACGTCGACTTTCCGGTCGAAGTCAAGATCGGCTACGCGTATCACCCGGAGCCCAAGCCGTCGATGATCGAGAAGTTCCCATGGTTGGTTTGGCCCGTCGGACGACCGGGTTTGAAGAAAGTGAAGGTTTGATGATGAGTGAAGGCATTCCCTGGACCGTCGCCAACGCCGACGGTGTTGTCATCTCCGAGACGGACTTGCCCAAGGTTGGCATCCGGCTCATCGACCGACTCATCACGGACATGATCCGTGACGAGAAGCCCAGCACGCATCGCTTCCAGCGCATCCAGACGCTCTGCTCGATCGGCGCGCACCTGAACCAGCTCTACGCCGTGTCGATCGACGAGGCCCAGCCGATCGAAGAGGAGCTTGGCGGCGGACTGGGTTACGTCGGCGTCGGGGGCGGTTACGGCGGCGGTCTGCCGATGCCCGTTCCGATGCCGCGGGCGCGCAACATTGGCCGGTTCGCTGGCAACGATCAAGCCGAGCTCATTCGAATGGTCCTGGCAGCGGCCGAGCGTCTCAATCCGCAACAGCGCGAGGTCGTGACGGCGGTCGCCCGTGCCGCCGTGCATGGCGCCGAAGCCGCTGTCGGGGTTGCCGTAGCGGATGCGGGTGACCTCGGCGTAGCCGGTGTAGACTGACTCGAACAAGAGGAGATTCCCATGTCCCTATCCCGTTGGTTCATCCCCAGCTTCTTTGGCGACGTCCGACTCGAACGCACTGGTGACGGCTGCGTCATCGTCGTCCAAGGTCTCACCGATCTCGAGCGCGAGGGCCTCGCCAAGTTCTTGCCCAAGGCCCAGTCAAAGGGTTGGATCGCGGCGTCCGTCGAGACGCTCGCGCGCGACGGCCGGTTTCCGGTCGACGGAGATATCCAAGAGGTCGGTAAGATCCTCGCCAAGTTCTTGAAGTCGTCGCGCCAACTGGTCGACGTCATCCTCTTCGAGGACGGTACCGTCAAAGACGTCTCGGACGGCTCACCCGACAAGACCCCGGTGCCTACGGCACCGCCGAAGGCGGGCGCGACCGTCGCGCAACCGACGCAGGGCTGTCCCGCGCCAGACTTCGCGGCGATGGACGTGCGCGCGACCGAGGTGCTCCTGTCGTTCTTGAACCCCCAGCAAGCCGACGACTGGCGGAAGCACCAGAGCTTCATCACCAAGGGCGCGAGCGGCGCGCGTTACGCGATCACGTCGAGGCACGCCGTCGACAAGCTCCGCGGGACGATCAACAAGCCCGGCTTCGAGCGAACGTTCTACTGCCTCGACGATCGGCAGGCCTTCTGCGTCCATGACTGGGTGGTCCCGGCCGCCGAAGAGGTGCTCACGATGCATCTCATGGTGCAGACTCCGCACGGCGAGCGGTACCTGCGGCACCTGGAATAGAACCCGTGACGGGTGTTTTCGCGATACAGGTAGACCGACCGTACTACCCACCGACGCGTGCAATTCGCGTCGGCTTCACCGGTACGCAGCGTGGGCTTGCACCGAGTCAGCGGAAGACGTTGGCCGCGTTGGTGGCCGCTTGGCCCGCAGGTTGTGAAGCACACCACGGTGACTGCATCGGTGCCGATGCACAGTTTCACACGATCGTCACATCGGCCGGATGGTCGACCGTCGGGCATCCGCCCATCGACCCTAAGAAGCGTGCAAACTGCCTGTTCACGATGAGCCGTGACCCGTGCGAGTACCGCGTTCGCAACGAGGCGATCGTCGTCGAGTCCGAGATCATGATCGCGACGCCGGGTCAGTCGACAGAACAACTACGGAGCGGGACGTGGATGACGGTACGATTGGCGCGCCGCCATCAAAAAGCACGGCGACGCGAGGACGGCTGGCTGCCGCTCTACGTCATCTACCCGGACGGTTCACTGGTCGTCGAAGATGGTCTCGACGTCTTGGACGGCACCGGGTGACGGCGCGCGTGCGGATTACCGTTGACGGTGCCGTCCTGCACGAAGGCCCGCGGTCGTGGTCGTCCGAGGGCCTAGCGCCTCCGCCACCGGAGCC
>Ga0187892_10002693_pt1 | contig 34546 bp, 36 predicted proteins | sample MA1701073metaG_FD_139345 | JGI IMG/M metagenome (GOLD analysis project Ga0187892, IMG submission 139345) | Bio-ooze microbial communities from a basaltic lava cave in the Kipuka Kanohina Cave System on the Island of Hawaii, USA - MA170107-3 metaG ... | reverse complement strand
TGTCGTCACAACTGAGTTCATTGGAATTTTCTCCTTTGTTTTAATCATTAGATGCTTATAATATAATACATTAGCGAGAAAATTCCTCGGACTTTTTTCAGTTTTTGTGAATAATTCAGGATATGGTGTTTTTCTATTGCGTGAATAGGCTGTCATTCCGAGTCCCGCTCGTGGGACGATGAATCTTTATGCAAGTAGATTCCTCGTCGCTTCGCTCCTCGGAATGACATATTCACCCATTTGAAAACGCTATAAATGCCGCGCCGGTTTGCGGCTCGGCAAAAATAATTTAAGAAAAATCTCACAAAATATGAACACCTTTTTCGATGGCAACGCGGCTGCCGCCAAAACCTGGTTGTTTGCAAGCAGGACTTGACTTTGGAAAAAAAAAGCAATATTTTTAGGAAGCACACAAACGGAGGCAAGGCGACACCCGTTGGAAATCGACGACACCAACCTGAGGTTAAAAGAACGGATCGCGCATCCCATCAGCGCGGTGGGACGAATGGTGATCACGTTGATCGAGCAAACCGGGGCGATTTTCATTCTTCTTGGCAAAATTTTGCGCGGCAGCATTCATCTCTGGCGGAACCGCCGCCTCGTTCTCGATCAAATGCTGCTCATCGGCGTTCATTCTTTGCCTCTGGTGAGCATCATCGCCGTTTTTACCGGGGCCGTTTCAGCGTGGCAGGCGGCGTATCAATTTGAGGGGCTTGTTCCACTCGATTATCTGGGCGCAGGAACCAGCACCGCGATTTTCATCGAGCTGGGTCCGGTCCTGACGGGAATCATTCTGGCGGGCCGCGTCGGCTCGTCGATCGCGGCGGAGCTGGGGACGATGAAAGTGACGGAACAGATCGATGCGCTCGAATCGCTGGCCATCGATCCGGTGCATTATCTCGCGCTGCCGCGTTTTTTCGCCGCGACGGTGATGACGCCGGTGCTGACGATCTTTGCGAACTTTGTGGCGGTGATGGGAGCGTTCATCGTCTCGAATATTCTGATCGGCCAAGCCGCGCACGTCTTTTTTGACAGCGTGCAGTCTTCGTTTGAGCTGCGCAACTTGCTGGGCGGCTTGACGAAAGCGCTGGTGTTCGGCGCGACGATTGCGCTCGTCGGCTGCTACGTCGGTTTCCGCACCAGCGGCGGCGCCGAGGGCGTGGGCCGCGCGACGATTCAAGCCTTCGTGCTGTCGGCGGCGCTGATTTTGATTCACGATTATATTTTGGCGACCATCATTTTTTAAATTTTCAGGCTGTGATCGAAATTCGAAATCTGCAAAAATCTTTCAACGGCAAACCCGTTTTGCGGGGCGTCGATCTCGACATTCAAAAGGGCGAGTCGCAAATCATTATCGGCCGCAGCGGCTGCGGGAAAAGCGTGCTCTTGAAACACATCATCGGCTTGATCAAACCCGAGGCCGGACAAATTTTCATCGACGGCGAAGAAGTCACCGATTCAGCGACGCGGGATTTGTATCGCATGCGCCGCAAATTCGGCATGCTCTTTCAAGGCGCGGCGTTGTTTGATTCGATGACGGTCGAGGAAAACGTCGCGCTCGGCGTGCGCGAGCATCGCATGTTTGACGAAGCCGAGATCAGCCGCCGCGTCGCCGAGAAATTGGAGCTGGTCGGCCTGCCCAATACCCAACACCTGAAACCGGCCGAGCTTTCCGGCGGCATGAAAAAACGCGTCGGCCTCGCCCGCGCGCTGATGATGGATCCCGAATTTGTGCTCTACGACGAGCCGACGACCGGCCTCGATCCGATTACCTCGGACGCCATCAACGACCTCATTATCGAGTGCAACAAACAACTCGGCGTTACCTCGATCGTCGTCACGCACGACATGATCAGCGCGTATAAAGTCGGCAACCGTTTCGCGATGCTGCACGACGGCCAGGTCATTTTCACCGGCACGACCGAGGAAGTACAAAACACAACTCATCCGGTTGTAAGGCAGTTTATCGAAGGCCGGGCGGAAGGGCCGCTGCAAACCTATTGAAGAAATTCATAATCGTATTGCAAACTTGACGGCGAAAGCGAAGTTAGATAACAAGCGAGGTGAACGATGATGCCGGCTGGTGTAACTTTCGACGAGTTTAAGCAGAAAGTAACTCAATTGGCGTTGATAGAACAGCTTAAACTCGTGTCCTTTATCTGTGAGCAATTAACTGCTCAGGCTTCAGTTTCAAAGATTGTGGCATCGAAAGATGACATGCTCTTACGCCAGAGGGAAACCGGTAAGCTGTTGGCACTGTGCGATGCTGCAGCAGAAATGTGGGAAGGTGAATTGGATGCGGCGGAAGATATTCGCCAAATGCGACAGGAAAGGGATGAGCAGATATGGGCGATTAGTTCGCCGCGCGCGTGAAATCGCCCGCCAGTTTAATCAAGAGCGTGTTTATGATTCGATCTATGCCGCTCTTGCTGAAATGCAGGGCTGTGAGTTTTGGACGGCAGACAAAAATTTTTATGATGCCGTCAGCTCTTCGTTGCTATTCGTGAAATACTTGCCCGATTATCAATAGTTTTTAATGAAGGAAAAAGCGCGTGCCTCGCTTCACCAAAAAAGTCTCCGTCGAATACGTCTGCCAAACCTGCGGCCACAAAAGTCCGCGCTGGATCGGGAAATGTCCGGAATGCGGTTCGTGGAGCAGCTTTGTCGAAGAGAAAAGCGCGCCGGAGCCGAAACGCGGCGGGATCAAAGTTTTGGAGCGCGAAAAGCCGCTGCCGCTGGCGGAAATCACGCATGATGAGAATGCGCGCATCAAGTGCAGCAGCCAGGAATTTAACCGCGTGCTCGGCGGCGGCATTGTCCCAGGCTCGTTGATTTTAGTCGGCGGCGACCCGGGCATCGGCAAATCAACATTGATGCTGCAGGAAGCCGCGGCGCTGGCAAAGCCGGATTTTTGCGTGCTCTACGTCACCGGCGAAGAATCGGCGCGGCAGACGAAAATGCGCAGCCAGCGGCTCGGCATTGACTCGTTGTATCTGTTTATTTTTGCCGAAACCAATCTCGATCTCATTTTGGACGAAGTGGAAAAGCTCAAGCCGAAATTGATCATCGTCGATTCGATTCAAACGATCTATCGCACCGAGTTCGAGAGTCCGCCGGGAAGCATCAGCCAGGTGCGCGAGAGCGCGCTGGCGTTTTTGAATCTGGCCAAGCAGCGCAGCATCCCGATTTTTCTCATCGGCCACGTGACGAAAGAAGGCTATCTCGCCGGGCCGAAAACGTTGGAGCACATGGTTGATACGCTGCTGCAATTCGAAGGCGACCGCGATCATTTCTTCCGCATCTTGCGCTCGGTGAAAAACCGTTTCGGCAGCACGCGCGAGATCGGCGTGTTTGAGATGCACGAGCTGGGCCTGCGCGAAGTGACGAATCCCTCGGAAATTTTTTTGGCGCAGCGCAAAGAGAACATTTCCGGCTCTGTCGTCGTCTGCACGATGGAAGGCTCGCGGCCGATTTTGGTGGAAGTGCAAGCGCTGCTCACGCCGAGCAATTACGGCCTGCCGCAGCGCACGGCGAACGGCTTCGATGTTCGTCGCCTGGCGCTGTTGCTGGCGGTAATCGAGAAACGCGTCGGCTTGCGCGTCGGCACGCATGATGTTTTTTTGAATGTCGCCGGCGGCGTCGATCTCGAAGAACCGGCGGCGGATTTGGGCGTTGTCGTCGCCGTCGCCTCGTCGCTGAAAAACAGCGTCGTCAATCCACACGCGATGGTCATCGGCGAAGTCGGCCTCGGCGGCGAGATCCGCGCCGTGCCGCAAATCGACAAGCGCCTCACCGAAGCCGCGAAGCTCGGCTTCAAACAAGCGGTGATTCCTAAATTGGCCGCGAAGGGCTTGCCGAAAATTCCGGGCATCGAAGTCGTGGCGGTGGAGAAAGTGGATGAGGCGTTGGATAAGTTGATGTGAAGAAGCAAGCATTCAAATTCGGAGTTTTTTATGGAAAACACGCAAACGCATACTTATCGCCAACTGATTTATGAAGGCATCAACGGGCTTGCGCCGGAAGCGCTGGTCGAAATTGTCGATTTCGTTTATTTCGTTCGAAAGCGCACTTTGCAACCCCACGACTTTGAGGAAGATTTGCGAACCGCTCTGCTCAATAAAGAATTACGCGACTTGAGCCGCGAAGAAGAACAACACATGGACAAAGAGTTTGAAGATTATGACAAGCTCAACCCTCGCGAGTGAATTTGCGGCGGACACCATGGCGCTTGTCTTGCGGATCGAAAAGCGCAAAATGGGCCAAGCGGCAAAAAACATCTTCGCTTCGATGGAATCCGGAAATACCGTTATTCATGTGACAGCAATGGTGTTAGCGGAAATTCTTTATCATTCAGAAAAAGGCAGAATCAAGTGTTCGCTTGGAGAAGTTGCCGATTATATGAAACAGCATCCCAACTGCCGAGAATTTCCATTTAATTTTGCTGTCGCTGAAGCTACTGCGCAAATCGTTGATATTCGTGAGCTGCATGATCGTCTCATTGCTGGAACGGCACGTCTTCTCAATCTTGAATTGATAACCAACGATCCTGTCATTCAAGCTTCAAGTTTTGTGAAAACGGTTTGGTAAATTGGCCCGCTGGCGGGACAAATCGACTAACGCCTCACCGAAGCCGCGAAGTTCGGCTTCAAACAAGCGGTGATTCCAAAATTGGCCGCGAAGGGCTTGCCTAAAATTCCGGGCATCGAAGTCGTGGCGGCGGAGAAAGTGGAGGAAGTTTTGGATAAGTTGATATAATTTATTTATTGAGGAAAGCTCGTATGGCACGAATTGAGATTGGAAAACATCTGGCAGTTGATACGCGCGTTTGCGGTGGACGATTAATTTTTAAAGGAAGTCGTATTCTCGTATCTGATGCGATAGAGCTCACCAAAGCCGGCTATACGCCTGAAGCCGTCGCTGAACAGTATCGCGGTTTGATTACGCCTGAAGCCGTGCGCGAGGCGAAGTCACTTTTGTTACGTGGCTTCTTGAAAGAAACGTCGCGGAGAGCAAAGGTTGCTGCTTGATTATTCTTGACCACAATATCCTCGAAGATCAGGTGGAGCAATTGCGCCGCTGGCGGATTCGCTTTCAACAAATCGGTTTTGAAGTCGGACGGCCAGAATGGGATGATCAACAAGAGATATTGCGTTATCTTCATCAGGTCAAGCGATGCACCTTTTTCACACGCGATTTAGGTTTCTTTCATCCTCGCTTTTGCCACGCCACTTATTGTATGGTTGCCATAACCGGTCATGCTCTGGAAACCGCTTCATTGATTCGCCGATTTCTGCGGCATGTTGATTTTAAGACCTATGCCAAACGTAACGGCAAAGTAATAAGGCTTTCATCTATAAGAATAGGATGGTGGGAAAAGCGACAAAATTATCGGCAAAATTTGCCGTGGTAGGACTCAAACTTTGGACTATCCGCGCAAATCGGCAATCGTCGCAACGAAGCTCAGTTGCAAAATTTTTATTAAGGTTCCATGGAAAGACCGAAACATAAAGATGATCATAATGTCAACGATGAATAAACGGCTCTGTTTCGTATTAATGCCTTTTCGGGATGATCTGAAAGAAGTATATAGTATTGCCATCAAGCCCGCATGTCTCAAAGCTGGTTTTGAGTCATTGCGAGTAGATGAACTAAAAGGTGCCTTTAATATAAACAGAAAGATCGTTGAATATACTTTTATTAGTGATGCGATTATTGCCGATTTAACTGGGTGGAATCCAAATGTCTTTTATGAGCTTGGGGTTGCTCATGCGATAGACAATAAAACTGTTATGATTGTCCAAAAATCAGAACAATTACCATTTGACATTAGCAGTTATCGTTGTCTCCAATATGACCAGACAAAAGCTGGGTTGGAACAATTAACTACAAATTTAGCTCAAGTATTGGCGAGTATTGAAGAATGGCGTCAATATCCATCAAATCCCGTACAAGATTTTAAACCCTATAATTTTTTAATCACTAAAGACCGTTCTTTAGATCAAGTAAAGAAGAAGTTATTAGAGAAGGACAGATTGTTAGCTAAATCTTCACACGTTAAAGCTCAGAAACTAAGAATTTTTATCAGCCACGCAAACGAAGATAAAGCTCTGGCACGTCAATTGGAAGACGAACTTACGATTGCTGGTGCGGATGTTTGGGTAGATCATACCGGAATTCTTGGCGGAGATAATCTGGCAAAACGTATTAGCGATGCCTTGCAATGGTGTAACACACTCCTGCTATTGTGGTCAAAACATGCTAATAGTTCACATTGGGTTGAGCGCGAATGGGGTTGTGCTCTTAATCTAAATAAGGTAATTATTCCTTGCCTCATTGACAAAACACTTTGTCCTGCAATTTTTGCAAATACTGCCCATGTTCAATTTTCCGATTACGATACTGGAAAACAAGAGTTATTGCGATCATTGAAACCTGTACTGCGCGGAGATGGGCGAGAGATCGAAAGAAATTATGGTCGTGTAATCTTTAGTCGTCTTCCAGATGCGGACGAACCACCAATTCCCAAACCTCCGCAAGATTAGATAGATTCTGATGATAACCCAATTCACTTTTTCCGTTCTTTCACAAGATCCCAACACCCCCGCCCGCTGCGGGAAAATCACCACTGATTACGGCGAGATTCTCACGCCGGTGTTTATGCCGGTGGGCACGCAGGGCACGGTGAAGACGCTGAGTCCGCAGGAGTTGGAGGAAGTCGGCTCGCAGATCATTCTCGGCAATACGTATCATCTTTATCTGCGGCCGGGCGAGGCGTTGATGCAACAAGCGGGGGGCTTGCACAAGTTTGCGAATTGGCCGAAGCCGATTTTGACCGACAGCGGCGGTTATCAGGTTTTCAGTCTGGCGGCGCTGCGCAAGATTCATGAGAACGGCGTCAAGTTTCAATCGCATCTCGACGGCTCGTATCACGAGTTTTCGCCGGAAAGCGTGATTCGCACGCAGCGCGTTCTCGGCTCGGACATCATGATGGCGCTCGACGAGTGCCCTCCCTACCCTTCCGAGCGGAGCTACGTCGAGAAATCAACCCAGCTCACTTCGCGTTGGGCCGAGCGTTGTTTTCAAGCGTGGCGAAATTCCGCGCCGTTATACGGACATTCGCAGGCGCTTTTCGCGATCGTGCAAGGCAGCACGTTTCCGGATTTGCGGCGGTTGAGCTGCGAGCAGTTGCTGGCGTGCGATTTTCCGGGCTACGCCATTGGCGGCCTGGCGGTCGGCGAGCCGAAGAGCGCGATGTTCGAGATGATTCAAGTTTGCAATGAATCGCTGCCGGAAAATAAGCCGCGCTATTTGATGGGCGTCGGCAAGCCGGAAGATTTAGTGGAAGCCGTGAGCCTCGGCGTCGATATGTTCGACTGCGTGATTCCGACGCGCAATGGGCGCAAAGGCCAGGTGTTCACGGCCAACGGCGCGATGAATTTGACGAATTTGATTTTCCGCGAGGATTTTCGCCCGATTGAGGAAGATTGCGGATGTTATGCGTGCCGCACGTTCACGCGCGCGTATTTGCGGCATCTGTTTCACGCTGAAGAAATTCTCGCGCTGCGGCTCGGGAGCTTGCACAATTTGCATTTTTATCATAAATTAATGGAGGGCATGCGCCGCGCGATTGCCGCCGGCAATTTTTTGGAATGGAAAAAAGGGTTTTACAGCACATATCAAATCAAACCAGGTGAATCTCTCACCGCGGATGGATCATCAACAACTCCAAAGGAGGAGGGTTAATGCCAGCTTTACTCTTTTCATTCATGGGCGCGCCGTCGGGCCAGGGCGCAAACCCGCTCGCGATGTGGATGCCGATTATTTTGATTTTCGTCATCATGTACTTTTTAATTCTCCGGCCGCAGGCGAAACGGCAGAAAGAGCAGCAAAAAATGTTGGAGAGCTTGCAAAAGGGCGACGAGGTCGTGACCGCCGGCGGTATTTACGGCACCATCGTCGGCATGAAAGAAAAAGACACGATCATGATCATTGAGGTTGACAAAAACGTGAAACTCAGCGTGGCGCGTTCGAGCATTTCGCGCAAAGCCGTACAAGCGGAAGAGAAAAAAGGATAATTTAAATTAATTCGCCCACTGAAATAGAACTCCCACATAAATTTTTAATTTTATTTCAGTGGCATTTCTAATTCTGTGGGCGACGAAACTTGCAAGGATCATGTTTCATGGCGGTTTGGCCAATTCGCAAATACGGCGATCCCATCCTTCGCAAAAAGGCGGTTAAAGTCGAGTCGTTTGGAGAGCCGTTCCAACAAGTGGCGGCGGATATGATCGAGACCATGCAGGCCGCAAAAGGGGTTGGTTTGGCCGCGAATCAAATCGGTTTGACACACGCGCTCTGTGTCGTTGACGTCGGCCTCATCGATGAAGGCGCGCCGCCAAAGGCCTTCGTCAATCCGGTTATTTTACAGGAAAACGGCAAAGAGGTGCCTTACGAAGAGGGTTGCCTCAGCATTCCCGAGATCAACGAAGAAGTGATGCGCAAGGAACGCGCGGTCGTTCGTTATCAGGATTTGACCGGCGCGGTTCACGAGCAGGAATGCGACGGCATGTTGGCGCGCGTGCTGCAGCACGAGATCGATCATCTCAACGGCGTCTTTTTCGTGGATCGCCTGAGCGCCTTGAGGCGCAAGTTGTTGAGCAAAAAACTCAAAGCCATTGCGGAAGAAGCCGCCGCAGAAGCGCGAGAGAGGAGCAAGAATGCGCCAAGCGCAGGATCTTAAAGTCGTTTTCATGGGCACGCCGGAATTTGCCGTCGTGAGTTTGCAAAAACTTCTCGACCACAAAATTCCGGTGGCCGGCGTGGTGACCGGGCCGGACAAGCCCTCGGGACGCGGCTTGCAGATGCAGCCGACGCCGGTGAAGAAATTGGCGCTGCAAGCAGGCTTGCCGATCTTGCAGCCGGAAAAACTCCGCGAGGCGCAATTCATCCAAAGTTTGCGCGAGTGGCAGGCCGAGGTTTTCGTGGTCGTGGCGTTTCGCATTTTGCCGCCGGAGGTGTTCACGATGCCGCGGCTCGGAACGATCAATGTTCATGCCTCGTTGCTGCCCAAATATCGCGGCGCGGCGCCGATTCAATGGGCGCTTATCAACGGCGAAACTGAAACCGGCGTCACGACATTTTTTATCGAAGAAAAAGTCGACACCGGCGAGATGATTCTGCAGCGCAAAATTGCCATCGGCGAATTTGAAACGGCCGGGGAACTGCATGATCGCCTGGCGGTGCTGGGCGCGGATTTGCTCGCCGAAACGCTCGAGCAAGTTGCAAGCGGCAAGTTGCAACGGAAGCCTCAAATCGGAGAAATCAGCCTCGCGCCGAAAATTACCAAAGAAATGGCGGCCATCGATTGGAAAAAATCCAGCCGCGAAATTTTTAACTTCGTGCGGGGAATGAATCCGGTTCCAGGGGCGTTTACCAATTGGCAGGGGCACAATCTCAAAATCTTTCGCGCGCGCGTTTACAACGAGGCCGCTGTCGACAACGAAGCCGGCGCCGTGACAAAAGCTCATGTTAAAGAGGGAGAACTCATTATTCAAACCGGACGTGGCCATTTGGCCATCGACGAACTGCAGCTCGAAGGCAAGCGCCGCATGTCCGCAGCGGAATTTCTGCGTGGCCATCAGATCCGGTTTCGTGAAAAACTAAATTGAACAAATTCTCATGCCAAAAACCAGCAGCAAAAACAGCAAAAAAACCTCGTCGAACGTTTTGCTTTCCCCGCGGGCCATCGCCGCCCAAATTCTCAGCGAAGCCGAAAGCAGCTCCGTTTATGTCGATCATGTCATGGAAAAGCACATGCAGCGCGCCGCGCTGCCGGTGCGCGATCGGGCGCTGGTTACGGCGTTGGTGCACGGCGTGTCGCGTTGGCGCGCCCGCCTCGATGCCGAGATTCAGCAGCATTTTCGCCATCATTTCGACGAGGCGCAGCCGTTCGTCAAGAACACGCTGCGCTGCGCGGTGTATCAAATGTTGTTCATGGATCGCATTCCGGATTATGCCGCGGTTGACGAAGCGGTCGAGATGATCCAATTGCGGTATGGCAACAATTTTTCGCGCTTGTCCAACGGCGTGCTGCGCAACATTCAACGCGCACCGATGGAATGGCCGCTACTCGAAAGCGTCGTCGCCAAAAAAGAAATGAAAACTTTGGCGCAAATGCTCAGCCATCCGGAGTGGCTGCTCAAGCGCTGGATCGAACAATTTGGCTGGAAAGAGACCGCGGCGCTGGCGGAAGCGAATAATCGCATCCCTCCCATCACGGTTCGCGTCGTGCGTCCGCAAGAAAATCTCAAGCCGTGGCTCGAACAAATGGTCGGCCACGAGGTGAAGCCCGAGCCGATTAAAAACCCGCCGAATTTTTATCGCCTGCCACATCTCGACGACATCACTGCGTTGCCGGGATTTGACGAAGGCTGGTTTGCCGTGCAAGATCCCAGCGCCGGTTTAGTGGCGAATTTGGCCGCGCCGCAAAAAGGCGAAATCATCCTCGACCTTTGCGCTGCGCCCGGCGGCAAAGCCTTGCAAATGGCCGAGATGGTCGGCGATGGCCACGTTGTGGCCGTCGATTTCGATTTCCGGCGATTGGAAATGCTCAAAGAAACGGGGCAGCGATTGAATTTTTCCATTCATCCTGTCATCGCCGACGCCCGCTCTTTTGCCGCGACCCCGTCCGATCTGGTGCTGGTTGATGCGCCGTGCTCCGGACTCGGCGTGCTGTCGCGGCGCAGCGATTTGCGCTGGCGCCGCCGCCAAAAAGATATCACGGAACTGGTGGAATTGCAAAAAGAAATTTTGACCGACGCCGCCGAGTTGGTCAAATCCGGCGGGCGTTTGATTTACAGCACGTGCACCATCGACCCCGAGGAAAATGAGAAAGTGGTGGAATGGTTCTTGGAGCATCACCAGGCATTTCGTTTGGAACCGGCGCAAAATTTCGTGCATAAAATGTTCTGCGACGAGCGCGGCTTTCTGCGCACGCTGCAAAGCCGCCACAACATGGACGGCAGTTTCGCGGCGAGGCTGGTCAAATCCTAATGTCGCACAGCCATAATAAAAAGCCGCCCACAGAAATAAAAATCCTTTTGCATTTCTAACAGGAAAAGAGAGATGAGCCAAAGTTGGTGGCGCAATTTCATTATCGCGGTTCTATCAAACCGATTTGTCAAGCTGCTCGGCAGCATCATTGCGCTTTTTCTCGCGTTCGGGCTGATGATGGATTGGATCATCTTGCCGGTTTACACCAAACACGGCGAGGCGGTCGAAGTGCCGAACGTCGTGTCGATGCGTTACGAAGACGCCAAGAGCACGCTCGAGGCCAACGGTTTTGCCATCATTAAAACCGACGAGCGGGTTGATGAGAAGTATCCGGTGGGCTATGTTCTCGAGCAAAATCCCCGGCCGCATTCCGGCGTGAAAAGCCGGCGCCGGATTTACGTCGTCGTCAGCCAGGGCGGGCGGCAGATTGAGATGCCGCAGCTCGTCGATCGTTCGCAGCGCGACGCCGAATTGATGCTGGCCAGATACAACCTTAAACTTGGCCGGGTGGATTCGGCTCTCACCGACCGGCCGTTGGGCGTAGTCGCCCATCAATCCGTTCCGGTCAATGCGAAAATCGGCATGGGCACGGTCGTCAATATCACCGTCAGTTTGGGCGTGGACGCTTCGGATGCCACCGTGCCCTCCGTCGCCGGATTGACTTATGACAATGCCATGCAACTGATTCGCCAAGCCGGCCTCGTCGTCGGGCAAATTACATTTAAAGAAGTCGAGCAGTTGCTGCCGGAAACCGTGATCAGCCAATCATTGGAAGCGAATACAATCGTCAAGCGCGGCGCCAAGATCGATCTTGAATTGAGCACGTTGCCGAATAACCCGAACAACAACGATGATTAAAATCGCGCCTTCGATTCTCGCCGCTGATTTCGCTTGTCTGCGCGAGCACATTCGCCTGGTTGAATCCGCCGGCGCGGATGTCATTCATTGCGACGTGATGGATGGGCATTTCGTGCCGAATCTCACGTTTGGGCCGCTCATCGTCAATGCCGCGCGCCGCAGCACGAGCTTGTTGGTCGAAGCGCATTTGATGATCGCCCAGCCGGAGCGCTATATTTCGGCGTTTCGCGAAGCCGGCGCTGATCGCATCATCGTGCACGTTGAAACCTGTCCGCATTTGCACCGCGTCGTGCATCAAATCAAAGAAACCGGCGCGGGCGCCGGCGTGGCCGTCAATCCGGCGACTTCTCTTGCCACCGTTGAAGAAATCCTCCCGGACATTGATTTGCTTTTGTTGATGACCGTCAATCCCGGATTCGGCGGGCAATCTTTTATCCCGGCCACGATTGAGAAAATCCGGCGCAGCCGTCAAATGATCGCGGCGCTGCGCAAAGAAATTCTGATCGAAGTCGACGGCGGCATCGACAACGAAACTGCGGCGACCGTGGTTGAAGCCGGCGCTCGGCTGCTCGTCGCCGGTTCGGCGATTTTTGGCGCTGCCGATCCCGCCACAGCCTGCCGCGAATTGCGGCAACGCGCCGAGGAAGGCTTGACTCGCACAATCATTTCTGCCCATGCATAAGCTTTTCAAAAAACTCGCATCGACTTTTTTGCCGTCCTTCTCTTTTTGTGTATCGATTTTGATTTTCGCTTGTTCATCGAAAACTTCCGAGCCGTTGCAAGAACCCGAACGCTTTGCCGAAGTTTACGCGAAAATTCTCCTCGCCAATGAGATGCGCCTCGGCTCCAATGTGCAAAAATTTGAAGACGACAAAACAAAATTGGCCCGCGCCGACACCGTGTTACGCTCGCTGGGCTTTAACCGGCAGCAATTCGAAGCCGCCGTAAAATATTTCAGCGAGCGCCCGGAGCTTTGGCAGCAAGTTTATGCGCATGTCGTGAAAATTTTAGAGGCGCAAAATACTCCCGCCGATTCGACGAAGCAAGCAAATCCTTAAAGGAGTGTTATAATGACCAAACTCGTTCTTCTCAGACACGGCGAAAGCACGTGGAACAAAGAAAACCGCTTTACCGGTTGGACTGATGTCGATCTTTCCGAAAAGGGAATCAAAGAGGCAATCACCGCCGGGCGGGTTTTAAAAGAAAACGGATTTGTTTTTGATGTGGCGTTCACCTCGGTTTTGAAGAGGGCCATCCGCACGTTGTGGCTGGCTTTGAGCGAAATGGATTTGATGTGGATCCCCATTTACAATTCGTGGCGATTGAACGAGCGGCATTACGGCGCGCTGCAAGGTTTGAACAAGGCCGAGATGGCCGCCAAATATGGCGAAGAACAAGTGCACATCTGGCGGCGCAGCTATGATATTCAACCGCCGGCGCTGGAAATATCGGATGCGCGTTATCCCGGACACGATCCGCGCTACAGAGAGTTGGCTGAAAAAGATATTCCGCGCACCGAGTGTTTGAAAGACACGGTGGCGCGCTTTCTCCCCTACTGGCATGAAACCATCACGCCGGCGATTCAATCCGGCCAGCGCGTGATCATCGCGGCGCATGGCAACAGTCTTCGCGCGCTCGTCAAATATCTCGATGATATTTCGAACGAAGACATCGTCGGAATGAATATCCCCACCGGCATGCCGCTGGTTTATGAATTGGATGGCAAGCTGAAACCGATTCGCAACTATTATCTCGGCGACCCCGAAAGCGTGAAGCAAGCCATGCAAGCCGTGGCGAATCAAGGCAAGGCAAAATAGCGGATTGGAGAGGCAAACACGGGTTGGAAAAATCTGCGTTATATTTTCGTCAATCTTTGACGGCGATTCCAAGCTCCGTCATTTTGCGATAGAGCGACGACAAGCTGAGATCGAGCATTTGAGCGGCTTTATTTTTATCATACTCCGCCATTTCCAATGTTTTGAGAATCGTCTCGCGCTCGAATTTGCGGACGGATTCTTTCAATCCGCTTGACAAATCCTCCGGCTTGTTCTTTTGAGCCTCAAGCTGTGAAAAATGCTCCAAACGCAGCGTCTGGCCGTCACACATAATCATGGCGCGCTCCATAGCATTTTCCAGCTCCCGCACATTACCCTTCCAGTCGTACTCTTGAAACGCCAGGTAAACGGCCGGATCGACACTGTGAATTCTTTTGCTGAGCTGCGCGTTATAAATTTTCAGGAAATGGTCGACCAGCTCGGGAATATCATCAGCTCGCTCGCGCAGCGGCGGGATGAGAATGTCGATCACATTGAGCCGGTAATAAAGATCTTCACGAAAATTGCCTTTGGCGGTTTCCTCGCCCAAATTTTTGTTCGTCGCCGCGATGATGCGAACGTCGATGATCTCCGGCTTGGTGCCGCCAACCGGCAGGATTTCCTTTTGCTCGATGGCGCGCAGCAGTTTCACCTGGAGATTTAATGGCACGCTGACGATTTCATCGAGAAAAATCGTTCCTCCTTCCGCCACTTTGAACAAACCGATCTTGTCGCGCGAAGCGCCGGTAAACGCGCCTTTCATGTAACCGAACAATTCGCTCTCCACCAGATTCTCCGGAATCGCCGCGCAGTTGACGGGAATAAATTTGTGGCTGCTGCGCGGGCTTTGGCGGTGAATCGCGCGCGCGACGAGTTCTTTGCCGGTGCCGCTCTCGCCCGTAATCAAAACCGTGGACACCAGCGGCGCGACCCGGTCGATCATTTCCAAAACTTTCGCAAAAGCCGGACTCTTTCCGATAATGGCGTCCAGCGGCGCGCCTTTGCCCAATTGCGCCCGCAGATATTTGTTTTCCTGCGCCAAATTCTGCCGCTCAATCGCCCGCGCCACCGCGCTGAGAATCACCGCTTTTTTCGGCGGTTTGGTGATGAAATCATACGCCCCTTCCCGCATGGCCTCCACAGCGGTTTGAATGGTGCCATAGCCGGTCAGCAGAATCACTTCGATGTCGGGAATTTTTTTTTTGACATTTTTCAACAACTCGACGCCATCCCCGTCGGGCATCTTGAGATCGCTCAGCACCACGTCCACTTTCTCTTTGGAAAGTAATGACAAGGCTTCGTTTCCCGAACCGGCGGCTCGGGTATCGTATCCGGCTTTGCTCAAAACCTTTTCCAAAGATTCCCGAACGCTCTCTTCATCATCAACGACCATGATCGATCTTGTTTGCATCTCGCTCTTCTCCCTCGGTTTCGTCCAAGAATAAGATAATGGAAAAAGTCGTTCCTGCACCGACCCGGCTGCGACAGGAAATTTGCCCGCCGTGTTCATCAATAATTTGCTGCACCACCGCCAAGCCGAGGCCGGTGCCAAAATCTTTCGTGGTAAAAAACGGATCGAAAATCTTCTCGATCACATCATCGGGAATGCCGCTGCCGGTATCGGCAACCTGAATGACGACCTGCCGCTTTTTTTGTTCCGTCCATAACTTCAGCTTGCCGCCTTTGGGCATCGCTTCAATGGCGTTGCGGATAATATTCAGCAGGGCGCGCCGGATTTGGACGCGGTCAAAATCCAGCGCCGGCAAATTATCTTGAATTCGATATTCAAATTCTATCTTTTTATGCTCCAGCTCATGGCTGATAAACTCGACCAGCTCTTCCAAAACATGATGCAAATTTCCCCGCACCGGCCGCGATTCCGGCAAGCGGGAAAATTGCAAATACTCTTCCGTCAATGAGGTCACGCGATCGATTTCCCCACTGATCGCCTTGAGCAGCGTCATCGCCTCTTCCGTATCCACCGCAAAATAATTGCCGATCTCATCCTGCAAAAGCTCGGCGTTCAAGCTGATGGAAGAAAGCGGATTTCTGATTTCGTGCGCCACTTTTGCCGCCATCTTGCCGATGGCCGCCCAGCGTTCTGTTTTCTCAAAATTCTTTTTTTCGGAAATATCGATTTCCACCCCCATGTAACCGATTTTTTCTTCATTCAGATAAACCGGCGTAATCGAAAGCAGAATCGGCACTTCGCTTCCGTCTTTGCGCCGGTTGAGAATTTCTCCCTTCCACCTTCCGGCCTGATTGATCGTTTCCCACATCTGCTTGTAAAATTCTTTCGTCGTCTTGCTGGAACGCAGAATACTCGTGCTTTTTCCGATTATTTCTTCATGCGCCCATCCGAACAAATCCGTAAACGCTTGATTGGTCTCAATAATATTGCCCTTCAAGTCAGTGAACAGAATGGCATCCGTGGAATGCTGAAACGCGCTATAGAGCCAATTTAATCGTTTTTCCAGATGCAAGTTCTTTTCTGGGGTGGTCGACATAATCATACAGTAATAACAATTTTGTCAAATAGCAAGAGCTAAAAGATTAAAGAAAATTCTGTTGACATTGGGCCAATTTTTTTTAAACTTTCTCCAGTTTACTTGGCCAAGGCAATGCCGTTCAGCGAAAAATCGCCATGCTGAAACAGTTTTGTTACGATGAAATTTTGACGGCGAAACATCATCTTTAATCCCAAATTTGAAGAGGTCAAACTATGGCTCGAATCGTGCGTGGAGGCTTGATCCAGGCCTCGTTGGCAGCGCCCGCTGATTCCCCCCTTGAGAAAATCAAATCGGCAATGATCGACAAGCACGTTGCGCTTATCGAACAAGCCGCGAGCAAAGGCGTGCAGGCGCTCTGCTTGCAAGAAATTTTTTACGGCCCCTACTTTTGCGCCGAAGAGCAAGTGAAGTGGTACAACACCGCCGAGCGTATTCCCGACGGCCCAACGACCAAAGTAATGCAAGAAATCGCCCGCAAACATGGCATGGTCATTGTCGTGCCGATTTACGAGGAAGATATGACCGGCGTGTTTTACAACACCGCCGCGGTGATCAGTGAAACCGGCGAATATCTCGGCAAATATCGCAAGACGCACATCCCACACTGCCATCCCGGCTTTTGGGAGAAATTCTATTTCAAGCCCGGCAATCTCGGCTATCCGGTTTTTGAAACCACGTTTGGGCGTATCGGCGTCTACATCTGCTACGACCGCCACTTCCCCGAAGGCGCAAGAGCACTCGGCCTCAACGGCGCAGAAATCGTCTTCAATCCCTCCGCAACGGTTGCCGGCCTTTCCGAATACTTGTGGAAACTCGAGCAACCGGCGCACGCCGTAGCGAATCAATACTACGTCGGCGCCATCAATCGCGTCGGCACCGAGAAGCCGTGGAACATCGGCGAGTTTTACGGCACCAGCTACTTCTGCAACCCGCGCGGCAAAATCCTCGCCGAAGGCAGCCGCGATCAAGACGAAGTGATCGTGGCGGATTTGGATTTGGACATGATTCGCGAAGTCCGCAACGTATGGCAGTTCTTTCGCGATCGGAGACCGGAATTGTATGGTGAGTTAACGAAATAAAACTCGCAACGAAAAGAGAACTGCAACGAAAAACGTCTGCAGAAACTCACAACGAAAAGAGAACTGCAACGAAAAACGTCTGCAGAAACTCGCAACGAAAGGAGAACTGCAACGAAATTTTTTGTCTGAGTACGGTTTCGATTCACAAGTTCTCATCGTTTTGCGAAATTTATGGATGTAAAGCTCGGGAGGGCAGTAGCTATGGAAATTCTTTATAGAGACTTGAGCTATCAAATCATCGGCTGCGTCTTCGATGTGTTCCGTGAAATCGGCCCTGGATATGATGAGCCGACCTATCATCAGGGATTGGTGGTAAGCTTTGAGCGGAAAGGCTTGACATTTCTTAGTAAGCCCCACTTCATCTTGCACTATCGCGGTGCCAAGATCGCTGAATTGGAGCCAGACTATATTATTGATGACAAAATAATTTTGGAGATCAAGGCGATTCAATCTGATTTTTTGCCGAAAAATTACAAGCAAATCATATCTTACCTACGAATCACCAATAAGCGACTTGGCATCCTGATCAATTTGGGGTTGCTAAAGGCCGATTTCGATAGAGTCCCTTACGACGAGCGGCCGCTTAAAATCGTGGAAGATTTTGAAGACATAAGTCCGATCATGAAAGATCATGAGGCAGATGTTGGACGGCTGCGTGACGGCATCGTGAATGTAGGCAAGGAACTACGGCTTGGTTATCATACTGAAATATACCAAGAGGCCATGAAAGTTGAGCTGGAATTCGGCAAATTCACGTGCGATGCACATGTGACAGTTCCCGTTTACTACCAAAATGTATTCCTCAAAAATTACGAGATTGATTATTGGCTGATTAATCAAAAAATCCTTCTCGCCGTTCTTGCCGGTAGCAAGGAAGTGAGCGCCTACGACATTATGCGCATGCGATCATATTTGAAAGGATTGAAACTGAGCGTAGGTCTAATTGCTTTTTGGGGAAAAGACCACCTTAAAATTCTTGGCGTTGGCCCGCAGAACTAAAAGCCTTTTTCGTTGCAGTTCTCTTTTCGTTGCGATTTTAGCTTTAGCTTTTTTCGTTGCAGTTCTCTTTTCGTTGCGATTTTAGCTTTAGCTTTTTTCGTTGCAGTTCTCTTTTCGTTGCGATTTTAGCTCTTGCTTTTTGTTGCGATTCCTTTTTCATTACAAATTCTTGTTTAATTCCGTTGCGGAGGTTCTATGCCGAAAGCAGATGATATTGCCATGCAACAAATTTCCGATGCGGTTGCCGGTTCAGATTTATATAATGAAGACCTCGCTCCCACTTCGTTGCCGCAGCGCAAGTGGTCGATGTGGAACATTGCCGCGCTGTGGGTCGGCATGTCGGTCTGCATTCCCACCTACATGCTCGCTGCCGGATTGATCAACGCCGGCATGAGCTGGCAGCAAGCGCTATTCACCATCATCCTTGCCAACAGCATCGTCCTCATACCGATGGTGCTCAACGCGCACGCCGGCACGAAATACGGCATTCCCTTTCCCATTTTGTTGCGCGCGTCGTTTGGCACCATCGGCTCCAACATCGCGGCCATCATGCGCGCGATTGTCGCCTGCGGCTGGTTCGGCATCCAAACCTGGATCGGCGGCAGCGCCATCTATGCGTTGCTCGGCGTACTGTTCGGTCTGCGCCCCGGCGTTGATGATACCGTGATCGGCTGGCTCGGCATCTCGTTGGCGCAATTCGGCTGCTTCATGCTCTTCTGGGCGATCAACGTCGCCATTATCCTCGCCGGCATCGAATCCATCCGTTGGCTCGAAACGCTTGCTGCGCCGTTTTTGCTTTTAATCGGCTTCGGCTTGCTATATTGGGCCATTGATGCCGCCGGCGGTTTGGGCATCATTCTCTCCGCCGAAACCCTGGCAAAAATCAAAACCACTGCCGGCAGCGAAAACGTTTCGTTTTGGAAAATTTTCTTCCCCAATCTCACCGCGATGGTGGGCTTTTGGGCGACGCTCTCGCTGAACATTCCCGATTTCACCCGCTTTGCCAAAAGCCAGAAAGATCAAATTCTCGGGCAAGCCATTGGCCTGCCGACGACGATGGGCATTTACTCCTTCATCGGTATCGCCGTGACTTGCGCCACCGTCATCGTCTTCGGCGAGGCGATTTGGGATCCGGTGGCGTTGCTGGCTAAATTCGATCATCCGGTTATCGTTATTCTCTCACTTGTTTCCATCGCCATTGCCACCTTGACGACCAACATCGCTGCCAACGTCGTTTCACCCGCCAACGATTTTTCCAACCTCAAACCGTCGCTGATCTCGTTTAAAATCGGCGGGATGATCACCGCGTTCATCGGCATTTTGATGATGCCCTGGCGTTTGGTGACCGATCTCGGCAATTACATCTTCGTCTGGCTCATCGGCTACAGCGCCCTGCTCGGCCCCATCGGCGGCATCATGATCGCCGACTACTATCTCCTCCGCCGCGCGCGCTTGAAAGTCGAAGATCTCTACAAACGCAGCGGCGAGTACACCTATCAAAACGGCTTCAACCGAAAAGCCGTGTTAGTGTTGATTCTGGCGATTCTTCCCAACGTTCCCGGCTTCATCAATGCCGCCACAGGAAGCAAAATTTTTCCGGCGTTTTTTGATACGATTTACACCTACGCGTGGTTTGTAGGATTGCCGCTGGCGGCGGGGTTGTATTATTTGGTGATGAGGAAAGAAGTGAAAATCTAAATTGCCAATTTTCAATTTGAAATTTACAATAAGTTTTCGTAGTCCCCGCCCCTTGTGGGCGGCTTTCAAAGCCGGAAAATTTGGCGTTGTCACAGCACCCCACAAGGGGATGGGACTACGATGCTCGAAAGAACATTACACGTTCACGAAAGGAATTTGCTATGAACTTGACCCAAGCCAATCCCCCCAATTTCACAACAGCAGCAGCCAAAACGGCAACGACTTCCGAACCCGAACTCACCCGCGACGAAGTGCTCGCGCTGCGCAAAGAATATGTCGCGCCGGCGACGTTCATGTATTACAAAGAGCCGATCAACCTCGTGCGTGGGCATAAGCAGTATCTCTACGACGAGACCGGCAAGCAATATCTCGACGCCATCGGCGGTATCGTCACCGTTAGCGTCGGGCACTGCCATCCGGAGGTGATCGCCAAAACCAAAGCGCAGATCGACAAGCTGCAGCACGCGACAACGATTTATCTGCATCCGGCCATGCCGCTGCTCGCCAAAAAGCTGGCGGAGAAAATGCCGCACCCGGATTTGAAAGTTTCGTTCTTCACCAACTCCGGCAGCGAGACCAACGATTTGGCGATGACGATGGCGCGGCTGTTCACCGGCAATCTCGACATTCTCACCGTGCGCAACGGTTATCACGGCGCCAGCCTCGCAACGATGAGCGCAGTCGGCCACAGCACCTGGCGCTTTCCGATTCCCACCACCGGCAATTTGCATCACATCGCGCCCGGCTATTGTTATCGCTGTCCGTTCAATTTGAAATATCCCGATTGCAACGTGCAATGCGCCCGCGACGCGGAGAATGTGATTCGCTACAGCACCAGCGGCAAAATCGCCGCGGTTCTCGCCGAGCCGATTCAAGGCGTCGGCGGCACGGTGACGCCGCCACCGGAATATTACAAAATTCTCTACGATATTGTCAAAAAATACGGCGGCATTTATATCAGCGACGAAGTGCAAACCGGCTTCGGTCGCACTGGCGCGCATTATTGGGGCATTTCCAACTGGGGCGTGACGCCCGATGCCATCACCATGGCGAAAGGCCTCGGCAACGGCGTGCCGATTTCGGCATTGACGACGCGCCGAGAGATTGCTGAAGTCATGTCCCGCAAAATCTGGTTCAACACTTTCGGCGGCAATCCGGTCTCAATGACGCAAGGCTTGGCGACACTCGAAGTGATGGACAAAGAAGGCACGCAAGCCAATTCGCAAAAAGTCGGCAACTATCTGAAAGAAAAACTCACCGGCTTGATGGACAAACATCGCCTCATCGGCGAAGTGCGCGGCCTCGGCTTGATGCTCGGCGTCGAGCTGGTCAAAGATCGCAACACCAAAGAGCCGGCCTCAACCGAAGCCGCCGACGTCCTGGAGCGCACCAAAAATCGCGGCCTGCTCATCGGCAAAGGCGGGCTGTTCGGCAACGTCCTGCGCATCAAGCCGCCGATGTGCATCAACCGGAGTGATGCGGATTTTATTGTCGACACGCTGGATAAAGTTCTCAACGAAATTGAAACAGGAAAAGCTTAATTCGGTATTCGAATTTACCGAATCGCCCGGATAAACCAGAACTTTTAAATCCGGGTGATTCTTAAAATCCGAATACCAAAAACCATAAGGGAGGCGAATATGGGAAAACTTCTGCATGAAGCACTCAGCTACAAAATTCGTGGTACACTCTTCCGTGTGTACAACACGCTTGGGCCCGGATTTCGGGAGGAGACGTACAAGCAGGCCGTAAAACGTGATTTGTTAAAAACCGGATTGCCGATTGAAGTCGAGAAAGACATCCCAATTCCCTATGAAGACGATCCGGCTATCGACATCTATCGCCTCGATATTCTTGTCGATAAGAAAATTCTCTTGGAGTTAAAAGCACTTGCCGAAATTCACGAACGTTTTGTCGCTCAAACTCTTAGCGAACTGCTGGCAAGCAAAATAGAGTTGGCCATGCTGGTGAATTTTGGTTCTGATCCGTTGGAAATTCGCCGGCTGCTCAACATTCACTTGAATCCGGCTAAAAAGGAAAATCGGCATGTGGATATACCGCAGCAACCGGATTTGAATGATTTCACCAATCAGAAGATCGTTCATAAAGATTTGTGCTACGCTTTGTATGGATACTTTTATAAAATCTACAATACTCTTGGCCCAGGATACCGCGAGACAACTTACGAGAAAGCATTTATCAAAGAACTGAAAGCAGGCGGATTTAGCTCTGCAACAGATAAGGAAATCCCCATCGTTTACGATAATACAGTCATCGATACTCACAAAATCAAACTGATCGTTGATGACAAAATAATCGTTTACGTCAAAGCGTATTCCGCTCTTGATTCACACTGGAAAGCACGGCTCAAAAGCGAACTGCGTGCAAGTGATCTTGAGCTTGGGTTAATTGTCAACTTCGGATCACATCCATTAGTCATCGAAAGAATTTTGAACTCTGGTAAGCGATAATTTAAGGTATCCGGATTTCACGAATCGTCCGGATAAAAAACTAAATAGCTTTTATCCGGGCGATTCGGCAAATCCGAATACCAATGTCTTTTTGTTTGAGGGTATCCGGATTTCACGAATCGTCTGGATCAAAAATTAAATAGCTTTTATCCGGGCGATTCGGTAAATCCGAATACCAAAGTTTTTAAATGCGAAGGAGAATATCCGTATGTCAAAATTGGTTGTTCGTAACGGCGAGATCATCACCAGCACGGATCGCATGCGCGGTGATGTCTATTGCGAGGACGGCGTCATTCGCGCTGTCGGCGTAAAGTTGGAGGTTCCGGCAGGAACCGACGTCATTGACGCAAGCGGGCAGTTCGTGTTTCCTGGCGGGCTTGATCCGCATGTGCACATGGAACTGCCGTTCATGGGCACGGTAAGCGCCGACGATTTCGAGTCCGGCACTGCGGCCGGCATTTGCGGCGGCGTGACGTGCATCATTGATTTCTGCATTCCCGCGGCAAAACAGTCGCTGCTCGAAGCGCTGAAAGTTTGGGATGAAAAATCCAAAAAGGCTGTGGCGGATTTTTCCTACCACATGGCCATCACCTGGTTCAGCGAGCAGGTTGAAAAAGAAATGGACGAAGTGAAAGCGCGCGGCATTCCCAGCTTCAAACATTTCATGGCTTACAAAGGCGCATTGATGCTCGACGACGACGGACTCTATCGCAGCTTCTGCCGCATCAAAGAGTTGGGCGGCATCGCAACGATTCACGCCGAGAACGGCGATGTCGTGTGGAATCTCCAACAGAAGTTAATTCGCGAAGGTAAAACCGGGCCGGAGTGGCATGCGGCTTCACGTCCGCCGGAAGTTGAAGGCGAAGCCACGAACCGCGCAATTCGAATTGCCGAAGTCGTCGGCAATCCGGTTTATATCGTCCACATGACGTGCAAAGCTGCGCTCGATGCCGTGATTGCAGCGCGTTTGCGCGGACAGCGCGGCGTGTATGCGGAATCGCTCATCAATCACCTCGTGCTCGATGACAGCGTTTATCAAAAGCCGAACTTCGAAGCAGCGGCGTATGTGATGAGTCCCCCCTTCCGGCCCATAGGCAATCCCGAGGCGCTGTGGGATGGCATCAAAGCGGGAATGATTCAAGCGACCGGCACCGATCATTGCCCATTTAACATGAGCCAAAAGGCGATGGGCAAAGATAATTTCACGATGATCCCCAACGGCTGCGCGGCGATTGAAGATCGCATGAGCTTGTTGTGGCATCACGGCGTCGGCATGGGGCGCATCAGCGAGCAGCAATTCGTGAGTCTGTTTACAACGAATGCGTGCCGTATCTTCGGTTTATATCCACGCAAAGGCGCGATTGCGGTTGGCTCGGATGCAGATATTGTTGTGTTCGATCCGACGAAGACGCGCACGATCAGCGCCAAGACGCATCATCAAAAAGTCGACCGCAGTATTTTTGAAGGATTCGAAGTGAAAGGCGTTCCGACGCACGTCATTGCAAACGGCAAGCTGGTTTACAAAGACGGCGACTTGCGCGCCGAACGCGGCGCGGGACGATTCATTCCGCGCGCCGGCATTCAACTCATCTAATCAACTGATCACTGCTCACTGAAAACTGGTTACTGATTATGGGCCGACTCAAAAAGATGGAACGGCACGAAGTCTCGCCGGAGGTGCAGGCGATTTACGACAAGTATCTCCAAGAGCGCGGCAACGTGCCGAATGCTTTCAAAACCTGGGCGCAGATTCCGAACTATCTGACCACGCTCATCGCGCACTATCGCGCCGTCATGTTTACGGGCCAAGTTCCGTTCAAATTAAAAGAATTGCTTTTTGTCAAAGTCACCCAATTGAACAAAAGCAATTATTGACTGGCGGCGCATGCTGCTTTGGCAAAGCAGTTGGGCTACACGGATGATGATTTGAAAGCGCTCAAAAATTTTGCAACCACTGAAAATTTTTCGCCGGCGGTCAAAGCCGCCATCAAATTGGCGGAAAACATGACGGCCAATGGCCAGCTCGTCAGCGACGAAGATTTCGCGGAGCTGCGGCAATACTACAGCGAGCCGGAAATCATCGAGTTGACCAGCCTCGTCGGGATGGTCAACTATTTCAACCGTTTTACTACGACGCTGCGGATCGATATTTCCGGCACCGACGCGCCGTATGACTCTTTTGTGATTGATTCGTAGCTTAGTAAAGGCTTTTTTCATTGCAGTTCCCTTTTTGTTGCCAGTTTTAATTTGCTTTTTTCGTTGCAGTTCCCTTTTCGTTGCAAGACTCAATTAAATGCTGGGAGGAACCATGAATGATCAAGATTTAATTGCCGTGTTTCGCGAAAAACTCCGCGCCATCGGTAGAGAGGGAAAGTACGCCCGCCGTTTTACCCCCGAGGACGAAGAGCGTATCTGCCGCGCCCTGGCGATGGCGTTGGAGAATCCTACAATTACCGAAACGCTGTTGTTTGAATTGCTCACCGGGGACAAAGCATGAAGCTCGAAAAAATCGTCATCAAAAATCTCGGACTTTACCGGGAACAGCGCCAATTCGAGCTGGGCAACGACTTGACCATTTTTTATGGCGCGAACTTCTCAGGCAAATCGACTTTGGCAAAGGCGGTTTATTTTGCGCTCACCGGCAAAACGTTGGCTGCCGGTCTCAAGCCGCCGGCGCTGGCGAGCACAGGTGCGGCCAGCGGCACGGCAGGATTGTTTTATCAACACCAACAAAAAAGTTTTCGCATCTACCGCTCGACCAGAGGCGATTTGCAAATCGAACAAGCCGACGGCGACAAATGGCAGCGGTGCGCCGAAAACGCCGCGACACTTCCTCCGCTCAATTTTCAGCAATGGCGCACCGGCTGTTTTTTGCACGAAGACGAGCTGGGCGAGTTTCTCGTGCAGCCGCCGGCAAGCCGCCGCGATTTGCTGAATCAATTGCTCGGCGTCGAGTCGCTGTTGAAAGCGCAGGAGCTTTTTATTCAAGTCCGGCGCCTGGCCAAACGCCGGGAGAAAACCGCGGTTGGCGTGCAGGAAAGTTTGCGCGTGGATGATTTGGCCGATCGCGCCGCTGAATTGCAAGCGGCAAAAAGCGCTGTGGCGAAGTTGGAAGCGCGTCTTCAGGCTTTGCAGGAAAACACGCCGGAGGCCAGGCCCGACGAGCGTTTGCGCCAAACTTGGGAACAGGCAACAGCCGCGGCGAAATCACGGCTCGAACAATCACAGCAGCAGTTCGATGCGGTGCGCGCCGGCTTCAACCGGCGCGACGAGCTTGCGGCGCTGTTGCAACAAAGTGCGCAGCAATTATCGCAGCGCGAAGCCGCGAAACATGAAATGGAGGGTTGCACCGAGTTGCGCATTACTTTGACGAGCCAATTGCGGCAGGTCGAAGAAATGCTGGCGATGATGCAAGGCTTGCAAGGCCGGGAAACCTGCCCAACTTGCCAGCAGCCCATCTCGCCGGCGGTAATCAAAAAATTGGTTGAAGACTATCAAACCAAACGCGAGTCCATTTTGCGCGAACGCGAGCAAGCTGAAGCCAAAGAGCGCGAGGCGCGCGAAACCATTGGATTGTTCGACGAGCTGGCCCGCAAACAAACCGATCTCGAGCAGCGGCTGCAACGATGGCAACAACTCGATGCGGAAATCGCTGCGGCAAAAGACGAATTGGAAACGTGGGAAGCAAAATTGGCGGCGTTGGCGCCGCTCTCCCCTGCCGGCGAAACTCGCGAGAAAATGCAACAAGAGCTGGAATCCCATCGCCGCCAGCTTGCGGAGTTGGAGCGCCAGCAAATGTTGTACGAGCAGCGGCGGCAGGCAATTATGTCGGCCAATCGCCAAGCTGAAACTGTCACCAAGCATCGTTTACTAAGCGAGTGGGCGGCGGACGCGCTTGCTCGCACGGTGCAGTCCGTCGTCGGCATCTCGCTGAAAAAAGCCGATGCCGAAATTACCGCCTGTTTGCAAAACTTCGGTCTCTTTCACGCGCAGCCGCAAAAAATCGATTTGGAAAAATCGCAATTAATGCCGGACCTCAACGGCCGGGCTTTGCAAACGCTCTCCGGCAGCGAGAAAACCATTCTTTATCTCAGCATGAAGATCGCGCTGTCGCGGCTGATGCCGGGCGCGGATTTTTTGGTGCTCGACGATCCAACCTTGCATCTCGACGAAACGCGGCGCGAACGCCTGCGTGATTATCTGGCGAGCTTGCTGCCTGAAAAACAAATCATTCTTTTCACCAATGATCGCGGCTTCGCTGAGCAATTTGTGCATGCAAAACGAATTGATTTGAGTTCATAGCGGTTCGTAGTGACGCCTTCAGGCGTAAAATTTCGCGACGCAACAATAACTGCTTTAATGCAGACAGTTTCTTAATGCCAGAACTCGACGCCTAAAGGCGATACTACAAACAAATGAACGATGACTTGAAAAAATTATTGGGCGCCATCGATCAGCGCCTGCAAAAACCATCGGCGCCTCCCGCAAAAAAAACGGGATTGCGCGAGGCGCTGCAAAAGCATTTTGGCTACGCGGATTTCAAGCCGAAGCAGGAGGCGATCATCGCCGCGCTGCTCGAGCGCCGCTCCCTGCTGGCGGTGTTGCCGACCGGCCATGGCAAGTCGCTTTGCTATCAACTGCCGGCGCTCGTGCAAGAGGGTTTGACGGTGGTGGTCTCGCCGCTTATTTCCCTGATGAAGGATCAGATCGATCAACTAAGCAAGCGCGGCATCACCCAAGTGGCGTTCATCAACAGCTCGCTCTCGCTAAACGAGCAGCGCCGCGAAATGGCGCGTGTCAAAAATGGCGGCGTTAAATTGCTCTACGTCGCTCCGGAACGTTTTCGCAGCCGCGCTTTTACCGAAGAGTTGGCGCGCTGCCGGTTGAGCCTGTTTGTGATTGATGAAGCGCATTGCGTGTCGCAGTGGGGCCATGATTTTCGTCCGTCGTATCTCGCGCTCAAAGAAACTTTGCGCATTTTGCACCCGCCGGCGGTGGCGCTGTTCACGGCAACCGCGACGCCCGAAGTTGAAGCGGACATTTTGCAACAACTCGGACTCGAGCGCGTGGAAAAATTCGCCGGCAGCGTGGCGCGTGCTAATTTGCATTTTCACGTGCACAAGGTGGATTCGGAAGCCGGGAAATTTCATTCTCTTGCCAAACTGGTCGAAGAGTTTTCCGGGAAGGGCATCATCTACGTCAGCCGGAGGCGCGAAGCCGAGGAAGTTGCAGCGTTTCTAAAAAAGCTGGGCATTGCCGCCGATTTTTATCACGCCGGGCGCAGCGATGTGGAGCGCCGGCAGGTGCAGGAAAGATTTTTTGATGACGGCATCAAGGGTCTTCGCGTCGTGGCGGCCACCAACGCTTTCGGCCTCGGCATTGACAAGCGCGATATTCGTTTTGTCATTCACTTTAACATACCGGGCAGTCTCGAGGCGTATTATCAGGAAGCCGGACGCGCCGGGCGCGATGATTTACCGGCGCAATGCGTTCTGCTCTATTGGGAGGAAGATCGCGGCTTGCAGGAGTGGTTCATCAAGGAAAGTCTGTTGTCAAAAACGGAATTATCAAAACTCTTGCGCGCAGTGGAAGCGACGCCAACGGTTGAAAAATTTCATTGGCTCGCGCCGGCGGATTTGGAGTGGCAAACCGGTTTGGACAACACCAAGCTCGCGGTCGGGCTTAGCCATTTGCAGCGGCTCGGTTTCATTCGGCAGCATCCGCACATTTGCCGCGAAGTCAAAGTCACCGTGCATGGAGATTCGCAGTTTGCCACAGCAATAATGAAAGCCGGGGGAACGCTCGACACCCGCGAGTTTTGCCGAGCGCAGCAGGTTTCACCGGCGGAATGGATGGCGCAGCTTTACGATGCGCAATGGCGAGGCGAGCTGCATTTTTTCGGCGTGGAAGATTGCTGGCTGGTTGAATGTCTGCGGCCCTCTGTTGAGCTTGCTGCGATTACCGAGGCGCAACTTGGGATGCATGATTTGGAAAGGCAAAAACAGCGGCGATTGGAGCAGATGCTGCTGTATGCCATCACACGGGATTGCCGCGAGCTGATTATTCGCCGCTATTTTGGTGAAGCGGTGAGTGAGAAAGATCGTTGTGGGCGTTGCGATAATTGCGATCCAACTCGCAAGGCGGTTTTCTCTTCCTCGTCGAATCAGCAAACTGCTGTCGATGAATATTTGCAGCGACGAGAAACTCCCGAACTCACCGGCCCCGATCTCGATGGCGGTACGGCGCTGGCTTTTCACACGTTCATTCAAAACGGCGAGCACGTTCATACGGAAGTCGGCGATCGCGTTCACGCATTCAAATATCGAGGAGAGAAGGTGCAGGTTGAATGGCTGCTTGAGAGGGCGCTGAAAATGCTTGCCGAACGTCCGCCATTCAAAGAAATCGACGCTGTGGCCTTCGTGCCGTCAACCGATGCCAACCGTCCATATCTGCCCGTGCCATTGTTCGCGGAAAATCTGCGGCAAAGGCTCGGCGTGACCGCGATTTGTCAATTGCGGAAAACCCGCGTCACCCGCCCGCAAAAAGAGATGGTGACGCTGGAGCAAAAACGCCGCAATGTCGCCGGCGCCTATGCCGTACACGAGTCGAGTGTGAAAGAACAGCGTATTTTGCTGGTAGACGACATCTACGATTCCGGCGCGACGATCAACGAATGCGCGCGGGTTTTGAAGGCGGCCGGCGCGGCGAAAGTTTATGCGCTGACGCTGACTAAAACCGGTCACGTGGCAAAGTAACCCAGACGGCCCGTCTGGAAAATTTGCAACGAAAAGGGAACCGCAATGAAAAAAATTTTAAAAACGTTTCAGGCAGAATTTTTTGCAACGAAATGAGAAACGTAACGAAAACAATTTTAAAAACGATTTGGCCAGAGTATTTTGCAACGAAATGAGAACTGCAACGAAAAAAATTTTTCTAAAATGAGACCAGAAAACGACCTCCGCGATTGGCTGCTTCTGCAAAGCATCGAGGGCCTCGGCGCACGCACTTACACGAAACTCATCGAGCGTTTCGGCTCGCCGCAAGCGGCGATGCAGGCCACGAAAGAGCAATTGCTCGCCATTCCCAGATTTCCGAAAAAAGTAGCCGAGCAGATGCCGGCGCTTGCCGAGCGACGGGACGGAATCGAACAACTGCTCTGCACGTTGCAAGATCAAGGCGTCCACTTCACCACGATGTGGCACGAAGATTATCCGGAAATATTGCGCAACATAACTGATCCGCCGCCGGTGATTTCGCTGTACGGCAAATTTACTGAGGGTGATGCGCGCGCCGTTGCCATCGTCGGCTCGCGGAACGCTTCGCCGCGCGGGCTTGAAATCGCTGAAGGCTTTGGCCAGCGCCTCGCTGCCGCAGGGGTGACAGTGGTGAGCGGCTACGCGAAAGGCATTGATACCGCCGGCCATCTCGGTGCGGTGCGCGGCGACGGACGGACGATTATGATTTTGAGTCACGGCATCAATCACTTTCGTTTGCGCGACGCGGGATTCGAGTCGGTCGATTATTTGAAATCGCACGGCGTGATTCTCTCGGAATATTTTCCAACGATGACGTGGACCGCCGGCGCGGCGATGGCGCGCAACCGGCTCGTCGTCGGCCTGGCGAAAGCCGTGTTGGTCGTCGAATGCGGCGTGAAATCCGGCACGATGGACACGGCGGAACGGACGCAGAAAGCCGGCAAGCCGTTGTTCGTCGTTGAATTTCAAAAACCAGGCGAGAACGCGGCCGGCAACGTGGCGCTGATCAAGCAAGGCGCGCTTCCGGTTCGGACGTTTAAGGAGCTGGAGTTGATATTGGAGGCTGTCGCAGCTTGAGGTTATTTTAAAACAGAGACATTTGGCAATGCGAAATCACAATTCAAATAAACGCGGCGAAGTCTTGGTCGCGATCATAAACAGCCCTGCTGATTTTGAAATCGCCCAGTCGCGGCATTGGTATCGCATTCCGGTGGACAGCGCTCCAAAACGTTGGCCGCCAAAGTGGGTGGCGTTCTATCAACCAAAAATTTTTGACGCCGAAGCATACTCGGTGAGATACTATGCTCGCGTTCAAGTAATTAAAACCGCAATGCGTCGGGAACTTTTTCCTGATGAACCGAAGAACCCAAAATCCAAACGCCTCTATTTTCAGTTAATGCTTGAGCCGCTGGAGCAATTGTCTGCGCCTATTTTCAGCCGGCGATTTCGACGCCTTGTCTTCATTCCAACCACATGGAAAAAATTCACGCAAGCGGTCGAAATCAACGATCTCTACGACGAAAGTCCGCTCGAGGATCGACTATGGGCTGAATTCAAGCGACTGCAAATTTCCGCGGAGCGACAATATTATTTACAAATCAACCATCGCAACTATTGCCTTGATTTCGCCCTCTTTTGTCGCAATGGCAAATTGGATATCGAAACCGATGGCGACACTTGGCACCGTATTCCGAAGCGTATCGCTGAAGACAATCAACGCAATAATGATGTTGTCATTGCAGGCTGGTATGTTCTGCGCTTCAATTCAACGCAAATTAATGAGGCGATAACAGATTACTGCATTCCGACCATCTCTGACTCCATCAAAAAAATGGGTGGCGTGGAGGGTACGCCACCCTCGCCAGCGTTGGCGACTAGCCAACCCGAACAATTGGGATTGTTTGACGATAATTTTAATCAACTGCCGGAAGAGACGTATTCATATTCAGAAAACAGCGCAACAAAAATCGCCAACATCCAATCAGTCACGCCATTTCATGCAATCCCTGCTATGCCTCCGCTTCAGAAGGAAGAACAAGCAGAATTGTTTCGAGAAATGCCAAAATCTAAAAAAAGGAAGAGACAAAAAAGGACACTGTAATTCTAATCAAACAGCTTTCCTAATTTATCCCCAACTCCTGCAACAGAAATCCCGCGCCCGCGAATTTCTGCACCACCCACAGGACGTAGCGAATATCCACCGCAATCGAGCGGCTGTATTCCGTGCTCCACTGATAATCGTTGATCGTCGCCTCGTAGCTGCGATCAAAATTGACGCCCACCAGCTCGCCGTTCGCATTCAGCACCGGGCTGCCGGAGTTGCCGCCGGTGGTGTCGGTGTCGTAGAGAATCGCCACCGGCACGTCTTGCAGCTTGTCGCTTTTGAAGCGGCCAAAATCTTTCGCGCGCCACAAATCGAGCAAGCCCGCCGGCGCAGTGAAATCGTCGTGGCCGCTCAGATTTTTTTGATAAACACCGGCGGCCGCCGTGATCGGCGCGTATGCAACCGCGTCATTTGGCGAGTAGCCGCGAATGCGGCCAAAGGTCAAGCGCAGCGTGCCGTTCGCATCGGGAATAAATTCGGTTTGTTTCCATTGCTGCTTCACTTCGATCAACTGCGCAAACAGCTTGGCCAACGCGCCCTGCTGCGTGCGGCCGGTTTCGCGATTTTTTTCAAGATCGCCTTCCAGCGCCGCGGCAAACTCAATGAACGGATCACTGAGACTGCGGATTTCTTCCGGCTTCATCGCCATCAAAGACTTGAAAAACGCCGCGTCGCGCAATTTTGAATTGGCGTGCGCCTCTTCAACAAACTTGTCGATCGCCTCATCTGCCGCGCCGTCGGTCGATCTTTTTATGATCGTTTCAACCGCGCTGATTTTTTGTTCATCCGGCAGTCGGGCGGCTTTGCGCAGAATCTCTTTCAAAAAAAGCTGGTCAATTTTATCGTTGCGGTCGGCATAAGCCAGCTCCAAACGGCTTTTGAGCGCCGGCAGATTGCGGTTCATGTAAGCCGGCTCGCGCTGCAAGTCATCTTTTTGCAATTGCGCGGATAATTTGAACGCCGTATAGCCGGCGCCCAACAAAATCGAGCTGCCGGTAATTTGCCCGAGAATGTGATTGCGATTCGCCTCAGCCATCATCTCGCCGTAAATTCTGTCGATCTCCGGCAACACCGCGCCGTATTGCGCTTTGCGTTTTACGTCGCCGTCGATGAAAGCTTGCAGCTCTCTTTCTTCCTGCCGTTTCTTGGCGAGCAAATCGAGTCGCTGAAAACCTTGCAGCTTGCCGCGATAATTTTTCTTGCGGTTCGCCAGGCCTTTGATGCGGCTGCTCAACCGAATCGCCACTTCCGAGTTGTCTTTGCCGACGGCTTCCATCATGTCGATTTGCCAGGCGAACCAATCCGCATGAAACGGCAGAAAATATTTTTGATGGTATTCGTAAAACGCCGCGGGCTGATGCCGAAACGTGCGGCCGGGATAGCCGAGAATGAACACGAAATCGTTTTCATTCACCCCTTGCGGCGCAATTTTCAAAAAACGGCGCGGTTTGTAAGGAACGTTATCGAGCGAATAATCAGCCGTGGAGCCATCTTTCGCCACATAAGCGCGCATGAAAGAAAAATCGCCGGTATGCCGCGGCCACACCCAGTTGTCGGTTTCCCCGCCAAATTCGCCGATGCTGCGCGGCGGCACGTACACCAGGCGCACATCTTTGATGTTGCGGTAAATAAAAAGAACGTACGTTTTGCCGGCAAACATTTCCGCCACCTCGGCGCGAATGTCTTTGGCCTTCGCCTCTTCTGCCGCAACGATTTCCTTCATCTTCTGCTCGAAAGCTCTGGCGCGTTCCGCAAAATTCATGTTTTCTTTTGCCGCGCTCAACACTTCGGCGGAAACGTCGCGATACGATTCGGTGATGCGGCAGGTGTAACCCTTCGCCGGAATCTCTTCACTGCGGTTGCGCGCGAGAAAGCCGTTGGTGAGATAATCCTTCTCCGCCGTGCTCGCCGCCTGCACCCCACCAAACGCGCAGTGATGATTGGTTAAAAGCAATCCCTCATTCGACACAAACGAGCCGGTGCAGCCGCCCACTTGCACAATCGCATCGACCAAGCTCACGCCTTGCGGATTGTACAAATCTTTCGGCGCGATTTTAAAGCCCTTCGCTTTCAGATTCAATTTGTGAATCTCCGACAGCGGATACATGCCCTCGTCGGTGAAGGCGAGGGAAGTGATAATGGAGATTAACAAAGTACTCAAAAATATCCTCAATACGGGTTTCACGGCCTCTCCTTTCGCTATTTCATGTTAACCCAGATTCTTCAAAAAATATTTGTACGCTTCAACCAAACGATGGAGTTCTTCCTCTTCTGTTTCATCAATTTCCAAGTCCAGCAATGACACTTCAAACTCTTTGCGCTGGCGGGTGATCTTCGCCCGCAAACCGGCATGCAGGCCTTTGTCGGAATTGACTTCCACCAAATAAACCGGTTCGTCCAGGTGAAAGGCCTTCGCGTACCCGTCAATCGCGTCGTTGATAACGACTTCGAAAGCGGTCAATTGTTCATCTTCGTTGTAGCAGTCAACCGTAATCTCCTCGATCAGCTTCTCAATTTCAGCGTTTCGTTTTTTCGGCATTTTTCCTCCTTACCTATTCGCAAACCACACCACATACTCTCGCACCGCCCAATAGTTGGGATCACTTTTGGGTGTGACTTCCAAATCCGCCAGCGGCACCCACCCATCATCTTTCCCTTGTTTGACATGCGCCAGCATGGCTTCGTGAAACTCATCATAACCGAATTCCAACACAGTCGTCTTTGAGCCGACCGCAAATGGTTTGTTGTCGTCATCCTCCTCGCTAAATGGATTCGCATCCATGTCTTCCTCACGAACCGCCGTGAATGGGAAAGTCACATATTGCTTGAGCCACTTCTGCCAGTTGCGCTCGCCCCATTGTTCCATTTTACGCTCGAAGGCCTCGTCATCATAATCTTCCAAAGCACTGTCGCCATCGGAATCATCGTCCCATGACGAGTCATACTGTTTGCTGCGGGGATTGTCTTTATCTTCCATCGTTTCCTCCTTCGGTTAAGCAAGCTAATAGTTGGTGGGGCAAATAAAAAGTGTTTCATTCGTAAAAATATTGCCGCAGATCATCTTGCGGAATCTATCGCCTCAATAGTTAGTGTCTGTCCGGAAATACCGGTTTTTGAAAAAATTTGAGGTGGAATAATTGGTAACTCGGACGCCGGTAGTAGCTTTTTTAGCAGCCGCAATCGAAAAGGAATGCGTTTGTCCACCG
>Ga0187892_10002691_pt1 | contig 34558 bp, 36 predicted proteins | sample MA1701073metaG_FD_139345 | JGI IMG/M metagenome (GOLD analysis project Ga0187892, IMG submission 139345) | Bio-ooze microbial communities from a basaltic lava cave in the Kipuka Kanohina Cave System on the Island of Hawaii, USA - MA170107-3 metaG ... | reverse complement strand
GGACCGCGGCGTGCTTGACCGACAATGAGGGGATGAGCCTCGATGCACCCGAACGCATACGCGAAACGGTGGGCGCGACGTACCGCGCCGAATCGCGCCGCGTCTTCGCCACCCTGATCCGCCTGCTCGGCGACTTCGACCTCGCCGAAGAGGCGCTGCACGATGCGTTTAGAGCCGCGCTCGAACAATGGCCGCGCGACGGCGTGCCCGCCAATCCGCGCGCGTGGCTGGTATCGGCCGGCCGCTTCAAGGCCATAGATGGCATTCGGAGGCAGGCCCGCTTCGACGCGCTGGACGATGTCGCCGAGCACGTCGAGGGAATCATCGATGAAAACGCAACGTGGGAGTACGACGACCGCGAGAGCGTCGAGGACGATCGCCTGCGCCTGATCTTCACCTGCTGCCATCCGGCGCTGCCGCCGGATGCCCAGGTGGCGCTCACCTTGCGCGAAGTGTGCAGCCTGACGACGGAAGAGATCGCCCACGCGTTTCTTTCCGCAGCGCCGACGCTGGCCCAGCGCATCGTGCGCGCGAAAGGAAAGATCCGCGACGCGCGCATTCCATATCAGGTGCCGGCGCAGGCCGATCTGCCGGACCGGCTCGACGCCGTGCTGCGCGTGATCTACCTGGTGTTCAACGAGGGCTACTCCGCGTCATCGGGTGAATCGTTGACGCGGCACGATCTATCGGGCGAGGCGATCCGCCTGGGAAAGTTGCTCGTGGAGTTGCTGCCGGAGCCCGAAGCGATGGGACTGCTCGCGCTGATGTTGCTGCACGAGTCGCGGCGCGCCGCGCGCAGCACGCCGGGCGGTGATGTGGTGCTGCTCGACGAGCAGGACCGCTCGTTGTGGAACCGCGATCAGATCGCCGATGGCTTGGCGCTGGTACAGCGCGCGCTCGTGTCGCGCCGCTTCGGCCCGTACACGCTGCAAGCGGCGATCGCGGCGGTACACGCCGAGGCGACGAGCACCACTGCCACCGACTGGGCGCAGATCGTCGGTCTCTACGACGTGCTGCTGCGCGCCGATCCGTCGCCGGTGATCGAGTTGAATCGCGCCGTTGCCGTAGCCATGCGCGATGGCCCGGCCGAGGGGCTTGCGTTGATCGAATCGATTCTTTCGCGCGGCGACCTGGCTGACTATCACTTGGCGCACGCGGCGAGGGCGGATATGTGCCGCAGGCTTGGGCGTTCGACCGAAGCCCGGGCTTCGTACGAACGCGCTCTGGCCCTCGCGCGGCAGGCACCGGAGCGGCGGTTTCTCGAGCGACGGCTTGAGGGGCTACCCGACTGAGACGGCGGAAGCAGACTCAGTCTGCGAAGCGCACCCCGAGCCGCTGCGCGCGCAGGCGCGGGTCGCTCGACTTCACCTGCACCGGGCGCCCCTCGAGGATTTCGAAGCAGCGTTCGAGCGTCTCGTCCTCCAGTCGCTGCATCGCCTCGCGCGTGAAGAACGTGAGGTGGGGGAAGACGATCGCGTTGTCCATGGCGTAGAGCGCGCTCAGCAGATGACCCGTTTTCGCAAGAGGCTCCTGCGAATAGACGTCGAGCGCCGCGCCGGCGATGCGCCGCTCCTGCAACGCACGCAGCAGCGCCGCCTCGTCCACGATGGCACCGCGCGAAACATTGACGAGGAACGCCGAAGGCTTCATCGCGGCGAGCTCGCGCGCGCCGATAAGCCCGCGCGTCTCGCTATTCAGCACGCTGTGCACCGAGACGAAATCGCTTTCGGCGAGAAGCGCGAGCAGATCGGAGCGGCGCTGCACATCGGCCACCGCGAAGCGCGCCGCATCGGCGTGCGGATCGAAGCCGAGCACGCGCATGCGGAAGCCTCGGCCCGCCATGCGCGCCACCCTGGCGCCGATGCGCCCGATGCCCACCAGGCCGAGCGTCTTGCCCGCGAGATCAAGCCCCATCCACCGCGCCGCCGGCCAGACCCAGCCCTGCTCGTCCATCGCGCGCTGGATCGGCTTGAGCTTCTTCGCGAGCGCGAGCATCAACGCCATTGCGCCTTCGGCGACCGTCTCCTCGGCGTATTCGGGAACGTTGACCACGGGAATGCCGCGCGCTCTTGCCGCTTCGATGTCGATCGCGTCGATGCCCACGCCGTACTTGACGATGCCTTTCAACCGCGGCGCCGATTCGATGGCGCGCGCAGTGACCGGCGTGTAGCACATGAGGAGAAGGTCGGTCTCGCGCAGCGCGCGCTCGAGCTCGTCTTCCGGCACTCCGTCGGGCAGCAGCGTCAGCGCGTGACCCGCGGCGCGCAGCGCCGCATCCACGCGCGGGACTTCAAGCTCGCGGTCGGTGCGGACTATCAGCACGCCGCCGCCGTCGCGATCTCTTCCTCGACGATTCCTAGCGCGCGGTCCAGGTCGCACTCCTCGATAACGAGTGGAGGCGCAAGCACGATCACGTTGCCTTGCCCGACCTTGAACGACAGCCCGCGCGCGAGGCAGCGGTACATCGCTTCCTCGGCGATCCCCGCCGAGGCGAGTTCGATCGCGAGCAGCAGTCCCACGCCGCGCACTTCCACGATCGCAGGCAGGCGGGTCTGCACTTGCCGAAGACGCTCCAGCGCCCGCGCGCCCAGGCGGTTCGCGCGCTCGAGCAGGCGCTCGGATTCGATCACCTCGATCGTCGCGAGCGCCGCGGCACAGCCCACGGAACTCTTCTCGTGCGTGTAATGGCCAAGCGCGCGGTCGGCCGCCACGTCGAGCCCCTCGCGTGCGATGAGCGCCGCCATCGGATAGACGCCGCCGCCCAGGCCTTTGCCGAGCACGACCATGTCCGGGACGATGCCGTAGGGCTCGAAGGCGAACATCGTCCCGGTGCGGCCGAGGCAGATCGGGATCTCGTCGAGGATAAGGAGCGCGCCGTGCCGGTCGCAGGCGCGGCGCAGGGTCTCGTAGTAGGCGCGCGGTGGCGCCTGGATATCGGTCGAGCGCACTGTCTCTACCACGACCGCGGCGACGTCCTCCTCCTTCGCGAGCACGTACTCGACGTACTCGGCGCAGCGCGCGTTGCAGCTGCCGCCACAGCCGAAGCGGCAGCCGCGCGGATCGCAGGGAGGAACGTGTTCGGCGCCGGGCAGCAGCGGGCCGACGCCGCGGCGAAACAGTGCCTCGCCTCCCACCGAGATCGCGTCGAGCGAGGCGCCGTGAAACGAGTCCCACATCGATACGGTCTTGTGCCGGCCGGTGGCGATGCGCGCGAGCTTGAGCGCGATGCCCATCGCTTCGGTGCCGCCCGGTGCGAAGAGCACCTTCGCGAGGTCGCCCGGCGCGAGCGCCGCGAGCTTCGCAGCGAGACGCACGGCGTACTCGTTGGTGAAGCGGCGCGGCGAGAAAGGCAGCGTGTCAAGTGCGTGCTTCGCCGCCGCGACAACGCGCGGATGGCCGTGGCCGACCTGGTGCACGCTGTTGCCGTGGAAGTCCATGATGCGCCGGCCCTCCACGTCCTCCAGCCAGATTCCCGAGGCAGACCGCAGCGCGTTAAAGCACGGCGTGGAGAGCGACTGGTGCAGGAAATGCTTCGCGTCTTCGGCGAGCAGCCTGCGCGTCGCCGGGCCGAGGTGCTCCGACTCCCAGCGCTTTCTGCGCGGCGAAAGGTTGACGTCGCCCTCGGAGGACAGATCTTCGATCTCCTTCATCCCGGTCGCGGGCAAGGACCGCCTCTGCGAAATCTTCTCCTCCATGCCATCTTCCAGCCGTTGCGCCGGGAGGCATTCTGCCCATCCGTCGGCTCTGCGTGCAACCGCTCGTTGCTTCACGGGGCTGAGAACACGGTCCCCCGAACGGCTTCGCGCGCGTGCATCAAAAATGATACGCTCCCGTGTGCCGCCGAAAAACATTCCCAAGCTATTGGTCCGTTTCTATCGCGAAGCCTCCGGTGCTGAGCCGGTTCGAGATTGGCTCAAGTCCTTACCGCCTCACGAACGTCGCGAAATCGGCATCGATATCAAGACCGTCCAGTTCGGGTGGCCGCTTGGCATGCCGGTCGTCGACCACGTGGACCGCGGCATTTGGGAAGTTCGTACGCGGCTGGCAACGCGTCTGGCGAGAGTTCTGTTTGTCCTTGAAGGCAACGAAATGGTCCTGCTGCAAGGGTTCATCAAGAAGGAGCGCAAGACGCCGAAGTCGGACCTCGATCTGGCACGGCAACGACTTAAGAAGGTACGGAGTGCATCATGAAACGCAACCCTCACATCGGTTCTGACTTCGACGACTTCCTGAAGGAAGAAGGCGTCCTCGACGACGTTCAAGCGGTCGCGGTCAAGCGCGTGCTCGCCCACCAACTCGAACAGGGCATGAAGGCGAAGCATCTGACGAAAACGGCAATGGCCAGGCGCATGGGGACCACGCGGGCTCAGCTCGATCGCCTGCTCGATCCGGAAAACCCGTCTGCTACGTTGGGGACACTGGTCAAAGCTGCCAACGCTGTCGGCAAGCGCATAAAGATCTCTCTCGTCAACGCATGATCGAACGGGCGGTTGCTTGGCTGACCTGTGTAGAGGAAATGTTCGGTCGAAACGGACGTTCGGATCTCGGGAGTTCTTGAACTCGCGCGCAACGGCCCCTCGTATGGCGTGCAGACCCGCACGATAATCGCCCGATGCACGGAATCAGCCCGATCGACGCCGGCCAGGTCATCGACTGGAGCAAAACCTCCGCCGACTATGCGACGCATCGTCCGGGACCGCCCGAGCCGTTCTATCGCTTGCTGGCGTCCTGGGGAGTTGGGCGGCGCGGACAACGCATTCTTGACCTTGGCACAGGCACCGGCCTGCTCGCCAGGCGGTTCGCGCAGCAAGGTGCGCGGGTGGCCGGTGTCGATATCGCAACTGGACAGATCACCGCCGCGCAACACCTCGCCGGCGAGGAACTGGCCAGTCTCGATCTGCATGTCGCGGCGGCCGAGGAACTGCCCTTCGCCGACGCCAGTTTCGACGCTGTGACGGCGAATCAGTGTTGGCTTTACTTCGATGTCGAACGCGCGTCCGCCGAAGTCCGGCGCGTGCTCGCGCCGGGCGGCGTGCTCGTCACATCGCACTTCAGCTGGTTGCCGCGGTCCGACGCGATCGCGCGCGCAGCGGAATCGCTGGTCCTTCGACACAACCCCGACTGGCGCGGCGCCGACTGGTCCGGCCGCATTCCGGCGGTGCCGCAGTGGACGATCGGGCGCTTCAATGTGGCCGCGATGTTCTGGTTCGATTTTCCAGTCGCGTTTACGCGCGAATCATGGCGCGGCCGCGTGCGCGCGTGTCGCGGCGTGGGCGCGACGCTCGATGCGGCGGCGGTCGAAAGATTCGATGCGGAGCATGCTGCGCTGTTGCAGCGGATTGCGCCGGAGCGGTTCTCGATCCTGCATCGAATCGACGCCCATTTGCTCAAACCCGCATAGGAGACGTGAATGGCGCAGACCCGCCACGACATACCGCAGGAGTTCCTCGACGCAGCCGATCGCTTCGTGCAGCTTGCCAACGAGATCAACGACGAGTATTCGCGCGACTGGGTCGCGGCGGTGATGATGTACGCGACCGCGCGTTACAACGCGTTCGTCTGGCTGACGCGCGAAAGCGAGCCACACCAAACGCAGGATCAGGCCGCTGCGTACTACGCAGGGCAGTACGACAAGATGCTGCGCGACAACCTCGACGAGCTGAAGCCGATCTACGAAGGCGCGGTCGCGGGTACGCAGCTCAAAAACTGAATGCTGGATATGGAGGGGTCAGAGCCCATTTTCAGGATTGCGTGACGCACTTCAAATCGAAGCTGCTCCGCCGAAAATGGGGTCTGACCCCAAGAACAGTAAGAACTCCCTCCGCGTGCGCGGGCCAAACGTCTGAAACGCCGGGTCCGGATCGTTCAGATATTCGAGCTTCGATTTCTGCACGCGATCGCGAGCGAGTTTCTTGCGCAGCTCGTCGGGCTTCAATCCGTACACGCGCGCGCCATTTAGTCCGAGGATTTTTTTCTTGCGCTCCGCCGTCAGCGCCGGATAGCCGTACTTCTCCTGAAACTCGCGGCTGATCTCGAACGCGCGAAACGCCTGGATCTGGTCCTGCGGGCTGCCATACCAGATCGAATCGGTGCCCCACAGGATCTGGTCTTCGCCCAGATGCTTGAGCAGCTTGCCGAGCACGTGCGCGGCCTGCTCGGGTTCGCGCATCAGAAAGCGCCAGGTGCTGCCGAGTTCGGCGTACACATTCCTCTTCGTCCCATGTTGTTCGACCGAGCGGATCAGCGCGTCGATGCCGGCGTCGGCCTTGTCGTTGTACGGCCCTTCCTTCACGCGCGGATCGAAACCGGAGTGGTAGATGAGGAAGTTCATGTCCGCATAACGCTTCGCGGCCGGACCGATGTCGCGACAGGTCGAATACTCGTAACCCTGTTGCCCGAACGGGAGCCCTTTGTGCACGCATACGTTGCGCACGCCCAGCTTGCGCGATCGTTCGATGAAAGGCAGTCCGTGCTTCTCGTCGTCGAGAAAAAACCCGCCGCCCGGACCGAACTGCGTATAGGTCTTGAAGCCGGCGATCGGATAGCGCGCGACCTGCGCGTCCATGCCGTCGATTTCGCCCGCGAGCGTCGGCATCGCGCGCCCGTGCACCAGCAGTCGCTTGCTGCCATCGAGCGCATCGGCAGCGGCGCGCGTCGCTCCGGCCGATTCGAAATCGAGCGGGTTTGTGTCGATGCCGCCCGGCACGTGCGACAACACACCTATCGACGTGTCGCTGTCGAGGAAGACATCTTTCAGCATCTGTTCGGACGAAAAGCACTCGACGTGATCGGCCTTGCCACAGTTGGAGTTTGGGAAGCCCTTGAACGCGTTGGGGGACGCGCGCTTGCGCCACTCGCCTTTGGGATTCACGTGATGCAGCTGCACGTCGAAGATGAATTCGTCGCCAGCGAGAGCCGCCTGCGCGGCCGCGAGTTCGAACGGTGCTTCCTTCGGCAGCACGTAGCGCCCACCACGAACGCCGGAAGCCGCGAACACGCGATCGAAGCTGGTTAGCGTCGCAGCTGCGCCGAGCGCAGAAACGAGATAGCGGCGCCGGCTAATGCCAAGCCTGCGCGCGGCGGCATCCACGGTTTCGCGCGCAGAGCGGCGCGCGGAAAGCGCCGCCGCCGTCAGGGGCACCGGTTCGTACTCACCGTTGGAACTGGCGTCGAGTTTGATCGGCAGGCGCCGGCCGTCGGGATCGATTCGTTTCATCGTGGCCTCCGGGTTCGATGCGCGCACGTTATGCCGATCGGGAGCGATGGGCGCACGCGCTTCGCGCAAACACGTTAGAGCGGATTCGTCGCCCCGGCGCAGAGCCTGCCTCCAATTGCCGCTCGCACACCGTACATGCGCGACTCCCTTTGAGCGCGTGCCGGGCATGGAAGTAGTAGTTTTTTGTGCTGCGATGAAGGCGTTCGAACACTCGCTCGCCAAACTTAGCCGACCGCGGCTCTACGGAGGCGTTCGCCGCGAGCGGCTGTTTGCGCGACTCGACAGTCTGCGGCGACACCCTTTGATATGGGTCGCCGGCCCGCCGGGTGCGGGCAAGACTTCGCTCGTCGCCTCCTGGCTGGATGCGCGCAAGCTCGCCGGCGTCTGGTACCAGGTCGATAGCGGCGACGCCGACGCCGCCACGTTGGTGCACTACCTGGGCATGGCCGCGCATCAGTCGGGGTCTCGCACAAGAACCGGCCTGCCGTCATTTACGCCGGAGACCACGCAGGATCTCCCGGGTTTCATGCGGCGCTACTTCCGCGAACTGTTCGCGTGCCTGCCGCGGCCGTCGGTGCTGGTGTTCGACAACTTTCAGGAGGCCGAGGCGCCGCTTGAATTGAAGACGGCCTTTGCTGCCGCGATGGAAGAAGTGCCCGAGCAGGTCAACGTCATCATCGTCAGCCGCGCCGAGCCCGGGCCCGAGATGGCGCGTTTGATCGCGAACCAGCGCGTCGGACAAATCTCCTGGGACGAATTGCGTTTCACCCTCGACGAGTCGCACGAGTTGCTGGCGGCGGTTGAGAGCGCGCACGAGCGGCAGAGTCTGCACGAGATGTCGGACGGTTGGGCCGCGGGCCTTATCCTGGTGCGCGAACACGCGCTTCGCTTCGGCGACACCGGTATCCGCACCGGCTCGTGCGAAGCAGTCTTCGATTACTTTGCTGGAGAGATATTCGCCGGAGTTGCCCCTGATGCGCAGCGCCTGCTGCTGGCGACCGCGTTGCTGCCGCACGTGACTGTAGAAATCGCCGAGACGCTGTGCGGAATTCAGAACGCGGGCCGGATACTCGAGCAGATGTATCGGCGTCACCTGTTCATCACGCGCCGGCAGGGCTCGCCGCCCGTTTACCAGTATCACGCGCTGTTTCGCGCGTTCCTGGAGAGCCGCGCACGCGAGCAGTTCACCGCTCAGGAAAGAACCCAGCTTGCCGCGCACGCCGCACGCTGGCTGGAACGCAACGGCAACCTGGACGACGCGGTCGCGCTGTATCGCCAGGCCGGCAACAGCGCCGAACTCGCGCGCATCGTGCTGGCGCACGCCGACGAGGTGCTGGCGCAAGGACGGCGGCAGACGCTGCTGGAGTGGATCGACGCGCTGCCCGCAGCCGAACGCGCACGCAACGGCTGGCTCATGTACTGGCGCGGCAGGGCGCTGATGGCGCTCGTGCCGTCGGACTCGCGGCGCGACTTCGAATCAGCATTCGCGATCTTCTCAGCCGCGCAGGACCGCACCGGAATGGCGATGACGGCGGCGTCGATCATCGGTAGCTACTACCTCGAGAGCATTGACTTCACTCCGATGGATCGCTGGATCGCGGTGCTCTCCGAATTGTTGACGGCGGGTGTGACGTTCGTGTCGGAGGAGGCCGAGCTGCGCGTCAGCACCGCGATGCTGATCGCGATGTTGTATCGGCGGCCGCAGCATCCCGCGCTCGCCCGTTTTGTCGAGCGCGTGGAGCGGTTGCTCGATGGCGCAGCGGGATTCAATCAGAAAGTCGCGTCGGCCACGGCTCTGCTCAACTATCTGAGCTACACCGGGCAATTGGATGACGCGCGGCAACTGGTGGCGCGCGCGTCAGCCTGGGCGAATCGCGCGGGCGTCAACCCGTCGAACCGTGTGCTGTGGTGGCTGCAGCGCGGTTATCACCACTACGTGCTGATGGAGCGCGACGAAGCGCTTGCGGCCTACGCCGAGGCGCGCCGCATGGCGTTTGCCGCCGGCCTTGGCACCGTCGAAGGCGCCATTTCGCGCATCGAGCTATCGCTCGCGCTGCTGGCGCGTGACGCGGTCGCGGCCGAATCGCTGATTGCACGGGTCGATGTGCTGATCGATCCAGCGCGCACGCTCGACGTCGCCTACACCCACAACACGCGGTCGCTGCTCGCGTCCTTGCAACACGATCCTGCGCTGGCATTGCGCCACGCGGAAACCGCGTTCGATCTGGCGTGCCGCGCCGGATCTCCCTATCACCAGGCGGTGTTTCTGAATCGCGTTGCGCAGGTCCACGCCGATCAAGGGATGCTGGAGCAGGCGATTGCGCTGTTCGAAGATTCGCGCGCCCGAGTGGCCGGCGCCTCCTTCCGGCTGGTGAACTTCCAGACCCTGATGCTGGAGGCGCATGTCGCTGCGCAAGCCGGACGAACGCATCACTGCCGCCAACTGCTCGCTGAAGCATTTTCGATCGGCCGCGCCAACAGTTTTTCCGACAAGCTGTGGTGGATTCCCAAGAGCGTGGTCGCGCGCCTGTGCCAGCAGGCGCTGGAAGCCGGGATCGAAACGCAGTTCACGCTGGCGTTGATACGCACGCACGGCCTGTTGCCAGACAGTCCGGGCGCCGTCAATTGGCCGTGGCAGGTGGAGGTTCGCACGTTGGGCCAATCTGCGGTGAAACTCGACGGCCAGGTTCTGAAGACACACAACAAGACGCGCGGCCGCCCGCTTGATCTGTTGAAAGGACTCGTGGCGATGGGCGGCAAGGACGTCGACGGCGCCGCCCTTGCCGCTCTTCTGTGGCCCGACACGGACGGAGACAGCGCGCGAGTCGCGTTCGACACGACCTTGCATCGCCTGCGCAAGCTGCTGGCAAGCGAAGGCGCGGTGCCACTGCACAACGGCAAACTCAGCCTGAATCCGCGCAAGGTCTGGTTCGATACGGCGACTTTCGAACAATTGGCGAGCGATGCGCTTGAGGCTCTGAGCCGCGAGCCGGCGGCCGACGGAGTGCGTCTCGCCGAACACGCGCTCGCGCTGTACCGCGGACATTTTCTCGAAGGCGAGCCCGAGCAGTCGTGGATGCTGCCATACCGCGCACGCCTGAAGAGCCGCTTCTTTCGTCTGCTTGCCGCACTGGGACAGCATCGCGAGGAAGCCGGCTGCTGGACCGAAGCGATCAACCTGTACGAGCGCGGGCTCGAGCTCGACAACCTCGCCGAGGATCTTTACCGCCGATTGATGCTTTGTCATCGAACGCTGGGCCAGAACGCTGCAGCGTTGAACGTCTATCGCCGCTGCCGCGACATGCTGTCGATCGTGCTGGGCCTCACACCTTCGGCGCAAACGCAGGCCGTTTACCGCTCGCTGGCGCCCGCATCCGTTCCGGCGGATTCACAGCCGTAGTTCGATCGCGCATCGGCGCGCCACGCAGCGCTGTGCCCGCCGCCGCGATTGCGCGTCGCAGATATTCAATACGCGCCCCGTCGCAGTCAGCACACTGCGCCTCTAAGTTCAAGCCTTGTTCAACCCCATCACCTTCCAGGACGCACCATGCATCGATCTTCCTCAGTCGTTCGTTCCACCATGATCGCGGTTGCTGCCGCGCTGCTGGCTGCATGCGGAGGAAGCGATGGCGGCGCACCGCTGCAGGACGTCGCCGTCGCCAACGACGACAACGCCGACCCCGCGACCTTGGCCGAGATCACGGCCCTGCTTCAGTCGGTCGAAACGGCGACCAGCGCGCTCGAGATTCCGGGCAGCGATGACGACAGCGTCACTCGCGGAACGCGGCCAGGCCGGTTTCCTGGCGTCAAGCAGACGAATCTCGTGGCCAACAAGCCCGAGTTCGGCGCACAGATTCTCGAGCCCGAACTGCAGAACGCGTGGGGCATCGCGATCCGGCCGGCCGGCTTCGGCGGCCATTTCTGGGTCTCGTCGACCAACGTCGGCAAGTCGCTGACCTACGTCGGTGATGTCAGCGGCACGCCGCTGTTCCAGGACGAGCTGAAGTTCGTCAACACGCTCGGGCCGGTGACCGGCGTCGTCTTCAACCCCGGCGCGCAGTTCGTCATCACGCAAGCGCACGAGGACGGGCCGATCACCAACGCGGCGAAGTTCCTGTTCGCGAATCTTTCCGGCACGATCACCGCGTGGACCGAGCGCGCGCACCCGGGCGGCGGCTTCGATCATCCGGCCGATTCGGTCGTCGTCGTCGATGGCACCGCGCGCCGTTCGGAGTTCATCGGCGTCGCGATGACGCCCGGCGCCGATCGCATGCTCGCCGCCGACTTCGGCGCGCAACCCGCGCTGCGCGTCTACGACGGCAAGTTCGCCGAAGTCGGTGCGTTCGCGAGCCCGTTCGAGAAGAAGCCCCGCGGCTTCGAGGCCTTCAACGTGCACACCGTCGACGACAGCGTGTTCGGGATGTATGCCCGGCATGTGCCGCCGACCGAGTTGCTGCCCGAGGGCCGGCTCGTCGAATTTACGCCGGACGGACAACTCATCGCCAAATGGCGCGGCCGCGGCTACCTGAACAATCCGTGGGGCATCGCACTGGCGGCGAAAGACTTCGGCATTTACAGCGGCTGCCTGCTGGTCGGCAACTTCGGCGACGGCACGATCGTCGCGTTCCATCCGCGGCTCAAGGTGGCGCTCGACTACGTGCGCGACGAGCACGGCCAGCGCGTCGTCATCGACGGCTTGTGGGGTTTGCAGTTCGGCAACGGCGCGAGCCTGGGCGAAGCAAACCACATGTACTTCGCGGCCGGCCCGAACAAGGAAGCCGATGGTCTGTTCGGCAAGCTGCAGGCGAACCCGAACGCGCCGCGCTTCTTCGACTCAATCTCCTTGTGCCGATAGGCCCATTGACCGGCGTCGAAGCAATCCGATGGATGCCCTCTCGCTGATCCGCCAAGGCGTGCTGTTCACGCATCTGGTGGCCTTCGCGATTGCGCTGTCGGCGGTGCTGCATGAAGACGTGGCGCTCATCAAAGCGCGTCGCATCGACCTGCAGCGCCTGGCCACGGCTGCACGTACGGTGACCTACGCGCTTTCGGTGCTGTGGGTCACCGGCCTCGCGCTGCTGGCATTCGATGTCGGCCTCGATCCACGCGCTCTTGTCGCCAGCCCGAAGCTGGCGGCAAAGCTCGTGGTGGTGTCGGCGCTGACGGCCAACGGGCTGGCGCTTCACGCGTTGGCCTTTCCGCTGCTGCGCCGTCCGGGCACGCTCGACCGCTCGCGGCTGATCGTGCCCGTTGCGCTGGGCGCGATCAGCACGACGAGCTGGCTGTATGCGTCGTTCATCGGCGTATCGCGCGTGATCGCGCCGGCGCTGAGTTTCACCGACTTCATGGCGCTCTACGGCGTACTGCTGGCGGGCGCCGCCGCCGTCGCATTCCTGTTCGTCGCCGCGTACAGCGGCGGGGATCGGAAGGCGCGCGACCATCGCGCGAGTGCGGTTCGATCCGGCGAATCCGGAAAGTCGTAAGACGGCTGCAAGACCGCTTGCCCCATCGTTCGCACATCGAGCGGCACGAAGGGCGTCGCGGAGATTCTGAAGTCCATCGACGCCACGAAGCCGCCGTTCGACATTTCCCGCTGGCCAACCATCCACACCGTCGGAGCACCAGAGTATGAACGACCGCACCCTGCACAAACTCGCCCGCGCGCTGGCGGCAGCAAGCCTCGCGCTGGCCCTTGCCGCGCCGGCGTACGCCGAACCGGTGTTGCTGAACAACGGCAACGCGAGCGTCACTATCGATCCGTCGAACACGAGCGGGATCCTCAACTTTCTGGTCGACGGCGTAAACCAGATCAAGGAAGGTGCTTTCTTTGTCCGCACCAACGACGACTCACGGGAGACTTCGCTCGCGAGTTTTTTCGTCGGTGCCGATATCGTCAGCGCCGACGAGACGGTGGTGCACTACCTGCTGCCGGGACTGCTGTCGATCGACATCGCTCATCAACTGCAGGGCGGAGCCGCCGGCAGCGGTAACGCCGTACTGAACAGCCAAATTCTGCTCCGCGCGCTCGCGCCGGTCGCGCTCAACTTCTTTTCGTATACCGATTTCGATCTCGCCGGTACGGCCGATGACGCACTGGCGAGTGCGGACTCGTCGTTCAGTCTCGACCAGCAAGACGGCGCGGTGAGTGGTACCCAGCGGCGCTTCGCTTTTGCGAGTGCATTCGCCATCGATTCCTTCTCCAGCCTTCGCGACAGCCTGCTGGATGACGCGCTCACCAACTTCAGCAATAGCGGGAGTCCGAGCGGGCCGGGCGATCTTGCGTTTGCCAGCCAGGTGACCGGCGACTTTGTCGAGGGCGGGAGCGCCTTCAGTTTCCTCGAACAACGCATCGTCGAGACGCAAGCGGTGCCCGAGCCCGGCAGCCTGGTGCTCGCGGGGCTCGGCCTGCTGGGCGTTGGCGCAATCGGCAGGCGCCGCCGCGGAGGGCGGCAATGAGCGTGATCCTGGAGAGGAGTGGCATCCACCAGCGAATTTCAAAGCTCGTAAGACCGCTGCAAGACCGCAGCCCCGATAGTCGCTCCCGGCGCGTCGCGATCGGCGCGCGATATCAGATCGACTCTGCACTGCTCTTTTGCGACTTGTTTGTCGATCCGGCGCCGCGCAACGCTTTCGAGATCCAAAACTCAGGGACGAGGTCATCAACCATTTCGACGAGATCGTCACCGATTCACGCGTGACGCTCGACGCGGTTGAATCGCATCTCGCGAGCCTGAAGAGCGACGCGTACTTCCTCGACCGCTACCACGTCAACGCATCGGGCGGCTCGAGCGGGCGCCGCGGCGAGTTCGTGACCGACTGGGACGGCTGGGCCGAAGGCTTCGCCGGCATGCTGCGCATGTTGATCCGGCTGCAGACGCGTGATCCGGCGTTGCGCATCGCCGGCCGGCCGATGGTCGGTGCGGTGGTCGCCGCGTTCGATCCGACCCACATGTCGAGCGCAATGCCGCAGACCTTCAACGATCCGTCGTCGGCCATTTGGCATCGACTGCCGGTGACGCTGCCATTCGACCAGATCAGCATTCGACTCGAAGCGCTGCAACCAGACCTCCTGATCGGCTACCCGACGATGATGCACCGGCTTGCGCTGGCGGCGCAGGCCGGCCGATTGAAGATTGCGCCGAAGGTCATCGTTAGCGCGTCCGAGCCTTTGCTGCAGCTTCGACTACGGTGAGGGCGTGACCGTGCATCCGCACCTGTTCCGCTCGCCGCTGGCGCGCGAACGCGGCGTCGTCGAGTACCAGGTGCGGCAGACGCGGCGCGGCGCGGCCATCGCCCTGTGCTGTATTGCCGAGGTCGATCTCGACGAACTGCGAAGGGGCATTGCGGCCAACCTGCAGGACGCGGGGCTGCGCGAACCCGAAGTGACGCTCGAGCGCATCGATGCAATTGAGCGACAGCACACCGGCAAGCTGAAGCGCTTCGTTGCGCTTGCCGCAGTCCGGGGCCGGAAACCACGCCACATCAGGAGTCGCTCATGAAACGCATCTTCACCACGATCGTCCTGCTTTGCAGCGCGACCCTTGCGCCGGCGCAGACCCAGGGCGTCAGCGAGACCCAGATCACGCTGGGATCGATTCAGGACCTCTCCGGTCCGATCGCAGCGCACGGTAAGCAGATCCGGTTCGGAATGCTGCTCAGGCTCGAAGAGGCCAACGCCCAGGGCGGTGTGCATGGCCGCAAGCTTTCGTTGCAGGTCGAAGACTCGGCGTACGACCCCAAGCACGCGGTACTCGCCGCGGAAAAACTGGTTACCCAGGATCGCATCTTCGCGATGGTGGGCCATCTTGGCAGCACGAACAACCTGGCCGCGATGCCGGTGCAGTTCGAGAAGAACGTCGTCAACTTCCTGCCCGTCGCGCCTGCCCGCGAGATGTACGAGCCGCTGCACCGATTGAAGTATTCGTTTCTTGCCTCGAACTACGACCAGATGCGACACGCGCTGCCCAGGATGGTCGCGGACCGCGGCGCGCAGCGAGTGTGCGTGATTTATCAGGACGACGAATTCGGCATCGACGCGCTGCGCGGGGCCGAAGCGGCGCTCGCGGGCCTGCGCATGCAGCTCACCGAGACCACGAGCTACAAACGCGGTGCGACCGACTTCTCGTCGCAGGTAGCGCGCATGAAGGCCGCACGCTGCGATCTCGTCGCGCTCGCCACCGTGATCCGCGAAACGATCGGCGTGATCGCGGAGTCCCGCAAGACCGGTTTCAACCCGACCTTCCTCGCCACCGTCGCCGCTTACCACGAGCTTGTCCCCAAGCTCGGCGGCCCGGCGATGAACGGCCTGGTCGCAACCGATGGCCTGGCAGCAACCCTATCTCGACGATGAATCGCAGCCGATCCGCTTCTGGGCCAACAAGTTCAAGACGCGATTCGGCGAAGACCCGGCGATCGGAGCGATCGCGGGCTACGTCGCCATCGACACCTTTGTTCGCGCGGCGACGAAAGCAGGCCCGAAGCTCACGACCGAGAGCCTGATCCGCGCGATGGATGGGTTGAGCGTCCCGCCCGACATCTTCGGCGGCCCCGCGCTCTCGTGGAACGCGGGCAAGCGCCTCGGCAGCGATGCCTCGAGGCTGTCGCAGATCATCGACGGCAAGTGGAAGGTGGTGTCGGACTACCTGGCAGCGCCATAGGCTGACGACGCGTTCCCGCTTGCGGCCACAATGCGCGAGAAGAGCAGCGTGAGCCGCGCCGCGACGTGTACGAGCTGCATCGCGCGAAAGCCCAAGATCAGTTCGCGCGTCCGCGTGCTGGATGACTCGAGCACCTCACTCATCACTCGCTACTCCACACGGCTGCCGCTCGCCTCGACCAGCGGTCGCCACCGCGCGATCTGCTCGCGCACGAACGCGTCCATCTGCTGCGGCGAGCTGACCAGCAACTGTATGCCGAGCTGAGCGAAGCGTTGCTGCGTGTCCGGCCACGAGCCGATCGCCACCAGCGCATTCGACAGCCGCTCGACGACATCGCGCGGCGTGGCGGCGGGCGCGACGATGCCGCCCCAGCTCGTCACCTCATAGTCAGGCAAGGTGTCGGCCAGGGGCGCGACGTCGGGCAGCAGCGCCGAGCGGCTGCGGCCGGTCACGCCAAGCGCCTTCAGCTTGCCGCTGCGGATGTCGCCGATGGCGGCGTTGACGCCGTCGAAGACGATGTCGATGTGGCCGGCCATCAGGCTCGCCACCGCCGGCGCGTTGCCCTTGTACGGCACATGCAGCAGCGACGATTCCGACAGCCAGCCGAACAACTGGCCGGCCATGTGCGGCGTGCTGCCTTGGCCGCCCGAGCCGAAGCGCACCTCGCCCGGCCGCGCCTTCGCCGCGGCGATCAAGCTTGGCACGTCGTTCGCCGCGAAGGACGGGTTGGCGACGATCACCAGCGGCTCGCTGACGATCACCGCCACCGGCGTGAAGTCGCGCAGCGCGTCGTAGCCGAGCCTTGGATAGAGCGTGGGATTGATCCCATGCGTGGCCGCTTGCGCCCAGAACAGCGTGTAGCCGTCGGGCGCGGCGTACGCCGCGGCTTCGGCGCCGATGTTGCCACCGGCGCCGGGCCGGTTGTCGGCGACGATTGGCTGGCCGAGCGACTTCGACAGCTCGTTGGCGACCATGCGCGCGGAGATGTCGGTCGGGCCCCCGGGCGCGAACGGAATGATCAGCCGGATCGGCTTGTTCGGATACGAGCGGTTCGATCGCTGCGCGAGCGCGGGCAGCGCGAGCGGGCCCAGCGGCGCGGCTGCGGCCATCATGGCAAATGAGCGAACGAAAAGGGATCGGTTCATGGTGCGGCCTCGACATGCAAGTAGGTTTTCGACGGAGGCCCAGTGTCATCACGCGGAGAGGCGGCGTATTGAAAATCCGCGACATTGGTTGCGACCCGTTCGTCGCGGACCGGCGCCGGTTGCGAACGCCGTCAGGTGGCACGCCGCTCGCTGATCCGCGTGCTCGGCCTGACCGGGAACATTGGCCAGTCGCAGGCGGGCCCGGCGAATTTCTAAAGTCGTAAGACCGCTGCAAGACCGCCTCCCCGATAGTTGGCCCGCGCGTCGAAATCGGCGCGAGCTGTATCCGATCAGCAGAGGAGATTTCAGCAATGCGTCACGTCATCCGATCGATGGCGGGCACCTGCGCCGGCTTCGCGCTCGCGCTGGCCCAATTCGCGCCAGGTGCACACGCCGCACCGCTGACGCTCGCCGACAAGACCGGGACTTCTTCGATCATCGTCGATCCGGAAAGTCAAAACGGACTATTTAACTGGACCGTCGGAGGCGTGAACCAGATAAAGCAGGACTGGTTCTGGTTGCGCATCGGCGCTAGCGGTCAGGAGCAATCGCTCGATGCACTCGTCTTTGATCGCGCGGCAATCGTTGGCGACACCATCAACGCCGCATATCGATTGGGTGACCTAAGCGTCGTCGCCCAGTTCGGCCTGTCCAGCCTCGGGCTTGGAGAGGCCGTTGAATCCTCGCTTGACGTCACGCTCAGTTTCCGCAATGACGGCGCCGAAGCGCTGCCGATCACGCTCTTCAACTACACCGACTTCGACCTCGACGGCGACAGCGATGACGAGCGTGCAGAGTCGGCCGTCGACGAGCGTGTTGGAAATGTTCTGCGCCAGTTTGACGGCACCGTCACCGGCACGAGCTTCCGTGGCTTCGATCCGGTGAATTTTCAGATCGCCTTCTCGCCGGACATTCGCGACAGTCTGAACGACGCATTCACAACCACGCTCACCAACGCGTTCAGCCCGTTTGGTCCGGGCGACTTGAGTTTCGCCGTCGCAACGAACTTTCTTCTCGGCGCGGGCGAGAGCCTGAGTTTCGACTTCGACAAAAGCGTTTTCGTCGCGGCAGCGGCAGTTCCCGAACCCGCAACACCGTTGCTGCTTTCGCTGGGTTTGCTCGGAGCGGCCTTCGCCGCTCGCCGCAACCCGTATCGATCGCGCTGATCGGCTCATTGCAATCAGAGCAAGGAGACTCGTATGGAAGACAAATTCGTGCATGCGGACGGGTCGCACAAGCCCTACGCGCTCGGCCACGCGCCCGATGAGTTGCAGCGGCTGATCGACCAGGCGCGCTTTATCGGCGACCTGACCGCGCACGTGCTGCGCAGTGCCGGTATCAAGAGCGGCATGCGGGTGCTGGATGTCGGTTGCGGCGCCGGCGATGTCTCTTTCCTGGCAGCCACGCTGGTGGGCCTTGAAGGAAGCGTGATCGGCGTTGATAAGTCGCCCGAGGCGATTCATACCGCCCGCATGCGGGCGTCGGCGGCCGGACTCGCGAACGTGCGCTTCACCGTGCAGGACTTCACCGAGCTCGAAATCGAAGAGAAGGTCGATGCGGTGATCGGGCGGCTGGTGCTGATGTATCTCGCCGACCCGGCCGCGGCGCTGCGCGGGCTGACGCGGCACCTCAAACGCCGCGGGGTGATCGCGTTCCAGGAAATCGATATCGAGGCCTGTTACTCCGCACCGGTATGTCCGTTGCTCGAGACGGCCCTGGACAGGGTCAAGCGGGCGTTCGCGGTTGCCAGCCCGCAGCCGCGCGCCGCGCTGATGCTGGGCTCTATCTTCGAGGACGCCGGCCTGCCGGCGCCGCAAATGATCCAGGGCGCGCGCGTTGAGCGCGGGCCGGACTCGCAGATCTACCAAATGCTCGCCGGCATCACGCGCACCTTGCTGCCCGTGATGGAACGCTCCGGCATCGCGACCGCGAAACAGGTGGACGTCGACACCCTGGCGCAGCGGGTCAGGGACGAAGTGGTTGCGTGCGGCGCAACGGTGATATCGCCGGGCTACATCGGCGCTTGGGCAAGGTTGTGAGGGAGGTCGCCATGAATGTCGCTACGGCAACTCACGCCGGCAATGCGTAGCCGGCAGATACGAGCATTGCAGCCGCTCTCCGTCGCTTCGTATGGGCCGTCGCGGTGATTCTGGTGCTGGTGTTCTTCGTCCACGCCGCGCAGCGCTTTCTCGTCGTGACAGAAGAGTCCTACAAAGTCTTCTGGCCGAACCGCTACTGGCTGCTTGCGCACTTCATCGGCGGATCGATCGCGCTTCTGTGCGGTGTGACGCAGTTCTGGGCCGGTTTGCGGCAGCGATATCCCGCGGTCCATCGCTGGACGGGGCGGCTCTATCTCGCGGGCGGCAGCGTCGCCGCGCTGGCGGCGATCTATATGTCATTCAACTCGGCGGTCGGATGGATGTTCGGCGTCGCGGGTTTCGCGATGGCCATCGCGTGGATCGCCACTTCGGCGATGGCGTACATCTCGATTCGCCGCAAGCAGATCCAGGCGCACAGAGAGTGGATGACGCGTAGCTACGTCGTCACTTTCGGCTTCGTGGTGTTCCGTGTGCTGGCCGTTTCCCCGCTGTTCGCCGGCCTGGGCAGCCCGCGGGACCGATTGACGGCTTTTCTGTGGCTGTGCTGGGTTGTCCCGCTTCTGATCACCGAAGTCGTCCTGCAATGGCGGCGAACGTTCGTTCCTGCTGGGCGCGCTGCCCATTCTTGATTGCTTGCGGCGGAATAGTTTGCACGCGCGTCCGCAGGATCAGTCATCACACGATTGAGGCTCGTCGCAAGTCGGCAAATCAAGGCCTCTACGTTTCAGGGCCCCCGACAAGCGCGGGAAGTACGATGAAGACCGTGACGGCCGACCGATCATCCGACATCGATGCGCTTCGCGTCGGCTTTATCGGCGCCGGGCGGCTCGGTACCGCACTGGCGTGGAGCCTCGCACGTCGTGGCTGTGCGGTGGTTGCGGTTGCGAGTCGGTCGGGCCCCGCGGCGGAGCAGCTTGCCGCGCCGATCTCATCATGCAGCGTCGTGACGGTGCAGCAGGTGGCCGATGCGTGCGATCTCGTGTTCGTGACGACGCCGGACGACGCGATCGCTTCTACCGTCGAAAGCGCGCGCTGGCGCGCCGGCGGCGGGGTCGTTCACTGCAGTGGTGCCACCGAAATCGCTGCGTTGGACAAGGCGGGGCGCGACGGAGCGCTGACCGGTGGCTTTCACCCGCTCCAGACATTCGGCGATCCGGAGGCGGCGGTACTGTCGTTGCCCGGCTGCACGATCACGATCGAAGCAGCGGAAGCTCTGAACACCATCCTCGTTGCGCTAGCGGAACGGCTGGAGTGCCGCGTCAATCGGCTTCCGCCTGGTGCGCGCGGCGCCTATCACGCGGCGGCGGGCTATGGATCGCAGTTCATCAACGTGCTGCTGCGCGAAGCCGCGGTGATCTGGCAATCGTGGGGCGCTCTCGAAGCCGAGGCAGTGCGTGCGCTTGTGCCGATGATGCGCGGAACGCTCGCGTCGATCGAACGGTCCGGTGTTGCGCAGGCAATGCCCGGGCCGGTGTCGCGCGGCGATGTCGGATCGGTTGTCAAACACGTCGCGGCACTGGACGCCTTGTCACCTGAGATGCTCGATCTTTATCGTCAACTGTGCGGCCGCACGATCGCTCTCGCGGTGGAGCGCGGTTCGATCGACGCAGCGACCGCGGCCGCGCTCCGCCACGTGCTCGACCGGTCCCCTCAATAGTCCCGATACGTCTCGATCCGCGGTTTCTGGGGCTTTGGCCGGGCGCTCGGACGCAGATCGAGCTTCAGCGACACGTTCTGCGGTGCGCCGGTGAAGCGCAGCGTCTGCGTTAGCGGCGGCCGCACCCAGTCCGGATGCCAGGCGTGCAGCTGGAATTCACCGTCCGGCACACCCTCGATGCGCGCGGCACCGTTAGCATCGGTGCGGGCGAAGAACGGTGTATCGACCGCGTACACGTAGCCGCGCATCGACAGGTGAAAATGGCAGAAGAGCGGAGTCGGGCCAGCCTTGTCGAAGCGCACCGGCTTCGGCGTGACACCGGGTTCGTACACCGGAAACTCGAACTCGGTTGCCGCACTCATCGTGCGCAGGTGATGCGACACGCGATCCTTGTTGGGGAACACGACCTGCGTGCCGGTCATCACCGGCAACACGTAGGGATCGAAGGTCAGATCGTGCTGGATCATCAAGGCCGGCTTGGCCGGCGCCTTCGCTGCGTGGTTCGGCACCAGCACGTACACGACCGCATCGGCCAGCGGTTTGCCGTCGCGATCCTGCGCCAGCACGAGCAGCGCGTTCGCGTATGCGGCATTCGCGCAAAGCAATACCGCGACAACAGCCAGCGCGGCCCATCGTGTTCCTACCCATAAACCTCGGTTTCGATGACGCACCGGCGCAGGTGTCGGTGTCGCATCGGTCACGCTGGAATAACGAGGATCGGAACGAGGGGGCTCGGCGGCCCCCTCGTGCACCCCCAGCCAAGGTAGACGCATAAGGCTCATGGTTTCAAGTCGACGGCGAAGACGCTGCTGCGCCTCTCTCATGGCAACCCCCATTTTGAGACGACCCGGCGGACATTGTCCGGTACAACCACCGAATCCGCTTTCCGGGGCAACATACGCGCAGCGCGTTCCAATGGATGCGCCGAAAAGGTCCCGTACATCCAGGGCGGCGCCGTTTTCGTATCGCTCCTGGAGCCGCCAAGAGTCCCGCGCCGCCTGATGCTCGACGATCTGGAAGTAAAACGCTTGCTGTTGCGCGCGGCCGCGCGCGATGACGGTTCCGCCGACGCGTTCGCGCGGTTGTACAAACAATGCGCTCCGCTGATTTTGGGTGTGGCGCAACGCATCGTCTCTCGACGCGAACTGGCCGAAGAAGTTTTGCACGATGCCTTTGTGAAAATCTGGAACGCCGCGGCAACCTTTGATCCGCTCGCCACTCAGCCGGTGGCGTGGATGGTCGCGATTGCGCGTAACCGCGCGCTCGATCTGGTGGCGAGCGCAGATCATGCGCGCGTCGACAACCTGTCGAGCCTGGTCGAGGACGACGCCGGCGATGTGATCGACCGTTTTTTTGACTGGTCGGATGCAACCGGCGCCGATGAAGCCGAGGACCTGCGGCGCGCGCGCGGCTTCCTGCGCCGCTGCCTCGAAGAACTGAGCGCGGTCGAGCGCCAGGCACTGGTGCTCGCCTATCACCACGGGCTGAGCCACGGCGACCTCGCAAAGCATCTGGCAAAGCCGCTCGGCACCGTAAAAACGTGGATCCGGCGCGGCATGGACAACCTGCGCCACTGCGTTGAGGACTGTCTGCATCCGGGAGCGACGCGATGAGGCTGGCTCGCTTGCCACATCTGGATGCGCTGTGCGGCGAATACTTGCTCGGCACTTTGCGTGGCGGTGCGCGCCGCCGCTTCGAGCAGGTGTTGAGACAGGACCCGCTGGTCGCGCAGCGGCTGGCGCACTGGCAGCGCAGCTTCGCGCTGCGTTACAGGGCACACATGAATGTCGCACCGAAATCGCAAGCGTGGCGCCGGCTTGAGCGTGAGCTGCAGCTCGACCGGTATCGCACTCCCTGGTGGCTGCGCGCGACGTTCTGGCGCGGCTGGGCGGCGGCCGCGACCGCCGCTCTGGTACTTGCCGTAGCGATCCAGTGGAGAGACCGGCGCGTCGAGGCGCCCCAGTTCCTCGCGATTGCTCAGCTCGCCAGCAAGGACCAGCCGCCTTCGGTGTCGGCCGCGCTTTCGGCCGATGGCCGCATGCTCGAGCTGCGCGCGGCGCGACCGATCGAAGCTGGGCCGCAACAGAGTTACGAGCTGTGGGTCATTCCGGCCGAAGGCGGCGCGCCGCTGTCGCTCGCCGTGCTGGGCCGGCTCGATGCAACATTTGTCGTGCCGGAAAACCATCGGGCACGGCTGCGCAAAGGCGCAACGCTGGCCGTGTCCGTCGAACCCGCGGGCGGTTCACCGACCGGAGGGCCAACCGGACCGGTCATTCTGATAGGCGCGATTACGTAAAAGCGGTCGTCGGTCCGCAGTTTGCCGTGACGGGCGCGCTCGCGCGATCATCGCGCGAGCCCCGACCGATCACTACCGACTGCAAGCATGCGTCTTCCCGTTCTGTGTTGCGCAATCTTCAGCAGTGCGATCGTTCACGCACAGGCGGTAGACCGTGCAGCACTTGAAGCTTGCGCCGAGATTGAAGATCCGGCGGCGCGCCTCGCCTGTTTCGATCAACTGGTGCCGCCAGCTTCTCCGCGCGGCGCCGTCAATCGCGCGGTCGATGCCTTGCTGGCGCCTGAAAGCGGTCGCGAAGGCGAGTCGCTACTGGCGGAGCGCTGGGCGATCGGCAAGTCGGCCAGCGACCGGCGCTTCGACTTGCGCGAACACAAGGCGAGCTACTTTCTGCTAGGCCGATACAGCGATGCGCCCAATCGCTCGCCGGCGTCGCCAACCAAGCCTGCACCCGCCGAGCCGCTCGATCTGCAGCCGGTCGAAGCGAAATTTCAGATCAGTTTCAAGGTCAAGCTCGCCGACTTCGACCGGCTGTTCCAGGAAATCGGTGCGCACGTGTGGCTGGCGTATACGCAGCAAAGCCAGTGGCAGGTCTACAACCCACGCATCTCGCGACCGTTTCGCGAGACCAATTACGAACCGGAAGTCATCATCGCGGCGCATCCGGATCTGCACGTTCTCGGCTGGCGCTGGCGGCTCGCGGCGCTCGGCTTCAGTCACCACTCCAACGGCCGCGACAATCCGTTTTCCCGCAGCTGGAATCGCCTCTATGTAATGGGCGGCTTCGAGCAGGGCAACTACGGCTTGCTCGCGCGGCTGTGGGTGCGCCTACCGGAAGATGGAACCAAGGACGACAACCCCGACATTTCACGTTACATGGGGTACGGCGACGTGCTTGGCGCCTATCGCTACGGCGGACACACGCTGTCGCTGGTCGCGCGCTACAACCCGGCCAGCGCCAAGGGCGCGCTGCAAGCCGCGTGGAACTTCCCTCTGCAGCGGCGCGTGCGCGGCTACGTGCAGGCCTTCAGCGGCTACGGTGAAAGCCTGATCGACTACAACGTACGGCAGAACACCATCGGATTGGGGATCTCGCTGGCCGATGCGATGTGAAGAGGCAGGATGCAGGATTCTGGATTCAGGATTCAGCAAAAAGGACGGCTCGATCGACGCCTGCGAGATCGGTTGGCGCGACGCCTGCCTCGGCCAGCTGAATCCTGAATCCTGCATCCTGAATCCTGTTTTAACCCCGACCGGCGCAGCCGGCCGTTTAAAGCATCGTCGCCACTTGAGGAGAACGACGATGCTTATCCGCAGCCTTGCGGCATTCGTACTGGTTGCCGCGTCCGCTTCATGCGCAACCGCGCACGCACCGCCCGAAATCGACGCGCGTATTGCGCCGCAGACGCACCTCGCAGAGGTGGAAATCATCGACCGCACGACCGGCGCACGACAGCCGATCCACTGGCATCAAGGCAAGCGCTGGGTCGCCGGACGGCCGGGAAGCCGCTATGCGGTGGCGATCCGCAATGCGAGCGGCGGGCGTGTGCTTGCGGTGCTTGCGGTCGACGGCATCAATGCGGTGACGGGCGAAACCGCCGCTTGGGATCAGAACGGCTATGTGTTCAGCCCGTGGCAGCGCTGGGAGATTCGCGGCTGGCGCAAGAGCCAGGAGCGCGTCGCCGCGTTTGAATTCACCGCGCTTGCCAACTCCTACGCTGCGCGCACCGGACGGCCCGACCACGTCGGCGTGATCGGCGTTGCTCTTTTTCGCGAGCGACTGCACGCGGCGGCGCGACCGATGCCTTTGCCGCGCCGCTCCGAGGAAGCGCGCTCGCGCGACGACGCGCCGGCTTCGAAGCCGGCGGAAAGCGAGTCTGCTTCGCCGTCGACTCCTCCGTCGTCAGCGCCGTCAGCCTCGGGTCGCGCCGCTGATCGCCTGAGCAGCACGCCCGAATCGCGACTCGGCACCGGTCATGGCCGCTCTGAGCACTCGTGGGTTACGTACACGAACTTCGAACGCGCGCAACGCACCCCGGATGAGGTCATCACGATCCACTACGACAGTCGCGAAAACCTGATTGCGATGGGCGTGATTCCAGCACCCTCGGTCGCGACGGCTCCAAATCCGTTTCCGGGTAACAGCAACTTCGGCTTCGTTCCTGATCCGCCACGTTGACCGCAGTCGCGCAACCGGCCGGCGCCGGCCTGGCCCGGATAATCCGGCGCGTGGACGACGCGCCGGCCGACGATGCGCTGCTTTCCGCTTATGCGCGCGGCGACGCCCGCGCGTTTGCGCGTTTGTATGAAAGGCACGAGCGCCCGGTGTACCGCTTCCTGCTGAGAGCGCTGAACGGCAACGCGGAGACGGCCGACGATCTGTTACAGGAGACCTGGCTCGCCGTCGTGCGCAATGCGGTCGCGTGGGAGCCGCGTGCGCGCTTCACGACGTGGCTGTACACGATTGCGCGCAGCAAGCTGCTTGATCACTGGCGCGCACGAGTTCCCGTGGTCAGTCTCGACGAGGAAGCCGTTAACGATCCGGATCAGGCTGCGCTTGCGGCGGACGAAACTGCACAGCCTGAAGTGCGTGTCTTGTCGCGTGCGCAAGCGCGCGCCTTTGTCGCCGCAGTGGAGTTGTTGCCGGCAGCGCAGCGCGAGGCCTTTCTGCTACATGCGGAAGGCGGTTTGTCCGTCGACGAACTTGCGCAGGCAACCGGTGTCGGATTTGAAACCGCGAAGAGCCGCCTGCGCTACGCGATGACGCGGCTGCGCTCCGCAATGGCAGACTGGCGCTAACCCAGTGAATGCGATGAACGGACGAGACGAAGACATTTTGCGCGCGTACCGCGCCGCCAGCGAAACACTCGACGAGCAACCGGGCGCGTCCGCGCGCGCCGCCATTCTTGCGGCAGCCGCGCGTGAAGTCGATGCGAAACCCGAGCCGGCAGATCGCCCGGCGCGCCGGCGCTTCAGCGGGTCGCGCCGTCCGCTTGCGCTGGCAGCCGCGGTGCTGGTCGGCGCCATCGCGTTGACGGTTGCATTGCAGAAGGAAGAGGCGCCGGGCGGCGAATCGGTTGCGCTCGCTCCACCGCCGATATCCGGCTATGAAGATGCGCCCTTGAGCGACAGCATTGCGGAAAGCGCGCCGGCTGCAGCCGCAAAGCCAGAGCCCGCCATGCCTGCCGCCCCTCCTGCGCCGCGCGCTGCGCGCAGCCAATCGCCTCGCGCCGCTGCGCCTGCCGCAGCGAAGCCTTCATCGGCTTCGCAACCGCCTGCTGAAACGCGTTTAGCCGAAACCGCAGATGATGCGGTGCCGCCACGACCTGCTTCGGCGGCGGCCGACGCATCCGCCGCCGGCCGCGGCGATACGAGTACCGCCGTCGCCGAACCGGCGCGCGCACCGGCAGCAATGGCGCGAACGCGAATAGCGACCGAAGAGCGGCGCGAAGCGCAGTCGGCCGCACGCGCGGAACTTGAGGCGATCGACGATCCCGAGCGCTGGATCGCACGCATCGTCGCGCTGCGCGAACAAGGACGCCACGACGATGCCGAACGCGAGTTGAAGCGCCTGCGCGAACGGTTTCCGCAGACAAAGATTCCGCCGGCGGCGTTGCGACCTTTTGGTACGCGCTAGCCGCTTAAGGAGGCTCTGAAAACTACTGCGCGGCCCGATCTTGGCCTTGCAGGCCGCGGCGTCGCGGGACGCGACGCCCCTTCGCCCTGTCCAAAGCCGCGCAGGCGGCTTTGGAGCCGCAGGGCTCAGCCTGCGCTGCTCGCTGTACTACTCCCGTACAGGTCCGCTGCTCGGCGCAACCTCGGGCCGCTCGCTACGTTTTTCAGAGCCTCCTTAACTTTGTTCAAACGCGGTCGATAAGTCGGACAGCGCCCGGAGTCAACTCGTGTTGAAGTTCGCCTTGATTTTTGGAATCGCCGCAGAATGGCTTACCGGCCCGGCGGCCGCTTCGATGGCTGATTTCGGGCGCGCGTCCTTGCGCGCGACGATGGCGATGCTGCTCGCCTGGATAGTGCTGGAAGCGCTGCGCGCGCTTGTCAGCGCAGTTCAATCGCTCGATGGTTAGGGTCGTCGATCACCCAAAAGCGGGCGATTCGGATGATGCGCAAGGACGCGCACCTTCCTAGCATCGTCGCCTCTTCACATCGCAACAGGACTTCAATGAACACGACCCACTCATCTGTCCTTCTCGCCGTGGGCGTCCTCGTTGCCGGCTGCGCGAGTATGACCGAAACCCAGAAAGGCACTGCGACTGGCGCCGGCATCGGAGCCGTTGCCGGCGCGGCCGTCGGCGCGGCGACCGCCGGAGGCCATCGTGGTCGCAGTGCGGCGACCGGTGCGGCGGTTGGCACCGCCGTTGGCGCGCTCGGCGGCTACATCTGGAGCAAGAAGATGGAAGAACAGCGTCAGAAGATGGAACAGGCGTCGCAGGGCACCGGCATCGGCGTGTCGCAGACGCAGGACAATCGCCTGAAGCTCAATATTCCGGCCGACGCTGGTTTCGATACCAATCGCGCGGACATCAAGCCGGCGCTGCGCACCACGCTCGACAAATACGCGGGCACGCTCAACGAACACAAGGTCACATCGATACAGATCGTCGGGCACACGGATTCGACCGGCTCCGATGCGATCAACAATCCATTGTCGATCTCACGCGCGCAGGCGACGCGTGACTATCTGGCCGGGCGGGGCGTTGCCGCTGCGCGCATTGCGGTCGATGGACGCGGCGAACGCGAGCCGGTAGCGAGCAACGCCAGCGAGTCCGGCCGCGCGCAAAACCGGCGCGTGGAAATTTACATCGCCGAAGCCACGCCGCAGTAAGGCCATGACGAATGATGCGGCCTGCGGCCGCCATGACGGCGCTACGCGCTATGACAACAGCAGCGTTACCAAGGCCTCATCGCTCGCGAAGCGGGCGTCATAGGCAGCGAAGCTGCCGTCATTCGTCATTCGTCATTTCTCTCTAGCGGCAAGACCTCCATGTCGTTACGAGCAAATGCGCTGCGCGCAATACGGTAGGTATCGGCTTCAAAGACACGCGGTGCGCTCGCCGCCAGTTCGGCCGCAGCAGCGAGCGTTCTGACCGTTCCGAGCCAGCACCAGCGGTCGAACACGTGCACGTCTTCGCGCAGCCGCACGTCGTTGCGTTCGATGACCGCAACGGCGCCGGCGCGCGGCCAGGGTTCGACGCGCATTGGCGCCAGCCGTTCGCGCAGGCGCGCGCCGTGATCGGCAAGCGGCTCCACGCCAACGCAGGCGCCGGCGCATTTCTTTACTTGAAAGTTGAAGCAAGGCGCCGGTTCCACCGCGCGGCGCGGTCGTTCGAGACCGATCACTTTCGGACACAAGGCGTGTTCGCGTGCCAGTTCGAGCAGGAAGCGGCGTGCGGACACTCGGGATGAAAACGGGCCGTAGCTCGTCGCGAGTTGATCCAGCGGCGTCTTCGCAGCGGGTATAAATCGCGGTCGATCGTCATCGCCCAACGCGAGCACCACTTGGTTGGCGCGCCGACGCAATGCGATGTTGTGAGCCGGCAGGCGGGATTTGATGAGCTCGGCCTCGCGCAGCAGCGCGCCGAGCTCGCCCGCTCGCTCTTCCCATTCAACGCGGCGCACTTCCTGCGACAGGCGCGCGTCGGTTGCACTGGCATGGTCGGCATTGAAGTGACCGGCAAGGCGCTCGCGCATATCGATGCTCTTGCCGATGTAGATCGGATGCGCATTCAGGCCGTACAACAGATACACGCCCGGCGCATGCGGTACATCGTCAAACGCATCCGGCGGCAGCGCCGGCGGGGTGCTCGGTCGCGCCAGCAGACGCTCGATCGCCTGCTCGACATCGCTGCGTGGCAGCCGCTCGTACAACCGCTGCACAAAGCGCCACAACACCCGCGCGTCACCGAGCGCGCGATGGCGCTGCTCGCCGTAGAGGTTGAAGCGCTCGACGATCGAATCGAGCGAATGAGGGGCGCGATCCGGATACAGCAGGCGCGACAGGCGCACCGTGCACAAGAGCGGCATGCGCCAGGCGATGTCGCAGCGGGCGAACGCCGCTTTCAGGAACCCATAGTCGAAGCGCGCGTTGTGCGCGACGAAGATCGCATCGCGCAGCCGGTCGGCCAGCTCGGCCGCGATCGCGGCAAACGTCGGCGCCGCGCGCACCATTTCGTTGGTGATGCGAGTCAGCCATTGAATCTCCCCCGGAATCGGCACGCCGGGATTGATGAGCGACGACCATTCGCTGACTCGCAGTTGATCGCCGTCTGTGTCCACGGTGACGATTCCGACTTCGATGAGCCGTTCCCGCACCGGCGAACTGCCGGTCGTCTCGACATCGATGAAGCACACGCGCGGCGCGAACATGCCGCAAGTCTATGGGCCGCGGAGCATGTCACCGGTACGGTGTGCTTTCATTCAGGTCCACGGAGCGAAGCGCCCGCATCTTCAAGTTCTGCCACCGCGTGACCACGATTCGCAGCGACATTCCCATCCGGCTCGACCGACTCCCGTGGTCACGTTGGCATTGGCGCGTGGTGATAGCGCTGGGAGTGGCATGGGTGCTCGATGGTCTGGAGGTCACGCTGGTCGGCTCCATCGGCGGTGTTCTTGAGCGGCCGGACACGCTCGGACTCACGGCCGGGCAGATCGGGTGGTCGGGCTCGCTCTATGTCGGCGGCGGGGTGGTCGGCGCGCTGATGTTTGGACGGCTCACCGACCGGCTCGGTCGCAAGAAACTGTTCGTGGTCACGATGGCGATCTATGCGCTCGGGACATTCGCGACCGCGTTTTCACCCGACTTCGCGTTCTTCGCGGTGTGCCGCTTCATTACCGGCCTGGGCATCGGCGGCGAGTACGCGGCCATTAATTCCGCCGTCGATGAACTGATCCCAGCGCGCGTGCGTGGTCGGGTCAACCTCGCGATCAACGGCAGCTTCTGGCTCGGCGCCGCGCTGGGCGCGGGCTTGAGTCTGGTGTTGCTTGACCTGCTAGGCCCCGAATTGGGCTGGCGCGCCGGTTTCGCCATGGGCGCTGTGCTGGCCGTCGCCATTTTCCTCGTGCGGCGCTACGTGCCCGAGAGTCCTCGCTGGTTACTGACGCACGGGCGCGCCGACGAAGCCGAGCGGATCATCGATGCAATCGAAGCCGAGGTCGCTCTCCAGCAAGGAAGGCTTGCGCCGGTCACCCGTCACATCGTGTTCGCAGGTCAGGCCGCGCCTTCTATCCGGCAGGTCGCGCAGATCCTGCTGCGGCGCTACCGCCGGCGCAGCGTCGTGGCGCTGGCGCTGATGATTTCGCAGGCTTTCTTCTACAACGCGATCTTTTTCACGTACGCGCTGGTGCTCACGCGCTTCCACGATGTGCCCGAGGAGCGCGTAGCGCTCTACATCTTTCCGTTCGCGCTGGGCAATGTGTTGGGGCCTTATGTGCTGGGGCCGCTGTTCGACCGCGTGGGTCGGCGCAAGATGATCGCGCTGACCTACGTGTTGTCGGGCATCGGGCTGGCGTTCACGGGCTGGGCTTTTGTGCAGGGTTGGCTCGACGCGCGCAGCCAGGCGCTCGCCTGGTCGGCGGTGTTCTTTCTTGCATCGGCGGCGGCCAGCTCGGCCTACCTCACCGTGAGCGAGGTGTTTCCGCTGGAAATGCGGGCGCTGGCGATTGCCGTCTTCTACGCGGTGGGCACCGGTGCGGGTGGTTTCGCGGCGCCGCTGCTATTCGGACTACTTATCGAGACAGGCAGCCGCGCAGCGGTGGCGGTCGGCTATGGCATTGGCGCTGCGCTGGTCATCGTCGCGGGCATCCTGGCGCTGCGCTTCGCGGTGGACGCCGAACGCAAACCGCTGGAAGAGGTCGCCCCGCCGCTTGGCGCTGTCGATGACGGCCATGCACCGCTCGAGCAGCATCGCGGCTGACTTCATATTGAGCCTATGAAATCGCGCTTCCCCAACTCGACTCCATTGTGTCGCAGGATGTCGTACGCAGTCGTGATGTGAAAATAAAAGTTCGGCATCACAAACTCGGCCAGATACGAATGGCCGTTGAAGGTGTACTCCTTGCCGCCGATCGGACGAACGATCACGCGGTCTTCGGCGCCGGCGAATCGTTCCGGGCCGAACGCGCGCACGTAGGCGATCGCGTCGTCGACGCGCTTGCGCAGATCGGTCAGGCCGGTTTCGCTCGCCTCGTACTGCGGCGGCTCCTCGCCAGCAAGGCGAGCCGCTCCGCCGCGCGCGAAGTCGCACGCGATTCGAACCTGCATCAGCAAAGGCAGCATGTCCGGCGCCAGTCGCGCATTGAGCAACACGCCCGACTCGATCTTTTTCTGCTCGGCAAACGCCGCGCCCTTGTCGAGAATATTGCCGAGGTTGCCGAGCAGTTTGGCGAAAACCGGCACCGACATCGAATACATGGACGCCTGCATCACTGCCACCTCCCGTCAGCGTTTTTTCAGCGCCAGCATCGTGCCACGGCAACGGCGCGCGCCGCACAGGCACTGGTACTTTTTCTTGACCGCCGGTGTCTTGCGCTCATCGGTGATCAGACTGTAGTCGTAAAACAGTTCCTCACCGCGTTTGATGTCCCGCATCGCCTGGATCCATACGCGGCCTTCCTCCTCCTCCGTTTCGCAATTGGGCGCGCACGAGTGATTGATCCAGCGCGCCGAGTTGCCGCCGACGGCCGCATCGATCACATGCCTGTTGTCGTCCAGCGAAAAGAAGAAGGTGTGGTTTTCGTCGTCCGGATCGGACGCCGGCCGGCGATCGGTCTCTTTCCAGGTGATGACCTCGCCCTTGTATTCGATCACTCGTTCGCCGCGCTTGATCCTGCGCGCCGCGTAAACACCTCGGCCGTGCACGCCTGAGATCTTGACGACAGTTTTCGGTTTGTATGCGCCGTTTGCTTTTCGCGCGGACTTCGCTGCCATTGCGAGAAGGGGTTCGGATAAAAATGGCGCGCAGTATCGCAGAGCATCCTAGCCTGCGAGCGCCGCGCGTCAGGCGGCGTGCGCGACCGGCGCTGCGTGCAATGGGTCGCCGCGCGTCAACATGCGCAGCGCGCGCCGGTGCAGCGGCGCGGGAATCTCCGCGCGATCGGCCAGATGGACGACGGTGCCCGTCAGCCATTGCAACTCGTGCGCACGCCGCTCTTCCATATCACGTGCGAGCGACGGACGCATCTGCTCCGGACCGTCGAAGAACGAGCGCCAGCGCCGCACGTACAACTCGTCATTCAGGCTCACACCGACGCCGCGACCCACCGCGAACACTTCTTCGAAGAGTCCGCGCAACATCACCATTGCATGCGGCGTTCGCCGCACCTCGCCCAGGTTCATCCGGGTGAGCGCACAGGTGGTCGCCAGCGGCTCGATGCCGACGAACTTGGACCACAAGAGGCCGGTCGCGCCTTCGACCGCGCGCGCATCGATACCACCGTCGTGCAAGCGGGCCGCAATGTCGCGTGCGGTAAGCGTTGTGCGCGCGCGCAGCGGCGCCAGCGTCAGGCGATGCGCATCGGACATCACCTCGATCTCGCCCAGTCCGGTGCGGATGGCGTTGACGACCGCGGCGCCCGCGAGCACCCGGTCGTAGCCGAACAGGCTCACGACCATGTCCGGCGCCGCAAGTCCGTTCTGAACCGTGATGTAGACGCGCTTGCCGTCGTCGTCGTGCGCGAGCCCGTCCAGCACTTTTTCCAGATCGGGCATCTTGGTGCACAGGAGCACCAGCGCATGCGAGCCTGGCGCCACGGCGTCGCAGACAAAGCGCTCGCCGTCGATCCGTTGCTGGCCCGTCGCGCTATGGATCAGAAGTCCAAGCCGGCGGTATCCGAGAAAACTTTCGGGCCGGACGCGAAAGGTCACGTGCCAGCCGGCTGACAGCAGGTGCGCGCCGAGCACGGCGCCGACGGCGCCCGCACCGACAATCAACGCGCTGCGTTCGGAATAGATCACTAAGAGGTCACCCTGACCGGGACCAAAGACGAAGCTAACAGAGGGCGCCAGCGGGCGGCCAGCAAATGTTAGACCAGAAGGCTCCCGCGACTAAGGGAGTTGGATTTGTGGCAAAAGCGACTTCAGTTCTTCGAGAGGGCGGCTCTTCAGTGCCTCGAGCAGATTGTTGAACTGATCGGTCCACAGAGAAAGGCCGGGGCTCGGGTCGATTGGTTCGGCCCGCTCGGACAAAAGCGGATGCTCGAACGGCGCTTCGGTTTCCGATAACAACACCCAGTCGGTGCTGGAAGCGCCGGATTCTTCGGTTGGCGAATCCGCCACGTGGCGAACAGCGAGACCGACGTCGAGCGCGATATTGGCGAGCACGGGTTTCAGGTCGAGAAAGCGGTTCGAGATGTGGACCGCGATCACGCCGTTGGGCGCCAGATGTCGGCGATATACCTCGATCGCTTCGCGCGTGATCAGGTGTACCGGAATCGAGTCGCTTGAAAACGCGTCGACGGCCAGCACGTCGAGGCGTTGTGGCAAGCGCTGCGCCAGTTCGCGCTCCAGCGACAGGCGCGCATCGCCGAGCGCGAACTCGAGTTTTGCGTCGCTCGCCGACAGATACGAGAACTCGGTTTGCGCCAGCATCAGCACATCGGGGTCCAGCTCGTAGAAGCGCACGGTGTCACCGCTGCGGCCATACGCAGACAGCGTTCCGACACCGAGCCCCACAACACCGAGTCGGACCGGCCCGTTCTGCTGGCGCGCGGCAATTGCCAGCCCGACTCCCGACGTGCGCGCGTAGTAACTTCCAGGCTCAAGTCGTTCAGCGCGCACCGGCTGCTCGCCGTGAAGGATCACCCCGTGCAGCAGCCGCCGCACTTGATGGGCGCCTTCGCCCTGCTCTCGCACTCGCAACGTACCGTAGAAATTGCGCTGCATGACGATCACGTCGTCGCGCAGGAACTCGACGTAGGCCCATCCGTAGTACGCGCTCGCAGTCGCGGCGAGAAGTGCGGTCAGCGTGGTGCTGACGACCCACGGCCCGACAAATTTGCGATTGGTCCACGCTGCCAGTACCGCCAGCGCGCACAACGCGAAGAGCGCCAGCGGCAGTTCGAAGTACGCGGGGAACAGGCGCGGCGCCGCGAGAGCCACCAGCAACCCGCCCACCGCGCCGCCCGCCGACAAGGTCAGATAAAACTGGGTCAGATACCGCGGCGCCGGCTTGCGGTGCGAGAGTTCGCCATGGCAAAACAGGCATGCAAAGAAGACGCCGATGCAGTACAGGGGAATCGCCAGGCCGACATCGAGCACGCCCCGCGCGGCTGACAATCCGGCAGCCATTGGCACGGCGATCGCGACCGCTGCAAAAATCCCCCAGCGCGGGTCGTACCAGCCGCGTCCGCCGCGCCCCTCGAAGGCGACGACAAAACTCAGCAGATACAGCGACAGCGGCAATACCCAGAGAAACGGCACCGACGCAATGTTCTGCGTGATGTGGCTGGTTGCGGCGAGCAGCAGCACCGAGCCAAGCGC